>Ga0318519_10000575_pt1 | contig 10196 bp, 8 predicted proteins | sample GRESIP178b2f15_FD_203510 | JGI IMG/M metagenome (GOLD analysis project Ga0318519, IMG submission 203510) | Tropical soil microbial communities from Luquillo Experimental Forest, Puerto Rico - GRE.SIPMG.178b2f15 | ecosystem: Environmental > Terrestrial > Soil > Tropical forest > Bulk soil... | reverse complement strand
CTCGACGGCCTGCCGGTGCCGATCTCGACGCCCGGATGGGACAACGCACCCTATCTCTCGGCCGGCCATTACATCACCAAGGACCCCGACACCGGCGTCCAGAACGTCGGCAACTATCGCGGACAGCTCAAGGCGCCGCGCCGGCTCGGGATGAATCCGTCGGTCGAGCTGCGCGCGGGGATTTTCGCCCATTGGGAGAAACGCAAGGCGCGCGGCGAGCCCCTGCCCTGCGCGGTCGTCGTCGGCTGCCCGCCGGTGGTCTCCTACGCGTCGGTGCAGAAGATGCCGGAGCATCTCGACGAGATCGCGGTTGCCGGCGCGCTCGCCGGCGGCCCCATCAACGTGGTGCGCGCCAGGACGGTCGATCTGTTGGTGCCGGCGGAGGCGGAGATCGTCATCGAGGGTCTGATCAACACCGAAATGCTGGAGCCCGAAGCGCCGTTCGGCGAATCTCACGGCTACGTGAACCTGCAGGAATACAACGCCTTCATGGAGGTGACCGCGATCACGCGCCGGCGCCATGCGATCCTCACCTCGTTCGTCAGCCAGGTTACACCGAGCGAGTCGAGCGTTATCCGCCGCGTGGCGATGGAGCCAGTCTATCTCCACCATCTGCGGTCGGTGCTGGGCATCAAGGGCGTCAAGCGGGTCGCGATGCACGAGCCGCTCACCAGCCTCTACGCCGTGATCGCGATCCAATGCGCGCGCGGCACGCCCGAGAGCGAAATCTGGCGTGCGCTCTACGGCGCCGCCGCGCTGCACCGTTTTGCCGGCAAATGGATCGTCACCATCGACGAGGACATCGAGCCCGAAAACGCCGATGCGCTGTTCTGGGCCATGGCCTACCGCTGCCAGCCCCAGCACGACCTCAAGGTGGTTCCGCACAAGGATCCCGGGCACGGGCCGCGCGGCCCGCGCGACGCCGGCGAAAGCGCGGCCGTGCTGATCAACGCCACGCTCAAAGGCACCTACGCGCCGGTCGCGCTGCCCAAGCGCGAGTTCATGGAGCAGGCCAAGGCGATCTGGGAACGGCTCGGCCTACCGCCGCTCACGCCGCAGCCGCCGTGGCACGGTTATGATCTCGGCCACTGGCCACCGGAATTGGAGCGCCAAGCCGAGATGGCGGTGAAGAGCGAGTACTTCGAACTCGGCAAGCACCTGGCAAACGAGCGACGCGGCGACGTCGCCATGAATACGCCGGTCGAGCGCGAGTAGTGCATGGCAATTCCGATGGGCGGACATACCTCGTGCCATTCGTCATTGCCGGGCATAGCGCGTTGAAGACGCGCGTAAACGCGCTTATGACCCGGCAATCCATCGACTTTGCAAAAAAGTTTTTCGCAAGAAGATGGATGCCCGGGTCAAGCCCGGGCATGACGCCGAGAAACCGGAGTTGCTGACATGAAGCTCGCTATCCCCGACATGATCTCGAACTCGTATTTCCCCGCGATCGCCGCGATCGAGCTAAGTTGCTTCAAGCAGGAAGGCCTCGATATCGTGCTCGAGCTGATCTACCCGGTCGACAAGTGCTACGCGGCGTTGCGCGATGGCACGGTCGATTTTGTCGGCGGGTCCGCTCATTCCGCGTTGTCGGCGTTTCCGCGCTGGCAGGGCGCCAAGCTTCTGTGCGCGCAGGGCCAAGGCATGTACTGGTTCCTGGTCATGCACAAGGTTCTCGGCGGCAAGCGCGGCGATCTCGGCGTGGTGAAGGGGCACAGTATCGGCGCGGCGCCGTGGGTCGACATGGGGCTGCGCCGCTTGCTGATCGAAGCCGGCATCGACCTCGTACGCGATCAAGTGAAGATCGCGCCGGTGCCTGGCGCGCAAGGCGCGGGCGTGAATTTCGGCGTCACCGCGGCGAAGGCGCTGGAGGAGCGCAAGATCGACGGCTTCTGGGCCAACGGCATGGGCACCGAGGTGGCGGTTCGCCGCGGGGTCGGAACTGTGGTGCTCGACGTGCGGCGCGGCGACGGGCCAAAGCCGTGCTTCAACTATACGATGGCCTCGATCGCCACGACCGACAGGTTGATCGAGCGCTCACCCGAGACTGCGGCTGCCGTCGTGCGCGCCATGGTAAAGACGCACGCCGCGTTGAAGGAAAACGTGGCGCGCGCGACCGAGGTCGGCCGCAAGCTTTTTCCGCCGTCCGAGGCCGAGCTGATCGCCGAGCTCATTCGCCGGGATCTTCCCTATTACGATCCCTCGATCTCGCGAAGCTTCGTCGCTGGCATGAACCAGTTCTCGCGCGACGTCGGCATCCTCTCGGGCGACGTTCCCTACGAGGGTATCGTCGCCACGCAGTTTTCGCATTTGTGGAAGAGTTGATGCCGGCGCTCGGCGCCGTTGCTTCAGTCCGACCCCAGCGGCGGCAGATTGAGCGCGGCGTCGACCAGCGCGCTCGCCCGCGTGAAATCGAAGTTGCGATAGACGTTCTGCTTCACCAGGAACGAAGCGCCGCCGTAGAACTTCTCGTATTGCTGATGGCGGCTGCCGAATTCCGATCCGATGAAGTCCCATGCGAGCCGCATCAGCGCCACCTTGGTTTTCGCATCGGACGACGCCGATCGCATGTAGCGCTCGACGTCGCGCGCCGTTTCCTCGCTCTCGAAGTCGCGCAGCGATGACGGCAGCGTGATCATGGCGGCGCCGGTGAGCTCGCGGATGATTTCGAGCATGCGGCCGTTGAGCTCGGACTGCAGCGCCATTGCCGAATAGAGCGCGGTCCGCGACGGCCACAGCACGCCGTCTTTGTCGATCGGCGCGGTCGCCTCGTGCGCGAGCAACAAGTGCTCGTAGACCGACACCCAGGCGGCTAGCTCGCCCATCATGATCTGCACCGCCGGGTTCGCGGCATTTCCGGTCATCTCGTTCATGCGCTGGGCGATGCCGATCATGAAGCGCAGCTTGATGACGTAGCGCACCTGCGCCTGATGGTTGCCGTAGAGATGCGACGGCGTCTTCCACCATTGATCGCGCGACAGTTCGAGGTTGCGGTAGATGAAGACCCGCTCCCACGGCACGAACACGTTGTCGAAGACGACGTAGCTGTCGGTTTCGTCGAAGCGGCTCGAGAGCGGATAATCGAACGCGTTGGTCGCCCCGAGCGCGAACGGTCGCCGCGGATAAAGCTTGACCCCGGGCGCATTGACCGGAACCGCCAGGCAGTTGGCGTAGTTCTCGTCGCCGGGCTGCAGCGGATGGATGCAACTCAAATGTATGACGTCCGAAATCGCGCCGCCGGTGGCGAGCTGCTGCGCGCCGGAGATGACGATGCCGTCATCGCGCTCCTTGACCACGCCGGCATAGAGCGTCGGGTCGCTCTGCTTGTGCGCGGGCTTGCTGCGGTCGATCTGCGGCGGGACGATGGCGTAAGAGGCGTAGAGGTGATTGTCGCGCAGGTGCTCGTAGAAGGCGACTACGTTGTCCGCGAAATTCTGCCCGCCCGCCGCCAAAACGGCTGGCGTCGCGGCGTAACCGCAGAAGAAGCCGGCGACGTGGTCGGGGGTGCGGCCCATCAAGCCGAACGTCGCTTCCGCCCAGGTTTCGGAAAACAAACGTCGCGCCCGCAGATCGGCATGGCTGCGCGGGATTTGGTAGGCGCGCAGCACCGGCTCGCCGGTCTTGGGTGAGACGAACGTCATGCGCGCGCGCATCTCCGGCGCCGCCGCGATGTCGTAGAGCCGCGCGACCGAGCGCGCCGCCTCGCGAAAGGCGAGATGCGCGGTCACATCCTTGACGCGTTCGCCGTCGACGAACACCTGCCGTCCGTCATTGAGCGAGCGCAGATAGTCGGAGCCGGTTCGCATCGCAGGATACGCCTCGCGCGGTTGTTCGTCGTTCAGGACTTTACGCCATTGGCGATGAGCTCGACCAGCTTGTGCGGCGTGACCGGCGTTTGCGCGATGCGGACACCGAAAGGTTGCAAGGCGTCCTCGATCGCGGAGATCACCGCGGCCGCGGTCGGAATGGTGCTCACTTCGCCTGCGCCCTTGGCGCCGAGCGGATTGAGCGGCGACGGCGTCTCTTGGTAGAGCGTTTCAATCGCCGGGACTTCCATGGCGCTCGGCAACAGATAATCGGCGAAGGTCGTGGTGACGGGCTGGCCGACCTCGTCGTATCCCATCCATTCCAGCACGGCGTTGCCGATGCCGTGCGCCACGCCGCCGCGCACCTGGCCGTCGACCATCATGGGATTGATCAAGGTCCCGGAGTCTTGAAGCGCCACGTAGTTCAGTATCTTGACGCCGCCGGTATCGGGGTCGACCTCGACCTCGGCAACGTGACAGGCATTGGCGTAGGCGAGCGCATCGGTTCGCCAATTGACGCTGGCGTCGAGGCCGGGGTCGATGTCCGCCGGAAAGCCATAGCCGGGCGCGCCCTTGAGGATGCGCGCGAGTTCGCCGAGCTTGATCGAAAGCTGCGAGGCGCCGACCACGCGCACCTCGCCATCCACGAGCTCGAGATCGTGCTCGGCCGCTTCGAGCACGTGGCTCGCGAGCTTCTTGGCCTTGTCGGCCACCGCGCGAGCGGCCAGCAGCACGGATGAACCGGCGGTGACGGTCTGCCGGCTGGCAAACGCGCCCAGCCCGAGCGACACCCCGCCGGTATCACCCGGCACGACTGTGATGTCCTGCGCCCGCAGGCCAAGCTCGCCCGCGCAAATCTGCGCGAGCGCGGTGCGCAGACCCTGTCCGATCGCGGCCGCGCCGGTGAACACCGACACACGCCCCGTATTCGAGACCCGCACCAGCCCGGACTCGAACGGACCGCGCCCCGTGCCCTTGATACCGTGCGCCAGCCCGATGCCGATATAGCGGCACTCTCGTCGCGCGGCGGCTTGACGCTGGGGAAAGTCCTGCCAACCCGCCGCCTGCAAGACCTGCGCCTGCGAGGCGGGATAGTCGCCGCTGTCGTAGCAGACGCTGGCGCCGGAGCGCGCCTTGAGCGGCTTGGTGTAGGGCATCTTCTCCGCCGGGATGAGATTGCGGCGGCGCACCTCCGCGCGCTCCAGGCGCAGCTCGCGCGCCAGGCGGTCCATGAGCCGTTCCATGGCGAAGGCCGCCTGCGGATAGCCGGCCCCGCGCACCGACGACACCGGCGTCTTGTTGGTGGCGGCGACGATCACGTCCACCGACAACGCCGGCAGCAGGTAGGGCCCGCTCATCATCGACGCCGAGTTGTAGGGGATGTTGACGTCTTGCAGGGCGTAGGCGCCGAGATCGTGGATCAGCCGGCCGCGGATCGCCAGGAGCTTGGCGTCCGCGTCCACCGCGATGTCGAGCGACCAATATTGATCGCGCTCCTGGGCGGCGTTGGTGAAATGCTCGCGCCGGTCCTCGATCCATTTGATCGGCCGCTTGAGGAGCTTGGCGGCCGCCACGACCGCGATGTCTTCGGGGTAGACGCAAAGCTTGGGACCGAAGCCGCCGCCGACATCGGGAGTGGCCACGCGCAGCCGGCTCTCGTCGAAATCGAGCAGCGCGGTCAACGACTGGAACAGGTCGTGCGCTTTCTGCGTCGACGCCCACACCATCATGGTGTCGTCGCGCCATTCCGCGAGAATGCCGCGGCCTTCGATCGGATGACCGCCGCCGCGATGCTGCCAAAGCTCCTCGTGGAAAACGTGGGCGGCTTTGGCAAAGGCCGCTTCGGCATCGCCGTAGGCGACTTTGTAGCTGGCGACGATGTTCGTGTTCAGCTCGCGCCGAACCGCGGGCGCAGTCGGCTCGACCGCGCCGCGGCAGTCCGACACGCATGGGAGCAGATCGTAGTCGACCGCGACCTTTGCCGCGGCGTCCTCGGCAACATAGCGGTTGTCGGCTAGCACGATCGCGATCGCCTCGCCGACGTAAGACACTTCGCCGTCGGCGAGGGCGAACGACCAGTAGCGATCGAGCGGCGCCCCGGAATTGGAGTGGCGCAGCATCCGGCGCTTGGCGAGGACCGGCGCGAGATCGTCGAGCGTGAGCACCGCGTGAACCCCCGGAAGCGCCAGCGCGCCGCGCGCGTCGACCCGGCGGATCGCGGCGTGCGGATGCGGGCTGCGCACGAACGCCGCGTGCCACACCCCGGGACGCGCGATGTCGTCGACGAAACGGCCCTTGCCGACGAGCAGGGCGCCGTCCTCGAGGCGAGGAATGCGCGCTCCGATCAATCCACCCATGTCCTCGACCGCGCCTCACGTTTCGCAGCGCGGGCCTTTGTGATCATTTCATCCCGTGAACGTCGCTCAATCCGACATCGCCTTGGCGGCTTTGGCGATCACGTCCTTGGGCGTGGCGTAGGCCTCAGCCAGCAAGGCATCGAGCTTGTCCGCGCTGACGGGATTAACCTCGAAGTTGAGCTTTTCCGCCTCGGCGAGGAAATCCGGGTCCTTGGTCGTGCGCTCGAAGGCTGCAATCAGCGCCGCCTTGCGATCCGCGGGAATACCGGGCGGGGCCGCGAACGGGCGCGCCATGGCCTGTCCGATCAGCATCAATTGCAGGATTTGCTGGGCAGTCACCGCATGAGACCGCATGAGCATGCATGAGCTTGACAAGTACATCAAGTTATCAATCCATAATGGGCACGAGACAGCATAAGATTGTACCCGTGTTGTACCCCAGTTGTACCCAAGCCATCCAAGGCGGACCATGAAATTGACCGAGAAAATCGTCGCCACCCTGCAGCTACCCACCGGCGTCAACGAGCGACTGTTCGGTGATGACGACCTTACTGGGCTGAGCCTGCGCCTGCGCCGTGGCGCCAACAGCATCGCCAAAAGCTGGGTGTATCGGTACATGGTCGCCGGCGCACCCCGCAAGTTCACCTTCGACTTCGCCGGCCACAACCTCGCCGCCGCCCGCGCGCGCGCCGGGGATCTGCAGGCCAGGGTTCGGCTCGGTCACGATCCCGCCCAGGAGCGGGCGCAAACGCGCGCCGACGTCCAGCAGACCGTCGTGGCGACGCTGCAGACCTACCTGCCGCAGAAGAAGCTCACGCTGCGCCCGCGCAGCTACGTGGAGACCGAGCGCCACCTACTGGTCGATTTTGCCCCCTTGCATGCTACACCTCTGCGACTGGTCACCGCCCGCGATGTGAGCGCCCGCTATCTGGCAATCGCCAGCACCAAGGGGCGCACCACCGCCACCAACGCCTTGCGCGCGCTGTCGGCGTTCTTCGACCGGGCCTTGCGGCAAGGACTGATCGAGCGCAACCCCTGCCTCGGAGTCGAGCGCTTCGACGTTCGCAAGCGTGACCGGGTGCTCACCGCTGCCGAGATCAAGGCGCTATGGGACGCGACTTCGGGATCCGACGACTACTCGGCTATCGTGAGGTTGCTGTTGCTCACCGGTTGCCGCGCCAACGAAATCGCCAAGCTGAGGTGGGACGAGATCAAGTCCGACCGAATCATATTGCCCGCCGAGCGAACCAAGACCGGCAAGGAACATTCGATCCCACTCACCGGGGGGATGCGCACCATCCTCGGTGGTCGGAATCGGCGCCATGACAAGGAACATATTTTCGGTCGTTCGCACGATCGCCCCTTCACCGGTTGGAGCGAGAGCAAGGCGGCACTGGACGCGCGCCTGAAGGCCGCCGGCCACAAGCTCAAGCCCTGGGTCAACCACGACCTAAGGCGAACCATAGCGACCGGCATGGGCGAACTCGAGATCGCACCGCACGTAATCGAGGCGGTGCTTAACCACGCGTCTGGCTTTCGGGCCGGTGTCGCCGGTACCTATAACCGCGCCAAGCTAGAGAAGCCGATGCGCCACGCACTCGAGGCGTGGGACGCCCACATCGGGGAGATCGTTGAGGGTCGCATCGCCGGCGATCGGGTCGTGCCGTTGCGTGCCTGAAATACATCTGGAGTAATAAGCGGGCCGGTCGACGGCCGGACTTTGGCCGGCGGGATTTTTCCGCAGCAGCGAATGCGACCTGACGGCATCCGGCGGGCGGGCGAGCGGAAGCCCGCGAAGGTCCTCGCGCTGCGGCGGCGGAAGGGCGCCTAATGTGGCCAGCCGAGGCCCCGACTAGCCTAATCCCGGCACGAGTGGTTCAAGTCCATTGCGATGGAAGGACTTCGGGCAATCATCGGGCGCGACGCTATTCCGAACCAAAGCGCTCGCCGAAGACGATGCCCGCCGTCGAATTCAGAGTCGCAATACTGTCGCTGCGACGGAATTTTTCCGCCGCTTGTGCAAGCGAGGCAGCGAATGCGGCCTGACGCCATCCCGCCCGACCAGCTTCGCGACCTGGTCGAGACCTACATCAACCTGCATCTACCGCAAGCCAAGTTGGAAGTGCTGAAAGCGGCCGAAGAATCCGAGCGCGACATCATCACGCGCCTGGTCGGGAAAATCGCACGAAAGAGGCTGCGATGACCGATCCCGAGCGACGAAGCGAGTGCCGCCGCCCTGGGGAGGGCCGGATGCTGAATCGAGCCGCCCCGCTGCCGCTTTCTGTAAGCGCGGCTCGGTCTATGTCCGCTTCGCTCCGAAAGCGACCGAGTTGCTGCGTCGCCGCGAATTGACGCGATGTGCCAATAGGCGACATATGCCGTGCAGCAAAAAAATCTTATTCGATCACTTCGTCGGCCCGTACCAGGAGCGTTTCCGGGATCTTAAGGCCAAGCGTCTTCGCAGTTTTGAGATTGATCACCAGCTCGAACTTGGCTGACTGCAACACCGGCAGGTCAGAGGGATTCGCGCCCTTGAGAATCTTCGCGGCGTAGACCCCGCACTGGCGATAAGCATCCCACTTACGCCACCAGCGAAAGTTCATGCACAGATCGCTCGCCCTATCGCTCTGGACGCTCAGCACTTGACCTTTACCCAATGTAGCTAGGTGAGGCGGTAGCGCCGAATGCTATTTAGCTCGCGTGCCGTCGATTTTCCCGTCACCTTTTACCGCAACCTCCACCGTCTGTGCGGATTGCTCCGACGCGACAGAAGCTACCCCAGCCGGAGGTGTAGACTCGCCCCAGCACCAGCCAACCCACGGCCATGTCCAGCAGATTCCGCAGCCGCAGCCGCCGCAGCCACCACAACCGCAGCCGCCGCAGCCCCTAAAGAAACGGCCTCCGCATCGGCAGCCTCCATGGAATCCTCCGCATCGGCAGCCTCCATGGAATCCTCCGCATCGGCAGCCTCCATGGAATCCTCCGCCACCGCAGCCACGCAAACCGCCATGGCCACAGCCGCAACCATGGCCGCAACCACCGCAGCCGCCACGGGCCAATTTTAAGTGTTGGGCGAGTGGGGATGCTCCGCCGTTTTCCTTGTCAAAGACATAGAACGTCGACAAGCTAACGTCGAAGATTTCCTCTTCGCCGAGAAAGATTTCCTGATTCTGACTCTGTGAGGTCGGCGGTGTATTAGCCGACGCTTCGCTAGTTGAGGCGCACGCGCCGCTTGCCATTGAGAGAGATGCGCCGGCGAAACTCAACGCGGGTAAGGCTTTACTCCGACGTTTGCTTTTCAAAGAGCGCTTCGACATGGCACAATTCTCCCGTCCGTTTGGGGCACATTGAACCAATCGATACTGCTACGTTACGTTCCGCTTAGACCCCGGCGCAAGTGTCAAAAAAGTTAGGAATTGCATAGGCGCGGCGGATCGCGGCAAATATCGCCGAGCTGCCGGAGCTATTACCAAATTTCCGCTCTCACGCCCTCTCGGGCTTCGAGCAAAAAAGATAGGGCGGTTACCGAACAGCAATTTTCGCTGCCAATGTCTCAGATGGGTCATTCACGTCATTCCCGCCATCCCGGCGTGTCCGGTTTGCTCCAAGACCGGACATTGGGCCAATGCCCGCGTTTATGAGTACACGGCCTACGGCGCGGCCGAAAATATGTCTCTTGAAATCAAGACGCTCCACCCACGCCGGGCGCCGCGCTGTTAGGGACAGCACGCTCGTGGCGTGGTACCGTTCCCTACGCACCTCGCGCGGGAGGGGCGTATGACAGTCACCCTTGGACGGCGGGAATTGCTGGCTGCACTCGGCGGCGCGGCGGTGGCATGGCCGCTCGCGGCAAGCGCGCAGGAACCAGAGCGGCGGCGGATCGGAGTGCTGCTAAGTCCAGCCGCGGACGATCTGGAATATCAGGGCCGCATCGCGGCGTTCCAGCAGGCCCTACAACAATTGGGCTGGACCGACGCCCGCAACGTGCGGATCGACATCCGTTGGGGATTGGGTTGGGACACAGAACTCATTC
>Ga0318519_10000571_pt1 | contig 10211 bp, 8 predicted proteins | sample GRESIP178b2f15_FD_203510 | JGI IMG/M metagenome (GOLD analysis project Ga0318519, IMG submission 203510) | Tropical soil microbial communities from Luquillo Experimental Forest, Puerto Rico - GRE.SIPMG.178b2f15 | ecosystem: Environmental > Terrestrial > Soil > Tropical forest > Bulk soil... | reverse complement strand
GATCATCGGTCTGCGCGGTCTTCGACGGCTCAGGCACCGTATCCGTCGGCGACACTACCTGGTCAGTGACCAGGGGCGACCTGTTCGTGGTCCCGTCCTGGCAGCCGTTCTCGGCCCGTTCGGAGGCCGGCGCGACCGACTCCGACTCCGGTGCCCTTGACCTGTTCCGGTTCAGCGACTCGCCCGTCTTCGAGGCGCTCAGGCTGGACCGGCGCGAGACGGTCCCGTGACGGCGAGGCCCGACGTCATCGTCGTCGGCGGCGGCATCGGCGGGCTGTCCGCCGCGTTCGCCCTCACCCGCAAGGGCATGCGCGTCCGCGTGCTCGAGCGGGCCGGGGAGTTCGGCGAGGTGGGCGCCGGCATCCAGATCGCCCCCAACTGCACGCGGATCCTGGGCGAGTACGGCCTGCTCGACGAGGCTGAGCGGCTCGGCGTCCTGCCCCGGAACATGGTCATGAAAGACGCCCTGGACGGCACCGAGCTGACCCGCCTGGACCTTGCCGACCTGGGCCGCAGGTACGGCTCCCCGTACATGGTCATCCACCGCAGCGACCTGCACGGCATGTTCCTGCGCGCCTGCCAGGGCGCTGGCGTTGAACTGCTCACCAGCCGCCACGTGACCGGCTACGAGAACACCGCCGCCGGCGCGCGGGCCCTGCTCGGCGACGGCGGCGCCGAGGAGGCGCCCCTGGTCATCGCCGCCGACGGGCTGCGCTCGGTAGCCCGCGAGCAGCTGGTCGCCGACAGCACCGTCAGCTCCGCCTATGTCGCTTACCGCGGCGCGGTGCCGATCGAGAAGGTCAGGGAGAACGACATCGCCGAGACCGACGTGGTGGTCTACATCGGCCCGCGCTGCCACTTCGTGCAATACCCGCTGCGTGGCGGCGAGATGTTCAACCAGGTCGCGGTCTTCGAGTCAGCCAAGGCCCGGGCCGGGATCGAGGACTGGGGAACGCCCGACGAGCTCGACGGCGCGTTCGCGCTTGCCTGCGGCAACATCCAGCAGGGCCTGCCGCTGATGTGGCGGGACCGGTGGTGGCGGATGTTCGACCGCGACCCGATCCCCACCTGGGTGTACGGGCGGATCGCGCTGCTCGGGGACGCCGCGCACCCGCCGCTGCAGTACATCGCCCAGGGCGCGATCATGGCCATCGAGGACGGCTACGTGCTCGCCGGGCACCTCGCCCGCGGCGCCGGCTGGGACGCCGCTCTCGCCGCGTACGAGACGGTCCGCGCCGAGCACTGCCGCCGCGTCGTGCTCGCCTCCCGCGCATGGGGCGAACTGTGGCACCTGGACGGGACGAAGCGGCTGCGGCGCAACGCCCTCCTGCGGGCGCGGGACACCTATGACTACTCCTTCACCGACTGGCTCTACAGCACCACCGCGCTGACCCCGGACGAGGAGCCACCGCCGTTCCGCCCGATCCCGCTGGATTCGGCCGGGCTTCAGTCAAGCATTGTGACGTAGGTCTCACTCTGTTGCACAAGCCTTCACGTCGCCCCGGCCGTAGTTAGTTCGCAATACAGAAAGTTCTACGGGCAGCGGTGGCAAGCCGTCACCGTCGCCCGAGACAGGAGACGATTACGATGAGCGGCTCGTTGGTGACCCGGCTTCCGGCAGCGGTCAAGCTGGGTGTTCCGCTTGCCGCTGCGCTGCTCGCCGCCGCGGCGTGCAGCAGTGGCTCAAGCAGCGGCGCCGCCAGCGGCGGCGGGTACGGCGGCGGGTACGGCGGCGCGGCCGGCGCGTCGTCCGCGGCCGCCACGGCGATGACGATCGAGACCCATACAGGATCCGCCGGGACATTCCTCACCGACGGGTCGGGGCGCTCGGTGTACATGTTCGCGAAGGACGGCACGAACGCGTCCGCCTGCTCCGGCGCGTGCGCCTCGGCCTGGCCTCCGGTGACCACGGCCGGCTCGCCGGCCGCCTCCGGCGGCGCGAAGTCGTCCGACCTGGGCACCCTCACCAGGTCAGACGGCACCAAGCAGGTGACCTACGACGGTCACGCGCTGTACTACTTCGCCGGTGACACCTCCGCCGGGCAGACCAACGGCCAGGGCGTGAACGGCTTCGGCGCCAAGTGGTGGCTGGTCGCCCCCAGCGGGGCGATCATCACCGGCACGGGGGCCGGCGCCGCGCCCGGGTCCTCGCCGACGGCATCGAAGGCGGCCTGGAGCTAACCCGCCCCGGTGACCACATTCCTAACCCGCATCACAGGTTCGGGCGCTGACCGGCCGCCGGGCGCCGCGGGGGCGCGGCCGGTTAGCGGGCGGGGGTTCACAGCGGTCGCCGTCACGTCGTTCGGCGGCCCGCTGGCGCTGGCCGCGCTGTACGCTCCCGGCATCGTGGCCGGCGCCAGCGCCTCGGCCGGGCTGGCCATGGTCGCCGCCGTGGTCGTGTTCACCTTCCCGCTGGCGATCTGGCTCAGCTACTCGCGGAACGTAGCCGGTTCCGGCGGCCTGTACTGCTTCGTGGAAGCGGCCGCCGGGCGCCGGGTCGCCTTGGTCCAAGCCGGGCTCTGGATCGTCAGCTACCTGCTCTATCTGCTGTACACCACCGCGCAGATCGTCTACGACATACTGCCCGCGGTCCTTCCCGGCGTGCAGCGCTACCGCCCGGCGCTCGAGATCGCCATCCCGCTCGCGCTGGCCGGCGTGATGATCGCGGGACGGCGGATCACCCTCCTGGTCACCGGCTTGATAGCGGCCGGCCAGCTCGTTATCGCGGCCGCGCTCGGCGGCGTGACCCTGGCAAATCTGGACACCCCGGTCTCCACGTTCGGCACCGGGGCGCCCGCTGGGGCGCTGGCCACCGCGACCGGTCAGACCGCGCTGCTGTACATCTGCGGCAGCCTGCCGCTCTTCCTCGGCGGCGAGCTGGCCCGCCCGGCCCGTACCATCCGCCGGGGCCTGACCGGGGCGTACCTGGTGACCGCCGCGGTCGTCGTCGCCGCGGTCGCGCCGCTGGCCGCCGCGCCGTCAGTCGCCCAGGCCCCCATCCCCGGGATGACCCTGGCCGAGGCGTTCGCCGGGCACGGCTTCGCCGTCGCGGTCGGCGTGGGGGTAGCGGTCAGCATCGCCGGGGTGATGCTCGTCGAGTACCTGTCCCTGAGCCGGCTGGTCACCGCGGTGACGTCCTGGCGGCTGCGGCCGGTCATCGTCGCCATCGGCGTGGCCATGGTCGTGATCGCGCCGGTCACGCTGATCAACCCGGACACGGTCTACAACGACCTGCTCACCCCGTCCCTGGTCGCGCTCTGGCTCAGCCAGCTGATCGTGTTCGCCGTCTACCCGCGGTACGCCGCCCGGCAGGGGACCCGCCCGCTGCCCGCCTGGGTGCTGACCGTGGTTTCCGTCGCCTTCGCCGGCTACGGGCTCTGGAGCGTCCTCAAGCACTCGCCAACGTGACCTTTTCCGGGGGGCAATCCATCCGCGGCGCTCGCCCGTATGTAAGAGTGTGCAGATAATGGGGACACCGGCCGACCGGCTGCCGGACGAAACTCTCCTCGCGGGTCTGGGCGCGGGCGACGCCGACCTGGCGATCGCGTTCGTGCGCCGCTTCCAGCGGCTCGTGTTCGGCGTCGCGGTAACCGTCCTGAGTGATCCCGGCATCGCGGAAGACGTCGCCCAGCAGGCCTTCGAGCAGGCGTGGCGGCACGCGCAGGTGTATGACTCACGGCGCGGGTCCGTCCGCGCCTGGCTGACGACGATCACGCATAACCTGGCGATCGATGTGGTCCGCGCGCGCACGTCGGCGCCGGTGGACCCCGCTGACCTGCCCGCCCTCCTCACCGCGGTCACCGACACGCCAGAGCGCCTGGCGGTCGCCCATGACAACGCCGCGCACGTGCGCCGGGCTCTCGCCCGGCTGCCATCCCCGCAGGCCAGGGCGGTGGCGATGGCGGGCATCTACGGCATGACTGCACGGCAGATCGCCGATGTGGAAGGCGTTCCACTGGGTACGGCGAAGACCCGGATCAGGGATGGAATGCAGAAGCTGCGGAACGCATTCCTTCCGGAGGATGTTGGCGATGAGTGACCTTAACGAGATGAGCTGCGCCGGATTCGGCGACGTAGCCGCGGAACTGGCGCTCGGCGTCCTGACCGGGCGCGAACGGGCGGAGGCGCTCGCCCACCTAGACCACTGCGAGGCGTGCCGCGAGCATGTCCGCCAGCTGACGATGACAGGCGAGGGACTCCTCGGGCTGCTGCCCTCCAGGGAGCCTCCGGCGGGATTCGAGACCCGGGTGATGGAGCGGCTCGGCCTCGCCGTCCCGGAGCGCAGGACGGCCGGCCGCATCGGCCCGGTCAGCCGGCTAGCCGGCAGGCTCCGCGGCCGCCATGAGCGCCGGTCAGACGAGCAGGAAACCGTCCGTCCGTCCGGCCTGTGGCTGGCCAGCCGCCCCCGGCGGCTGGTGGCCGCCGCCGCCGTGGCGCTGGCCCTTGTCGCGTCTGGCCTGGGCGGCTGGGGCTTGCATGGCGCCACGTCACCGGCGACCGCCTCGTCCCCGCTGAGTTCCGCCACGCTGCTCTCGGCCAGGCACCAGGCGGTGGGGCAGATGTTCTACTACGACGGCAACCCGAGCTGGGTCTACATGTCCGTGACCATGGACGCCGGGAGCGGCAAGGTGATCTGCCAGCTGGAGAGCGCGGACGGGCAGTTCACCACCATCGGGTCGTTCCACCTGAAGGACGGCTACGGCACCTGGGGCAGCACGGCCACGGTGAGCCAGGGTGAGCCGGCCGGCGCCCGGCTGCTGGCCGCTGACGGCACCGTGCTGGCCACCGCCACCCTGCAGCACGTACCGGCCTGAGCATGAGGTAAACCTGAAGGAAGCCTGTGGGGAGCTTGAGGGGGACCCGAAGGGGGGAACCTGAGGGGGAAGAGCGTGGATCGCCAGCGACCCTGGGCGGTCCCCGGCGATCCACGCTCTTTGTTTCCGCTAATATTCAGAACCATTTGTCGTCAAATCGTGCGCAGAGTACGGTCGCATAGGTGAGCAGCGACTCCGGTGGCAGGCGATCGTCAGGTCCGTGGTACCCGCGCGAAGAACCATCGGGCTCCCCATACCCCGGCCAGGGATACCCCCGCGAAGGGTCCTCCGGCCCCTGGTACCCGCGCGAGGAATACCCCCGCGAAGGGTCCTCCGGCCCCTGGTACCCGCGCGACGGGGGGCCGGGCCAGTGGTACCCGCCCGAAGAGGACGTCGCTCAGCTGCCGTCCTACTTGCGCCCGCCGGCCCCGCCGGCCGGGCAGTCCGGGCCGCCGGGAACGTCAAGGCACGGCAAGCCGCGCAAGAGCCATAAGTTCACCATCATGGTGGCCGCCGGGGCGCTCGCCGTCGTGGTGGCCATCGCCGTGGTCGTCGTCACGGTGGTGTTGCCGGGCGGGAACTCGCACACCACCGGCTTCATCCCGACGGGCTCCTCACCGGGCCAGGACGCCCAGCAGACCGCTACCGCGTTCCTCCAGGCCTGGCAGGCCGGCGACCTCCAGCAAGCCGCGAACTACACCAGCAACCCGGCGGCCGCCAAGGCCGCGATGGCCACCTACCAGAAGTACCTGAACCTCAAGAAGCTGACCGCGGCGGCGCAGGGCGCCACCGCCCAGGCGCCGGGCCCGTCGGGGTCGCCGCGCGATTCGGTCACGTACTCGGCCAATGCCAAGGTGTCGGCGCCCTATAACGGCAAGACCCTCACCGGCACCTGGAGCTACCACGCCTCCCTGGTGGCCTACCAGCAGCCGAACTCGCAGCTGTGGTATGTGGTCTGGAAACCCGATGTCCTCGCGCCGCACCTCACCGCGACCACCCGCCTGGCGGCGGTCGCCGTGCCGCCCATGGTCGTCTCGGTCACCGACGCCAGCGGGAATGCCCTCACCACGTACGGCGACCCCGGGCTGGCGAGGATCGCCGGGCTGATGCAGCAGCAGGCGCCGCCCGGGCAGGGCAGCCCGGGGCTCTCCGTCGAGATCCAGACCGCGGCGGGCAAGGCGGTGGCCAACAGCCAGGCGGCCGTCGTCGCGCCGACCAACATCTCCGCCCTGGGCACGACGATCAGCTCGCAGGCCGAGTCCGCCGCGCGCACCGCGGTCGCCATGCACAAGAACAGCTCGATGGTCGTGATCCAGCCGTCTACCGGGAAGATTCTCGCCATCGCCAACAACGACGGCCAGAACGACTTCGCGCTCACCGCTGAGGTGGCCCCGGGCTCGACGATGAAGGTCATCACCTCCACGGCCCTGCTCAACGCGGGGGTCCTGACGACGACCACCCCGGTCGCCTGCCCGTCCAAGTACACGATCCAGGGCATCACCTACCACAACGACCAGAACGAGACCCTGCCGGCCGGGACCCCGTTCAGCACCGACTTCGCGCAGTCCTGCAACAACGCGTTCACCCAGCAGTGGCGGCACCTGTCCGGCGCGCTCGCCGGCACCGCTAAGAAGTATTACGGCCTGAACCAGAAGTGGAACATCGGCATCCCGGGCATTTCGGCGAGCTACTTCAACGCTCCGGCCAGCGCCAGCGGCTCGGAGCTGGCGCAGGAGGCGTTCGGCGAGGGGTCGCTGATCGCATCCCCGCTGGCGATGGCCTCCGTGGCCGCCACCGTCGACATGGGCATGTTCAAGCAGCCGGTCCTGGTGTCCGGGACGAAGCAGGTCACCGCCACCGCGCTGCCGGCCAGCACGGACCAGCAGCTCAAGCTGATGATGCGGGACGTGGTCAGCAGCGGGACGGCGGCTGGCATCGGGTTCGGTCCGAATGTCTACGCCAAGACAGGAACCGCCGACATCCAGGGCCAGGACCAGCCCAACAGCTGGCTGATCGCCTTCGACCCGACCAAGGATGTCGCGGTCGGCACCCTGGTCGTCAACGCCGGCTACGGCGCCCAGTTCGCGGGCCCCGAAGCGAATGCGTTCCTGAACCAGTACTGACGCCCCCCTCTCACCCGGCCCGCACGGCAGCCCGCGCACTGCCGTGCGGGCCGGCATTTATGGGTGCCGGCCGGCCCCGCTAGCGCGTCTGCCCACGTCAACCGTTTACACTGCGTACTTGTAATAAGAAAAAGCCAAAGGGGGGCGAGCGGAACGGTGGCTGAGCGTAAACGGTCGACGGTAAGGGATCTGCGCAGGGACAACCGCTCCGTTCTGCTGTGGTCGCTGTTCTTCGGCCAGCCGTGCAGCCGCCAGGATCTGAGCTGGACGACGGGCCTGTCCACCGCCTCCGTGAGCAACGTCGTCCGCGAGCTGATCAGCGATGGCATCGTCACGGAGGCCGGCTTGGTGGACTCCGACGGCGGGCGGCCGCGAGCCCTGCTGCGGATGGACCCCGGCTACGGGTGCGTCATCGGCGTGGACGTGGGGGAGACCCGGATCCGCGTCGAGATGTTCGATATGACGATGACGGTGCGCGCCAGCGCTGAGTACGCCCTCGACCCGCACGAGCACGGCATCGACATGGTGGCCGACCGCGTCCGCGACGGCCTGGCCAGCGTCCTGGCGGACGGCGGGTGCGCCCCTTCGGCGGTGCTGGGCGCGGGCATCGGCGTGCCCGGCGTGGTCGAGCACGACGGCCCGGAGACGCTGGTCTACGCGCAGACCTACGGGTGGGACGCCGTGCCGCTCGGGCGGCTGCTCCAGCCGGCGGGCGGTTTCCCGCTCTACATCGACAACGGCGCCAAGACGATAGGCCAGGCCGAGCTCTGGTTCGGCGCCGCGCGCGGCATGCGCCAGGCCGTGGTGTGCCTGATGGGTTCCGGGATGGGCGCGAGCATCGTCACCGGGGCTCCGGGGCTGGGCGGTACCTCGGTCGCGGTGGAGTGGGGCCACACCACGGTCGAGGTGGGCGGGCGGCCCTGCCGCTGCGGATCCCGCGGCTGCCTGGAGGCCTACGTCGGCGCCGGCGCGATCCTCGACCGCTACGGGCGCCGGGGGAGCGGGCAGGACGAAGAGTCGGCGCTGGCCTCGCTGGTCGCCTCCCAGGACAAGCGGGCCGCCGAGATACTCGACGAGACCGCCCTGTACCTGGGCGCGGGCATCGCCGACCTGGTGAACCTTTTCGGGCCGGAGCGAATCGTCCTCGGCGGCTGGGCAGGCCTGCTGCTCGGCGAGCGGATCCTGCCCGCCGTCCGCGAGGCGGCGAGGCAGCACTCGCTGTCACACCGGTTCGCCCAGACGTCGATCGAACTGGGCGGGCTCGGCCCCGACGCCGTGGCGCTGGGTGCCGCCACGCTGCCGATGGAGCGCTTCCTCGACGGCGCTCTCGACGCGAGCCCCGGGAACCGGGCGGCGGGGTAACCCCGGCCAGTCCGCTCTTTATCCGGCCCGTCTCGCCAATTGAAAAGTCTCTTTTCCCGAACGAAAGGTTGCGACTCGCGAAACTCGCACCTAACTCCCGGTTTTCGCGCGAACGCGGCGGCTGCCCGAATGTCAGGCCGCCGGAGTCGGCACGGGCCGCCACGGCAAGGCGGCCTCCTCCCCGCCCTGCCCGGCCGTGCCTTCCAATGCGGCGGCGATCTGTGCCAGCAGGGCTTTAATCGTGGCGGTGGCGACAGAGCGCAGCAGCAGCCGGTCCAGCTCGTCGCCCAGCGCACCGAACGGAGGCCGGTAGGACCCGGTCAGCGTCACCCGCACTCCGTCGTCGTCTTCGTCGATGAGCCGGATGTCGGCATCGAGCGCCGGGAACAGCCCGCCGGTCGTCCCGGTGGCCTCCCAGCGCAACCCGACGGTCATCATGGCTGGCCGCAGCACCGGCTCGGCGAACCGGACCCGCACCAGCCGGGACGTGCCCGGCACGGCGCCGAGCGGCCCGACCCGCAGCAGGTACTCAACCCCGCCCTGGTAGACGTTCTCGGACAGGCCGCGCAGCCAGCCGCCATGGGCCAGCCCCGCCAGCCGTGCCGCTGCATCATCAAAGCTCACGGGCAGTACCCGCGCATCCGAGACGAACATGACCTCAGTCAACCGCAGACCCGCCCGCGCGCTCGCAGAGACGAAGGTCCCTACTTCAGCGGACCCCTGGCCAGAATGAATTCCGGATGTGCCGTGGCGGCCGCCCGTATTCCGCCGTTCCCCGCCCGCGAAGTTACGCCGCGATAACACTTGCCGCGGCGCCACGACCGACGTTTCACCCCGATTCCAGATAACCACACGAACGGCCATCCGCTCGGAATTGAAAAACATTATCCCCAGCAACCGCGCACAATGCGGCATGCTGCCTTTCCGTTAAGGATGCCCGACCATGATCGTGGGTCATTCCTGGCGAATATCGCCAGTTTTGACCCACGATCATGACGGCGGATTACTCCTCGAGCGCGGCGGCGACCCGGCGGTGCGCCGCCCAGATCTCCTCCGGCAGGCCGTCGAACTGGGCCAGGTGGCTCTCGCGGAAGCCCATTTCCTCCCGCCAGCGAGCGGTGTCGATCGTGAGCAGCTTGTCCAGGTCGCCGGCGTCGATCGCCAGGCCGTCCAGGTTGAGCTCGTCCTTCGCCGGCAAGATCCCGACCGGGGTCGGCACGCCGGTGACCTCGCCCTCGTGCAGCCGCATCAGCCACAGCAGGGCGCGCAGGTTGTCGCGGTAGCCCGGCCACAGGAAGTGGCCATCTTCGGCGTCGCGCTGGAACCAGTTGACGTGCGCGAAGATCGGCGGCTCGGCGCACTGCCCGATGATCGCGAGCCAGTGCGCGGCGTACTTGCCCTCCGGGTAGGACATGAACGGGCGCATCGACATCGGGTCGTAGCGGAGCTGGCCGTCGACGCCCTCGGCCGCGAACGTCGCCTCGGCGCCCAGCGTGAGGCCGTCGTACACGCCCTCGGCCAGGTCGGTGATCGCCCGGATCAGCGGCTCGCGGTCCCGGGTGCGCCCGCCGAAGATGATGCCGTCGATCGGGACGCCCCGCGGGTCCCCGTAGTCCGCGGCCACGTTCGGCACGTTCGCCAGCGTGGTGGTGAACCGGCTGTTCGGGTGCGCCCACGGGTCGCCGGCTTGCGCCGCATCCCGGTCGGTGATCCGGTTGCCCTTCCAGTCCAGCCACCCGTCGAGGTCCGCGGGCGGGTTCTTCGTGCGGCCCTCCCACCAGACCGCACGCGTCTTCTCGTTGTAGGCGACGTTGGTGAAGATCGCCTTGGTGCCGGGCGCGATCGACTCGATCGCCGTCGGGTTGGTGCCCTCGTTGGTGTCCTTGGCCACGCCGAAGACGCCGAACTCGGG
>Ga0318519_10000553_pt1 | contig 10305 bp, 9 predicted proteins | sample GRESIP178b2f15_FD_203510 | JGI IMG/M metagenome (GOLD analysis project Ga0318519, IMG submission 203510) | Tropical soil microbial communities from Luquillo Experimental Forest, Puerto Rico - GRE.SIPMG.178b2f15 | ecosystem: Environmental > Terrestrial > Soil > Tropical forest > Bulk soil... | reverse complement strand
CTGGTCGATGACCGCGGCATGGCTATCGAGTACCGCGACCAGGGCGAAGCAATCCGCGCCATCAGGGCAGCAGCCGGCATCCGTTGAAGGCTGTCCTCAAAACCCCTCTGAAATCGCCTCCCGAGATTGGCGGAATTGCTTGCCTCGGGAACACCGCTTTCGGGTGTCCGACAACGAGCACTTTTAAGGACGAGAACATGAGCAAGGCAAAGACCGTCGTCCTGTACCTGCGGGTAAGCACCGGAGAGCAGACGGTCGAGAACCAACGCCAGGAGCTACTGGCCGCAGCGGAACGGCGGGGCTGGCGGGTGGTTGCCGAGTTTTGCGACGAGGGCGTCAGCGGCGCCAATGGGCGGGACAAGCGGCCGGGGTTCGATCGCCTCTGCCGTGCCATAGTGTGGCATCAATTCGATGTCGTCGCAGCGTGGAGCGTCGATCGTCTCGGTCGCAGCCTTCAGGACCTGGTGGCATTCCTCGGCGAGTTGCGCAGCTCTCGGTAGATCGGGAGGCTGCTGAGCGGGCTGCGCTCGCGGCCGGGACGCGCATCCGCAAGACCGCGCGGCTCGTCGGCACCGGGAGCGCGACCGTGGCAAGGATCGCGGCCGAGATACAAGCCAGCGCAGGTGTGGATCAGGTTAGTTCGTGAAGACAGACCGTGCGGCGACCAGCTGTCCGGAGTCGAGGCCAATTGGGCGCACCGACAAGCGATCGTGGGGTCGCAGGACGACCCTAACAAGACCGCGGCTTCACGGCACCCACCCGTGATTATTGATGCGAGCCGTCGCTAAGCGAGCCTCCGGCATCATCGCGAGGGGTCTGGGTGGCCGCCGTCGCCGCCGGGGTCACGAAGCACATAGCCGCGGCGCCACACCGTTTCGATGTAGTGATTGCCGCCAGTCGCCTGGGCGAGCTTTTTGCGCAGCTTGCAGAGGAATACATCGATGATCTTAAGCTGAGGCTCGTTCATTCCGTGATAGAGCCGGTCAAGAAACATTTCCTTCGTGAGGATGGTACCCTTGCGCAGACTGAGAAGCTCGAGGATGCCATACTCTTTGCTGGTGATGTGAACCGGCTGATCCTCGACAGAGACAATCCGGGCATCGAGATTGACGGCCAGCTTGCCTGTTCGGATCGTCGCTTCGGGGTGGTCCTGGGAAGGGCGGACGATCGCCTGAATGAGAACTGCGTGATTTGTTTCGAACTCGGACAAGCTAGAGCTCCGCGAAGGAATAAGCGATCGGCGAACATGCAAAGGTTCGGCTAAGGCGCCGGATCCCCGCCAACGTTAAAGGGTTGAGCACCGAACTGGGCAAAGCCGGAACGAAGCAGCGCTGGCCTGCCGGCCACAACCATCGCTCGTCTTTCCCTTGTCCCACCTCGGTATCCAACCGCAATTACGAGACCTAATCTCTTAACACGCGACGGCGTCAAGGGTTCAATTTGAAACATTGTATTGTTGCCGTGTAACGGGTCGGGGCTATTCCATCCTCGCTCTCGCGTACGAGACCGTAATGCCCGCAAAGGTGCGAGAGCGGATATGTCCCGCCCCTGCGTCCCCTGACCTTTTGCTTGAAGCGCAACCACCGGCGCAACCGCACGGCTGTGTAGTTGTCGAGCGCCCGATACGCTTTGGTCACTGAGCCAACGTCAAAGTAGTGTGGGTGCAGGCGAAATGCTGGTCTTCGATCGGCCCTTCGGCGCCTTCAAAAGACGCGATTGATCGGGTAACCCGTGAACGCGGTGACCAGCGGTTCACAGCGATCCCGATCCTCGCACGCGACCTGTAATCCCTGTAAGGTAAACGGGGGCCGGTGGTGACCGCGGCGGGGAGGCGAGCGTGGATATCGCAGCCTGGCTTCACAGCCTCGGCATGCAGCAATACGAAGCGGCGTTTCGTGACAACGCGATTGACGCCGCGGTGTTGCCGGAGCTGACCGCCGACGACCTCAAGGACCTCGGCGTGAACCTGGTCGGTCACCGGCGTAGGCTGCTCGCCGCGATTTCTGGTTTGCGTGGCGAGGATCGTCCGGCGCCCGCTCCGGCCGACCAAACCGCCCCTGCCTCAGCAGCCGAACGCCGCCAACTGACGGTGATGTTCTGCGATCTGGTCGGCTCAACGCCCCTATCCGCACGGCTCGATCCCGAGGATCTGCGCGGGATCATCGGCGGCTACCATCGCTGCGTCACCGAGGTTGTCGAGGGCTTTGGCGGGTTTGTCGCCCGCTACATGGGCGACGGCATCCTGATTTATTTCGGCTATCCGCAGGCGCACGAGGACGATGCCGAGCGCGCCACGCGTTGCGGGCTGGCGCTGGTCGATCGGGTGCCGCAGCTCGATCAGGCCGAAGAGCTCCACGCGCGCGTCGGCATCGCCACCGGGCTGGTTGTCGTCGGCGGCGAAGTTGTCGAGCACGATGTCGCCGGCGATACGCCCAATCTCGCCGCGCGCCTGCAGGCCTTGGCCGAGCCCGACACTGTCGTGATCGCGGCGAGCACCCGCCGGCTGACAGGTGAGCTCTTCGAATACCGGGATCTCGGCGAGATCGAACTCAAGGGCATCGCCGGGCCGGTTTCGGCATGGCAGGCACTGAGCCCGAGCGCCGTCGCCAGCCGCTTCGAGGCGCTGCGCGGCTCAGCGCTGACCCCGCTGGTCGGGCGCGACGAGGAAGTCGACCTGCTGTTGCGCCGCTGGGCGCGCGCCAAGGCGGGTGACGGCCAGGTCGTGCTGATCTCCGGCGAGCCCGGCATCGGCAAGTCGCGCATCACTGCGGAGCTGGAAGGGCGCCTCCACGCCGAGCCGCACCTCGGCTTGCGCTATTTCTGCTCGCCCTATCACCAGGACAGCGCACTTTACCCGTTCGTCGACCAGCTCGGCCGAGCATCCGGCTTCGTGGCTGACGATCCGCCCGCGGCCAGGCTTGAAAAACTCGAGGCCTTGCTCGCTCGCGCCGCGCCACCCGACAAGGATGCGGCGTTGATCGCCGATCTGCTGTCATTGCCGGCTTCGGAGCGGCACCCGCTGCCGAACCTCAGCCCGCAACATAAGAAGGAGCGGACACTTGAGGCGCTGATCCGGCAGCTCGAAGGTCTAGCGCGGCAGCAGCCGGTGGTCATGGTTTTCGAGGATGCGCATTGGATCGACCCGACCTCGCTCGAACTGCTCGACCTCGCCGTCGAGCGTGTCCGCAGCCTGCCGGTGCTGCTGATCGCGACGTTCCGCCCTGAGTTCTGGCCGCCCTGGATCGGCCAGCCGCAGGTGACGATGCTGACGCTCAACCGCCTGGACAGACGCGACCGGACTGCTCTGGTAGCACAGATCGCTGGCGGCAGGACGTTGCCCGACGAGGTGGTCGATCAGATCGTCGATCGCACCGACGGCGTGCCGCTTTTTATCGAGGAATTGACCAAAAGCGTCCTGGAGAGCGGTGTCCCGCTGGTGGGAATTCCGACCACCCTGCACGACTCGCTAATGGCGCGGCTCGACCGTCTGGCGTCGGTGCGGCTGGTGGCGCAGATCGGCGCTGCGATCGGGCGCCAGTTTTCCTACGCACTGTTGCGTGCCATCTCTGATCTTCCCGAGGACGAGCTACAAGACTCTCTGGCTCGCCTCGCCGCCTCCGAGCTGGTGTTCGAGCGAGGAACGCCGCCCGACGCGATCTATAGGTTTAAGCACGCGTTGGTGCAGGACGCGGCGCATGGCAGCCTATTGCGCGGCACTCGACAGCAGTTGCACGCCCGGATTGCCGACGCGCTCGAAGCCCATTCCCCCGAGCTCATGGACAGCCAGCCCGAGCTTTTCGCCCAGCATTATGCGGAGGCCGGGCTCGTCGCAAAAAGCGTCGCCTATTGGGGCAAGGCAGGCCAGCGCTCTGCTGCCCGCTCGGCGATGGCGGAAGCGGCCGCGCAATTCCAAAAGGCGTTGGGCCTGCTGGCGCTGTCGCCGGAACAGCCCGAACGGCAGCGACAGGAGCTCGAATTTTGGAGTGCGCTTGGTCCGGTCCTGAGCGTCGTCAAAGGCCCGGTGATGCTCATGCCCGCGCCCGAGAGCTGTGGGAGCGGCTCGGTTCTCCCTCGGAGTTCTTTCACGTCCCTTGGAGACAGTCCGTATATCATATGCACCGTGGAGAACTCCACTTGGCGCAGCGCTTGGCGGAGGACTTGCTGCGTCTGAGCCGCCAGCGCAACGATTCCACTGGCCTAGCCATGGGTAACAACTCCCTCGGCCGAAATCTGCAGCTTGTCGGCAGATTCGCCCTATCCCGATCGCATCTGGTGGAGGCACTTGCGTCTTATAGTGCAATCCCCCATCGGGCGCCTGTCCATCAGGGCGGGTTTCACCTACAGGTTTCATCACAGTCGTTGCTGGGAATTGCGCTTTTCTGTCTCGGTTATCCGGACCAAGCATTGGCACGAAGCAACGCCGCGATCGCTGAAGCTCGGAGTCTGGCTCATGCGCCCTCTTTGACTACGAGCTTGGCGATTGGGGCCAGGCTGCTTTCGCTCGTCGGAGCAAGCGCAGCCTTGGCTGAGCGAGCGGCCCAGCTGAGCGCAGTGGCGACCGAGCAGGGTTTCCCCGACGAGGGCGCGCTGGGAACAATCTATCGCGGCTGGGTCAAGGTCAAAAATGGCGATGCGGCTGAAGGAATATCACTCCTGCGCAGCGGTTTGGCCGCGTATCGCGCTACAGGAGTACAGATGTATATGCCCCATCTTATCGCCCTCCTCGCCTGGGCATACGAAATCGTTGGGCAAGTTGAGGAGGCCGCGACCCAGTTAGACGATGCTTTGCAGATTGTTGAGAGGACAAGCGAGCGGTGGTTTGCAGCGGAGTTGAACAGGCACAAAGGCCAGCTGCTGCTGCGGCAAGGGGATACCGAGGCCGCCGAGGAACTGTGCCGCAAGGCCGTGAGCATTGCCCGGGAGCAAGAGGCCAAGCTCTGGGAATTGCGCGTCACAATGACCCTCGCCCAGCTCCGCCGCGATCAGGGACGTCGCACCGAAGCCAGCGACCTTTTGGCCCCGGTCTACGGCTGGTTCACCGAGGGCTTCGACACGCCCGATCTGAAGGAGGCGAAGGCGCTGCTCGACGAACTCCACTAAGGACGCAGAACAATGGAGACTATCGCGTCACGCGGGGCCAGCGCGCGCTTGTCCGACGACGCCACGACCCGGGCGACCGCTTGGCCGACCGTGTGGGATTCGCAGGGCATCCATCGCACCGCGACGGCGGGTGATCAAGTCGGTGCCGACTGCTTGATGCGGGAGGCTGCCGGCCTGGGCGTCGTGCCCGCGGTCGAGACGTTCGCACTGGATCGCCTCGATCCGATTGACGCCTATCTGGAATTCGACAGTACGCGCGTGCCCGGCGTATCGGTTTTCGACGCGCCTGCCACCGGGGGCGACGGCGTCGCGGGCATCCTCGGGCCGGTCGACGCGGAAACATCTATCGCCGTGGCCGAGTTGTCGCCGCTCGGCGTCTATACCCCGGACTACGAAGGGCTGCGTCGCAACCCGGTGCATCGCGGCCTCGTCATCGTCTGCAAGGGTGCACGGCCGGGGCTTGGGCTGTTGAATGCCGAGCGGTTCCGCCACCCCTACGGCGCGCCGGCAATTCATGTTTCCAGTGAGGCAAAAGAAGTGGTGCTCGCCGCCGCTGCTCGACGTGCCCCAGCGCGGCTCGTGTCTAAGAACCACCGAACGCCGGCCCATGCGCGCAATGTCGTCGTCATGATCAATGGACAGGACCGCGCTCGTACCCCGGTCATCGTCATGACGCCGCGCAGCTCGTGGTGGCAATCAACCTCGGAGCGCGGCGGCGGGCTTGTCTGCTGGCTCGAATCGCTGCGCGCCCTGGTCGCCTCTCCGCCTCTCTGCGACGTGATCTTCACCGCCAACAGCGGCCACGAGCTCGGTCATCTGGGTCTCGACGACTTCATGAGCCGCCGTCCTGGCTGGGAGCGGCCGGTCGCTGAAGGAGGTGCGATCTGGGTCCATTACGGTGCCAATATCGGCGCGGTCGGCGGTGAGCTCTCAATTCAGTCGGCGAGCGACGATCTGCGCGCTCTGGCCGCGGCCGAACTGACCCGCGCCGGCCAGGCGCCGGACCGCATCGCGCCGAAGACCCTGGTGCCGACCGGCAAGACGCGAGACATTCATCGGGCCGGCGGGTGCTATGTGACGCTTGTGGGCAGCAATCCGCTATTCCACTTGCCGCAGGACCGCTGGCCGCACGCCGTCGATCCCGGCGTGGTCGCCCGCGTCGCAGCTGCCGCTTCGCGCATGGTCGTCGGGCTGACGCGCTGAGCCCGGCCGTTGGGAGTGGGCGGCACTGGAGTATCCCAATGGGTTCCGCTGCCATTGCTAAACTCGAAGTCCGCCTTGGCAGATAGCTCCGTCGGCGTTCGCGCTGGCCTTTCTGTGGTCGAATATCCGCTTGATGGCCGGCGCCCTCGCCGCCACCAGCCGATCGTACCAACGTCGTAGCCGTCGCACATCTGAATGAGACCGCAGATCACCCGGCCGACCTCGTCGAGCGCGACATACCGATCGGTCGGAGACCACGAGTGGAGTGCCGTCGCGACCGCGACCTCAGATCGACGCGGTGCACCTCGTCCCCCGGGTCATGCCCGACGGTGGCTCGGATGCCCCGGCGCGTGAGCAGGAACGATGGCAGCCTCGAAGCTCGAAGGGGTCATCTCGAAACGCGTCGATGCTCCCTATACGCCCGGAAATCGCGGCCTGTGGGTAAAAGTCAAATGCCGGATCCCGTTAAACGCCCGATCGGACTCGTAAATCGGGTCGAGAGGTTTGAAGAAACGGCAGAGGCGGCTTGGCGGCTTCGGAACTGATAGTTCGCAGACTCCGCGGTGGAGGGAGATGGATTCGAACTAACGGTCCCTGGCGGATCCGATCCACGGTAAGCCATATCGAGACCAACTGCGTCGGTTCGGTCGAGACCCGGTGCAGGGCTTTAACGCTCCAGCGCGCCGCCCGGCATTTCGCGGGCTGACCAAGCGTCCGTATCGCCACGTCAGCCTGATCCAGTTGCAACGCGACTAGGTGAGCAAAGTCCAGCCGGCGGGGATCAAGCAATTAGCATCCTCGACGGTCATTTCGACGATGCGGTCCTCTCCGACCGTGGCGCGGATGCCAGACAAAGTCTGCGCCCCCTGGCTTGCCGAAGACCTCCACGAGATGAGCGTCTTCCCGAACGGCAAGCATGACGCCCAGGTCGATTCGACCGCTCAGTTCCTCGACTAGGTCAAGCGGCCAATACCGGCCTGGGGCATCTTCGAGTTGTACCGAAGAGAGGCCGAAAAACTGAAACCGCCGGCGCCGGTCTACGCCCGCGTCAAGGCGCCGCCGGGGATCGGCGCAGTTTGGCGCTCCTCGGGCGCCGGGGAACGAGCGAGATTCGAACCCTCGATCCCCGCACGCCGGAAGGGGTCGGCTTTACCCGCAGGCCGCTATTCAAAGCTGATTGAGGGACCAGAAGTTCGAATTCGGCCCCCTCCAGCGGAGAGTCCGTGTCTCTGGGGAGTTCGCCCTTCCGCGGCGAGGCCGGCTTCTCGCTGCAGGTGGGCGGGGCGTGCAGGCGGCGCGCGGTCGGCGGGCGCTTAGAGCCATCTGGAAAGATTTATATGGCGAGCTGCTTCTCCATAAGGATAGTACGCTCCTGCCCGAAGTCCTTCGCGAATTGAGTTGGCACTCATGCGGCAGCTCATCGACCGGCTGTTCGCCGGGACCGATACTCTATAGGGTCCCCCAGTTCTATGCGGAGGCGACCGACTGGACAAAGCATCACTGATTTGCTGCGACCAGATTAAGTTTCAGGCGCGTCACTGCGCGAGGAGCAACGAATGCAGCAGCCGCCACAGGCGCGCGACCTTCTCGGCTATGCCGGATCGTCGCCGCAACGCCATCCCGTGGCGCGACGAGGCCGATGCGATCGCCATGGCCAACGACAGCCATTACGGTCTCGCCGCCTACGTTTGGACCCACCACATCGGTACGGCGCTGCGCGCCGCCCACGCCATCGAATCGGGTTGGGTGCAGGTGAACCAGGGTCTCGGTCAGCAGCCGGCCACTCCTATGGCGGCTTCAAGCAGAGCGGCATCGGCCGCGAATTCTCCCTGGAAGTGATGCTCGACAGCTTCACCCAGCGCCAGAACGTGACAGTGAATCTCAACACGCCGAGCCGGCAGTAGGAGCAGTGACATGGCACAACATCCGGCGTTGATGGCGGGACGAGCCGCAGTGATCACCGGCGGGGCCAGCGGGATCGGCCTAGCCGCGGCAAAGCGGTTCGCGGCGATGGTCATGAAAATTTGCCTGGCCGATGTGAGCCGAGAGGCGCTCGACCGAGCCGCACACCAGCTGCCCGGAGCGTCTGTTGTCACGGTGCCGACCGACGTCAGCCGATGGGAGGATGTGCAGCGGCTGAAGGACCGCGCCTACGCCGCGTTCGGCGAGGTTGGGGTGCTGATGAACAATGCCGGTGTCTCCGCGGGTGGTGGCCCATTTGACCATTACCAAGGCTGGCAGCGAGTACTTAGCGTCAATCTGCGGGGCGTCATCAACGGCGTCCATGCCTTCACCCAGGCGATGATCGATCAGGGCATGCCCGCCGCGATCGTCAACACCGGCTCTAAGCAGGGCATAACCTGCCCTCCCGGCAACACCGCCTACAACGTGACAAAGGCCGGCGTGAAGGTGCTCACCGAAGGCCTGGCGCATGCGCTCCGCAACATCGAGGGTTGCCAAGTAACCGCGCATCTGCTCGTTCCCGGCTCGACCTTTACCGGCATGACCGCCCGCGGCCGTGCCGAGAAGCCGCCCGGATCCTGGATTCCGGAGCAGGTTGTTGACTTTATGGTGGCGGCAATGGCGGCGGGCGACTTCTACATCATCTGCCCCGACAACGACGTCACCCGCGATACCGACAATCGGCGCATCCTATGGGCAGCTGAGGACATTATTCGCAACCGACCCGCATTGTCGCGCTGGCACCCGGACTACGCCGACGAATTCACCGAATTCCTGAAACTGGAAGCGCCGTTCCGGCGCTGATACCCGAAGGAGGCTTGCGATGGCCGATCTGCCGCGGCGGCAACTGGGCCGCACCGGACTCAACGTGACGATGCTCGGCTATGGGGCGATGGAGTTGCGCGGCGCACCCCGCGGCCGCGACATCAGCGAGGGCCAGGCGGAAACCATCCTCAACGCAGTGCTCGACGCCGGCATCAACTACATCGACACCTCGATCGACTATGGACTGAGCGAGGAGCGCATCGGCCGCTACATCGGCCATCGCCGCGACGAGTATTTCCTCGCCAGCAAATGTGGCTGCCTGGTCGGGGCGCCGGCGGCACCCCGCGGTGAGCGCAGCCCGCACGTGTTCACCCGGGAAAATATCACGGCGGGCGTCGAGCAGAGCCTGAAGCGCATGAAGACCGACTATCTCGACGTGGTGCAGTTCCACAGCTCGCCCTCGGCGCAGACGCTCGAAGACAATGCCGCGGTCGAGGCGCTGCTCGACCTCAAATCGGCCGGCAAGGTGCGGTACATCGGGATGTCGGGAACTTTTCCGAACCTCAAGGACCACATTGCAATGGGCGTCTTCGACGTGTTCCAGATCCCTTATTCGGCGGTCGAGCGCGAACACGAGACGGCGATCGCCGCCGCCTCGGCGGCAGGGGCTGGCATCGTCATCCGTGGGGGCGCGGCCAAAGGCGCGCCGGCGCCCGATAAGCACACCGGCCTGCAGTGGGAGCGGTGGCGGCAAGCCAGGCTCGACGAGGTGCTCCAGGACATGGGTCCAGTGGAATTCGTGCTGCGCTTTACCTTCTCCCACCCGGATATGGATACGACGATCGTCGGCACCGTGAACCCGGCGCATCTCGAGGCCAACCTCGCGGCGTTGCGGAAAGGTCCGCTGCCGCCCGACCTCTACGCCGAGGCCAAAGGCCGCTTGGCCACCGCAGGCCTCGCGCCGCAGGCGGCATGACGCGAGGGACGCGCCGATGAGCTTCAAGCTGTTGCTGCTAGCACCCGATCTCGACCCGTCCTGGCCGGACAAGATTCGGCAGGCGGTGCCCGGCGTGGACGTCAGTTCCGAACTGAGTTCGCTGCTGACTCGCCGCTGGAGGGAACCGGATTCGAACCATCGGTCCCGCCGAGAAAGAGACGGCCGTCGAGAGAGGCCCCGCGGCCGACCATCATCTTCTCCCGGGACGACCTGCGCTTAATGACCCCATCCAACTTATCGGTCCGGCATCTCTCGTCGGCAACAGCCGAGAGCCCTTT
>Ga0318519_10000540_pt1 | contig 10377 bp, 10 predicted proteins | sample GRESIP178b2f15_FD_203510 | JGI IMG/M metagenome (GOLD analysis project Ga0318519, IMG submission 203510) | Tropical soil microbial communities from Luquillo Experimental Forest, Puerto Rico - GRE.SIPMG.178b2f15 | ecosystem: Environmental > Terrestrial > Soil > Tropical forest > Bulk soil... | reverse complement strand
CCCTGTGCGATGCCCGGACTGGACGAAGCTGCGAGAATGGCTAAAACCACCGCGAGGATGATCGAGAGTCTGCGTGCCATAGGGAGTCCTTTTCCAGCCCGAGCTTATGCTATCCTGCCCGCATGATCCTTGGCGGCGTCAGGATAAATCCCCCGATCCTTGTGTTCTCCGGCTTGACGGCGGCGTCACTCGCGGCATTGTTGTTGGTGCCGCCGATCCCGCAGGATCAAAGCTACCACCAATTCGCCGACCAACGCACCATATTCGGCATCCCGAATTTCTGGAACGTTGTCTCGAATTTTCCCTTCCTCGCGGTCGGTGTCGCTGGATTGCGGCGATTTCGTGGCGATGTGGCAACCGTGGTGTTTTTCTTAGGTGTGTTCCTGACCGGCATCGGCTCGTCCTACTATCACTGGAATCCCAACAACACCACGCTGTTCTGGGACCGGCTGCCAATGACGCTGAGTTTCGCGGCCATCTTCGCGCTCGTTGTCGAGGAGCGCATTAGCGTCAGGGCCGGGGCGATTTTACTTTGGCCGGCGCTCGCCATCGGCGTGTTCAGCCTGCTGCTGTGGGGCTGGACGGACGACCTGCGGCTCTACTTCTGGGTACAGTTTTTTCCCGCGCTTGCGGTGCTTTCGCTCTTTCTCCTGTATCCCGCCAAATATACCGGAACACATTATTGGATCGTCGCCGGGGGGCTCTATGCGCTCGCCAAGGTGTTCGAATTCACTGATGATCCGATTTATTCGTTCGGGAGGATCTTAAGCGGACATACGCTCAAGCACTTCGCCGCCGCCGCGGCGTGCTTTGCCGTTCTGCGCTACTTTCAGATCCGCCAGCCGATCCGCCAAGGGCAGCGACCGCGCCCCATAAAGGCTGAGCCAGAGGCCAAATCAGCGTTCATAGCAAATCGATCACCCTCACAAAGGTGAGCCCACAGCGCGTTATTGCGCGCGAGCTGCGACTGAGGCTTGCGGCACCGCCTCCAGAAACCGCGTGATCGCCCCAGCGTTGCGGCGGATCATTGCCTCGCCGACGGCGACGAGTTCGTCCACCTGGTCCCGCGGCAAGGTGAGACCGGTGCGGAGCGCGAGAAGCCGCGCTCGCGTCTCGGGCTCGTCATAATCGGCGAGGTTCACACGCAACACTTTCCCGGCGACGTCATCGCACGGGTAATCCATTATCCTGTAACCTTGACGACAGCGTATCTCGCGCAACTTGTCGACGACGTTGTCGACCGTGTGCTCGAGTGCTATCACCGTCTCAAGGTTGTAGGCGCTGATCTGCGCGCCGGTGGCAGCGGAAATGATCTGCCCGAAGCCGCTGACGATGCGTTGTCGCGGCCAGTTCGGGTTCGGCGGTGCTTCGGCATTGACGCTGATCACGAGGAGGCGGCGGACCGGCAGCAGCTCCGGCCGCAACTGCTCCGCCTGTGCGTCCATCAACAGCGCGTCGTTGAGCAGGACCCGCAGCGCCAGATTGTCGGAAATCCCGCCATCCATCAGATGAATCCATCGGACCTGCTCGGGGTCCGAATAGCGCTGCAGGATCTCCAGCAATGCGCGGGCGCGCAGATCGTTCTGGGCGCGTTCCCGTGCATACTGCGGCACAGCCGGCGGCAGCGGACACTCCGGTCCGCGATAGTTGCGCAACGTCACCGGGCTGAACAACACCGGAAGTCCGTTCGACGCGGCGACCGCACGGGCGATCGGCACGCTCGCAAGATCGGAGCAGATCACGTCGAATGTCTGGGGCAGAAAGCCGAAAGGGCGGCCGAAGTTGATGTCGGTGGCGTTGATGCTCACCTGAGGGCGCCCCCGCCGGGCGAGATCCGCAAACGTAGCACCGCGAAACATCAGCTGGTCGTAAATCTCCGTCATCCGGTCGTTCGTGCCGACCAGCGGGTTGACCAGCCAGTCCCAGTTCCATGGCAGCAGGAACGTCCCCCAGACGTATGCTTCGATATCGGGATAGAGAAACTCTTCGGGGAAGGTCTCGAACGATTTAGCACCGTAGAGACCGAAATGTGCAGCCGGAAAGGCTCCGCCGGAAACGCCGGCCAATTGGTCGACCTCTTCGAGCAGCGTGCTGTCCTTTCCCTCCGGCCGCACATGGATCTCGCGCATGCCGCGCAGCACTCCGTGAGCAAAAGCGGCAGAGCGCTTTCCCCCGCCCGACAAAGCCACGAGCACCAGCGCGCTTTCAGCGCCGCCGAGACGGTTCACATCGAGCAGGCGATATTCGGTACTTCCGGCGGCGGAGCGCAGCGGCTCGTTCATCGGTACGGACAATGACGAGCAGGCCGCGAGAATAAACACCGTTGCTGCGTTCAACAGCCGCCAGCTCCACTTGATCGCGCACGTCACTCGCTGGCGCTGCCGGTGCCGCGATCCGCTGAAAGCAGGACGGCGATTGGACGGGAAGGGGCATGCCTAGCGCAGACGGAGGCGCGATCAGGATCGGCACGCCGATAAAGGCGCCGGCGATACCCCAGAGCATGCCCCAAAAGAATACCGCGAACAACACCATGAAAGGGGAAAGCGAAACGGCTGTGCCAGCTACGCGGGGCTCGATATAGCTGCCGATCACGAACTGCAGGAGGTTGAGGACTATGAACACGACGAGGGCGGCGTAAACCGACTCGAATTGCGCGGCTGCAAACAAGCCAGGCAGCAAGGTTGCGACGAACGAGCCGATGAATGGGATAAAGTTCAGAACAAAAGCGATCACACCCCATTCACGCTGCAGCTCAAGGCCATAGACCGCGGCGACGGCCCAGAATGCGAACCCTGTCAGCGCACTCATACCGAGACGGACCAGCATATAGGTTTGCAGGCGTGCGGCGATCTCCGCCGCCGTACCTATTGTGGTTACGCCGAGCTGCCCTTGGCCGAGTCGGCGAAGGCGGCGCCCGAGCGGCTCCGCTTCGAGCAGCCCCAAGATGACGAATGCGAAGGTTACGATACTGAAAGTGAGAAGACCTTGCAGGCTGCCGCCGATCGCGCGCAGAATCTGCACGAGCCACAACACATTGACCTGCTCGGCAAACAATTCTGCGGCATAGAGCCCGCGGCGCTCGAGCAAATCGGCCGCATGCATATAGAGGCTCTGGAGTCGCGCAGCATTGGCGATCACCCAATGCGCGATGCCGCCAAAGCTCCAGACCACCAGCCAGCCGGCGCCGCCGATCGCCAGCAGCGCGACCGCAGCGGTGACGAGCACTGCGATCAGCTGCGGCAACCTGGCCTGTAGGCGTCGCTGCAGCGGCCAGACCAGCGCGATAATGAACAGGGCGAAAGCCACCGGGATCATCACGGCACTCGCCGCCCACAGGCCCGCCAAAACGAGCACGGTGGCGCCGACAATCGCCGCCGAGCGCAACCCCCCGTCTGCCACTATGCTGGAGCCCAACAGGGCTCAACCCCTAGCAACCATCGAGGCGGCCAAAACTATCGCCAAGATCAGCAGCAACAGGCTGGCCACTGGCCATCGCCGCAAAAATGCGTCAGCCCGCTCGATCGCCTCTCCCCAGGGAGAAACTACACGGATTACAGCTTCCCCTGCCACCATGACATCCCCCGCCGGCACGCGCGGCAGTCGGTCCTCCCACCGCCGCAACCCGAGCGCCAGCGCACCGCCCATCAATACCGGCCAAAACGCAGCCCAGAGTGCTCCGGGCGTGAGGGCCTGGAACGAGCTCCCGCTGCCCGCCGCCGGAAACAGCGTCCAGGGAATCGCCACGGCCATAACCGCCATGATCAGCCAAGGCCAGGTATAACCGGGGGTCGCCGCGGAAGCCCGAGGCGCGGTTTGGGCCAGACGGCAGAGGAAATGGAACATCAGCAACGTGCTCCCGGCCGCCGATATCGTCGCCAGGGTGCCAACGAGGCCCGTCCCGAGTTGGGCCTTGACCGCGAGCTTCGCTAACGCGCCGCCGGTAAGCGGCAGTCCGCCGAGACCCAACGCCAGCACTGCGGCGGGGATCAGCACCCGCCACAAGCCTGCGCCGGCACTGATCGTCACCCCGACTGCGAGGAACAACCCGCCTTTGACCAAGACGTGATGGACCGCCGAGAAGCTCGCCCCAAGGGTTATTCCGGCGTGGCCTGCGGCCAGGCCCATCCCGAGCGCCGCCGCGAGCAGCCCCATTTGGCTGACGCTGGAATAGGCGAGCACCGTCTTCGGGTCCTTCTGTGTGATCCCGACCGCGACGCCGTAGAAGGCGGAGAGGAGGCCTGCAGCGGCCAGCGCCTCGCTCCACTGCGGCATCGCAACGCCGAGCGGCAGGAAGCGAATGAGTCCGATCACAGCGGCCTTGACTGCGGCGCCGCTGAGCGCCGCAGCGGCAGGGATCGGTGCTGCTGTATAGGCGAGAGGCATCCATACATGCCCCGGCACGAGCCCAATCTTCAGCCCGAAGCCAAGGATCAAGAGTGTCATCGCAGCGCCACGCCACGGCGATGTTGGCAGCGCCGCCACAGCGTCGCGGATCAGCAGGCTGCCATCCGAAATAGCTGTCGCCATAAATACGAAGGCCATCAGCAGGAAGGCCTCACCTACTACGGCAAGCGCCACATAGATGATGCCGGCCCGCCGGCTGGCCGCCGTGCCGTCATGCACGATCAGACCCCAGGCCGCCAGGCTGACCACGGAGTAGGTCAAATAAAAAGTTACCAGGTCGGCGGCCATAAAGACGCCGAGACTGCCGGCGAGTGTAAGCAGCCACCATTCGGCAAAGCGTCCGGCATTCGGGTCACCACGCAGATAGGCGGAGGCGTATGCGCCGGCGAAGATCCACAGCAGCGCCGCGGCCCCTAGCAGCATTGCCCCCGGCAGGTCGAGTGCGAGTGTCATGCGAAACGGGGGCTCGGGAAGGACCAGCCGCACACCCTCGGGGACCAGGAGTGCCGCTGCCAGGCTCGGCACCGGCGCCAGCGCCAACAGCCTTGGCATATGATCCCTCGCGCGCTGCGATACACAAGCCAACAGCATTGCCAGGGGTGCCGCCAGCGCCGCAAAGAGCAGTGCCCCTGCCGCGGTCACAGCGGACGATCCGGAGATGCTCGTGCCGAGGACGACGATTGTGGGTTCATCGGAGACCCACGGCCACCGTGTCCGGACGGCCGATTTGCAGAAATTCCGAGGGACGCAGCGGCACGAAGCCGAGGAGCACCGCACACAACGCGACCGCAGCTACCAACGCCTGCCGTCCCCGAGATACGCTTGTGATCAGCCTCAGTGGCTCGATCGGGTCACCCAGCGCCCGCAGGAGGACGAGGAATACGTAACCACCCGCGAGCAACCCACCTGCCAGAACGACCAATGCCCACCACCATTGGCCTTCCGCCACCGCTCCCGTCAACAGCATCGCCTTCGCAACAAACCCGCCGCTCGGCGGCAGGCCCATCAGAGACAAACCACCGAGCCCAAAGGCGAAAACGGTGATCGGAAGAGCTCGACCGATACCGGAGAGCCCGGCGATCCGGTCATGCCCGAGCGCCTCAGCGATCAACCCCGCTGCCATGAACATCGCGGCTTTGGCAAAAGCGTGCGAGACGGCTTGAAGTATGCCGCCGGTCCATGCTGCCGTGCTCCACGGATGGCCTGCTTCGGGGCGGATAGCGAGCGGGAACATCAGGAAGAGATAGCCGATCTGCGCAACCGTCGAGTATGCGATCAGCAGTTTCAATCGCGCCTGGCGGAGCGCCACAACGCTCCCGAAAATGATCGCCGTAGCGCCCAAAATGCCGAGCACCTGCGCCGCCGCGCGCTCCGGCATACCGGGCATGACGTCGAACCATAGCCGCACGACTAGAAAGAACGGCGCTTTGACGACCAGCCCCGACAACAGTGCACTGGCCGGCGCGGGAGCGCCGGCATGGGCGGGCGGCAGCCATAGGTGGAACGGGTAGAGCGCAGCCTTGGCCAGCAGCCCCGCCGTCATCAGCGAGATCGCTGCCCAGGTCACCGGCTGTGCATGGATGCGTCCCGACAACAGAACTATATCGAGAGTGCCGTAGGCGCCATAGAGCAGCACGGCGCCAAGCAGATAGAGAATTGAACCGAGCAGCGCAAACAGCAAGTAACGGAACGCCGCCGCGAGCGTCTCCGCCCGACCACCCAGAGACACCAGCGGCACCGCCGCGAACGTTAGCAGCTCGAGAGCGACATATAGATTGAAGAGATCGCCGCCGATGAACACAACATTGAGCGCCCCCCAAACCGCCAGCAGCAATGTCCAAAACATCAGCGGCGCCCGCGTTTCGGCGCCGCGCGGCGCGGCGAATTGCGTTCGCGCGAACAATCCGATGCCGCAGATCAGCAGCGCCGATGTCACGATCATCACGGCGGACAGCCCGTCGGCGCGAAACGCGACCCCGAGCGGCGGTATCCAGCCGCCGACTGAATACTGCAGCATCTCGTGGGTGCGCCAGATGCGGGCGGCGATCGCTACCGCGACGGCAAGCTCGAACGGCATTACAACAAAGGCTACACGCTGCGCCTGCCGCCCCCCGAGCGCCAGCGAGAGAAGCACCCCCACTACCGGCAGGACGATTGCTAGAACGAGGAGGAAACCGCCCGCCGTTGTCGAATTCGTCATCAGGGTTGGCTATTATCCGATGGCGCATCGGTAAGTTTGTCCGACTGCAGGATCGCCCGCCCGGTCTCTTGAAAGAGCCGGAGGAGCAAGGCGACCGCCAGCGCCGTTGCGGCGAAGGCGACAACGAGGCCCGTGATGACCAATGCTTGCGGCACCGGGTCACCGCCAAACCCGATTGCCGCGCCTCTGCGGGCAATAACACCGAAGAGCAGGAATGCCGCCGACCAGGTTGAAGGCAAGGATTTTGCGCAGCAGCTCGGGGTGCACGATCAAGCCGTAAAGGCCGAGGCCCACCAGCACTGTGCTGCAGAATCCGTACAGCATCGCACCGCTCATCGGTGCGAGCTCCGCTCCGGTGGCCCAGCCACTAACAAAGTGAGCATCGCCGCGACCGAAAGCGTCACGGGAACCTCGATTATTAGAATCAGCAGCTTGGCGTGATTCGTTGGGTAGGCGAGAAAGGCTCCCGCCATCGCGAAGCCCGCCAGCCCGATCGCGGCGAAAACCACCGGTCCGATAATCAGCAACAGCCGCAACCAGCGGCGGTTGACTGCAGGCGCGTCCACCAGTCCGGACAGCATGGTAAGGATCCACATGGCGGCGAGGATTGTCGCGCCCTGAAATTCGCCACCGGGAGCAACCGAACCAATCCAGAAGATGTGAATACCGACGAGGATACCGATCGGCGCTAGCAGCTGGGTGACAAATGTCACGGTCTCGTACGAGTCAGCACGGTAGTGTGGACTCGGCAAGCTGCCCCAGAGGTGGTCGGGTGTCAGCGACCAGACACCGAGCAGTGAGAGCAGCAGCACCACGACTTCAAGCAACGTATCGATCGCACGGTAAGCCATCAAGACCGCGGTGACCGGATTGCCGAGACCGGTCGCCACCAGGTTTGCTGCCGCCAGTGCCGCCAATGTCGGCGCAGGCTCGGGCAAGAGCAGAATAATCGCTGCGAGCCCGGCGGAAACCAAAATGCAAAGCCCGATGGTTGCCGCCCGCAGGGCAGCAGCCGGCTTCTCACCAACCGCCAGGCTCTCCGTGCGGCGCAAGCGGGTGCTTGCGCCGAGCAGCAGCCCTCCAGTCAGCCCGCTCCCGATTGCAGCCTCGGTAAGCGCAACATCCGGCGCCGCGAGCCGCACCCAAATCAACGCAAGCAGCAGGCCGTAGGCGACGAAGCCGACAACCGCAGCGAATGTGTCACGCGCGGCGATGGTCCAGGAGGCCACCCCGAGGACTAGTACAGCAAGACCGGCGTCGAACGCCACAGCGGACCGTCAGTCGCGCAGCCCAGCGGGCTGAATGGCGCGTGCAATCAGCTGGGTAACCGTGGCTGCAGCGAGCAGGCCAAGGAGCCAGACGCCGATCAGCTTCAACGCCACAAACAGCTCTTCGGCTTGAAACAGCAGCCCGAGCACGATCAAGCCGAGGCCGAGATTGTCCGCCTTGGTCAGCGCGTGCAGACGGCTGAGCGCGTCGGGAAACCGCAGAAGCCCGATGGTCCCCGCCAGAAAGAAAAAAGCGCCGGCGCAGACCGCAAGGACGGTCAAGACATCGAACACGAGGTTCATGTCCTATCTGCGGTCGAACGGGCAACGCTCTCGACAAAGGCGACCGAGACGAAGGCAGCCAGCAACGCCAATACCAGAGCGACATCGACGGCGGCGGGCACTCCGTTCGCTTCTGCCAGCAACACCAATGCCGCAATCCCGCCGGTGCCGAGCAGCTGCGCCGCCATGATGCGGTCGGCATCGCCGGGTCCGCGCAGGATGCGGACCAGGCCCAGCGCCACCGTCGCCAGCACGAAACCCGCCGCGGCGAGCAGGAAATCAGCCATCGCCGTGCGGCTTTCTAACGACAGTAGCGAACAGAGCCTCCTCCGCCGTGAGCTGCGCGGCAACCGGCTGCCCGGCATCGAGGCAATGGATGAGGAGCTTTCCGTTCCCGGCCGCTCCGATTGGCACGGTGCCCGGCAGCAGGCTCATCAAGCTGGTGAACATGTTCCGTGCTGGACCGTGCGGAAGACCGACCGGGTATATTATCAAGCAGGGGTTTAGCGGAAGCCGGGGATCGAGTGCTCGCCACGCGACGTCGACACCGGCGACCACGGATTGGCGGAGGAAGCGTAGCGCGAGCCGAAGGATGGGAGCAGGACGCACCCGACCCGCGGCTGGCGGTAGCAGACACAAGCTCGCCCAAGTCGCCATCGAAGCCGCCACCGCTCCGGCCAAAAGATCGGTCGGGCTACCGCCGGTGAACATCGTCCACAGGACGAAGAAGCCCGCCGCCCGCGACACCACCGTCCGAAACCGCACCGGGTTCACGTTGCGCCCTTAGCAGTAGGACTGGACATGACCCCACTCTCCATTGCAGCAGGCTCGTTGATACGGAACCAAGCGACATATAAGGCCGGCAGAAAGATCAAGGTGAGGACCGTCGCAACCAACAAACCGCCCATGACGGCGATGGCCATCGGGCCCCAAAATATCGTCACGGCGATCGGGATTAGCCCGAGGACGGTGGATATCGCCGTCAGCATGATCGGGCGGAAGCGCGACACGCTCGCCTCGATGACGGCATTCCAAGGATCGAGGCCCTGTACCAATTCAAAATCGATCTGTTCGATTAGGATTACCGCATTCCGTGCAATCATGCCGAGGAGCGACAGGATCCCGAGGATCGCCACGAACCCTAGTGGCTGATGAAAAAGGAGGAGCGCGGCAACGATGCCGACCAGACCCATCGGCACGACGCTCAGCACCAGCAAGAGGCGATTGAAGCTCTGCAGCTGTATCATTAGAAACGTAATCATCACGAATAGCATCAGAGGCACGACCGCGAACACGGAAGCCTTGGATTTTTGGCTCTCCTCGACCGTGCCCCCGACCGCGATCCGATACGATGCCGGCAAGCTGGCGCTCAGTTTGGCGACAGCCGGGGCCAGCGTGTCGACCACCGATTCGGGCAACACTCCCGGGGCGACATCGGCTTGCACCGTCAACGTCGGGACCCGGTCACGCCGCCAAATCAAAGGGTTCTCCTGAGCGAAATCGAAACTCGCGATTTGGCTGAGCGGGACGGTGCGGCCGTTCGGGAGCGGAATCTGCAAGGTGCGCAATGTCGAAAGCGACAGGCGCTCTTCGTCGGTCGCCCGCGTAAGAACGTCGACCAGATAAATGCCGTCGCGGACCTGCGTGACGGGCTTGCCTGTCACGACACTGTTCATCACAGAGGCGATGGCCTCCGAACTCAAGCCCAACAGCCGCGCCTGGTCCTGGTCGATGCGGATGCGCACCATGCGAGCGGGCTCCATCCAGTCGAAGTTGACGTGCCGTGCGCCAGGATCGGTTGCTACAATCTGGGCGAGTTGCAGCGCGATGTCCCTCACTTCGCTGATATCGGGGCCACTCACGCGGTATTGCACAGGCCAGCCGACCGGCGGGCCGAGGCCCAGCGGCGATACCCGGCTGACCGCGCCGGGAAAATTTTCGGCGAGCGCCGGCTCCAGCTTCTTTTGAAGCCGTTCGCGCGCCGCCACGTCCTTGGCGATAATGACGGCCTGGGTGAAGAAGTCGTTCGGCAACTGGACGTCGAGCGGCAGATAGAACCGGATCGCACCGCGCCCGACATAGGTGCTCCACCGGTCCACGTCCGGATCACCTTTGAGAAGGTCGTCGAGCTTTTCGGCCGCATCTTCGCTGGCATAGATCGAGGCATTTTGTGGCAGGGTCAGGTCGACCAGAAGATCCGGACGGTCCGATGGCGGAAAGAAT
>Ga0318519_10000524_pt1 | contig 10499 bp, 10 predicted proteins | sample GRESIP178b2f15_FD_203510 | JGI IMG/M metagenome (GOLD analysis project Ga0318519, IMG submission 203510) | Tropical soil microbial communities from Luquillo Experimental Forest, Puerto Rico - GRE.SIPMG.178b2f15 | ecosystem: Environmental > Terrestrial > Soil > Tropical forest > Bulk soil... | reverse complement strand
CGCGGTAACATCGGCTGCCGCACCCGGGGTAAAGCCCACAATGACGAAGATCGTACGCGAGGGATAAGCGTCCGCGGCTGCGGCAATGCGAGGCCAGGACGGCAGCGCGGCAGCGCCCGCTGCGAGATGCAGAAATTGTCGGCGGGGAAATTTCATTTTGAACCTCCCTCACATCATTCGATCACCTCGTCGGCGCGCGCGAGTACCGTCGGCGGGATTTCGAGGCCGAGGTTCTTCGCGGTCTTGAGGTTGATCACCATCTCGTACTTGGTCGGCGCCTGCACCGGAAGGTCACCCGGCTTCTCACCCTTGAGGATGCGATCGACGTAATCGGCCGCGCGCCGATATTGATCGAGAAAATCGGCCGAATAGGACGCCAGGCCGCCGCTGACCACAAAATCGCGAGTGGAGTAAACGGCGGGGAGCCCGTGTCGAGCCGCAAGAGCGGCTATTTGCTCGCGATGAAAAACTGTCGACGGGTTGGCCGTCACGATCAAACCGCCGTTCGCGGTCTGTGCGAAGTCCGCGACGTCACGTTCCATATCGCCAGTGTTGGTCGACTTGATGGGAAAGACGTCGGTCCCGAGCGCGGGTGCCACCGACTGAATGACGGCGTACTGGCCGATCCCAGCCGGGACCGAGGGATCCCACAGGACCGCCGCGCGCGTGACGTTTGGCGCAATCTGTTTAAGCAACTCTAACCATTTTCCACTCAAACTGTATTCAAACTGCATGAAGCCGGTGGCATTGCCGCCTGGCCGCGACAGACTCTTGACGAAACCGGAGCCGACTGGATCAGGGACAATCACGAATACGATCGGCACAGTATGGGTAGCTTGAAGCATATACGTCGTGGTCGCGCCGCCCGTTGCTACGATCACGTCCGGAGCAAGTGCTGCCAATTCCGCCGCATCTTTCCGCAGGGTCTCAGTATCGCCATTGCCCCAGCGATATTCGAACTGCACATTGCGACCCTCAGTCCAGCCTAATCGCTGCAGCGCCGGCAGAAATGCCGCGAGGCGCGCCCGCGTGCCAGCCTCGTCTGCAATACCCGAGATCATGCCGACCCGCCGGATGCGCTCGCCCTGCTGCGCGCGCGCCCCAAGCGGCCACGCCGCGGCCGCGCCGCCGAGTGCGGCCAGCAATTCCCGCCGTCCGATGGTGACTGTCATACGCCCTCCCGTGCGAGGTGCGTAAATGGAACGATAGCACGCCATAGGCGTGCAGTCTTCACGTTCAAGGGGCTGCTTCCACCTCTGTCGTCGGCTTCAACTGCACTACTCCCGCCGATAGCTCTTCGCGAACGCCGCCATCGCGGCCTCGCGCGTCGCCCGTCTCCGCTTCGCCGGTGCCTAAACGGCAGCAGTTTTCTGAACCATGGCTTCAACGAACAAATGTTTGGCGCAGAGTAACAAGTGCCGTACGGGCGGCGAAGCGACCAAGGAGCGGAACCACCAATGGACAGCGCTATGACGCTCCAGCAAGCCAAATCGATCGCGCGACATCTCGGGCTGACCCTGCGCAAGGTGCGCTCTGGCGACTATCGCGTGAACTTCCGCGATGGAAATGAGATGACGGCCTAGGCGAGCTGGGGGGTAGCTCGAGGGCGCGGCTTTTGGGCCGCGGCGGCGGCGGTAAGTGAAGTGGGTGGCGGCGAACCCGGAATCGGCAAAATACCGCGCGGCCCGAGCCTCTCGATCGCCAAGGGATCGCGGCCACCGTTTTCTGACGGCCGCAAAGCTTTTGAGATCGGCCACACTCTATAGGTAGCGGCTATCGACGAATGCGGCGCTCGAGATTTCACGAGGGCTTTTTTCTGGGCCTAATCGATCATTTTGTGATGGCCATCACAGCAGGACAAGTCCCGGTCCAGGTATAGTTAAAGAGCCTGAGACAGCCTGAGCGACCGCTGTTGCGGTTGCTGATGAACGGGAGAACTCAGATGCGCAAGATCAGCCTGTTTAATACTGCCACCGCTGTGATCGCGACTGGCTTCGGCCTGTGGGTGTTTGCCGTTGCCGCCGCTATGGTCGCAACTGGTGTTGGCGGTTAGGCGGCCTCGGCCGCCAATGCGCGTATCCCCTCGATGACTCGGGGGTGGAACAGTTCTAACTTGTGTTGAACGCGAAGGGCCTCCGTGGCTCAAGGCGCGGCCTGGTGATAGCCGGCCAGCCCCCTAGACACAGCTGATTTCGCTTTGCGCACGCATCGTGGGTAGGCTTCCTGGCTGTGCACCACCTCTCTCTTTCTTCGCGCCTCGTAAAAGTCCCCGACTAAGGTGAACCGGATCACATTTACTCACATCCCGACGAGGTATCCTCCAGGCGTGGATATGGTTGGACTCGAAGACCAGCAAATAGTACCATTTCACCGCTGGAGGGCATAACGTGCCATACCTTCGCGGTTTTACCCGCGATGTCTTTGTCAGCTACGCGCACGGACCTGAGCCGTTCGCGGGCTTTAGCGGGATGCGCACCGATTTCATTAGTAAATGGACGCGTTCGTTCGTTGATGACCTTAGTAGTCAACTTGACATCTTCTTGGGCACAAAAGATCAAAAACGCCGCGTTTCGATCTGGATGGACCCAGCGCTCGATGGAAATCGCCCTCTCCGCGAGGGCCTCAAAGCCGAAATAGAGCAATCGGCATTGCTACTGGTGGTAATGTCAAAGTTTTACTTGGAATCAAGTTGGTGTGGCGAGGAGCTCAAATGGTTTTCCAATCATGCCGACAGCAAAGACAGAATGTTTGTCGTAAAGGCTTTCAACACGCCCATTGACCAATGGCCGGTAGCGCTCAAGCCCGATGGCCAACCTCTCCTCGGATTCACCTTCTACACCACCGAACATCCGGACGATTTGGGAAAACCGCTCGGATGGCCACAGCCCGACGAAACGGACAAGGCCTATTGGGACGCGATTTGGAAGCTCGCGGATGCAATGGCATCGCAATTGAAGCGGATAGAATGGACGATGGGCGGGAGCGCGAGTTCGCAGAGGGATGTCGAGAGCATCCCCGCGCGGGTCGGCCGCACCCTCTTCCTCGGTTACATGCATGATAGCTTGTACGATCTACGATCTGACCTTCGTGTGCGGCTCGATAAGACAGGGTTCAAAATTGTGCCTCCTACCGGCGACGACCCGGTCGATGAAGCCACGGTGAGAAGCGCATTCGAGAAATATCTTCCGGCGTCGGACGCGATCGTTCTGATCGCCAACCAAAACTCCGAGCTCTGGCCGAAAGGCCAAGACGGCGGGCCGTTGGGCCTGCAGTTTGAACTGGCCAAGCAATACCGAATTCCCGTGCACCTTTGGCTGCAAACGACAGACCTCAGCACCGTCAGAAACCAGCAATACCGGTCGTTCCTGGCGAACGTGGTAGCCAACGCGCGCGGCGGCTCAGATATTTTAATTCACGCAGCAGATACCGACGAGTTCGTGCGATATATCAGCGGCAAGCTCGATACCGCGCCAAAGCCGAGCAAAGGGGCGGAGCAACTTGCCGTCGTGTGCTCGAATGCAAGAGCCGGTCAAGCGAGATGTGACGAACTTCAGCACACCGTGACCGAGGCGTTGCAGGAAGCCGAGATTTCTTCGATTATTCTGGGCCAGGACGATTCCGGGCAGATACGCCTAAAGCCATTGGAAGAAGAATTTTCTCGCGCCGACACCGTCGTCGTTGTCCTCTGCTTCGATCAAGAATGGGGTTGGGCCAGCAGCATCACCAAGGAGCTTGGACAGACGATGGGCCAACAAGGCGCGAAGACCAGGATCTTGGTCACGGGGCCGGAGGACCGGAAGAAAGGGAAGTTCGTGCCGGCGTTCAAATTCAAGACCGTCGTCGGAGTAACCCCCGACAATCGCGTGCCGATCAAAGAGGTCGCCGATGAAATAAAGAAGATCGTGGGTGGCATCGCCTAGCCGGAGCAAGCCGAGATGCTGCAAAGTCTCGACGACCAGATTGTTTTTGCTCCGCGCTGGCCGGCGTCGCCATTTCCCGGCTTGCGGCCTTTCCGGATCACCGCCACTGAAGACGAGTCCCTGATCTTTTACGGTCGCAACCACGCGAAAGACGAGATCCTTGCGCGTTTGAACTCCAGCCACTTGGTCTTTGTCGTTGGCCCGTCGGGATGCGGCAAATCTTCGCTCTTAAAAGTGGGCGTAATACCCGCGTTGGGAGCGGGGCTCCTCACGCACGTCGGAGCAAACTGGCGAATCGCCGAGATGCGGCCGGGCGATCGTCCCGTGCGCAACTTGGCTTGCGCGCTCGCGGCACTGCGGACCGACGCAAGCAAAAGCGATATCTCCGATCAGCTATACGATATCTTGTGCGCGGACGAGAGCGGGCTTTGGTTGGCGGCCGAAATACTGGCGCCGCGAGCGGCGCCAAATCCCCTGCTCATTCTGATCGATCAGTTCGAGGAAGTCTTCGGCTCGCAAATCTCGGCACAGAGCGAAAGCAAATTATTGCTGGAATTAATCGTTGCCTTCTGGGCCAAAGCGCATCCCAACCTGTTTCTCGTCGTCACCATGCGAACCGATTTTTTGGAGCAGTGCGCCAATTTTCCAAAGCTCGCCGACGCAATAAACGCGACATTGTTCATGACGCCGGTGCTGCGTGATTCGGAACTCAAAAGCGTCATTTCACAGCCTCCTGAATCCTACCATGGGATGGTAGAGCCCAAATTGGTCGAGGCCATCGTCAAAGACACTCCGTCGGAGATCGGCTACAACCCCGATCATCTGCCACTGATGCAGCATGCTCTTTCCTGGCTTTGGAATAACGCGATCTCCGCCGCCGGACTTTCCATTTCTCCCCCGCGACCGGATGCGGCCGCACCTTCGCAAACCATCATGCTCACCCACGACCGCTACGTGGCGCACGGCGGGCTAAAAGGGATTCTCAACGAGCATGCCGACGAGCTGCTGGCGGGACTGAGCAAACGAGAACAACGCATCGCTCAGGTAGTGTTTACCCGCCTCTCGGAACGAGACGAGAACCGGTACCGACGATCACCGACGCCCGCGACGGCTCTCGCAAGACTTGCGGATTGCGAGACAGCAGAGCTTGAAAGAGTGGTTTCGGTATTTTCCGATCCGAGTGTTTCCTTCCTGGATCGCCGGCCTTTAGCCAACGGAGCCGGAGAACTCATCGACGTGAGTCATGAAAGCCTGATCCGTCAATGGGACAGGCTGCGAGGCTGGGTCGACGAGGAGGCCGAAAAGGTTCGAAGATTTCGCGAGCTAGCTGCGTCGGCAGGCCAGTGGCAGCGTCATGAGCAGTCTACCGACTTTCTTAAGAGGGGTGCTGAACTCGGCGTGTGGCGGCAGTGGTGGAAATCGCAAAATCCTAGTGGCGAGTGGGCCGCTCGCTACAAGCTCGATGGCGATGGAGCGGATGGATCATTCGCACCGCTCGACGTGTCCAAAGAATACCTGACGCAAAGCTACAAACGCTACGTGCGACAACGGGTGACCAACTGGGTAGTCGGCTTAGCGGTAGCGGCTGTGTTTGGTGCAATAGCCACTGCAATACCGATAAACAATATCAAGTGGGAAAAAACGGCCTTAGAGAAAGCAAGGTATGAGACTGCGGCCGCTCGCGGGAATGACCTACTCGACAACGAGGATCCACATCTTGCTCTCCTTCTTGCCCTCGAATTTATACGCTCAAAGGGGCAAAAGAACGTGAACGGCTGGGCAATCGAAGGTCTCGCTTACAAGACCCTCGAATTTCTGCTCCCAAAAAAGGTATACGATTCTTTACTCCCGAGAGAAGCGGACGATCGTTCAATCGAAGCACTCGCTTACAAAGCTCTGCAAACGCCGCAGCCCAAGGCCATTCTTTTAACCGAGGCTCCATTTCCGACAGCCACGTTCTCACCGGATGGCCGGTTTTTGCTGATATCAAAAGGAAAGGCTTTTCAACTGTGGGATACGGATAAGATCACAACGGTCGGTGAGGAGTTCATCCCTAAAGGTATAGATGCGAGATGGCGCACCATCTGGAGCCATGACGCTCAATGGATGATCGGCTCAAACGATGACAAAGAGACCATGCTCTTTCGGCCGTGCTCGGTCGATAAACTGCGGGAGTATTTCCAAAGATGCGACAATGACGCGGATGTCATAAGGACAATCCATGTGGGTGACAACACGGCTTCATGGCCAAGCGTATTGAGTCCGGCAGGCGATAAGTTGTTGAGTGGCGGGATGGGCGTCTCGCCGAAAATCTGGGACATCGAAGCCAATTTGTTCACTTCGTTGTCCCGGCCAGAACCGGACCCCCAGGGACCGGTGGGACTCGCGATCGCGTTCAATGAGCGGGGAGACTTGTTCGCCTTGGGAAGCGCGGACGGATCAGTCCGAATACATCAAACGGCTGACCCGACCAAACGACCCCGCATCCTTCGCATCCGGCCGGGAGATGCGGCCGTGACAGTCAACGCACTCGCATTCAACCCTGGAAAAGGTAAAGACGATGAACTCGTTTCGGCAACACTGGACGGATGCGTGAGACTATGGAGTCTGACAGAGGAAAAAGTGACGAAGGCCTTGAACATCGGAAATACGGGTTTCTTTTTCGTAAGTTTTGACCCCAGTGGTCAAAGGATTGCCATGACTTCGGATGACGGCGTGGTTAAGATCTGGGAACCTGGCGTTTCTGAGCCTCGTAGCAATGAGCCGTCTGCTGGGTGCGCCAGCAGTGGGCCTGAGCTGTTGGCCCTTCGCGGCCATCGTCATGCGACATGGGTTGCGGAATTCAGTCGCGAAACAAAGTTGCTGGCATCTGCATCCAGCGAGTCGGTCCGGCTATGGGCGCTCGAGCCTCCATTGCACCCCTCGATGGTATCCGAGCCACCAAAGCGCCTCGGGGCGGTGGCAATTGTTTCCCAATCCGGGGAACTGATTCTACGCACCGGAAACGGTCGAGACATAAGGATAGAGGATCCGCATTCTGGGAACAATGCGGCTGCGGCGGCGCTCTCGATGGATGGAAAGCGCGTTTTGGTAGCGGAGCAAACAAGAACGCTTAAACTTTACGACTTGAGCGCTTCACGTATACCGGTAGCAAAATTCGAAATCCCGGGTGTCGAATGGAAGGCCGTGGGCTTCGTCGAGCCGGATCGCATGGTGGGTGAAACGACGAGTGGCCAGTTTTATGCTTGGCCGGTTTTCAAGGATCGTGATGCGTTGATCAACTTCGCGGAGAAACACCTGCCGCTCAACGAAAAAGGAGAAACAATAAGACTCTCTCAAACGGATATGTGTCGCTTCGGAATAGTTACCACGCAATGTAGTCCGTAGCCCATCGGCTACGCGCGAATAGCTGCTATCGAGAATCGATTAGTGTTCTGCCTCTACAAGCAATTGGCGATGCAAAACAAGGCTGGCAGCACAAGGACTTGCAGTGCCACAGCAGCGCGGCCATCGAGCAGGGGCGGAGCGAGCCACGTCGCCCGCCCAGTCTTCTTCTCGGCAGACAGGGCGCGTTCACTCCGCGCAGCGCTCTGCCATGTGAGCGTGGGTCATCTTCAGAAGTAGGCACCGATGCCGGCTCGGCGGTATCTCTTCAGCCTCCTCGAGGCGAGGCTTACGCGCTCCTTGATTGTGGCGCGGCTCGACGCCATCGCCGTGCTCAAGGCCGGCGGCGCTTCGGCGCGGCTCGCCAAGAAGGCCAGCGCCGCACTTGCGGTCGCAGCGCTTACCGCGTGAGCGGCGCGCGCCAGCGCTCTGGCGGGGTGGAGAAGTACAGCTCGATCGCCTCGCGGTCAGGCGCCCGGGCACGGCTCGACGGCGATCTCTCCGGGGGCGAACTCGAGGATCAGCGCCGCGCGCAGTTGATGCAGACTCCGGCGCGTAGCATCCCGCAGCCCGTGCAGTTGCAACTCGACTTGTGAGATGTCAGTCCAAGGTTCTCGCTCATTATGCCTCGGGAGGAACAGCCGGGCGGCGTTTGGCACCGACCCGATGTCTCCCAGCAAGCCTTGGGACCCCGATCCCGATTTCCAGACCAAGAACTAATTTTTTTCCAGGGGCGGCCCCGCTTCGACGAAACATCCCTCGGCCTGCGCACTATCGACAAGCGGAACGGCACTGACGGCACGACCGTCAAATACCTCGAACGCATCAAGTGTCACGTCTGCTCGGTGTCGGTCACACTCATCTGGACGACGGTACCTTGCTCTACCATGTCGCCGAAGGCCGGCGACTGTCTGTTCACCCAGGAAGTCGGCGTGATGTTTGGGCCCCCGCCACCAGTACGATCCACAAAGAACTCGGGAACCAGTCCGGCGGAGAGGACTTCGTCCTGCGCTTCGTTCCAAAGCAGCGTTATGACGTACGGCACGGCCACCGGTACAAACGGCTTGATCGTACCGGTCACCTTCAGCGTGCCTTGGTCCGGTTTTTCTCCGAAAAAACCCCCGACAAATGTCCCGCTGCCGAAGAGCGTGACTTTGCCGAACGGTCCAGGCGGAGGCGTCACGGGCGAGCCCTCCGGCGGGTCGGTCGACAGCACCATGCTGAGGTCGGAGCTATTAGTGACATCGCCTACAGGAGTTTCGATAGTCGATGCGAAGTGCAGGGTGATTGGCAAGGAGATTTTGCCCGCGTCGTAGGTTCCCGTTCCGCCGCCGATGAGGGTGATCGTCGTCGTACCGGGGCCCAGGGGGGTGTCGAATGCGGCGCCAAGTGCTGGGAAAGTCTCGATGTTGATCCTCGCTGGGTCTCCGCCAACATTCAGCCTGAATGCGAGGCTGTCGAAAAACGGACCCGGAGCGTCCGCGTTAGTGGTGTGCAATTCCGAGGAGCCAAAAAAGAATGCCTCAGTCGGGGGTGGGACGTTCCGCTGGGAGGCAATGCATTCGGCGAGCTGCTTTTGCAGCGTGGTCACCTGCTTTTGTTTCTCTCTAATTTCGGCTTTAATCGCTGGCTTTTCCTCAGGCCGAGCGTGCCTGAGTTTAAACTGCAAGTCGTCGATGTCTGCCTGCACCCCGTCAATTTCGTCTTGGATGCTTTGGCATGCTGTCGGGACGGAGCCTGGGAACCCGACGAGGGGAACGGAGCCTGGGAACCCGGCGAAGGGAGTGGCTCTGCGACGCTGCGGTGAGTGGCGCCGACGCGGTGACCGAGCGCCCCGGCTTGATGCTTGCGGAACGGACATTGCTCGCCTCCCCACAAGGCAGTGCGTGAACGTATCATAGCATAATTCCACGTTCAGCATCACGCTGTTGTTCTGGATGTTGACCGGGATGCTATCCCGCTTGGCCGCCGGCTTGGGCTCGGGCTTCGGTTCTGGCTTAGGCTCTGCCAGCATTGGCAACTGCCCGGAGCGATATGTGTGGGGGGGCATCGAGAAGATTTGAGGCTCCTCCGGTCGCGGCGCGCCCTGCATTCGGGCAATTGATTTGGAGATTTTGCCGGGATCAAAAACCAGAGTAAGGATTTTCGCCATGAGCAAGATCGCTGTGCTAGCAACCCCACCATCACCACCATCGTCCTTGGGCGAACCTGGCGCTAAGCTGTGGCGTTCTATCATGAAACAATATGTAATTCGTGACGCTGGCGGCCTAGCAATCTTGGAGCAGGCCTGTATCTGTCGGGACCGCTCGACGGCATACGCGGCCATTATCAAGCATGACGGTGCTATGGTTCGCGGCAAGGAAGGCATGAAGGAGCACCCACTTCTCAAGCACGAGCGCGAAGAACGGTCGTTGGAAACCCGCCTTCTACAGCGCCTTGGACTCAACCTTGAAGCGGTCCACCCTAGTGTGGGGCGACCCGCCGGTAAAACCATCGGAATCTCTTTGGGGAATTTGAGTCATGGCGACGACCCGGACGCCGCTTGAGCCTCCAACGCGGATCGAGATTTCTGAGAGCGCGGTCCAGCTTTTCCTCGAAATGGAAACTCTTCGCCAGTCTTGCCGTTGTGAGCCGGTGGATCAGGAGCACTATTGGTTGCACGAGCCGTGCGCGAGTTGTGTCGCGCGGAGGAAGGTCCACATCGACCTACACAAGGAGTTGGGTCTGCGCCCTTGGGATATGATCTTGGGCCTGTGGTCACCTGGACGGCCTTATTGGAAGGCGTTACAGGCGGCTGCACGGGAGCTACACAATGACCAAGCTGAAGGTGCCGGTCAGCTATCGTCCAACCGTGGGGTATTGCACACACGCGACCCACGCGATGCCGAGGACGGTGACGGCCCTATCCCTGGAGGGGCTGCGTAAGCGAGTTCTTGTCGTCGCGGCGCTAAATCGGCGGCAGAACGAGGCCATCAGTGTGGTGTTGGATTTAGATGCCAGTGCGCGTGCTGAGCACGACCGACGACGCGGGTGTGACTACTCCTCAGTGGACCAAAAATTTGTTGTGTGACTGCACGGGCGCAGCGTGCAGAGGGGAGTGCAACCAGAACGAGGTACTTGTGATCGGGTACTGCGGTCCGCGCAGAATTCCTGTCACCGTAACCAACGAAAGAACAGCGACCTGTCCAAGGGTCG
>Ga0318519_10000523_pt1 | contig 10522 bp, 7 predicted proteins | sample GRESIP178b2f15_FD_203510 | JGI IMG/M metagenome (GOLD analysis project Ga0318519, IMG submission 203510) | Tropical soil microbial communities from Luquillo Experimental Forest, Puerto Rico - GRE.SIPMG.178b2f15 | ecosystem: Environmental > Terrestrial > Soil > Tropical forest > Bulk soil... | reverse complement strand
GCAGCAACCGAGGCCGGCGATAAATTCGGGCTGCATCCAGTCTGCGCGGGGCCATACAAATTTATCGAACGCGTACCGCAGGGTCGCATTGTCGGCGAAAAATTTGCCGACTATTGGAACAAAGACAACGTCCATATCGATCGCGTCGTCTATTTGCCCGTCAGCGACGAGACCGTGCGGCTCGCAAATCTCAAGAGCGGCGGACTCGATCTGATCGAGCGCGCGCCTGCGCCGGACATCAAGGACATTCGCGCCGACCCCAAGCTCAAGCTCGCGACTGCGCTCGGGCTCGGCTACATGGGCATTGATATCAATATCGGCAAAGGCGAACGGGCGAATAATCCGCTCGGCAAGTCGGTCGCAGTGCGTCGGGCGCTCGACGCCGCGATCGACCGCGAGGCGCTTAATCAGGTCGTCTTCAACGGTGAATTCGTTCCCGGCGATCAGTGGGTGAACCCGGAGAATTATTATTACCAGCAGAGTTTTCCGGTACCCAAACGCGACGTGGCCAAAGCCAAAGCGCTACTCAAAGAGGCAGGCGTCACCACCCCCTTCGATGTCGATTTCATGGTGGCGAAAGGCGCCGAGCCTCAGTCAGTAGCGGAAGTCATTCAAGCGATGGCTGCCGAGATCGGCATCAACATGAAAATCCGCGTGACGGAATTCGCAACCTCGCTGAAGCAGGCGGAGGCCGGCGAGTACCAGGCTTATTTATTAGATTGGAGCGGCCGCAGCGATCCCGACGGCAATCTATACAGTTTTTACAAATGCAAGGCGCCGTTGAACTACACCGGGTTGTGCAGTGCGGACGTCGACAGGCTACTCGATGAATCGCGCGTTCCGTCCGATCGGGCGCAGCGCAAGGCGATCTATGAGAAGGTGACCCGGCTCCTTCTCGTCGATGACGATTCGATCATTTACCTCTACCACCGGCGCATGCTGATCGCCCACACGGCGCGGCTGGAGGGCTATCGCCAGTTGCCCGACGGGATGGTGCGCGTCGTCGGCTTGACGCTGAAATAGCGCCGCGGGCGCGCCATGCTCACGCTTATTGGTAGGCGGCTGTTGCAGCTCATCCCGACCTTGTTCTTCGTGTCGGTGATCATCTTTTCGCTGCAGCATCTTTTGCCGGGCGACCCGGCGCTGGTCATGGCGGGAGAAGAGCGCGATCCGGCAGCGATCGAGCAGATTCGACGGCAATATCAGCTCGATCAACCGGCGCCGGTTCAATACATCTATTGGGTGAAAGCCGTACTGTCCGGCGATCTGGGCGAATCGATGCGGATCAAAGCGCCAGTCCTTTCGCTGATTCTGCAAAAGCTTCCGGTCACCATTACGCTGGCCTCGATGGCTATCGTCGTCGCCCTGGTCATTGGCGTGGGCGCCGGCATCGTCTCCGCGGTTAAGAAGGACAGCATTTGGGATTACCTCGCCAACGGATTCGCGCTGTGGGGCATCTCCATGCCAAATTTCTGGCTCGGCATCATGCTGATCTTTCTGTTTTCCGTGAAGCTCGGATGGCTGCCTGCCTCCGGCTACGTGCCGCTGTCAGAAGATTGGCGGACGAGTCTCGCTTCGATGATCATGCCGGCGTTTGTGCTCGGCAACGCAATTGCCGCAGTTCTCATGCGGCACACGCGCAGCGCCATGCTGCACGTTCTCGAAAGCGACTATATTCGCACCGCCCGCGCCAAGGGATTGCTCGAACGGAGCGTCATTCTCAAGCATGCGCTGCGCAACGCCATGATGCCGGTCATTACGCTGGGAGCGCTCGAATTCGGCACCTTGCTTTCGGGCGCCGTGCTCACTGAACAGATCTTCACGATTCCCGGATTTGGCAAGCTGATCGTCGATGCCGTGTTCAATCGCGATTATGCAGTGGTGCAAGGCGTGGTGCTGGTGACGGCAACCACCTATATGGCGCTCAATCTCCTTGCGGATATGGCCTACATTTTGGTCAATCCGCGATTGCGCGGTTGAGCGATGGCGGAAGCAGCGCTCACCACAATCAGCGTAGCGCAAGATGAAAGCGTCGAGACACCTACGTCGCGCGCAACGCGCCGGCTATTGCGCCGCAAGACAGCGATGCTTGGCCTAGTCATTATCGCGGTTTTTGTTTCCATTGCCGTGCTTGCACCGTTGATCTCCCCTTATGATCCGGACCTGCAAACATGGAGCGCCGTGCGCAAAGCTCCGTCACTGTCGCACTGGTTCGGCACCGATGATGTTGGACGCGATGTGCTCGCGCGAGTGATCTATGGAGCGCGCGCCTCGCTGTTGGCCGGCGTTATTTCGGTCGCGATTGCCATACTTGTCGGCTTACCCATAGGGCTGATCTCCGGTTACCTTGGCGGCTTCATTGACGCCCTGTTTGGCCGCATGACCGATGCGATGTTGGCCTGTCCGTTTCTTATTCTCGCCATCGCGCTCGCCGCCTTTCTCGGTCCAAGCCTCGGTAATGCGATGATCGCAATCGGAATTACCACGACACCGATCTTCATGCGACTGACGCGCGCTCAGGTGATGGCGGTGAAGGCCGAAGACTATGTTGAGGCCGCGCGCTGCATCGGCAACCCGCACTGGCGAATCGCGCTCATTCACATTCTGCCAAATATCCTCCCCGCGTTGTTGGTGCAGGCGACGCTTTCAATCGCCGCCGCCATCATCGCCGAGGCAACGCTGTCTTTTCTCGGCCTCGGGCAGCAACCACCCGCGCCCTCATGGGGTAGCATGCTCAATGCCGCGCAACGCTTTCTGGTCAACGCGCCGTGGATGGCAGTCTGGCCTGGACTGGCAATTTTTCTCACCGTCCTGTCCTTCAACCTAGTCGGCGACGGACTCCGCGATGCGCTCGACCCACGCTCACGCTGATCCAAAGTTGGTTGAATGTTTGCCCACTGCAACGATCAGCGCCGCAGCTTGACGGTGTACGACATCGCGCCGGCGCCGCAGCAGGGACAGCTCATCGCCACCAGGATGTTCTGCTTTTGCTCCTCTTCGAGATCGGCGCGATCGAGTATTTGTCGCGCCTGCTGTTGGAACAGCTCATGCAGCGAAAGGCTCGAGGAGATGAGCTGGTCCTCGACCGCGATATCACCCTGCGGGGAGACCACGGGTGTCGTGCGCATTGTTCCTGACGTCTTGCGTCTCGATATCCCGCGTGCCGACGCCTTGTGTGCGCCGCGGCGCGCCGGTCGCTTGACTTTGGCCATGACGTCTACGCCATCGTGTTGGTCAGCGTTTCAATCGATCCGGATCTTCATTTGCCGAGGTCGAGCCAGGACCTGTCTGTGACCATTGTAAAGGTGTATTTTTATAAAATACATTTCTCCGAGGACAAGTAGAAAGCGCTGCAGTGCCGGGCTCCCAAGGTCTGGCTTAAGACCATATGGAGCCGGGATGAAAGCACAACGTTTGCATTCAAGTAGCAATGTACGACTCGCCGCCGACATCGGCGGCACTTTCACGGACATCGCGCTTTTTGACGACAAGACGGGCCAACTCACCTTCAGCAAGACGCTTTCAACGCCAGACCGGCTGGTCGACGGCATCATCTCAGGCGTCGCGAAGGCCGGCAGTGATTACGCCTCCGCCAACCTCTTCCTGCATGGATCTACAGTTGCCATCAATACGATGTTGGAGCGCACCGGCGCCAAGACCGCGTTGATTACGACCGATGGCTTTCGTGATGTCTATGAGATTGGTCGTATCAACCGGCCTGACGCCTACAATTTGTATTTCCAAAAACACAAGCCGCTGATCGAACGGGCACTCCGCTTTGAGGTTAAGGAGCGCGTTCGCGCTGACGGTGAAGTGCTGACACCGCTTGACGAAGCCGGCTTAACGGCGCTGAGCGAAAAGATCGAAGCGCTGGGCATCGAAGCAGCCGCCATCATGTTCATCAATTGCTACGCCAACGCCCGGCACGAAAGACGCGCGAAGGTACTCCTGGCCAAGCGCCATCCGAACATGTTTGTCAGCGCGTCGCACGAATTATCGCAGGAGTACCGCGAGTTCGAGCGTTGTTCGACCGTCGCCGCCAACGCCTATATCGGGCCGAAAGTGCGCCGCTACATCGGCGAGATCGACGATCACATCCGCAAGGCCGGGTTTCACGGCTCGTTTCTGATCGTGCAATCGACCGGTGGCCTTTATGAAAGTGAACAGGCGCAGACCCAATGTGTTCGGATGCTCGAGAGTGGTCCGGCGGCCGGCGTGATCGGTACTCAATCGCTGTGCCGCCGGCTGGTCATCAAACACGCCATCGCATTCGACATGGGCGGCACCACGGCAAAGGCCGGGGTTATTTACAAGGGAGAGGCGCTGACCACGGGCGCAGCACTGATCGGTGGTTACGATAAAGCCCTGCCGGTACAGATCGCGATGATGGACATTTTCGAGGTTGGCACGGGCGGCGGCTCGATCGCCCGGGCCGACGACGGGCTGTTGCGCGTAGGCCCGCAGAGCGCCGGCGCGCAGCCGGGTCCGGCCTGCTATGGCCAGGGCGGTGAGGAGCCCACCATAACCGACGCCAATCTGATGCTTGGGCGGTTAAGCGCCGATCACTTTCTCGGCGGCGAGATGAAACTCGACGTCGCGGCGGCCAAGCAGGCTCTGGTGAAGATCGGCAAGCCGCTCGGAATGAACGCGATCGAAACTGCCGACGGTATCTTGCGCATCGCCGCGACCGCGATGTCCTACGTAGTGAAGGGCGTTACCACCGAGCGCGGCCTGGATGCGGGCGACTTCGTCCTCGTCGCCTATGGCGGCGCCGGCCCGCTGCACGCCGTCGATGTGGCGCGTGAGATCGGAATCCGCAATGTCATCGTACCCGGCGCGCCGGGCGTATTCTCGGCGTTCGGCATGCTGTTCTCTGACTTGAGGTACGATTATGTGCGCACGCACCTGATGCAGCTCGCTGACGCCCCGTTCGATGAGATCGAGGCGGTGTTCAAGGAGCTAGAACAGAACGGCCGGGATGCGATCGCGGCGACTTCTGTGAAGCCGCATGAGATCGTGGTGAAGCGCGCGCTTGACATGCGTTACGTCGGTCAGGAACACCCCGTCACGGTGGAGCTGCCGGTGCGCATCTTCCAAAAACAGAATCGTACGGCGATCAAGCGACACTTCGACAACGACCACATGCAGCGCTACGGCACTTCGGCCCCAAATGAGAACGCCGAGATCGTGAGTCTGCGTGTTACTGTCGCCGGCCTGATGCGGAAGCCGCCACAGGAGAAGATCAAGAAAGGCATCAGCAGGCCGCCGAAATCAGCCTCCACGGGCACGCGCAAAGTTTGGTTCGACGGCCACTTTCGCAACACGCCGACCTATCGCCGAACCGAACTTCTAGCTGGCAATACGATAAGAGGTCCGGCGCTGATCGAGGAGCACGCCTCGACCACAGTGCTTATGCCGGGCGACAGGATGACTGTTGACGACTATGGCAACCTGACTATTCGGGTGGCAGGAGCAAAATGATGATTAAGCGAGCAAAAGATACTGCTGCCAGGAAGCGCAAGGTCGACCCGGTAACCGTAGAGATCGTTCGTAATGGCGTGCTCGCCGTGACAGAGGAAATGAAAACGAACCTCATGCGCACGGCCTACAACATGATCATCTATGAGGCGCTTGACTTCACCACCGGCCTGTTCACGCCCGCGGGCGAAACAGTCTCAATCGGCATCGGCCTGCCGACCTTCATCCGCGGGATGGCCGAGACCGTGAAAGCGAAAATTCGGCATTTCGGCATCAAAAACATGAAGCCGGGCGACATCTATGTCACCAATGATTCCTACACAACTGGCAGTCACCTCAATCATTTCACTTTTACTTTGCCCATTTTCCACAAAGATAAGCTCGTCGCGTTTTCCTGCTGCATGGCGCATTGGCTCGATGTCGGCGGCGTGCTTGGCGGTATGACCACAGATATCTACTCGGAGGGCATCCAGATCCCGATTGTGAAGTACCAGGATCGCGGCAAGGTCAATCAGGATCTCCTCGACATCATTCGCATGAACGTTCGCTTGCCGCCGCGCGCGATGGGGGACCTTCGCGCACAAGTAACTGCTGTGAAAACCGGCGAGCGGCGGTTTCTTGAGCTGCTGGACCGCTACGGACAGCAAGCGGTGATGAATTCGATTGCCGAGATTATGGATCGCGCTGAGGCTGCTGCGCGAGCCCGGACGCTGACGATTCCCGATGGAGTGTACGAGGCGGAATCATGGCTCGACGATGATGGCGTTGATATCGGCAAGCGCATTCCGATCAAGGTCAAGGTGACGGTCAAGGGCGATGCGATGACGATCGACCTCACCGAGGTTTCGAAGCAGGTGCGCGGCTTCTACAATTCGGCGATCACGACCGGATATGGCTGCGCTCAGGTCGCTTATAAGTGCATCACCTCGCCAACCGACTATCCGATCAACGATGGCGCTTTCCGCGGCCTCAAGGTCATCATTCCACCCGGCCGCATCGTCAGCGCCACGCGCCCAGCGCCGATGCGACTCTGGATGTGCTTTCCCATGACCATCATCGACACGATTTTCAAGGCGCTACAGCCGGCTATCCCCGATCGCGTGATCGCCGGGCATCACGCCGATCTGGTCGCGCCCTCATTCCACGGCTTCAATCCGAAGACGTCGGAGTTCTTTATCGGCAACTTTGGCCCGCTCGGCGGCGGCTGGGGCGCAAAGAAAACCGAGGATGGGGTATCCGCAACCGTGTGTCTTAACGACGGCGACACCCACAATGGGCCGAATGAACAGGCCGAAGCGAAGTTTCCGATTCTTGTCGAGCGCTTCGAACTTGTTTCTGATTCCGCCGGGGGTGGGCGTTATCGCGGCGGTCTCGGTGTCGCCCGCACCACCCGCGCGCTTTCACCGATAGTCGTCAATACCCAAAGCGATCGTTCGAAGTGTCCGCCTTGGGGCCTTGAAGGCGGCGGCGACGCAACCGGCAATGCGATTGCGTTCCGGATTGGGGGCCAATGGAAGACCGACTTCCCGAACGCCAAGGTGCTGGTGGCCCAACTCAAGGCCGGCGACGCGTGGCGCATCTCGTCGGGCGGCGGGGGCGGTTATGGCTCGCCGCTCGATCGCCCCCCTGAGGATGTGCGCGAAGACGTGTACCAGGGCTATGTCTCAGTTAAAGCAGCGGCGGAGCTCTACGGCGTCATCATCGATCCTGCTAATTGTGAGATCGATCGCGCCGCGACCGAGCGCTGCCGATCTTCCTCTCCAGGTTTGGCGGCGAGGCGAAGAATTAAATGATCATTTTGTAATCACTAGGCCCTGATCGGTTCCAAAAGAGAAAAATTGGGGGGAATATCATGGCTGACATCGCGGGTTCGGGCGAGCGCGGCGATATGCGCCACGTGGTGGCGCGGCTTGAACGCCTGCCTTACTGCTCCTGGCATTTGAAAATGCGGCTTATCATCTGCACCGCATGGTTCTTCGATGCCTTCGACTCGATCGCCATCGCCTATGTGCTCCCTCCGATTATCGGCCAATGGCAGCTAAATCCACAGCAGATCGGCTCGCTGATCGGAATCGGTTTTGCCGGTCAGTTGGTGGGTGCCATCGGATTTGGCTGGCTTGCCGAGCGCTGGGGCCGTCGCCTGTCGATGTTGATAACCTTGCTTATCTTCTCACTTGGCGCCTTAGCCTGCGCTGCGGCCACGAGCTACGATGCGCTGTGGGTGCTGCGTTTCATTCAAGGCATTGGCCTCGGCGGCGAGATTCCCTTGATGGCCGCCTATCTCAATGAATTCGCCAGGGCGGAGAGCCGTGGCCGCTTTTCCCTCTCGGTGCAAGTATTGTTTGCGATTGGGCTTCTTGCCGTCGCCCTGGTCAGCGTTTTTGTCGTACCGCATTGGGGTTGGCGCTGGATGTTTGTCATTGGCGCTATTCCAGCGATGGTCGCTATTCCGATGCGGACGGTACTGCCTGAATCGCCGCGCTGGTTGGCCAGTCAGGGCCGCAACGACGAGGCAGACCGCGCTTTGACGCGGATCGAAAACACGGCAGCGCGAGACGGCAAAATCGTGCCGCCGTTGCCAAAACATTTGCCGGAAGTGCCGGAGGCGCGCCCGCGCATCGTCGAGCTGTTCAGGGGCATCTATCTGCGTCGCACCATATCGGTATGGTTTATTTGGATTGGCGCTTATTTCGTATCCTATGGGATCACCGCCTGGGTACCCTCGCTTTTCCGCACCGTCTACCATCTCAACGTAGAGCAATCATTGATCTATGGGCTGATCATGAGCAGCATCGGCCTTTGCGGTACAATATCTGCGATCTATCTCATCGATTCGATCGAGCGCCGGCCGTTGCTTATGCTCAGTCTCGGCGGCTGTTCCATTCCGCTGATTTCCTTTGCGTTCCTGCCGCAACTGACGGCGGCCGGAACGCTTGCGGTCGCCACTGCCGGGTTTCTCTTTCTCAGCGCATCGCTGATATCGCTTGCGACTTACACCGCCGAAATCTACCCAACCCATTTGCGCGCTCTAGGCGGTGGCGTTGCCAGCGCATGGCAGCGGGGAGCATCCATGGTCGGCACGACAGTCGTTGGATTGGTTTTGCCGGCTTGGGGCATCAATGCGGTCTTTGTGATGTTTGGGCTCTTCGCCCTCATGGGGGCGGTCGTTTCGTTTTTCTTCGCTGTCGAAACTCGAGCGCAGATTCTCGAGCGCATATCGCCTGTTAAGGCATGATCTGGAAAATAGGCGCCGCCAACATACGGCCCCGCTCGCGCAGCTGCCGCTTAAGCGTCGAATATTTCCGATAGGCCGCGGACTAACCTTGCGTGTCGCGCTTCGGACGTTCGCCGATGAGCAGCGGCATCCGCACCGATGCCCAGATAACGCTCCACGATTTCCGGGCGGCCGAGCAGTTCGCGCCCGCTTCCCTGCAGCGCGATCCTTCCCGTCTCGATCACGTATGCGCGGTCTGCAATGGCGAGGGTCATCTGCGCATTCTGCTCTGACAACAAAATCGCAATCCCGTTCGCGCGCAGGCGGTCGATGAGACGAAAAATTTCCGCCACCAATGTCGGCGCCAAGCCCAGCGACGGTTCGTCAAGGACAAGGAGCTTCGGGTCGACCATGAGCGCGCGCGCTATCGCCAGCATCTGCTGCTGTCCGCCAGAGAGGTTGCCTGCCGCCCCGTCGAGCCGCTCGCGAAGCGGCGGAAACAACTCGCATACGGCGGCGATGCGTTCGCTGATCGAGGTCTCGTTGTGCTGCCGCCGCAGCGCATAAGCGCCAAGCCGCAGGTTGTCGCGAACTGTCAATCCGGAGACGACTTGGCGGCCCTCTGGCGCATGCGCCATGCCGAGGCGAATGCGCGCCCACGGCGGCAACCGTTCGACCGGGTGCCCGGCCAGGCGAATCTCACCATGCCGCACGGGAAGAAGTCCGGCGACGGTCCTCGCCAGCGTCGTCTTACCGGCGCCGTTGGCACCGATCAGCGCCACTATCTCGCCGGCGCGGACTTCAAGATCGATTCGGTGCAGCACGATAAGATCGCGATATCCCGATTCGATTGCGGTTAACTGCAGCATTCAGTGGGCCTTTGGTTCGACGCCGAGATAGGCATCGATGACACGTTGATCGCGTTGAATCTGGCGCGGTGTGCCGTGTGCAAGAAGTCGCCCCAGATCAAGCACCACGACCTGATCGGCGAGATCCATCACCAGCGACATATTGTGCTCAACCAAAAGGATCGTCAGACCGACATCGCGCACCGCGGCAAGCAGAGCGGCAAGCTCGGCGGTCTCCGCGTCGTTGAGGCCGGCCGCCGGCTCGTCGAGCAGGAGCAGCCGCGGTCGTGCCATCAATGCACGACACACTTCGAGCAGCTTTTGCGCACCCATCGGTAACGCGGTTGCAGCGACATCGCGGAACCGGCCTAGACCGACAAGTCCGAGCAATGCCTCGCCGCTTCGGCGCAGCGATCGTTCCTCGCGCATCGCCCGCAGCCGCCAGACCATGTGCTGTGCGGCACCATGTCTGACTTGGCGATGCGCACCGGCAAGAAGATTTTCCAGTGTGGTCATGCCGGGAAAAACACGCGCCGTCTGGTACGTGCGTAGGAGTCCAAGAGCGGCGATGTCGCCCGGTGTCAGCCCGCGCAACGATCGCCCGCAAAACCGCACCTCTCCACGATCGGCGGAAAATAGATTGGTGACGAGATTGAAAATTGTCGTTTTGCCGGCGCCGTTGGGCCCAATGAGCGCAGTAATGCTGCCGTCGGGGACGGTGAACGAAACATTATTGACGGCCTGCAATCCGCCGAAGCTCTTGGCGAGGTCGACGGCTTCAAGTGCGGGCGCACTTGCCGCGACGGCTTGCCGATGAGGCTCTTGCGGCCGATCAGACTCCGGAGCCGTTTCCGGCATCAACTCGCGCGGCCGGGCTGTGCGCGCGACACGCCCGATCAGCCGCCACATTCCGCCTACGATGCCATCCGGGAGATATTGAAAAGCCAGTACCAGAACCGCGCCTTCAACCACGGTCTTGTAG
>Ga0318519_10000514_pt1 | contig 10587 bp, 6 predicted proteins | sample GRESIP178b2f15_FD_203510 | JGI IMG/M metagenome (GOLD analysis project Ga0318519, IMG submission 203510) | Tropical soil microbial communities from Luquillo Experimental Forest, Puerto Rico - GRE.SIPMG.178b2f15 | ecosystem: Environmental > Terrestrial > Soil > Tropical forest > Bulk soil... | reverse complement strand
TCGATACCTTGCACGAACTGGTCGGGCCTTGACCGCAGTTCACTGCGAACCGGCGCAAGCAGATCGACATTCATCAAAGCAAGCAGACGGGCGCGCGCCTCCTGGTCAGGAACACCATCAATCGGCACGCCACTTTCGACTAGCGCCATCTCTGCTACGAGATCCCTGATCTTACGATCCCGCTCCGCGCTCTCGCGCTCGCGCTGACGCAGGACTTTACGCGAAAGGCTCATGCGTCCTCCCACTGGTCCCGAAGGCGATCTCGCGCAGGGATTCAGCGGCGGCTGTGCACACGTGCACAGGAAAAACCCATTCCTTATACAAACTACACAACAGATAATATTATTTCTTGTTATCTCTCTTCCGCTGTCGATTCTAGATTTAGTGTGCAACGTGCAAACCTCACTTAAAAATTAAATGCGTACAAAACGTTAGCGCCTGTGTATCCTGTGCACACGTCAAATTACCTGTGCACAACTGTGCACGCATCGGCGCTCACAGAAGCCTCAAATCGCCTCAAACCCCCTCGCGGAGCTGAATTTTACCCTGCCCTTTTTCTGTGTGCATCGCTGTGTGCAAGCGCCTCTATCACGCTTTCGGCGGCGAATTGGGGTCGTGTGCGTGCATGAGATCGGCGAGCACGTCACGCTCGGCGTTGACGACCTGCGTCACCCACTCCTCTGCCATATCAAGCTGCCTGATGATCAGCCCTGTATCGGCTTCGTGCCAGCGTAACTGATCAGCGTTCGTGCGGGCATAGATGATCTCTTGCCGCTTGCGGTACTTGATGCGGTTGTTCGGCTCGCTTCGCTCCCGCAACCGATACGCGTTCTTGGCGACGGTGTGCCGGGCCTTGTCCGACCAATCGCCGGTCCTGAAGTCGCCGAAATAGGCGATCAACCTCTGCATCTGCGTCAGCGTGAACAGCGGGCACCCATTCAGCGTGTCTATTGCCGTCCTATAGGCATCCTCCAGTCGTGTCTCGCCCATTCCGATCATCTTCAGCCGCCCGGCAAAAGGCGGCGGGTCGCCGTAGGGATCAAATGCGTCAAGAGGCACTGCTGGCCGTATGAGCAGCGCTCGGTAGAGCGCGCCGATGTTTTCCGGCACCGCCATCCAGGCTCGGATGTCGACCCTGCTGTCCAGCGTCATCTTGCTGCCGCAGGTGACGACGCAGAAGCGCCGATCGGCGGGCGGCAATTTCACCACATCACGATGATTGGTCGCGATCATCGTGGTCCTGGCCGAGCGCTGTGCGTAGGCGTGCTGCCCCTTCGCCTCGAAGCGGTGTCGCGCCGTCGGCGACGGCTCAATCGAATTCTTCAGCGCCTCGTAATCGAGCCGCCGTCGCGCCTGCTGGTACCCATCCTCGTCGGCGGCTTCGTTGACTGTGGCGATAAGCGCATTGGCGAGCCGGTCGTTAAAGCGCGCGCCTGCCGCGGCTCCCGTGAGCTCACCGAACGTGCACGGTACCACGTAGTCTTCGCCGAACAGTAGTTCGAGAATATCAAACAGCGTCCCGCGACCGGTTCCGAACTCCTCCGCTACCATGATGACCGCGATCATCGGTATCCACGGCCGGCGCACTTTGTGAGCGAGATAGTTCCACATCCACTCTCGTTCTGTGGCGTTAGGGATGAGCCGCTCAAAGAAAGCCTTGAAGGTCTTAATTTCACCCCCGCTAGTTGGGTGCGCCGGCGGCCAGTAGCGATTGTAGATGGCCATGCCGTTTTCTTCGAATGTCGGCCGCGTCCGATCGGAACGGGTTTGAGTCCCATCGACATGCATTCGCAGTGGATGGCTCATCCAGGCATCGACGACAGACGTCCTGTGGATTCCGCCGTACGGGCCTTCCTCCACGATCGCGTAGGGCTGCATGAAGCCTTTTAATCCTGCGAGCGTTCCGATCTTGCCGTCGACCAGCGAGATGATACCGCCTTTGCCCATGAAGGCGTCCGCGTAGTAGGCGTAGTTGATCAGCATCCAATTAAGGGCGGCCGGAAAGCACGCGCTTTGCCTCACCGTTCTGTCGGCCATCGTGGTGCATCCCGTGTAATCCGGCCGTGGCGGGGGTGGCACGCTGTACAGCGAATGTTGCATCAGCGGGTGATCGTTGAGGCTCACCAGGAATTCCCGGTCGGCCTTGCTGACGGCGTCGCCGTCAAAAGCGTTGGTCATTTGCTGCCTCACATATTGAATGGATTCATCTCCATCAGCCGTCCCAGGAATTCGAACCGCGCGGATGGAGCTCGTTCGCGTCGGTGCCAGGTCGTGCCCGTCATCGCATCCCAGATGCCGAGGCCGTGGCGACCCCAGTTGATGAGATGCGAATCGGTTCGCACCCGCGTCGGATCGTGAAATGTGCCCGAACAGCGCAGCGTCGTTGGGTCATTGCGCCGCCTGCGCATGAGGCGCTCGAGCTCGGCAACCGTCATCGTGCCGTAGTCGTGCGTCTCGACCTCGGTATCGGCGTCGAGTTCGAACACGCGCAGTGCCGCCTCGCCGTGGGCATCCCTGCGCTCCTTGAGCATGGTGAGCCCTGCCGCGGCGGCGATCTCGTCAAACAGGTTGCAGGCCTGCGCGTAGGCCGCCTTCGGCAGCACCGGTAGGGCGGCGCGCGGCACCGTCGCCGGCGAGGCGCCGCCGGCAAACTGGTAAGTGTCGAGGATCTCGCCGGTCTTGCCCCGCGCGTGCGGCCCGTCGACGGCGAACTGCCGCGTCCCGAGCGACCCGAAGCACTCGACCAGATGTTTGGGCACGGCGGGGTCGTCAGGATCCTCGCCGCGGTACCAGCGGCGCGAGGCGAGCCGCCGGAACGGCTCGTCGACGCGTGCGAACCAGGCCTCTTTCGGCCCGCCAGCATGACGCACGAGGCCATATTCGAATAGCGCCGGAAAGCGCTTGCCGAGGGCGTCCGCCAGGGGCTCGACGAGGCTCGCGTCCGCGATGTCGGCGTCGATCGCCGCCAGATCGCCGTCGATCTTCATGCCGGTCGAGAGGAGCGCGCTGCGATCCCAGGAGCGCACCTCGGCCGCATCGACGGTCCGCTGTGGCCAGCCCTTCTCGATCGGCCGCTTGCAGTCGTTGAGCAGCGGTTGAAAGCCGTTTGCCAGCATGGCCAGGCGAAAGGCGGTGCGCTCGTGTATTTGCTTGCTCATCGCCCTCGTCTCCTAAATTGCGTAAGAAAAGGGGGCAGATACAGCAGTCCTCGGGGCTTTGCGCGCCAATACTGACTCGGAGCAATCTCCGCAGGCGCAAATCGAGTGATCCTGACCCCGTCCACTATCTCAACGCTCATGACGAGCCTGGCTGCTCGATCGTTGAGATTGCGTTGGGGCCTGAACTTTTTATTGCGTCTTGGGTGACGCATCGGTGTTCTTCTTCTTCCCATTAGATTTGCTCCAAATGTTTTCGGAACGCTTCCTGCGCGGACATTTTGCCGAGCACCCGGTCGCGTTTCATTTCGTCGACCGTGCGCGTCGCGACGCACACGTGAACGGTCACGTGCCGCGTCTGCCCCGGCCGGTAGATCCGCGCGATCGCCTGCTGCGTGAGCTCGGCCGACCAGCTTGGCGACAGCCAAGCCATGCGCGATCCGCCATGCTGCAGATTGAGCCCATGGCCGGCCGCGGCCGGATGGAAGGCGAGCAGCGGTAGCTTGCCTTCATTCCAGGCCGCGATCAGGCGTGCAGACTCCGCAGCGCTGGTCGGGCCGCCGAGCACCGGCACGTTCTTGAACGCGCGCTGGATGGTGCGCAGATCCTCGATGAACTCGTAGGCGATTAGCAGCGGCTCGCCCTCGAGGCTTTCGACCAGCTCGCGCAACCACTCGATCTTCAAGTCGTGAACGAAGACCGCATCTTCGTTGCCTTCGTCGTAGAGGAAGCCGTTCGCCATCTGCGCCAGCTTGCCGGTCGCGACGAGCGGCGAGATAGCCTCGATTAAGCGGCCCTCGGCCGTGGTGAACAGCTCGCGCGCCATCTCGCGATAGCGCGCCATCACCTCGGCCGGCAGCTCGATATGCGTCTCGACGACATTGAGCGGCGGCAAGTCGGGCATGTCCTCGTCGGCGACAGTCATCGCCACGGTGCCGAACGCGGCGGTGATCTTTTCTTCCGCTCCCGGGAGCGCCACCCACTCGCGTCCGAACGGATCGCGCGGCCGGAAGTGTTGCTTTTGCCAGGGTATGAAGGCGCGGCCCCACAGCGCGCCGTCGGTCACGATGGCGGCCGGCATGAAGAGGTCCTGGCTTGAGTTCGGCCGCGGCGTGCCGGTCAGGCCCCAGCGTGTGCGGAAGCGCCCGGCGATCCTCAGCAGGGCCCGGGCGCGCTTGCCGTTCGGATCCTTAAGCCGCGAGGTTTCGTCGATGATCAGCACATCGAATAGCGGATGGTCATTGGGGAGAGCGGCGAGCTCGCCGACGAGCCATTGCACGAGGTCGATGCCGATCGCTGTCACGTCGCGCGCCGGCGCGGCAGCAAGCAGCACCTGCCGGCGCGCAGGCGTACCGTTGAGCGCGGCAACGCGCAGATGCGCGAGGTGAGGCCAGAGCGTCACCTCGCGCGGCCACACGGTCGTGGCGACGAGCTTGGGGGCGATCACGAGGGCGTGCCGGCGGTGCCCGTCGCGAATGAGGCCGGCGAGCGCGGTGAGCGCGGCGGCACCCTTGCCGGCACCGAGCGGGGCGACGAGGAAGGCAGCGTCGCGCTCATAGAACCACGTAGCGGCGCGCTGCTGGTAGCCGTAAAGGATCCGAGTATGCAGCGGCGCGTACATGGTTCATCTCCCTCGCGCAAGCGTGGCCTTGGACTTGGAATAGCGCTTACAGATCGACTCTTCCGATTGCAGTGGCAGACCTGCGGCCCAATCTGGCAGCGTCAGCATCTCTCGCCGCAGGATCGCCTTCGCCTCGTCGATGCGCGCCGCATCGGCCTCGCACACAACTTCGTCATGCGTGGTCATGCGAATCGGCATCCACGAGAGCGCCGGATTGGTTTCGATCCGCACCACCACCGCGCGCAGGAGATCCGCGGCCGTGCCGCTGACGGCGTTCTCACAGAGCGTCCCATGCCAGAACTTCGCGCGCCCGTGGGCGCGCCGGATCGACATTTCGGTTTTCTTTTCGCCGGTCGGCTTGCCGTCCTTGTCGAGGACATCGACGTCGCGCCAGCGCGGACGCGGATAGGTCAGCAGGCGGCCCGATGGCAGGGCCATAAACAAGGTGCCGCCGAGGTAGTCGTCGCGATAGATGAAGGCGAGCCGGCCTGCCACGGTGATGTGGCCGGGCAGATCTATGGCGCCCATCGCGGCGTCCCAGAGCGCGTCCCAGAATTCGCGCGCCCATGGGTTCGCCTCGCGCCAGGCGTCGACGATGCGCTTGGCCTCGGCATCCTCCAGATGGATGCGATAGCTCAGGGCCATATCCAGAAGCGCGCCGACGGAGCCGCCAAAGCCGAGCGCCAACGTGGCGACCTTGCCGATCTGGCGTTCCGGCGTCGTGATCGCGCGCACATCCGTGTGAAAGATGTCGGCCGCAGCAATAACGTACATGCCAGGCAGCGTCGGATCGCGATCGCTAGCGCGGAAGATGTCGAGAACAGCTTCGCCACCAAGAGAAGCGGCGAGCCAGGGCGTGATCCGCGCCTCAATCGCGTTCCAGTCCGACCATACAAATAATTTTCTCGACTCGGCGATGATGGCGGGCCGAACGACGAGGGCGAGCTTGCGGGCCGCCGGCAGGTCGACGGGATCGGCTGCGACCAGTGTCGCGTAGTCGCAACCCTTGGCGATCGCTGAGACCAGCGGGCTCTCCGCGGCGCCGTTCTCGCCGAGCACGTCGCGCGTGAGATTTTGAATCTGCGCGCCCTTCGAGCTCAGCCTTCCGGTCTGTCCAGCGCCGGCGAAGCGATACTGGTCACGCAGCACGCCATCGACCTGCTGCGCCTCGAGGCGCGCGAACTTCTTCGGCGAGCTCCCGGCGCCGTACAGGCGTATCGCAGCCACCTCGCGGGCCTTGGTTTCGATCGGGCTAAGACCGCCATTAGCGTGCTTGGCGTCGAGCATGGCGAGCACGCGGGCGATGCGATCGCGGGCCACGCTGAGTTCCTGTTCCGCGTCGGCGTCGACATCATCTTCGTCGTCGACCGGAACGCCGACCATCAGGATCTCGCGCATTGCCGCGTCGGCGAGATTGTCATGCAGCCATGTTGCGATCTTTTGCGCCAGCGTGACCCGGATGACGGCTTTGTCGGTCAGCTCGGCCAGCCGATAGCCGCTGGCCTTGGCATCTTCGGCCGCGAGCACCGCGGCACGGCGCACGTAGGGTAGATCGAGCGTCACGCCCCTGCGATTGATGTGCTCGAAGGCCCAATACTGCTGCCACTCCACGAGCGGCAGCGGTCGGGTCCGGCGATAGACATCGCGCATTGCGTCGATATCTCGGAGCGCATAGGCGAGGAAGCGTTTCCATTCCTCTGGATGCTCGCGCGGATCTACGCCTTCGACACAAAACAGCTTGATCAGCTTCTTACCGTCGGCCTGCTTGCCGGCGCCGGTAAGGTAGCGCGAAGCGCTCTCGAGATCGGTCGGCAGATTGGAGACGCCGGCCTGGATCATTGGATCAATGATCCGCTCCGGTGCAAGGAAAGGAAATCCGAGCGTGGCATAGTTCCAGACGGCGCTATCGAAGCTCGCGTTCCATGCGGCGAGGATCGCGCCCTGCGAGACACTGGCGCGAAGATCGTCCGGTGCGCAGTTCCAATCGAGAATCGCGCCATCGGCGTGCCAGATCTGAGTAGGTGCGTTGCCGATTGCGTAGGCCAAAATAATGGCTCGCGTTGATGCCTCGGCGACGTAGCGGAATGTTCCGGCAGCTTTCAAATCGATTCCAGGAGCTGCGACTTCGAAGTCGATCCAGGCAAGCGCACTGGCGTCGAACATCGCAGCCTCCAGATTTGAGAAAAATCAGGCGAGGTCGCCGCGCGGCCGACCTCGCCTTGATCAGGCGCGAGCGTACGCGCACCGCCTTTACGCAACGCGTCGGCGTCGCGGCTGCTCGGTAGCTCCGGCTGTGACAGGGCCAGGACCGGGCGATGGCGGCGTCGGCTCAGCAGGTGCCGGCGCCGGACCGTCGAGCGGCATTTCATCACGGGAATCCAAATCTTCCCGTGGTCTTTATGTGGATAGGAGTCGTTTCCGAGGGTTCCGAAAGGTGCGACTTTGCCGTCACGCTCTTTTGGCGGCTTAGCGAGATCGCGGTTGACCTGCGTGCGCACCTTGTCGATCAACTCATCGATGACCTGAACACCGCCGATGGTGTTGATCTTGAAGACGACCTCAACGCCAGCATCGATACCGCTGACGCACTTCATGTTGACGCCTCGCGCTTCCGTCCAAGGAAAACCATGGTCAGGAAGCTTGGTGAAGTCAGGCATCGGCTTTCCGACCGACACGAGCTTTTCGTCTATTGGGGGACGGCTCTTGTCAGCGCCAAAGCAGACCCAGCCCCACGTGAATGTTCTCGGATCGAAGGCCCACAAGCTGCCTTCTTCGGGAACATTGCGGCTCCGACCGAACATCCAAGTCCCATTCTCACGAGACTTGAATTGCATCAGCGGCCGCCCAGAGCGGACGGTCAGTGATGGACCGATGCTGTTGAGCATCGATTGCAGCTCCGCCAAAGACTCAAGCGCGGTGCTTGCCTTCATCGCCGCGGGAACAGATGTCTTGCTGCTCTCGCGCTCCCCGTGCTCGTCAGTATTAGAGCCGGGATCGTGCTTATGCTCGACATCATTGTCGGGCTTATGCTCGTGGTCTTGCTTAGGATCATCACTCACTGTTTGGCCTCCTCTTGTAGAACTTTGAGCGCCTCGGAAAACAAGCTCATGCGTTCGTCCTTGCCGAGGATCGGATCGTCCGCATTTTCGGCCCACTTGAGCGATGTGCCCGAGCGAGCTGAAACGATTAATTCGGGTGGAATCTTGAGACCGCGCGCTTTCGCCCGGAGCTCAACTTGCTTGACCGAGCGCAGCGTCTCGAGTTCCACAATATCGTCGAGCTCGAGACCGAGGCCTAATAAGGCGACCTGCGCAACGATCTCATCGCGCCAGCGGCGCTCGGCGCGGCCGGCCGAGAGTACATAGCCGGGCACGACATCGCCGTTCTCCAGCGCGCGCTTGGCCTGATCGCGTAGCGCCGGGCCGATATCTTTGATCGCTTCGAGGAGATTGAGCCCGTCTGCGAGCGCCTGCAGATAGTCTTCTTTCGCCGGAGGTGCGGCGAAAATCGCGCGGGCCGCGCTCCGCGGCTCCGGCACCGGGAACGCTGCGAGGTCCAGAAGCGGCCGCGTATGCTCCGGGCAAATCGGTCGTGCCGGGCAAAACCGGCACCACGCTCCCGACGCCAGGCGCGGCGCCTCGGAGAGCGCGTTCTCGCAGGCGGCGCGATAGGCCACGATGAATGCGTCGAGCTCGGCGTTCGTGACCGTGACGGTTGAGACCATCTCGGTGTCGAGGTCGACCGTCACCGGCTGCACGATCGTCAAGACGATGTTCTCGACGCCGGCGAAGAATGCGGGCCGCGAGTGGCGTGCCGCGGCGGCGTAGAACAAGAGCTGTGCGTTGATGACGTCTTCGTCGCCGTCCGGGGTGAGCGCGAGAACGCGCACGCCGCTGCCAAATTTGAAATCGATCACGTGGATCGTGCGGCCGATGCGGACGATCAGATCGGCTGTGCCGAAGGCGCCGGCGATGGTCGGAAACGCGATGCGCGCCTCGAGGTAGTACTCGGCGCCGGACGTATCGAGTAGCGCATCCACATAGGCAAGCGCCGGCCGCAGAGTGATTTCGATGTCGTCGCGGGTGAGCGCGTAGCTGTCGAACGTCCTGCCGACGAGACTGTCGATGGATGGCGGATCATCGCCGAGGAGTAAGGCCATTGCGGTATGCAACGCCGTGCCGCGGTCCGCATAGATGGAGGACTTCTTGTGCAGATTTTCGGGCACCTTCTGGATGAGTCCAACGGACGCCGGGCAACGCAGGACGCGAGCGGCCACGCTGCCGCCGAACACCGAGTGCGGCAGCGCATTTGCATCGACCGCATTGTCGTCCGGTTTGCCGAGCTCGAGCGCGACGGAGGCGAGCGCGAGCGGCGCCAGCGCCGTGGAATCCGGCTCGGGCGCCAAGATGGCATGATCGCGATGTAGCCAGCCGAGCTGCGCGGGTCCGCGGTGGCCGCGCTCGAACACCAGCCAGCAATGCTCGACCCGGGCGCCCTCAGGCTTCTTGCCGGCCTCGACGTAGGACGCCGGCGGCATCGCCGGCCTCGGCGTGAGCATATAGATCCGGGCGAGCGGAGCGGTCGCGAGCCAGGGCCACGCCGCGACGATGCGCGCGAACGGCCAGATCAGCGCCATCTTGACCGGGTTCAACCGGATCGCGTGCTGGATGATCGCGTCGACGAACGGCGGATTGCCGACGATCGAGGTCTCGGGATCAATGTGGTCGATGTCGAGGAAGTTCTCGATGGCGTCAAGCGGATACCCGCGGTCGGCGATATCGGTCGCGCGCACCATATAGCCGGCGGCGCGCGCGGCCTCGGCGACCCGTCCCCAACCGGCAAACGGATCTTGGATCGGGCCGGGAAATCGCTCGACCTCGAATAGCCGAGTCGAGACCCATTCCGGCTCGACGTAGTGCAGGCCTTCCGCTTTCGCAAAAATATGCGTGTTCTTCGGGCGCGCACCGGAAGCGGTCTCTATAGTGTCGGTCACAACGCGTCCTCCTCGACATCGAATAGCGAGAATGCCTCGCAGCTTTCAGCTCCCAAGTTTCCATTTCGGGCCATAGCCCCATTCGACGACATCGCCACCCATGTGACCGAGCCGATCGATGATGCCGAGCACCATGTCGCCGATCTCGTTCACGGGGAGCATGCTCGCGCCGAGAGCGAAACCGAAAATGGCGTCGCTGTACGGATCCTTGGCGTCGGGCTCGCGCTCGAAGGTCATGCCCTCCTTGGCGAGCGCCGCGATGATCGGCGGCACGTCGCCGGGATCGGAGATGACGATCTCGCAGGCGAACTGTGTCGGTTCGGCCGGCGTAAATCCGAGGGGATCGTTAATCGTAGTCATGGTCTTTTCCTCCTGGTTTGATGACATGCGCGCAGAACCCGATCCCGGATCGCAGCAGCGCGGTGCGCGCCACCGCGCCCATGCCGATCAGCACGACCCCGTGGCCGGGCTCCTTGCCGATCGTGCCGTCGGGACGAACGAACTTGGTCTTGCCGTTGGGGAAGCAGAGCAGTTCGGCGCGTGGAACGACGTGCTGATGGAACCATCCCGCCGAGGTGTAAGCGCGGACGATGCAGATGCCGTTGGCGTGATCGAGGAACTTGACGAGCCACGGAATATGGCCGTGGCGACCGCCGAACGGTGGGTTCAAGAACACCAAGCCGTGCCACGGCTGCACGAGGCCGTCGTCCGCTACGGTGTAGACCTTCTTCGTCGGCACCCAGTGATCGGGCCCGGGCGAGGCCGGATCCAGGTCGAACTCGAGGCCGAGCGCCTCGAAATATTCCTTCGGCGTATAC
>Ga0318519_10000504_pt1 | contig 10664 bp, 7 predicted proteins | sample GRESIP178b2f15_FD_203510 | JGI IMG/M metagenome (GOLD analysis project Ga0318519, IMG submission 203510) | Tropical soil microbial communities from Luquillo Experimental Forest, Puerto Rico - GRE.SIPMG.178b2f15 | ecosystem: Environmental > Terrestrial > Soil > Tropical forest > Bulk soil... | reverse complement strand
TGCTGCAGCCGCGGGACCCGGGCTTATCGGCGGCGTAATCGTCGGCCTGACCACGGCCAAGGCGATCGCGCTTGTGAAAAACAAACCTTTGATTGCCGTCAATCATCTCGAAGCGCACGCGTTGACGGCGCGGCTGACGAACGGAACGGCTTTCCCATATTGTCTGTTCCTCGCTTCCGGGGGGCATACCCAGATCGTGGCTGTGCGCGGCGTCGGCGATTATGTTCGGCTTGGCACGACGCAGGATGACGCCATTGGCGAGGCCTTCGACAAGACCGCCAAGCTGCTTGGCCTTGGTTTTCCGGGCGGACCGCAGGTCGAAAAAGAAGCTACCCGCGGCGATGCAACGCGTTTTCGTTTGCCGCGTCCAATGCATGGTCGCAAGGATGCCGATTTTTCGCTCTCGGGACTGAAGACCGCGCTGCGCTTGGAAGCGGAAAAAATCGCTCCGCTCAGTGATCAGGATGTCGCCGATCTTTGCGCGGGGTTTCAGCAAGCGATCGTCGACGTCGTCTTCGACCGGCTGCGCGCGGGCCTGATACTGTTCCGTGCGCGCTTCGGAGCACCGACTGCGCTGGTTGCGGCCGGTGGCGTTGCCGCAAATCAGGCGATCCGCAAGGTCCTCAACCGTCTTGCCTTCGAGGTCGGGGCAACTTTGGTCGTACCGCCACCGGAGCTTTGTACTGACAACGGTGCGATGATCGCCTGGGCCGGATGCGAGCGACTGGTGCTCGGCTTGAGCGATCCTCTCGATACCGCGCCGCGCGCGCGCTGGCCGCTCGACGAAATCGCCGCCGCCGAGGGGACGCTGCGACGCACAGCAGCATACAAATAGGCGGACGGCAGCAACGCATGACCATTCAACGCATCGCGGTGCTCGGTGGAGGCGCTTGGGGAACGGCACTGGCCCTCACTTGCGCCCGCGCGGGACGAGACGTCGTGCTTTGGGAGCACGACGCGGACAATGCCGCGAGCCTCACACAGAAGCGCGAAAGCCGGTTCCTGCCCGGTGTACCGCTGAACGACATTATCAAGGTTACGCGTAACCTTTGCGAGACAGCCGGCAGCGAGGCGATTCTCGTCGTGGTCCCCGCGCAGGCCATGCGATCAGTGATCACATCGCTGGCACCCTCGCTGTCGAAAAACACCCCACTGATTGCCTGCGCGAAAGGCATCGAGCACGGCACGCACAAATTCATGACCGAGATCATCGCCGAGTGCGCGCCGCGCTCTCTGCCGGCAATTTTGTCGGGACCCAGTTTCGCCGCCGATGTCGCGCGTGGTCTGCCGACAGCTGTCACCATCGCTGCAGGCGACGGAAAAATCGCTCTCGCGCTGGCACATGCATTGAACGCCGGTACCTTCCGTCCCTACCATTCAACCGATGTCCGCGGCGTGGAACTTGGCGGCGCGACAAAAAATGTTCTTGCCATTGCCGCGGGCATCGTCACCGGAAAAGCGCTTGGCGCGAGCGCGCTTGCCGCTTTGACCACGCGTGGGTTTGCCGAGCTGGTGCGCTTCGGAAAGGCCTGCGGTGCGAAGACCGAAACCATGATGGGCCTGTCGGGCCTCGGCGATCTTATTCTCACGTGCGGAACGCCACAGTCGCGCAACTTCTCCTGTGGTGTCGCGTTGGGCAAAGGCGAGAAGCCAGAAACCGCTGCGCATGGTAAGTTGGCGGAGGGCGTTTTCACCGCACCTGTGTTGCTGGAAATGGCGCGCGAGAAGAACGTGGAAATGCCGATCGCGGGCGCCGTTGCCGCAGTGCTGTCTGGAAAAATGAACGTCGATGACGCGATCGAGTCCTTGCTTGCACGTCCGCTCAAATCGGAATGAAAGCCATGGCCTATTGGTTGCTTAAGACCGAACCCGACGAATATTCCTGGGATGACCAGCTCAAGCGTGGCGCCAAGGGAGAAGCCTGGACCGGCGTGCGAAATTTCACGGCGCGTCGGTACCTCAAGGAGATGAAAAAGGGCGACAAGTTCTTTTTCTATCACACCGGTGACGAGAAGCAGGTTGTCGGCATCGGCGAAGTGATCCGTGAATCGTTTGCCGATCCTGGCGCCAGAAAGGGCGAACCATGGGTCGCCGTTACGACCATCGCCGACAAGCCACTGCCGAAACCCGTCACGCTCGCAAGCATAAAGGCGGAGCCGAAGCTCAAGGACATGGCGCTCGTCAAATATGCACGTCTGTCGGTGCAACCGGTCACCGATGCGGAGTGGAAACTCGTCTGTAAAATGGGTGGCTTGAAATAAGGGGGTGGCAATGGGCTTTTCACACGCCAATCTCATTTCGATCCTGATCGCCGCGGTGGCTGCCTGGATTTTCGGGGGTGCCTACTATACGGCGCTCGGCAAGCCCTGGATGGCTGCGCAAGGCAAAACCCTTGAACAATGTAAAGCCGAACAGGACGGCAAATCCGGCTTCGCCAAGGGTGCCCCGTTTGTCATTGTATTTGTCAGCGAGATCATCATCGCCTGGGTACTTTACGGCATCCTTCTGCACTTGAATGTGTTTACGCTACGCGCCGGCATTATCTCGGCCCTCTTCTGCTGGTTCGGCTTTGTGCTGACCACGATCGCGACCAACAACGCTTTTCAGGGTCGTCGCGTCATGCTCACGGTCATCGACAGCGTCGGCTGGCTTGGTGCCTTCGTCATCATCGGCGCCATAGTCGGTTGGTGGGGTCAGTAAGAGCCCGGGAATACCGCGAAAGTAGGGGCAATCCGCGCCTTGTCGGTCGCGCAGGCACCGTCGCATAATGCAGCCAGAACGCGGAAACGAATAAAGCGCCCTCCGCGTAGTGGATGGGCCGGGAGGAAGTTCTATGTCCGACAAGATCTATGACGTTCCGGCCGATTGGCGGAAACGCGCCTACGTGGATGAAGCCAAGTACAAGGAAATGTACGCACGCTCGGTCAAGGATCCGAACGGTTTCTGGGGCGAGCAGGCCAAGTGCATCGACTGGATCAAGCCGTTCAGCAAGGTCAAGAACACCTCCTACGATCCCGGCAACGTGTCGATCAAATGGTTCGAGGACGGCACGCTGAACGTCTGCCAAAACTGCGTCGACCGCCATCTTGCCAAGCGCGGTGACCAGACGGCCATCCTGTGGGAGGGCGACGATCCGAAGGACGACAAAAAGCTTACCTACAAGCAGTTGCACGCCGAAGTATGCCGCTTCGCCAATGTGCTGAAGTCGCGCGGCGTCAAGAAGGGCGACCGCGTCACCATTTACCTGCCCATGATTCCCGAGGCGGCGATTTCCATGCTCGCCTGCGCCCGCATCGGCGCCGTCCATTCAGTCGTATTCGGCGGCTTCTCGCCAGACTCCCTTGCCGGACGCATCGAGGACTGCAAATCGAATGTGGTTGTCACCGCAGATGAAGGCGTCCGCGGCGGCCGCAAGATTCCGCTGAAAGCAAACGCTGACGCAGCCTGCGACAAGGCCGGCGGCGTAAACTCCGTGATCGTCGTCAAACGCACCAATGCGCCGGTCAACATGAAGTCCGGTCGCGACATTTATTACGACGAGATCGCGAAGACTGTGGGCGCCGATTGTCCTTGCGAAGAAATGAATGCGGAAGATCCGCTTTTCATTCTCTACACGTCGGGATCGACAGGCAAACCCAAGGGCGTGCTGCACACCTCCGGCGGATATCTCGTCTACACATCGATCACGCACCAATACGTGTTCGATTATCACGACGGCGATATCTATTGGTGCACCGCCGACGTCGGCTGGGTCACCGGCCACAGCTATATCCTCTACGGTCCGCTATCCAACGGCGCCATTTCGATGATGTTCGAAGGCGTGCCGAATTATCCGACTAACTCCCGCTTCTGGGACGTTTGCGACAAACACAAGGTCAACATTATCTACACGGCGCCGACGGCCATCCGCGCCCTGATGCAGGGTGGTGATGATCCGGTGAAGAAGACGTCGCGCAAGTCGTTGCGTCTGCTCGGCACCGTCGGTGAACCGATCAACCCGGAAGCCTGGGAGTGGTACTACCACGTGGTCGGCGATGATCGTTGTCCGATTGTCGACACCTGGTGGCAGACCGAAACCGGCGGCATCCTCATCACGCCGCTGCCAGGTGCAACCAGACTCAAGCCAGGTTCCGCAACGCTTCCGTTCTTCGGTGTGCAGCCGGAAATCGTCGACGCCGAAGGCAAGGTTCAGAGCGGCGCAACGAGCGGCAATCTCTGCATCATCGATGCGTGGCCCGGACAGATGCGCACTGTCTATGGCGACCACCAACGTTTCATCGATACGTACTTCAAGACCTATCCCGGCAAATATTTCACGGGTGACGGCTGCCGTCGCGACGAAGATGGCTACTACTGGATCACCGGACGCGTTGACGATGTCATCAACGTCGCTGGACACCGCCTCGGCACCGCCGAAGTCGAGAGCGCACTCGTTGCGCATCCGAAAGTTTCGGAAGCCGCGGTCGTCGGTTACCCGCACGACATCAAAGGTCAGGGCATCTACGCCTATGTCACCTTGATGGCCGGCGAAAAGCCGACCGAAGACCTGCGCAAGGAATTGGTGGGATGGGTGCGCAAGGAGATCGGACCGATTGCCTCGCCAGATCTCATCCAGTTCGCGCCGGGCCTGCCAAAAACGCGCTCCGGCAAAATCATGCGAAGAATCCTGCGCAAGATCGCCGAAGATGAGTACGGCAACCTCGGCGACACCTCGACTTTGGCCGATCCGGCCGTGGTCGATGACCTCGTCAGCAACCGGCAAAACAAAAAGACGGCAAAAGCGGGGGCTTGAGGTCGCCCAACCCGGGCGCAAGACGAAATCAGGGTGCGAACCGACCTAAATCTGTGAGTTACAAAGTTATTTTCGGGACAGTTCGCGGCGCGGACACAATTTTTCTGCAACTATCCGGGTATGGTGCGTCCGCGCACTTCCCCGCAGCCGGAAGTTCCCGGCCTCGCCGCTCGACGAATTGCCGCCGATATCCTCGACGGCGTTCTGCGGCGGCGAACTGCCCTCGACGAACTTCTTTCGGGCAAAAACGCACATCCGGGCTTAGCCGGACTTGCCGAACGCGACCGCGCCCTGATGCGCCGGCTCGTCGCAACCGTTTTGCGGCGGCTTGGCACGCTGCGACACTTGGTCGGAGGATTTCTCGAAAAGGGGTTTCCTTCCGATGCTCCGCGAGTCGAAACGATTCTGTTGCTCGGCGCGGCGCAGATTCTCTGGCTTGAGGTTCCTGATCACGCAGCGGTCGATTTGTCAGTGCGGCTTGCGCAGGCCGACCGACGCGCAGCGCGTTATGCGGGTCTTGTCAACGCCGTGTTACGAAAGGTGACGCAAAGCGCCGCGACAAAGTCTGTCGATGGCAGCACCCGCGATACGCCGGAATGGCTGCTCAAACGTTGGAAACAAGCTTACGGTCCGGACACCGCGCGGGCGATCGCGACCGCCAACGGACACGAACCCGCACTTGATCTCACTGTAAAGCAGGATGCCGAATACTGGGCCGAGCGCTTGCGCGGTCGCGTATTGCCGACCGGAACCGTGCGCACATTGGCCCATGGCGCGATCTCGCTCCTGCCGGGATTTTCCGAAGGTGCATGGTGGGTGCAGGACGCGGCCGCGGCGCTACCGGTCCGATTGCTCGGCGACGTCCAGGGGAAACGCATCGCCGAATTGTGCGCGGCGCCCGGCGGCAAGACTGCACAACTGGCTTTGGCTGGCGCGAAAGTCAGCGCCATCGATCGGTCGCCCGCGCGGCTCAATCGCATGCGGGAAAATCTTGTGCGGCTATCTCTCAACGCCGAAACCGTTGTAGCCGACGCACTGGATTGGAAAGGCGGACCGTTCGACGGCGTGTTGCTCGATGCGCCCTGTTCGGCTACCGGCACGATCCGTCGCCATCCCGACATCCCCTGGCTCAAGAACGAAGCGGACCTCCCGGTGCTCACATCCCTGCAGCAACGGCTGATCGATCGTGCAATCGAACTGACGAGGCCGGGAGGGACATTCGTCTATTGCGTGTGTTCACTGGAGCCGGAGGAGGGTCAAAATCACATCGAAATGCTGCTTGCGCGCGATCCCCGCGTGATGCGGAGTCCCATTTCGGCACAGGAGGTGTTCGGCCACGCTGAATTCATTACCACCGACGGCGATTTGCGTACGCTACCGCAGCAATTGCCCGATCCAGACCCGCGCTGGGCTGGACTCGACGGCTTCTATGCCGCACGGCTTACACGACGCGAGGTTTGATCGGCGGTCCTGATGCATATTGGCCCTTTACAGGCCCTTCGGTATCGTGTGGTTCGTGCGTGCGGATTCGCACGCGCGACAGGAGACAAACGCTTGACGATGCGGGTTTCGGTGGCGGAGCGGGCCAGGCTCTCCGTGCTCATCGGACGCCGTGCATTTCACAGCGTTGTTGGCGGGCTCAACGCACATCCACTGTTTCGCTGGCGGTTTGCCTCGACCAAAACCGACCGCCTGCTGATCGCGCCGCAGGATTTGCGCACCGCTGACGCAACCCGCGCCAGCGAGATTTATGCCGGTCGTTTCGCCTTTGCCGGCAAGGTGGTGATCAGCGACCGCAGGTCGCCCTTTGAGATGACGCCGCCTTCGGATGAGTGGGCGGTCACCTTGCTCAGCTTTGTGTGGCTGCGGCACCTCCGCGCCGCCGACTCGGCGATCACACGTTCCAACGCGCGTTCATTGATCGATGAATGGATCAATGTGCAGGGTGGCGGACATTCCACTGGCTGGCGCATCGACATCCTGTCGCGCCGCATCATCTGCTGGCTCAGCCAGGCGCCTTTTGTGCTGCAGGATGCGGACGCGCGATTTTATCGGCGATTCATCCGCAGCCTGTCGCGCCAGGTGCGTTACCTGCGCCACAACATCAGGGACTCGCGCGAAGGATTGCCACGCCTGCAGGGGATCATTGCACTCAACTATGCGACGCTTTGCATGCAGGGACAGTCCGGGTACCTGCGCGGCAATGTGCGCCGTCTCATCGAAGAATTGCGCAAGCAGGTCCTGCCCGACGGCGGGCACATGAGTCGCAATCCAGGCGCGCTGATCGAATTGCTGGCCGATCTGTTACCGCTGCGACAATTGTTTTCCGCGCGACAGCTGCAGCCACCGCAAGCATTGAACAACGCAATCGATCGCACCATGCCGATGCTGCGCTTCTTCCGGCACGCTGATGGAAACTTCGCGCAGTTCAATGGAATGGGGCCGACGCCGGTCGACCTTCTTGCCACGGTGCTCGCCTATGACGATGCGCGCGGAACGCCGGTGTCGAATGCACCGCACTCCGGCTACCAGCGCATCGACGCCGGGCAGACTGCGCTGCTGATGGACACCGGACCGCCGCCGCCGATGGAAATGAGCCAGGAGGCGCACGCCGGCTGTCTGTCATTCGAACTGTCGTGGAAACAGCACCGGTTGGTCGTCAATTGCGGCCTGCCCGCCGTCAACAAAGAGAACTGGCGACAGGTCGCGCGGGCAACGCCTGCGCATTCGACGGTTACGCTCAACGATCGATCTTCGTGCCGCTTCCTTGAATCGCTTTCAATCCGACAAATGTTCGGAGGCACGCCCATCATTTCCGGCCCTCGCGATGTGCGCATTGAAAGAGAACCCGGTACACCAACGTTGCGTGCGTCGCATGATGGATATGTCGGCGACTGCGGTGTCCTGCACACGCGCGCCATCAGGCTCAGCCCCGACGGCCGCGCGCTCGAAGGTGAAGACAGTTTCACGAGGCCCGACGGCCAACCCCTTCCCGCAGATGCCCCGGATGAATTCGCCATTCGCTTTCATCTGCACCCCGCGATCAAGGCAAGCCGGCTGGCCGACGGACGAGGCGTGATACTTCTGCTGCACGACCGCGACCTATGGACTTTCGCGACCCTGGCCGACACAGTCGAGCTTGAGGAAAGCGTGTTCCTGGCCGGCACCGACGGTCCTCGGCGAACCGTGCAGATCGTGATCTACGGACGGGTGGGCCAATCGTCGGCCGTACGCTGGACTTTCCGCCATACGCCGCCCGCCGCGCCGGGGGCCCGTCCTGACCGGGCGCAGGAGCCGGAACTGCCACTTTAGACGATGGCTGTGGATGCCCGGTGATGGGTCGCGTCGCGAATACACTTTCGCCCGCCTGATGTGCTAGCTCGTGCGTCATGAGTAGCCATCCGCGGCGTATCACGAGAGCCCTGCTGTCAGTCTCCGACAAGGCTGGTCTGATCCCATTCGCCCGCGAGCTCGCGCTCTTCAATGTTGAGCTGGTCTCGACCGGCGGTACCGCAAAGGCGCTCGGCGAAGCCGGCCTCTTGGTCGTTGACGTCGCCGAACTCACCGGCTCGCCCGAAATGATGGACGGCCGCGTCAAGACGCTGCACCCGAAAGTGCACGGCGGACTGCTCGCGATCCGCGGGAATAAAGAACACCTCGCCGCGATGGAAGAGCACCACATCAAGCCGATCGATCTGCTGGTGGTGACCCTGTATCCATTCGAAGCGACTGTCGCGAAAGGGGCTTCGTTCGACGATTGCATCGAAAACATCGACATCGGCGGTCCCGCAATGATCCGCGCCGCCGCGAAGAACCACATGGACGTTACCGTGGTCGTCGATCCGGCCGACTACGAAAAAGTCCTTGGAGAAATGGCGAGCCACAGCGGCATGGTTTCGCTCGAGCTGCGGAAAAAGCTGGCGGCGAAGGCCTATGCGCGGACAGCGGCCTACGATGCCGCGATTTCCAATTGGTTTGCCGACACACTGCACGACGATGCGCCGGACTACCGTGCCTTCGGCGGAAAGTTGATCCAGGCGCTACGCTATGGCGAGAACCCGCATCAGAGCGCGGCGTTGTATCGCTCGCCCGGCGAACGCTTTAGTGTGACGACCGCACGCCAGCTGCAAGGCAAACAGCTTTCCTACAACAACATCAACGACACCGATGCCGCCTACGAATGCGTCGCTGAATTCGATCCGGAGCGCACGGCGGCGTGTGTGATCGTCAAACATGCGAACCCGTGCGGGGTTGCAGAAGCGGACACTCTCCTCGACGCCTATCGCAAAGCGCTTGCCTGCGACAGGACCTCTGCCTTCGGCGGCATCGTCGCGCTCAACCGCAAGCTCGATGCCGAGGCGGCAAAAGCCATCACCGAGATTTTCACCGAGGTGATCATCGCCCCGGACGCCACTGACGAAGCGATCGAGATCGTCGCGGCGAAGAAGAACCTGCGCCTGCTGGTGGCTGGCGGTCTGCCCGACGCACGCGCCAAAGGTGTGACCGTGAAGTCCGTCGCCGGCGGGCTGCTCGTGCAATCGCGCGACAATGCAGTGGTCGACGAGATGCAACTGAAGACCGTCACCAAACGTGCACCAAGCAAAGACGAGCTTGCCGATCTGCGTTTTGCGTTCCGGGTCGCCAAGCATGTCAAGTCGAATACGATCGTCTATGCAAAGGGCCGCGCGACGGTCGGAATCGGCGCGGGACAGATGAGCCGTGTCGACGCCGCGCGCATCGCAGCGAGAAAGGCCGAGGACGCGGCAAAGGAGCTCAAGCTTCCCGCACCGCTCACCAAGGGTTCGGTGGTCGCATCCGACGCTTTCTTTCCGTTTGCCGACGGGCTTTTGGTGGCGATCGAAGCTGGCGCAACGGCGGTCATTCAGCCCGGCGGCTCTATGCGCGACGACGAAGTCATCGCGGCTGCCAACGCCCACAACATTGCGATGGTCTTCACCGGCACGCGCCATTTCAGGCACTAGCGTGCCCCGCGGGCGGATCAGTCTTTCGCCAGATCGCCCAGCAAGCTCGCCGCGACCGACAGCTTGGATAGCGTGAGGCCCGAGCCCGCGATTTCGTGGATCGCCGAACGGATGCGCTCGACTTCGGCCTGGCGCGGACGAACCCATTCCTCGACCGCGCCGGCACCGGCATGCCCGTTGCCGACCATGGCGGCGGTGAGCCGGCGCTCTGCGTCGCCGATCGAATCGAGGGCACGATCGAGCGCCAGCCGATCGAAATAATCGGACACCACGATATTCGGAACCGCATTGGTGACGCGATCGAGCTGGAAGAATGCCTCGGTCGCAAAATAGGTCGCGGCCACCTCGGCCACCGGTTTGCCGGCGCGATCCGCCACCAGCGCTATATCGGGCGCGGCCTTGAGAACGCCCAGGCTGCCGATCCGCCGCGCCAGCGTGTCGGGGACGCCGGCGTTGACGAGTTCGGCCACGCGCGCATCACGCGCATTCGTCGCCGATTTCGACAGCGCGCCGTCAAGCGCGGTTGCGACCTGCGCAATACCTTCGCGGTAGTGTCCGATGATCTTCTCGAGACCCTGCGTGAGATCGACGTTGCGCAGAAACCAGACCAGGCGATCGAGCAGGAGGTCCTGCACGGCGCCGTAAAGGTCGAGCTGGACCTTTCCCGATATCTTGTTGTCGAGGCCATCGATCTGGCTGTTGAGCTCGATCAGATCGTAGCTGTTGCGGACCGCGGCAAAGGCGGCAGCGATGGCCGGAGGCGACGCCCCGGTCTGATCGGCAATGCGCACGATCAGCGTTGCGCCCCCGCGGTTGATCATCGAATTCGTCAATTGGGTCGCGATGATTTCGCGGCGCAGCCGGTGTGCGTGCAGCGCATCCGGATAACG
>Ga0318519_10000489_pt1 | contig 10741 bp, 8 predicted proteins | sample GRESIP178b2f15_FD_203510 | JGI IMG/M metagenome (GOLD analysis project Ga0318519, IMG submission 203510) | Tropical soil microbial communities from Luquillo Experimental Forest, Puerto Rico - GRE.SIPMG.178b2f15 | ecosystem: Environmental > Terrestrial > Soil > Tropical forest > Bulk soil... | reverse complement strand
AAGCGGCTCCTTCAGCCTGCCGGCCCTTCCTCCCGGCAAATACACCATCACCGCCTGGCATGAAACCTACGGCGAAATGTCCAAGGAGGTTGTGATTACCGCCGACGAGGCTAGCGACCTGAGCTTCGTCTTCAAGGCCAAGCCCTACTGATCCGCGGAGTGGGGGCCTGGCCTGAGCGAGTCGAAAGGCGCTTCGTGTATCTTGGGCTTGTTTTGCTAAGGGCCACCGATTTCGTCGCAGCCCGGTAGCTCGATGGGCATTTACGATCGCCCGGCGGCCCCCTTCGTAAGTGGGAGCATGATTGTGCCATCGCGCAGATTTTGTAGGGACGGGCTTCAGCGCTTCGGGATGCTCGTAAATGTTCCAGACCCTTATTGTGCCTCTTGAAAATCTCGAAATATCTTTACGTCTTCCTGGTTTTGGCCCATGACCGCCGCCGCATTCTGCACTTCAACGTTGCCGCGCACCCGACCGCGGAGTGGACGGGACAGTAACTGCGGGAGGCCTTTCCCTTCGCCAAGCTTCCGAGCTACTTGCTGCGCGACCGCGATGCTATTTTCGGCGCTGAGTTCCGGGAACAGGTGCGAGACATGGGCATCTGCGAAGTCCTGTCGGCACCGCGCTCGCCTTGGCAGCGAGCCTATGTCGAGCGAGTGATTGGATCCATTCGTCGCGAGTGTCTCGATCACGTGATCGTGTTCCACGAGAGCGCGCTACGAAGGACGCTCAAATCGTATTTCGAGTACTATCATCGCTCGAGAACGCATCTTTCGTTGGCGAAGGACGCACCGGAGCCACGGCCGATTGAGCCCCCAGAAATGGGGCTGGTTGTGGCGGTGCCGCAGGTTGGTGGGCTACACCATCGCTACCAGCGACGGGCTGCTTGAAAAATCCCGAATTTATCGCGCTACGCGCTGCCTTTCCTTGGGCCTTTGCGCGAACTATCTTTCTCGATCGCGTACGTTGGCGAATTACGTTCACCAGACTCAGGCGGAGCCGCAAGCTGGTTGAGTCTTCGATTTGTCGGCTGATATGGCTTCCATAAGTACGGAATTTTTGGGAGGGACAGTTACGGGAGGTAGCACGGCAACCTTGCTTCCCACCGGATTCGTGTTGGCCACAGGATTTATGTCGACGTATAATGCGTCTCCGCCGTTAAACGCCGCCTATCTCTACAACTTCAACACCAATACATACGCGATCACAGGGCGCATGACCACGAACCGAGCCCAAAATACAGCAACGCTTCTTCCGAATGGCCAAGTGCTGATTAGCGGCGGTCACAACCACCAGAGTTCCGCCTTGTCCAGTGCTGAGCTCTATACGCCGTAACCAGAGGCTGCGCCTAGGAAACGATAGCTGTCCAAAGAACCCGGTCTTTCACGGCGATAACACGGGTTCAAAGGACTCGTAGTTACTCCCATCATGCACACCATCGGCATGAACGGAAGTGACTTCTCCACTTGAATCATGATCGGCCAATAGTTCCCGAGTTGTCTTAGCGCTGTATCGGATGCGCGCATCGGCAGAAGAATCATGTGGAGAGCACGGTGGTCAAGGGCGCGTTCGATACCGCCACTTGAAGGAAGCCGCTCGGGTTTCGGCGGACGCGGGCACTATGCGAATTGAATTGAGGGAAAGTAGGTTTGGGGGCAGCCCGGAGAGGCACCGGAGAGCACAGCAACAAAAGGGGAGAGAAGAAGAGTTGCGGAAAGCGCAAATGTGGTGCCGCAGCGACCGATTTCGTTGTACATGATTTTGTACATAGGAGGCGGGCATACAGCGGGTTGTACGGTTCTTGCGTTCGTATGTTTGCAATAAGTTACGTAGAATGAGTAGGCGAGTATCGTTCGATTCCCGCCGCCGGCACCACATTCCAAAGTGGTTTACACCATATTTGGGAAGCAGGTGATCCTCGTTTTTGAGGCGTGCCGACGACCAAGTGATTCTAGCGGTGCGCTTTAGCTTACGAGCGCCTCGTTGCGAACGATGGGGAAAATAAGCTAAGGCAAGGCGCCACAATCACTTAGCTATTTCAACGAGGCCCTCGATTGGCAAACCTGGCAAACCGGTTTCTCTGTCTTTTTTCGTGCAGTTCAACGGCGGTATCGCCGCGGGTCAAGGGCAGCCTAAATCCGGGCGGCCTGACCTGATTTCAACATTGCGTTGCGAAAGCCAGGTTTCATCATTCCATCTTTATATATGGGTTGTTGCCAACAGAGGGTCAGGGTGCCCTGCGGACGATTGCCGGTCAAATCCGCGTGTGGCACTCAAATGCTCGCGAGGGGAATCAACGGAATCTAACTATTTCTGGAGCGGATGAGATTTTGGCGAGGAACAGCCTACGACTTGGCCGATTATTGTCCGCATGTTTTGAACCTCGCTCTTCTGGCGAGTCAACGGCCAGCGATTGAGCGATTTTCCCTACCTATCCGCTCCGGAGTGCCAAAGGCGAAGTGTGAGGGATCTTGATGTACACAAATCGGATGCTCCAACTCGCCAACACAAGAAAAATTATGGCGACAAATATAAACACGAGACCACCACTGAGGAGTGTCAGACTCAGAGGGATCAGCACACCGGTGGCGAAGAGGAGTAGGCCGACGCGCCACTGCTGTGCCGGCGTATAAAGTCGCGCATGGGCCAGTCGGAGGTTCGCAAACAACAATCCCAGAGGAATCAGATTGAGCAGGAGGAGCACGATGAAGGCGGTGCGGAGGATGTCAGTGGCCTGCGTGTTCCCCATCACCGCCGACAGCACAAGGAGTTCGCCACAGCCCATCAGGAGCGCCGAATTAGTGAGATAACCTCCGAGCCAGCGCGCGTCTTTCCAGCCGGGTTGCGCGTTGGTGCTGAGCAAGACGCCCTTGTAGGCCGCGGAACCGAAGCCGAACGGTAGCGCTGCAATCACGGCGAGTATGCGGGCCCACTCGAAATCGAAGCCTAGGAGAGCCAGGACACTGAGTCCCGCCGCCGCAGTAAGCGGAAGGGAGAAGATGGTGAGACACCAGGTTCCCACTGACATCGGCGAGTAGGGCTTGAAAACTCGCAGCATGTGATGGAAACGCAGGGGATCGCCCAGATCGAACACGAGCATGGTTAGGTCAACGAGCAAAAGCACCAACGCAACCGGATAAGCCACTTTCGCCACAGGCTTGAAGACTGCAGGCGCCGCCAACTCGCTGACCGCGGCGGCCATGAACAGTCCGGTGGCCATACCGTTGAGCAAAGCGTCCCACGCGATCATGCCGTACCAGTCCGGCACCTTTGTTACGGTCATGCTCTCGTAGCCGACCTCTTTCACTTCTCCCGGCAAGCGAGGCTGAGTGAGCGCGTGTTGGGATGTGGTACTCGCGTGCATTTCAAGGCCTCAACAGAAACAGTGCGATGAACAACGCAACAATCGCGGCCAATCCGCCCACGATGGAACGAGCGTAATCCCCCATCATGTGCAGCCACGGATTGAACGGCTCATCCGGCAGACCATAAACGGACGGTCGATCAACAAGCAGATAGAACGAATGCATCTCGGAATAGGTCTCGCTCGCGGCGTCGCCATAGAGGTACGCCTGCGGTACGCCGCGCCGGTGGAGTTCTTCTACACGCTTGCGAGCGTTCTCGCGAATCTCGTCGATCGGACCGAAGTGGATGGACTGCGTCGGACACGCCTTGGCACACGCTGGTTCAAGTCCGTCGCGTTGCCGGTCGTAGCACAGCGTGCATTTGTGCGAATGGCCTCCCATGTCGCTGCGCGTGATGACGCCGAACGGGCAAGCCGCTACGCAGCAGGAGCAACCGTTGCAGATGTCTGCCTGAATATAAACATTCTCGAATTCGTTATGAATGATCGCACCGGTCGGGCAGGCCTGATTGCATGGAGCGGCAAGGCAATGCTTGCAGTGGTCGCTCATCATCAGCCAGCGATTGAGAATTGACTCGCCCGGCGTCGTGTTCAGGGAAACGCCGTTGCCAGACGGCAAATCGGCGAATTGTTCGATGAACTTCACATGCCGCCAGGTTGACGCCGACAACTCGGTCGTATTGTCGTAGCTGTTGCCGGACCATTCAAAGCCATCTGAGGGCAGCTGATTCCACTGCTTGCACGCCACTTCGCACGCCTTGCAGCCGATGCACACGGTCGTGTCCGTGTAGAACCCGGTAGGCGTTTGCGGCTTCGGCGGTTCGCCATGGAGGAACGGATAGATCAGGCGCTCCGCCACCTGCGCCAGCTGACCACCCGGCGGATCGCTGGTCTGGGTTAACTTGGACAGCTCCTTTTCTCTACTTGCCATGTCCAAGTCTCCCTTCTGGCTGCGCGCTTGCCGGCGTTTGCGGGATCGGATCGAGCGTCGGCCAATGCGCTGTGGGCATCGTCGGGTGCGGAACGGGGGCGTCGAGCCGGCTGGCCTGAACTTGGCAGGCGAAGGCCTTGCACTCATGCATGCTCACGTTCGGGTCAGCCAGGATCGCCGTCAAATCGTTGGCATTGGAGCCGACAACCTCGCCCGCGAAGGCCCAATGAAAGGGCAAGCCGATTTGGTGGATCACGCGCCCTTCGATCGGAAAGGGCCGCAGCCGCCGCGTCACCATCGCGCGCGCCTCGATTTGGCCGCGCGCGGTTCGGATCGTCATCCAGCCGCCGTGAGCGATTCCGCGCTCCGCCGCCAGCTCCGGGCTCAGTTCGGCGAACATCTCCGGCTGCAGTTCGTTCAGCCAACTATTGAAGCGGCTCATCGGCCCACTCAAGTAGTGCTCGGTAAGACGGAATGTTGTCGCCACTACGGGAAATTCGGTTGTTGGTGCGTGTGCGATGTGGTTGAGCGGTCCCTCGAAGAAACGTACCGTTGGGTTGTTCGTGTGTTTGGGATAGAGCAAGTTGCCCAACGGCGACTCGACCGGTTCGTAGTGCGTCGGCAGTGGGCCGTCCTTAACTCCGGGCGAATACAGCCACCCAAGTCCGTCGCACTTGGTGATGAAAGGCTGTGCGCCGCCGATGGCCGCCATGCCCGTCGCGTCCGCAGGCGGCTGGTAATCAGGCGGCTTGTTCAGCTCAAAATCCGGTTTATCGAGTCCCACCCAGCTTCGTTTTTCGTAGTCCCACCAAACCAATTTCTTGCGTTCCGACCAAGGGCGCCCCTCGGGGTCTGCCGAGGCACGGTTATAAAGGATGCGCACATTGTTCGGCCAAGCGAAGCCCCAATCCGGTTGAAACGAGTCTTCAGTGATTTTGCGTTCGTTCGCGCGGTTGCGGCCAGGCTCGGGGAACACGCCGCTGTAGACCCAGCAGCCGCATGCGGTTGTTCCGTCGTCCTTCAACTCTGAGTAGCCGCTCACAAGACGCGGCCGCCCCGTGCGCGGATCGATCTCATTCACCCGGTGACCGTTCAACTCCATGAGCACCTTCTCCAGGTCTGGTTCGCCTTGAATGCGGCTGAGCGTGCCGTCTGGCAGACGCGGTTGCTCGTCGAAGTCGTAGTCCCACGTGAGATTCAGCAATGGCTGGTCCTTGGGATCAGTCGAGCCGGCGTAAAGCTGTTTTAGGCGCTTACCCAAGTTGTACAGAAACCACGCGTCGGAACGACAATCGCCAATGGGATCGACCGCTTTGTTGTGCCACTGGATGAGGCGCTGCGTGTTGGTTAAGCTGCCTTCTTTCTCCGGAGCCGCAGCTGCCGGAATGAAGAAGACCTCGGTCTTGATGTCAGAAGGCGGCGGCCCATTGGGATCGTTCTTCCAGAACACGGCGCTCTCGGTCTCGAACCAATCGAGAACCACGAGCCACTCAAGGTTGCGCAGGCCGGCGCGGTGCAAGCCGGCGTTGGGTCCGCCGCCGGCGGGGTTCATTCCGGTGAGGAAGTAGCCCTTGACCTCCCCCTTCGCCATACGATTGAAGAAGGCCAGTTGCGAATAGTCGTCTTCCACACGCGGCAGCCAGGAAAATGCAAAGTCGTTTTCGGGCGTTGCCGCGTCGCCATACCACGCCTTGAGCAGGCTGACGATGAATTTGCTGAAGTTTGCCCAGTATCCCGTAGGCATTCCCTCGTGTGCGATATAAGAGTTCAAATTCTCATGCGCGTGATCATACGCAGCGGGCTGCGGCAGGTAACCCGGCAATGTGTCGTATAAAGTCGAGACATCAGTGGCGCCCTGAATAGTAGAGTGCCCACGCAGCGCCATGATGCCCCCGCCAGGCCGGCCAGTATTGCCGAGCAACAGCTGCAAAATGCCGGCGGTACGGATGGTCTGCACCCCGGTGGTGTGCTGTGTCCAGCCCAGCGCGTAGGCGATGCAAGTAGTGCGTTCGCGTCCGGAATTGGTGCACAGCAGTTCCGCTACGCGCAGAAACTCGTCCTTTGTGCAGCCGCACACCTGAGAGACGACGTCCGGTGTGTAGCGTGCGAAGTGCCGACGCAGAATTTGCATGACGCAATGCGGATGCTGCAAAGTCGGATCGCGCTGCTCGGTTCCTACGTTACACGCGGATGTATGGGGTTTAGAGTTGCCATCGCAGCCGTGGCCGTGAAGCCCGCAGCGGCCTTTCCCGGCCTTCGCCTGTGCCGCATCTTCGGAGCCATCCAGCTTCATCTCGCGGCCATTCCCGGAATCCTCATAGCCCCAGTGGCCCTGCTTCTGGTCGTAGGAGTCGTCCTGCGGATCGAAGCCACTGAACAGCCCGGCCAGATCCTCGCTGTCTTCAAAACCTTTCTCGATGATCGTCGAAGCGTTGGTGTAAGCCAGAACGTATTCGTGGAACCACCGGTCGTTGGCTAAGACGTAGTTCACAAGACCACCGAGAAAGGCGATGTCGCTCCCTGAGCGGATACCGACGTACACATCGCAAACGGCCGACATACGCGTGAACCGAGGATCGACGTGGATCAGAGTCGCACCCTTCTCTTTGGCCTTCATGGGCCAGCGGAAGCCGACCGGTTGCGCTTCAGCCATGTTGGATCCCATAAACAGGATGCAATCGCTGTTCGCCATGTCCTGCTGATAATTGGTGGCCGCGCCGCGGCCGAAGGAGGCGCCCAGACCGGGCACCGAAGCGCTATGTCATATCCGCGCCTGGTTCTCGATCGATACGACTCCCAACCCGCCGCCGAAAAGCTTCTTAATGAGGTAGTTCTCCTCATTGTCGATGGACGCCCCGCCCAACGTGCCGATGCTGCGCACCGAGTTGAGCAAACGGCCCTGCTCGTCTCGTCTCGTAAAATCGGCGTCGCGCACCGCCTTGACGCGCTGGGCAATCTGGTCCAGCGCCCAGTCCATCGTTTTGGTCTCCCAGTGATCGGAGTAGGGAGCGCGGTAGAGAACATTGCGGACGCGATGCGAATTGACTGCGAGTTGGAAAGCGTTGGCCCCTTTGGGGCAGAGGTGTCCCCCGCTGATGGGGCTATCGGGATCGCCCTCGATGTCGATCAGCTCGCCCCCCTTGCTATAAATGAGTTGCCCACAGCCGACGGCGCAGTAAGGGCAGACGCTTTCGGTGACCGTGGCGCCGCGCAGCCGCGAAGACTTCGCTAGTGTCTGTAAACTGAACGGTTCCCGAGAAATTTGTGGTTTTTTCGTTAGCGGGAAGCGGAACATAGTGACTCCCTCAATTAGAATTTCCGGCTGTCGTCAGCCTCGACCCCAGTCCATTTATCGAGCTTTGTCCGGCAGCTTACGTGACTATCTTAATGGGACCGGCGACGAATCTCTATTCCATGTTTCTGCTACAAAGACCGCGCACCTGCGAGTTCGAGGGATCGACATCGCGTTCTCACGCCTTGACTGAACATCCTGAAAAGCCCGCCGAACGGAGTTCCTGTGGTTGGAAAACGGGCTCGCTTAGCACATCCTGCTCCAGTTCAGACGCCAATTTGATCAGGAGACTTTGCGACGGCGTGAAACTGTCATTCTCTTTTGAGGATGCAACAGCTTCCGTAGGCGCACTTTGATTGCACTCATGCTGCGCGGGTTCTTGTCTCGGATTGCCGTGGGAATCGCCGCTGATCTCATTCTCCAAGTGCTCCGCGATTTGGGTCAGAGGGCCGGACAGGCGAAGAAGCAGCTGTGCATCGCGCTCCCGATGAAGTGGAGATCGCTCGTGCTCTTCTCTGGACAGTCCGAATGGCAGAAGCGGTAATTCCAGGAGATACAGCGTACGTAGACTCGACAGCCATCTTCGAATCCGGTCTCGCGCCGCCAGAAATACCGGCCGTTTCTCGCTGCTCTCAAAAAGAACGGCGTCGGCTTCGGCATTCACACTCGCAAATGTGTTGCTGACCTGATCACGCAGTGTGCGGATTCGAGCGATCCCAGAAACGCCGCGCGGACGTCCACGAAACCTTTCTCACGCTCGGCTGCGCCCTCATCACCTGTCGCTACCTAAAGAGGGAGATTTGAAACGCACTCTTAGAAGTTTTTCGCAATCTTCGTAGCACCTGAGTCGATGAGCAACGCCGCAGCGACCGATTTCGTTGTACATGATTTTGTACATAGGACGCGGGCATACAGCGGGTTGTGCGGTTCTTGCGTTCGTATGTTTGCAATAAGTTACGTAGAATGAGTGGGCGCGTATCGTTCGACTCCCCCCGCCTCCAACTTATGGAAAGTAAAGTGGTTAGCAGTCAGAATCCTTTCGACCTTTGCGTCAAGTTCCCGCGCTACTTTGAGAGCATCGCTGTTCCCATAGGGAGCAAGATAGGAGGCCATCCTGTCATACGAGATACGCACACTATCTGGACGCTCCTCAATGAGGATGGTCACCGGCGCATACGAGCCAGCGTCAACAACATGCTTCACCATTTCCTTCATGATCAGCGGATTGCCCGCAACGATGCGGAGAATTCTTGGCTTGACGGTCCCATTCTCTTTCTGGAGAACCTCACCGTGGTCAAACCGCGTAAACTCCATAAGCCCGTTCGGTTGAGTCACCGGATTCACTACTTTTTCCAGTTCGGCTTCGTTTTGCGCCGCTGAAAGGCTCTTGCGGAATGCAGCCATATCAGGATGACCGATCTGCGCGTCGATTCGGGCAACCACCGTGTCAAAGGGCTCGGTGGTAAAGATATTGACCCGTTGGACGTGAACTTCTTGAATGCTTATACGCATTGCCTCTCCCTTTGTTGTTGGTGCTGTTTGATCCGACATTACGACACACGCGGCTAAGCCAAGAGCAATGCCGGAAACCATCCGAAATACTCGTGAAATACCCGTGTTCCTCTCCCGTTAATTAGGTTGGACAACGAGATCAAGCGAGTTCGCAGCAGCCGGTAGTGAAAATAGCTGGTGTGAGCTGCAATTGCAGCCTTCACTTTGGATCAGCTCCTGCCTAGTTGCTGCTTGGCAGCCAGGATCACCTGGTCTGGCTCGAAGCCAAATTTTCTCTGCAGTTCCTTGAGCGGCGCCGAAGCCCCGAACGTGTTCATGCCGATGACACGGCCCGAGTCGCCTACGTATCGCTCCCAGCCCAATATCGAAGCTTGTTCTACGGCGACGCGAGCTTTCACATTCGGTGGCAGAACGCTATCGCGATAGGCCTGTGGTTGGTGCTCGAAAATCTCCCAGGACGGCATGGAGACGACGCGTGAACGAATTCCTTCGGAGAGCAGCTTCTCATGCGCCTCGACGGCTAGGCTGACCTCACTGCCCGAGGCGATGATGATCACCTCTGGATTTCCGCCTGGAGCATCGGCGAGCACGTACGCTCCCCGCGAAACGCCAGACGCGTGCGCATACTTGTTCCGATCAAGAGTAGGCAGAGCCTGCCGCGAAAGCGCGAGCACCGAGGGCTGGTGGCGCAGTTGCACGATGAAGCGGTAAGCCTCGACCACTTCGTTAGCATCGCCTGGCCGCAGGGTGATCAATCCCGGAATTGCGCGTAGCGAGATCAATTGCTCGACAGGCTGGTGAGTGGGACCGTCTTCGCCATCGCCCATAGCGTCATGCGTAAATACGAAGAGAGAGGGCAATTCCATGAGCGCCGCCAGCCGAATCGCCGGCCTCGCGTAGTCGCTGAATATGAAAAACGACGCGCCAAATGGCCGCAGCTTGGACAGCGAGAGTCCGTTGACAACCGCGGCCATGGCGTGCTCGCGAATGCCGAAGTGCAGATTTTTTCCCTGGGTGCTGTCGGCCTGGAAATCGCCAGCACCTGAATAGGTCAGAGTGGTTTTGTTCGACGGCCCGAGATCGGCCGAGCCGCCAAGAAACCACGGAATATTTTGGGCAAGAACGTTCAGCGTTTTACCCGATGCATCGCGTCCGGCAATACCTTTCGGGTCTGGCGGAAAAACAGGAAGGTTGCGATCCCATCCCGTGGGAAGCTCGCGTTTCTGCATCAGTTCAATCTCAAGGGCGAGGTTGGGATATTGGGCACGATATGATTCGAACAGTTCCATCCACTTCTGCCGGGCTTCGGCGCCACGCTTACCGATGCCGGCAGTGAAGTGCTTGTACACGCCTCCGGGAACAAGAAACTGTGCATCCTCCGGCCATCCGTAAGCTTTTTTGCACAACCGAACTTCATCGTCCCCTAGTGGCTCTCCATGAGCCGCAGAAGTGTCCTGCTTGTGCGGCGAGCCGTAGCCGATGTGGCTATCCAGGACAATAAACGTGGGGCGACCCTTGGTCTTCCGAAAGATTTCGAGGGCCTGTTCGATGCGCTCAATGTCATTCGCATCACCGACCCGCAACACATTCCATCCATAGGCGATGAATCGCGTCTGAACGTCTTCCGTGAATGCAATGCGCGTA
>Ga0318519_10000488_pt1 | contig 10747 bp, 9 predicted proteins | sample GRESIP178b2f15_FD_203510 | JGI IMG/M metagenome (GOLD analysis project Ga0318519, IMG submission 203510) | Tropical soil microbial communities from Luquillo Experimental Forest, Puerto Rico - GRE.SIPMG.178b2f15 | ecosystem: Environmental > Terrestrial > Soil > Tropical forest > Bulk soil... | reverse complement strand
TCAACCAACATTCCAGCCTGTCCTAACGTCTCGATGCACTTGGCCGTGATCTCGGCTGGCTTTAAGCCGGCAAGCTTCTCTTTCAGGCCGTCACGCGCCACGCCTCGGCCCTGTGAGGTTTCAAAATCGGCCACTACAGCTTTGATCAGTGGCTTCGTCGTCGGATCGGTTTTGGCCGTCATCAGTGCTGTACCCTCGGCAAAGCTCTCCTTCAGAAGACCCCACAGCCCGCTCGGGTCTGCAGCCGACACCGCGATTCCTGCCATTGTGACGCTTTCGAGAATGAGCTTCCATTCATCTGGTGTGAAATTTGATTTGTCTGCCATCGGCATCGCCTTTTTAGGTGCAGTTCACAATTATCATTTTCAGATTGATTGAATTTTCAGATCACGTTGAAAGTCAGACAAGCGTATCGATCATTGATGTTGATCAAAACGCCGAGCAGTCGGACTTATCCAAAGGTATTGGACTGTGATGCAATGGTATCAACGAGTGAAGAAATGTTGATTGCGGTATCGAATCTGTCTGATTGAATTCAGAATCGTCGGCGATCAGTTGATTTTGCCGATATGACAATCACCTGCAGCTGTTTTTCCGGGATGGTTGTAGATCCCGTGGGCGCATCGGAACAAATGTTTGTCCCAAGATCGCAATCTTTCTCCGATGCGACCGAATATGTACGGCTCATCGGGTCAAGGTTCGGGGCATCGCAGCCAAAAGACTGCTTTGTCCATGCGCTACGAACGCTCTGGTAAAGAAACGCCAAGGCCGCCGCTGTGTTCGCGATGCGCTCAAATCATGTCGCTCGTTCGAATAACGTGGCGATTTGACGACCTACCGGAGCTTTACACTTTTGAGTGCCGACCTTGCGGCGTGTCGCATATCGAGGCTGCGTTCCATGGTTTTTTGCCGCCTGAGCATAATTGTCCGGCAACCAGCAGCTAATCCTCAAACGCCTATCACCTGCTCATAGGCAGAGCCTCTAGCCGTCAATCCAGGAGTATCTAAATGGCGAAGCGCTTGCGCGCCGCGATTTGCGGCGCTGGAATCGTGTTGCTTTGTTCATCCGTTGCAATGGCTCGATCGGAAATCCGCAGTGTTCAATCTGCCTATGGCATTTCGATCGTTGGTGCAGCGTCGATGTACAATCCCTATCGGCCTGGATACCGAGAGGGAGGTCTGGAGACTGCCTCAGGCGAACGTTATAACCCTTCTGCGTGGGCGGCTGCGATCCAAATTGATTTGCGTGAAAAATTTGGCGGGGTCCGCCACGGCAACAGGGCTAGCTATGCCCTGGTTGAGGGAATCGATAAGAAGGTCATCGTCAAAATAAATGATGTCGGCCCGCTAAAGCCGGGTCGTATTATTGACTTCGACGAGCAAACAATGCGCTATTTCGATCCAACATTGCGACTTGGACTACTTCATAATATCAAGGTCACACCGCTAAGTGGTCATGATTGGGCGCCTGGACCAATCGCCGAAAGGTGACCATCGCAATCGCGATGTTCCTTAAGCGCCATTAGCGGAATTGATTACCGCGTGCTGTTGAGCAAGCGCTCTCCCGTTCGCCTGGCACGGTGAAGAATTTCTCGCCGTAGGCAAAACGATTAGGCTTCAGAAAAAAGCCAAGCAGCACCGCGCCATTCGGTGCAACTGCCTCGTGCTGATTTCCGGCGGGGCGCCAAACGAATTGGCCAGGCCCGCATTTTCCTTCGTGGTCCTCCAGCGAGCCTTCGATTACGTAGGTCTGTTCGAGCGCGGTGTGCTCGTGTAGTGGCACGACGGCGCCCGGTTCGAGCTTGAACAAAGCCGTGGTGATGCCAGTGTCGTCTGTATAGAGGACCTTGATCTTGATGCCCGGAAACTTCGTTGATTCCCACGGCATGTTTGGGGCGTCCAAAAAATGCGCCGCACGCTCCGGTGGATTTTCCGGCTTGATATCGGAGTGCACAAGCTTGCGTTCTGTCATGGACATGACGGGCTCCTTAACGATCTGCTCAGGTCTGAAAACCTCGAGGCATGAGCATACTGGGCGCACCGCATGGCCGAAAGTGGTTCGAATTTGGTCGGCTACAGGCGAACGCGCTGTATCGATTCACACCGGAACAGCCGGCGTCTGACAAACTGAGGCCCCCGTGACCGGTGGTTTATTGCGCTGAATCGGCCGAACTATTTCCCGCAATAGTGGTTAAAGACCCGGACGCAAAGCGTCCGCACAGCAAATAGCCAAGACATAGGAAACATAGAATGGGCAAGATAAATGGGGAGGATCAAATGACCATGCTGCCGAGTCTCATGATGGTCACTGCGCTGCTCGTGAGCACAGCTTCATTAGCAGTGGCACAGAACGGCCCCGCGACTGGCGGCCAACCCCCGATAGGTGGTGGTGCAGCAGGCAATTTTGCGCTGCCAGGTCCCGCACCCAGCGTCATCCCGACCCGAACTAGTCGTCATCACGGAACGCGGCACCACAGGATGTACATGATCTCGGTAAACCGCACCCACAAAGGTTCTAAATTGACGCCCGCTAATAGTGGAAATCAGTAGACGAAGTACTATGCGTCCGTCGATTCAGACGCAGACAAGTAGACCATGTCTTCAAACTGATATCCACAGGCTTCGCAGGCCCACACGTTTCGAACGCAATGGTCGGAGAGATGCTCACGCCAATCCGGCGCCACTATCTCGGCACCACACTGCGCACACTCACTGAGTGATACTCTATTCACGAAACGCTTCCTCCAATCCCGTCCCTTATGACTTTGCGCTGCGACGGGCAGGACACTAAAACATCAAGACAATGGCGGGATGAGGACAATCGCGGGCGGGTGGCTACCGTCAGCCTTTTTCGCGTCCGCTTCGCCTGGAAAGCAGACATTCCGTCCCGATGTCCGCTAAGTGCCAAAAACAGGCTCATGCACTGCAGCAATCAATGCCAGGTCCGGCTTAGGCGAGTATTGCCCGATTTTCGCCAATAGTTGACGCAGGCTGAAGGCTTAAAGGCCGCGATCGCGGTGTTGAAATTGCGCTCAATCGCTCGCCAAGATGACGTTCTTTAGGATAGGATAAATTTGGTTTTCCCAGCGTTTTCCCGAAAACACGCCGTAATGGCCGACACCGGCCTGCATATGGTGGCGCTTCATATAAGGGCGCAGCTTGCTGCAGAGCTCATGCGCCGCCATCGTCTGCCCGACGGCGCAAATATCGTCACGCTCGCCCTCGACCGTGAACAGCATGGTCTTGCGGATTGCATTCGGGTCGACGAGCTGACCACGCCACTTCAATCGCCCAAGTGGCAGCGCATGGTCCTGAAAGATGAGCTGCACCGTCTCGAGGTAAAATTCCGCGGTGAGATCGAGGACGGCGAAGTATTCGTCGTAGAACGCCTTTGTCACCGCGGCCTTTTCGACTTCGCCATTGGCCAGATGTTCGTAAAGCTCGCGATGCGCCTTGAGGTGCCGATCGATATTCATGCTCATGAAGGCGACGAGCTGTACAAAACCCGGGTAGACCCGACGAAAAACGCCGGGATAGCGCAGCGGTACGGAAGCCGTGAGCGCGCGCTCAAACCAATTGATCGATCGCTTCTTGGCGAGCTCGTTGACCTTGGTTGGATTTACCCTGGTGTCGATCGGGCCGGCCATCAGCGTCATGGAGCGCGGCTGCGCCGGATTACCGGCCTGAGCCATTACCGCGACAGCCGCCAGCACCGCGACGCAAGGCTGGCAGACCGCGAGAATGTGCGCGGGCGGCCCGATCACTTCCAAGAATCTGATCAGGTGATCGGTATATTCGTCGACCCCAAAGCGGCCCGCGGTGATGGGGATGTCGCGCGCATTATGCCAGTCGGTGACGAAAACATCGTGCTCCGGTAGCATGGTACGCACGGTCGCGCGCAGCAGTGTCGAGAAATGTCCGGACAGCGGCGCCACCAGGAGCACCCGCGGCTGTGCCACCGCGATGTCCTTTCTAAAGTGCAGCAACGTCGCGAATGGCGTGCTCTCCGCCGCTTCTTCCCGGACTTCGATCTCGCGGCCATCGACGATAATGGAATCGATGCCAAAGGGCGGCCGCATGTGGGTGAGCCCGGCGCGCGCAATGAGCTCGTAGACCGCGGTGAGATTGCGCAACGCTGGATGGTCGGCAACGAGCGGCACGTTGCCGGAGCTTGCGGCTGCGCTGGCCCAGCCGCGGATCGGCGCCATGATGTCGGACTGCAGCTGATAGGCGAGGTAGAGCATCCCCCAGGCCCGCAGTGGCGCGAGCCATCTGGCGACGGCTCGCCCTCAACCACCCGGCTCTTATAAGCTAGTGGATTTTTTGTTGCACCGCGACAGAAATTTGAACATCCTGCCCAGCGGACATGCCAGCGGCTTGTTTGGCGTCAGTCGCGCCGCCGCCGTCCCGCCGGGGTGCTTGTAAGTCATTGATAATGCGCATCCACGCGAGGAGGGCCAATGCATGGCGAAGGCTATACTCAGCATCGCAAGCAAGAATTACGGGTCGTGGTCGTTGCGCGGCTGGTTGCTGTGCAAAATGTCGGGCCTTGATTTTGAAGAGCGGCAAGTCTCGGCAGACGATCCCTCGACTCGAGCGGAATTGCTCTTGTTGTCGCCGTCGTTCCTGGTGCCATGCCTTACTCACGACGACCTGAAAATCTGGGACACGTTGGCGATCGCTGAATATCTCCACGAGATCAATCCTGATGCAGGATTGTTTCCTTCCGACCGGGCACAGCGCGCCCATTGCCGCTCGATCTGCGGCGAAATGCATTCAGGTTTCAGCAATCTGCGTTCCGCGCTACCGATGAACATCAAGGCACGCTTTGTTGGCTTCAAAGCCTGGGCGGGGGCGCGCGCTGACATCGACCGCATCACCTCAATCTGGAGGGAATGTTTTGACGCCTATGGCGGCCCTTACTTGTTCGGACAGCGCGCCTGCGCCGCGGACGCCATGTACGCGCCGGTCTGTTCTCGGTTCGTGACCTACGACGTTGCGCTCGACGACGATGCCGCAGGCTATTCTCGTACGATGATGGACTATCCCTACATGCAAGAATGGACCGCGGCAGCGAAGCTTGAGCCGGATGAACTCGAAGAATTGGATGTCGAGTTTTGATTTCGTGAATGGTCCTTTGCATCACAGCAAAATTAAAGGCTGATGTCCCGCTGTGAGGGAGCCTCGCCTAGCGAACGCGCCCCGACGTCCGTCATGACCCAAAAGCGGATATCAGTCCTTTGCTGTTGCACGCTGCACTATAGGATTGCATGATGTGGTAAGTTTGCGCGTCCGCTTTACTCCAGAAAGCAGACATTCCGTCCCACATTCGCGATGTCCGTTAATCGCCATGAGCGGACATTAGGATGGCTTCCGGATATGATTTCCTGGTGTACCTGAAGAAAAGGTGCTCAATCCGAGGAGCATCGCCATGAAACTACCGCGCCGCAAGCTTCTGCATCTGACAGTGAGCGCTGCGGTACTCACGGCAGCGTCACGCATCTCGTTGGCTCTCGATTATCCGACGCGGCCGGTACGCTTGATCGTCGGCTTCTTTGCTGGCGGTCTTAGCGACATCCTGGCGCGCGTACTAAGTCCGCGGCTGTCCGAACGATTCGGGCAGCAATTCATCGTAGAAGATCAGCCCGGTGCCGGCACAAACCTCGCTGCTGAAGTGGTCGTGCGCGCGCTCCCAGACGGTTATACGCTTCTTATGGCCACGTCGGCGAACGCCATCAATGCGACGCTGTACAATAATCTCAAATTCAATTTCATCCGCGACACCGCGCCGGTCGCGAGCATCGCTCGGACTCCGCATGTCATGGTGGTCAATCCCTCGTTTCCCGCCAAGACTGTCCTTGACTTCATCACCTATGCCAAGGCCAATCCCGGCAAGATCAATATGGCGACATCCGGTATTGGGAGTCCGGTCCATCTCGCCGGTGAATTGTTCATGATGATGACCAAAATCCAGTTGGTCCCAGTGCATTATCGCACCAGTTACGTGCCCGATATGCTCGCCGGACAGGTGCAATTGGTGTTCAGCCCCATACCAACGACGATCCAGCAGATCAGAGCAGGCAAGTTACGCGCCCTCGCAGTGACCAGTGAGATACGTTCGCAGGCGCTGCCAGAGATTCCGACGATCGGCGAGTTTGTACCGGGCTACGGGGTTAGCACGTGGAACGGACTAGTCGCGCCGAAGAACACACCCCCTCAGATTACAGAAAAGCTTTACAAAGAGATCGATGCGGTGCTCGCCGATCCCGAAATAACGGCGCGCTTCGCCGACGTCGGCAGCGTTCCAAAATCTATGAGTCCTGCCGACTTCAGCAAATTCATTGTTGAAGACACTGAGAAGTGGGCAAAGATAATCCAGGCGGCCAATATTAGAATGGATTGACTCGTTCACTCGTGGCTATTCGATAAGCTGCATAGCGATCACAGCCACAAGGCAGCGTGATATCATCCTGCGTTTGGACGACGTTGGCCTTGCGGTGTCAGACGCACATACATCCAACTGCAGATCGATTTTTTGCGAAGTGACGGCCAGCACAAAGAGCCGAAGTTCAGAAACAGCAAAGCCGCCGGCCAGGTGAGGCACACCACCGGCAGCTTTGCCTTGTCGCCCCACGATGCCAACGGCACCAGCAGGGTTTCCGGATCGGCTGGAATTTGCCACCGCCAAGAGGACGGTCAATCCGGCGGAAGAACCATAACCCTCACGTCCTCCCGGGCTCAATCGCTCAACCACAGCTGTGACGTTATGCGCTGTGCTTTCTGGGCAACGCTTGCAAGATTTGACGCGCGGCGTGTTGACAGGCTTGCCCGCTGGGCGGGCGATCAAGAATCGGTCACCCCGCCACTATCGTCCAAGTGGTAGGTCAGAGCCGGGATGATGCGCTCACGGTGGTACACGCGGGAGGCCATCGTCCCGGCTCGCACGTTTGCCGCCGGTATCAAGAGCAGTGTAAATAACACCAGTTACCGCTAAACCATCGGCTATTTCGTCAGCCTGCGACGTTATAGTCGGTCGCTATGAGCCCGGACGAAGCGACATAGCAAAGATTCTCCCGCGCCGTGTCCGATCAAGAATTCTAAAATCAGCCGCGCTAGGGGACAGATAGATCTACGAATCGATCCATAAGGCAGTGCAGTACAAGAATAGTGGGGCAATACAGATCGCAACCAGTATGAACGAAATCGACGGGATCACGATGGGCCTCAACGAAGACTCCCCAACGTTCCATTCAATGCCGAAGAAAGTGAGGCCGCTGCACGAAAGTATTGTGAAGGTTTCACAGCGCGTTTCCGGGTTTGTGAAGTTATCGAATACATGTGTCCTCAAAGTTGCAGAAACGCGCAATCCGCAGAGTCGTAATCCGCAGAGTCTCTGACGCAAGGCAGCCAATTGCGACGGTCGCGAACGGTTTGGAAGTCTCCGAGACGTCACGTTGGCAACGTGATGCGAATGATGATTGCCGCGATCGTTGCCGCCACGTCCACAATATCAAGCTCTGCGCAGGAATTCTTGGCGGGCTCGGGCATGCCGGCTACCGCCTTTCCGAGTCCAGATCGCCCGGTCGCAAACATCGTCAGCCCAATCTGGCACGACGAAAAGGAGCGCGACGATGCCGGCGAATCACACCAACTCGTGCGCCTGCTCGGGATCAAATTCGGGATGACCGTGGCTGACATTGGCGCGGGCAGCGGCTATTACGTCGTACGGCTGTCGCCGATCGTCGGTCCCGGCGGCCGCATCATCGCAGAAGATGTCGTACCTGAATATTTGCAGAGCCTGCGCAGTCGAGTGCGCGCTCTCGGATTGCAAAACGTGGTGATCAGCCTTGGTGAGTCGCACGATCCGAGGTTGCCAGCCGATTCGCTCGACACTGCCATCCTGGTGCATATGTACCACGAGATCGCTCAGCCCTATGGCCTGCTCTATAATCTCGTTCCGACGCTTAAACACGGCGCGCGAGTGGGCATTGTGGATGCCTATGCGCCGACGCCGGAGCATGGCACCCCGCCAAGCCTTCTACGGTGTGAACTTGCAGCCGTAGGATACCGCGAAATCAGTCTCGATCGGCTTACGGGCAGCGACGCATATCTCGCGATCTTCGCGCCACCTTCTGTTGCGAGCCGCACTCGGCCGGAAGCTATGGTCGCCTGCAAGGCGCCGTAGCCGATTGCCAACCGCCTCTACCCGATGTCTGCAATTCTCCCACAGGCCATTCGCCAGTGCGATTGGCATGTCCGCTTTGTGTCAAAAGCGGACCAAGTGCAGTACAGCAAAAAGATGGGCCATAGCGTTCACCGCACGATCATTAGGATGCCGAGCTCGCGGCCGACATGTTCTGCATAAAGTTTCGCAGAGCATCCGTATCAAAGGGCTTGCGTAATATAGGCAAATTGGGCGGCACTGTCTGGGCGGCGTCGCTGTAACCAGTTGTCAGGACAACTGGCAAGTGCGGATACAGCGATCGGACTTCGCTCGCCAGCCCGACGCCGTCGATCGCCCCCGGCATGACGATATCGCTGAAAACAAGATCGATCTTGGCGCCATTTCCAAGCAAGTTAAGCGCTGCTTCGGCTGAATCACTATAAATCGTTTCATAACCGAGCTGCTCGAACAGCGCCGATGTTACTTCAGCGACTTCGGCACTATCGTCGACAATCAAGACCATGGGGCGCTGCGAATGTCTCGCCTCGCGTTTGGAAGCCTCCGGCGCATCGACCTTTGCACCCGCATAAGCCGGCAAATAGATCGTAATCGCCGTTCCAACCCCCACTTTGCTGTCAGCACGCACTCTTCCACCGGCTTGGTGTGCGAACCCATAAACCTGCGATAGGCCGAGCCCAGTACCCTTGCCGACTTCCTTAGTGGTGAAAAACGGGTCGAAAATCTTGGACAGAAGATCGGGCGGAATGCCACTCCCAGAGTCGGTAAATGCGATAGCTACGAAATCCGTGGTCCGCCGATCCTGATCGACGTCATTATTTGCCATCACGTTGTCGGCGCTCACCGTGAAGACGCCGCCGTTTGGCATAGCGTCGCGGGCATTCACTGCGATATTGACAATTGCCAGCTCCAGTTCGGCAAGATCGACCTTAACCGGCCACAGCGCGGCGCTGATCTTTTCTTTGTAAACGATGTTCCCGCGCAATGAACTTTCAATCATCGGCCGAATGTTTCTGATGCTGGCATTCAAGTCGACCACCGTCGGGCTGAGATGCTGGCGGCGCGAAAACGTCAGTAACTGACGCGTCAGGCTTTCGCCACGTTTTGCCGCAGTTTGAATCGCCTCGATTGCGCGCGGCAACTTGGGATCAAGCAAACGTTTGAATATCTGAGCGTTGCCGCCGATAATCATCAACAGATTGTTGAAGTCGTGGGCGATGCCGCCGGTCAGTTTGCCGATCGCCTCCATTTTTTGCGCCACAGCAAGCTGTTCACGCGCCTCAACCAACTTCTCCTGGGTGTCGCGCCGTTCAGTTGCATCACGGAGGACGCTGGCAAAACCGATCAGGTTGGCATTGTCGTCGCGAATTGCAGTAAGCACCCATGTGACAAAAAACGGGGTGCCGTTCTTCCTGATACGCCAGCCTTCCACTTCGTGCTTGCCCTTCTGAATAGCCATTTCGAGCGCGCGGATCGGCACGCCGGCGCGTCGCTCGTCAGGCCGATACAAGATGCTGAAGTGTTTGCCGACGACTTCTTCGCTGGTGTAACCGATGATTTTCTCGGCGATCTCGTTCCAACTGGCCACGTGGCCGTAGGGATCAAGGACGAATATCGCGTAATCAGAGACGCTTTCGACGAAAATCTGAAAGTGCCTTTTGGCGCCTTCCTGCCTGCCGCGATATCCCGCGATAACCGTGCTCAAGAGCAGGGACGCGACTGATGTGCTTATTGAGAGCGCTAGCAAAAACAAAAGTGATCCATTCAGTCCTGTCGCCGCAAGTGAGCGGCCGGCATCGGGGAGGCTCCATGCAGCGAGCCCGCAAAAAATCAATGCCGCTGTCGCTGCGGCGCGCTGGTTGCCGCGCAAGCTAGCCCATATCAAGGGCAACAAAATCAGAAAGCTATACTGACGTTGTTGGGATAGGAGTTCATTGAAAGCGCTGATCGTTATAGGAAGGAACGTGACGGCGCCGATCACTGCCGTGGAAACCAAAATTGCGGTTGTCTCCAGCAAATCCCACCTGGCGACTGCCTGCCGTGGTGGCATCGCCCAGAGCACGACGACCGGAGTAATAAGGATGGTTCCGGCCCAGTCCGCCAGCCACCAGCCCAAAAAGAGAGTGACCAAACTGGAAAGATTGAGATCACTGGCGGATAGCTGCCCCATTATCGCGCTAGTGGAACTCATCATCGCGGTCGGTACGAAAGCGATAAGCACAAACCGTCCGATACCGAGTGGAGTGGAAAACGTGTTCGTCCCGTATGACTGGCGATTGATCAGCCATGACCCGGCCAAGGCTGCAAGCGTCGTGCCGATCGCAATGGACATTGACTGCAATAGCAAACTGTCCGTCATCGTGCCGGAAGGGACCGCACTGGCGCAAAAAGATGACACGAGAATCGCAGGCCAAATGCGATAGCCACGCAGTAACACGAAAGCGAGTGCGAGCCCGGTTGGCGGCCAGAATGGTGTTGCAGCCGGATTGATGCCGGGCAGCAATAGCGCTGCCTCAGCGAGACTAAGGTAACTCGCGGCTATAGCGGCGAATTCAATCGCGTAAA
>Ga0318519_10000444_pt1 | contig 10993 bp, 14 predicted proteins | sample GRESIP178b2f15_FD_203510 | JGI IMG/M metagenome (GOLD analysis project Ga0318519, IMG submission 203510) | Tropical soil microbial communities from Luquillo Experimental Forest, Puerto Rico - GRE.SIPMG.178b2f15 | ecosystem: Environmental > Terrestrial > Soil > Tropical forest > Bulk soil... | reverse complement strand
GTCTTGCCCTTGCCCGCCACCGCGTCGAGCGCCCCCTCCACGCCGGCGATGGCGCCCTGGAAGGGCTCCAGCACCCCGGTCTGGTTGAGGGCGCCCAGCATGGTCCTGAAGGCGCCTGAGGCCTTGGAGGCGGCGCTCTGAGCGGTCGAGCCGGCCTGCTCGAAGGCCTTGCCCAGGCCGCTGATGTCCCCGAGGACTCTGACGACGACCGACGGGCCGGCCGTGGCCTATCGCCTCCTGGCCCGCTCGAGCTCGGCCGCCTCCCGTTTCATCAGCCGGATCACGGCCAGGTAGTCCTCGTCGCTCAGTCCGTCGACCTCGGCGGGTAGGCAGCCGAGGTACTTACCGATGGCGGCCCGGTTGTCGGCGAGCTGCCGTTGGTAGGGTCCGCCTCGGCGATCTCCACCTCCACGTCGTAGGCGTGGGCCCACATGGCGGCGGCGTCGTAGGCCGGGAAGTCCCGCATGAGGGCCCGGAAGGCGGTCAGCCGGAAGGCCTGGTTCTGGGCCAGGTCGCCGAAGCTGCCGCCCTCCATGCGGGTAATGGTGTCGATGACCCGCTGGGACGGCGCCCGGGAGGCGAAGGCCGGGGTCACGTGCACCACCTCGGGCAGGACCACCGGCTCGTCAGTCATGAACGGCCTCCCCGCTGCCGGTGGTGTTGGTCCAGGGGTAGTTGGTGACCGCCCGGGTCACCGCCTCGGCGTACAGCTGGGCGGCGCGGGGAGCCAGCTGGACGGCGGCCGGGAACAGGTAGCGGCCCCGGTTGTTGTAGGTCCGGAAGCTCTCATGCGGCGCCTTGCGGTGGCCGCCGAACTCGACCCAGCCGGCGTAGCGGATGGACTGGCGGCCCATGCGGACCCCGGCCCCGGTGCGGGAGGCGGTGACCCGGACGTCGCCGGCCAGCCGGCCGCTCACCTGGGGCAGCGAACTTCGGGCCGCGGTGGCCACCGGCTCGGCCGCCGTCCGGCCCGCCTGGACCATGGCCTTGAGCAGCGGGCCGCCGGCCTCGCCCATCTTGACCAGGTCGCGGCGCAGGGCCTTCATGCCGACCACGGCCACCTGGGGCGCCGGGGCCATTACGGGTGCTTTCCGGCCGCCCAGGCCGCCCCGGTCCAGTTATTGGCCAAGAGATCTGAAGTAATGACGTACTGGCCGACGGCCCAGTTGGTCGACGGGCTGGCCGTCACGCCGGCCAGGGCGGCCAGGTTGGCCGGCGTGGTCGACCCCGACGGGGTGAAGTAGCCGGGCGCCCCGGCCACCGCCCCGGTGGCGGCCACCGCCCCGGTCGTCCGGGTCGGGGGGGCCGAGAGGTTCCAGTCGATCGCCACTTCGCTGGCATTGCCGGCGTCGCCGCCCAGCCACAGGTACGGGGTGGGCACGGCCAGGCCGGAGATGATCGGATTGTCGGCCGCGGCCACCCGGGAGGCGTGGGGCCGGGCCTTCCAGGCCACCGGGGTGCCCGAGGTGACGTAGCCCTGCCAGGCGGCGTAGAGGACCGAGTCGACCGAGCCGGCGCTGAAGTCCTGGTACAGGGTCGCCCGGAGGTGGTACTTGGTCGTGCCCGGGGTGTCGTACTCCCCGCAGAAGGTCGTGATGGTTACTTGTTTGACTTCCGGGAAGGGCGCCTCCAGGTGCTTGACCGCACAGCTCAAATTCGTGCCCGCGAGCTCGAAGTAGCCGTCGTTCAGGACGAGCGGGGTGATGGTCGGCCCGACCGGGTCACCGGCCGCGGTCAGGCTCACCTCGGGCGGTGGTTCCTTGGTTGCGGTTGCCATGTTCACCTCACATGTGGATGGTCAGGATCAGCTCGGCCAGGAGCAGCTGGATACCGCCCGCCCCGGTCACGTTGCGCCAGTTGCGGATCTCGGCCGGCCAGGCGGCGGCGACGCTGTGCTCGAGCGTCGGGTCGGCCAGCACGGCCTGGCGGCAGACGGCGATGATGTCCTCGAGCGCCTGCTCCTGCTCGATCCCCGAGGCCACGATGACCGGCAGGGTGACCTCGTCGACGGCCACCGCCGCGGCCGAGCACAGCACCGGCTGGGGCCGGGAGATGACGATACAGGGGCCGTTGATGATCTCGGGCGGGGCGGGGTGGACCCGGAGGCCCTCGGTCGCAGCGGTCAGCATGTCCACCAGGGCGGCAGCCACGGGGGCGCGGGACCAGGTCATGTCAGCTGCTGGACGACCATGACCGTCTGGTCGACGGCGGCGGCGACGGTGGTGAAACCCGAGACGATGTTGGCCAGGACCTGGATACTCAGAGTGTCGCCCGCCGCGCAGTTGACCACGGTGGAGACATGCACCTCAGGGGCGATGTTCGACGCCTGATTGTTGTTGGCCCCCCGCTGGTAGGAGGCGCTGTTCTTGTAGACGGCGATGAAGGTGGTGGCGGCGGTCGTCTGCGTCGGGCAGGCGACCGAGCCGGACACGAAATAGCGCCCGGTGGCCGGGCAGGTGTAGAGCCCGGTCGAGGTGGCGAGGCCGGCCGAGCCGGCCTCGGTGGCGCCGTAGGTGATGGTCGTCCACGCGTTCTGGGGGATGACCTGGCCGGCCGTCGCCCAGGCATGGGCCCAGCCCTTGGCGGCCGGGCTGGCCCAGGCCGCGGCGGTGGCCGAGCTGGCCGTGATGACCTGGCCGCTCGACGGCGTGCCGGTCACGGCCACCCCGTTGACCTTGGCCACGCTCGGCCCGGGATAGCTGCCCGATAGGTCGCCCGAGGCCGCCCCGGACGGGGGCAGGGTCGAAGGGATGGTGGGGGCGGCCAGGAGACCGTGATCGTGATCGGCCCTGGCGTAGCTGGTGGAGGTGCCGACGGCCGAGGGGGTGGAGTAGGCGTCGGTGGTCGCGGCGGCCGGCGGAGCCGCCGGGGCGGCCGGGCTGCCGTGGGTGTGGTCGGAGCGGGCCAGGGTGCCGGCCACGCCGATGGCGCTGGCCAGGCCGAAGGAGGTCTCGGCCACCACGGCCGCGCCGAAGGCGGGCACCGGGTTGGCCGGCAGGCCGTGGACGTGGTCGTTGCGGGCGTAGTTGGTGCCCGTCCCCACCACCGAGGCAGCACCGAAGGCGGGCGGTCCGGCCACGGTGGTGGCCGGCGGTGGCCCACCGCCACCGGCCGAGACGGTCTGCCAGGAGGTGTCGTAATCGGTGGCGCTGTTCTTCTCGAGCACCTGGCCGGTCGTCCCGCCGGTGGGCACCCCCGGACCGGCAGGCCCTGGTGGCCCGGCAGGCCCTGGTGGCCCCGGTGGCCCGGAGGTGGCACCCCCGGGATAGACGGCCACGTTCGGCACCCCGGGGGCGGCCACGGCCACCCCGGCGGTGGCCGGCAGGCCGGCGGTGGCGCCGTGGGTGCTCTGGCCGACGGTGACGCCCGGCTGGCCCGGCGTGGCCACGGTGGCGTGGGGCTGGCCGGAGCCCCCGGCCTCGGCGTTGCTCATACGCTCACGTCCCCGGACACGCTGACCGTCCCGGCGGCCAGGGTGGTGATGGTCCCGGCCGTCGCCGTCATCTGGCAGTCCCAGGCACAGGCGGCCGGCAGGGTGGCCGAGCTGGCGTTCGGCAGCGTGAGGGTGACCACGTTGGTGGCCACCGAGGTGGTGAAGCTGGCCAGCAGCGTCGCCGCCCCCGGGGCGGTGCGGATCTGGGCCTTGAACGTCGCCCCGGTCAGGCTGGCCGCCGAGCCGTCGGGATTGGTCACGGTGAGGGTCATGGTGAAGTCGTCGCCCTTGTAGAGCAGCAGGTTGACGGCGGCCGGCAGGGCCGAGAGGACCTGGGTCATGCGAACACCACGGCCAGGTAGGGGGCCAGCTGGCTCTCGATGTCGGGGTCCTTCGGCCCGACCCGGATCACGCCTAGGTCGCCCCAGCCCACGGTGCCGTCGACCGAGTCCCGCCTCCGGTACAGCCGGCCGGCCTCCATGACGGCGACGGTGAAGAGGGGGTCGGGCAGGAAGGCCGACCCGCCCACGGTGGTGTAGAGCGGGTCGGCCCGGTGCGTGACCCAGGCGATGGCGGCGGCCAGGAACTGGGTCACCACCGGGTCGTCGGTGGTGTCGGTCCCGAGCCGCAGGTAGGCCTTCACGTCGGCCAGTTGCGGCCAGCCGGTCGCCATCGCCCGGTCCGTTACTTCCTCGACCGGGGCGTGCCCGGGCCTCCGGCCGTCTCGGCCGGGATCTCGCCCTCGGCCGCCGGCTCCTCCTCCTCGGCCACGACCGGGGCCGGGATGGTGGTGCCGGCGTCGATGCGGAGAATGGCCGACGGGTAGCGGCCGAGCACCGGGGCGGCGTAGCCCCACACGCCGAGGCGGATCGAGCTCGGCCCGAGCACCTCTTCGTATCTGAAGTTGAAGGTCGAGCTCTCCAGCAGCAGCAGGTCGTCGACCTTCACGATGTAGATGTGGTTGTCGACCCCGGCCCAGGACGGGATGCAGTTCAGCCCGACGACCTCGCCCGCGATGGTCCCGTACTGGGTCGCCTCGCCGAGGCCGTAGGCGTTCACGGGCCCGTGGTAGCCGGTGGTGACCAGCGGCCGGCCCTGCTGGTCCTTCTGCTTGGCCAGAAAGGCCCAGGCGCCGGTGGAGAGCAAGACCACCCGGGGCGGCATCTTGCGCCGCTTGATGATGCTGGCCGAGCCGTCGATGAAGGCGTCGGGCAGGTTGGTGTAGACCGGGGCGGTGCCCGGGTAGGTGATGACCCCGGCCAGGCCCGAGGGGGCGCTGAGGGCCTCGAAGGCGCTGACCACCGCGCTCTCGATCAGCTCGTTGTAGGCCCCCATGATGTCGGCGTAGATGATTCCGTCGACCGCCGGGTTGGAACCGTCGACCAGCTGGCGGGACACGTCGACCTTGCCGGTGTAGGTCACCGGGTTGGTGGTGATCACGTTGGCGTTGAAGCTGCCGTCGGCCGGGGCGGCGTTCTCCGACGCCTGGGCGGCCGGGGCGGCGCCCGGGGTGACCTGCTTTCCGATGTTGACCGGGTTGGCCGAGTCGATCCCGACCCGGCGCAGGGTGTCGGCCCACGGCCGGGCCCCGTGCTGGAGCATGGCGAACTCGTTGAACAACCAGGTGGGCGGGATGACGCCGGCCCCGGTGGTGGTGGTGCCGGCCGCCCGCATCTGCAGGTTGTGGCGCTCGATGCGCGAGCGGGCCTCGACGTCCTGGTCGACCTGGGCGTACATCAGGTCACGGAAGAAGGACAGCCGGGGCCCGCCACTGGCGTCGGCCGGGTGGTAGAGCTCGGCCTCGCTTCTGACCGCCACCACCGGCAGGTTCTTGGTCTCGGGGGCGGGCGGGGCGTCACTCATGGCCCGGACGGCGGCCCAGCGGCGCTCGTCGGTCTCCCGCAGCTCGATCAGCCGGTCGCCGAGCGGGGTCATCTCCGAGCGCAGCCCGTCCAGGATGGCGGCCTCGTCGTCGGTCGGGTCGCGGTTGTCCTCGTTGCACCGGTTCAAGATGCCGTCGTACTGCTCGGACAGGTTGCGGTAGTCGACCGCCAGGCGGTCCATGAAGCGGGAAGCCATCGCAGTCCCTCCTTTGAGGGATCGAGCGCCCGGGCGCGGCGCGGGAAACAAGCCCACGCGCCGGTTCACCACTGGCCGGTTCAGCCTGGCCGGGCCGGTTCAGCTCGGGATGGTTCAGCGACTGAGGGGAATGGTAATGCGCAGCCGCTCGATCAGGACGTGATGGCGCTGCTGCTCGGTCCGGTAGGACGAGAGCGGCCGGGCCTGGGAACGCACCGTCATGACGGCGGCCCCGTTGTAGACCGGCTCGTGGGTGAGGGCCACGTGGTCGAGATGGGCCGCGGTCCGCTCCAGCGTGCCGTCTTGGGCCCGGCGGGTCGACAGCGCCTTGAAGCCGATGGACAGGCCGGTCACCTCGCCCGTCCTGATCAGTTCTAAGGCGTCGTTGCCCTTCGAGGTGGCGTACAGCGGCCAGTCGCCGTACAGGCCGTCAGAACGCTCGGACAGGGCCGCAGTGCGGCCCACCGGCTGGCCACCGCGGGCCTGGTGGGAGTCGAACAGCTTGACCCGTTGCAGGATGTCGGGCCCGGCCGCCAGCTGGCGGGCGAAGGCGCCGTACAGGAACCGCTCCCGGCCCTCGGGGATGTCGGCCACCTCGCCGTAGGGCACGGCCCGGCCGACGAGCGTGCGGCCCTCGCCGTCGGCCCGCAGCTCGAGCACCGCCTCGAACGAGCGGACCTCCACGGTGGGCGGCGGGGTGCTGTTGATCCCCATCATCTGGGCCATGGCCGCCCCGGCGTTCTTCTTCTTCAACAGCGGGGCCATGGGCATCTGGTCGAAGATGGATTCGTCGTCGTTGGCTCTCCCGCTGCCGGCCGAGCCCTCGTACGTCCCGGGCGGGCCGCCGATCGAGGTCCCCTTGGCCATTCCCTTGGCCTTGGTCATGGCCTCCATGCGGGCCGCGGCCGGGATGGAGGAGGCCTGGGGGATGCGGGCCAGGGCGTTCTTCAGGTGCGGCAGGTCGACCTTGCCACTGGCGTCCTTGACCGGGAAGTAGCGGTGGGCCCCGTCGGTCTTGCCAGCCGTCTTGGTCCCGCCCGGGGCGATGTAGAGAAACGAGCTGTCGGGCAGGTCGTTCACGTAGGCGGTGGTCCACACGTCGCGATAGGCCATGCCCATCTGCTCGTTGGCGGCCCGGTAGCTGGTCATGGCCCCGCTCCCTTCGGCACCCCGGCCGCCCCGGCGGCCATGGCCGGGTTCATGCCCGGGGTGCCCTTGTTGGACGTCTCCGGCCCGCCGGCCGGGAAGGTGTTGGAGAACTCCGGCCCGCCCGCCACCGGCGGAACCGGAGGGACGCCGGTGGCGGTGTCGGACGGGGTGACCCCGGCCGCCTCGATGGCGGTGTTCAGCTCGTCCTGCACGATGGCCATGGGGTCCAGGTTGTTGCGGGCCCTGACCTCGTCGACGAGCAACCAGGACGACTGCGGCCCCGGGCCGCCGAGGGCCGCCTGGTAGGCCTGGTACTCGCTGAGCGTGTCGGTCCGCAGCGCCGCGGCCAGGTCCCAGACCGCGTTCTGGCCCCGGGGCAGCAAGTCGATCGATATCGCCTCCTCGAGCAGCACGGTCCACGGGGCGACGCCGTCATTCCGGGCCTGGACTTCCTCAGCCTGGGCGTTTTTATAAGGATTGGTGATGGCCGCGCCCAGCTTGGACGGCGGCAGGTTCCACATGTCGGCCACCTCGATCAGCCCGAACTGGCGGCTCTCGACCATCTGGCTGTCGACCGGCTTGAAGGCGACCGGGGCGTAGTCGACCAGCTCGTTCAGCACCGCCACCGTCGGGGCGCCGGAGTAGTTGTTGATCCAGGCCGCCTTGGCGCTGTCGGCCTGGGCCTGGGTGATCTCGGGCCGGTGGACCTTCAAGATCCCGGTCGGGATGCCGCCGCCGTTGAAGTAGCCGGCGGCGTAGGACTGCAGGGCCAGCTGCATGGCGATGGCGTCGGAGTCGGTGTCGATCAGGCCCCGGCCGAGCGGCCAGCCGACCCGGGCGTTGTAGGACTTGACGTGCCAGACGTCGCCCGGGTCGTACATCTTGCCGGCCACGTAGAAGCTGTCGATCGACGGCGTCATCGGGTTGCCGGCGAATCTGACCGCGACCAGGGTGGGGTGGACCGGCTTCAGCGTGAGCGGGAAGCCGTAGCGGTCCCGGCTGGTGACCAGGTTGATGGAGTTGCCGTACAGGGCCAGCGAGGACACCACCCCGGCCCAGAAGGCCATCGGGGTCTGGTTGGGGTCGGGCTGGCGCATGACGGCCGGCTGGGGGTCTAAGGCGTCGGTCCCCCGGTAGACGGTGACCGGCAGCATGCCCACGGTGCCGCACACGTAGGAATGCGCCTTCCAGAAGGCGGGCACGCCGAGGGCCTGGGCCTCCGACGGCGGCGTCAGCACGTGCGAGGGCGGCCAGGTCTGCTCCGGGCCGGACATGAAGGTCGACGGCGGGGCCGAGGGCACGTTCGGGGCGACGGAGCCGAAGTTGGGCGACGACCGCACCAGCAGGTTGGCCAGGCCCACTACGCCACCACGGCCACGTTGAGGGTGGCCGGGCCGTAGGCCGCCCCGGTGTCGGCGTGGACCACCACCGGCTGGCTGACCGAGGTGCAGCTGACGGCGAAGGTGAAGGTCCCGGCCCCCGGGATGGGCACCTGGCGGACCAGGCGGGCCGGCCAGGCGAAGGGGCCCTTCACGTTCATGTGGCCGAGCACGTAGGGCGTGGCGGCCAGGGTGACGGCGAACCTGCACTCCCCGCCCGGGCTGTTGGTGAACTCGACCTCGGGCAGGCTGAGGGTCACCTCGGCCACCGTGCCCACGCCGGCGAAGTTGACGTCGAGGGAGATGACCGGCTGGGTGGCGCCGGCGGCCACGGCCACGTCGGCCGTGATCTGGGCGCTGGCCAGGTCGATGGAGCCGAGCGGGTTCCAGCGGACGCCGTCGTGGAAGGCCGGGTGAGCCCCGCCGGCCGCGTCCTCCATGACTCCGAAGCGGTCGAAGGAGATGTCCCCGGCCGGCACTAGTGGCGACCCACCTCGGCGGCCAGGCCGAAGCCGACCAGGCCGAGGCCGCCCACGAACAGCCCGGCCCACACGGCCAAGAGGCCGAAGCCGAACGCCATCAGGGCCACGCCCAGCAGCTGGACTGCCACCGGCCAGTAGTTTGCCAAACTAATCAAAGGACCCGGGGATCTGCCGTTATCCGTCCTGCCACCGGGTGCCCTTGGCACAGTTACATGACCGGTGAGCGGCTTGAAGATTGGCCGCTGTGTCCTCGCCGCCTTTGGAGACCGGCTGGATATGGTCCGCTACTCCTTCCCATAACGAGTGCGGCTGGGCCGAGGGATCAATAACACGACCGCCCGGACAGCGACAATCATCAATCTGGCATTCCCAGCCGTCCCGCTCAAGGATCTCGACGGTAGTCCAGGCTTCAAAGGCGACCCCCCGTTTCCTGGCCCTGTAGCGGCGACGTCGTTCTCTCGCTCCCTCGGGGTTCGCTTTCCGTGACCGCCGAGCACTATCCCGTGCTTTATCGGGGTTCTCCTCTGCCCATTTACGGGTGGCGACACGGGCGGCCTCCGGATTCGCCCAGTACCGCTCAGCTCGCCGTTCGCGCCATGACTCGATGTCCCGCCGATATCGAGCCCGCTGGGCCGCAGCCAGATTCTCTCCCTCCCGCTCCCGGTAGGACGCCTTCCTCGCCTGAATGGTTTCGATATTCCGTTCCCGGTATTGACGGTCCCTTTCCTTCTTCGCGGCACGCTCTTCTTGAGTTAGAGGATTCTTCGCCCTCCATCGTCGGCCTGCCTCGCGTGCCCGGGCACGCTGCTCTTCGGTCGGAGGATTCTTTGCTCTAGAGCGTCGCTTCTGCGCCCGAACCTTCTCAGGATTACTGGCTTCCCAGCGTTGCTTCTGCGCCCGAACCTTCTCAGGATTGGCCCTCTTCCATCGCCGTGATGCTTCCCTGGCCTTCGCAACGTCTTTGTCCGCCATCGCCACGTCTAACGCTTGGTACAGCCACTGCGTTACAGGATCTGAGGGCTGCCTTGCCCAGCTTTTTGTAGCCCCCAGGCAGCGAGAGTTACGGCAACGAGCGGACTGATATCGCCGCCAGTTTTCCTAGCCCACGCATACGAATCCCCTAACACCCGCTTGCGGGCCGCGGCCACGGCGGTATTGAGCACCGGCTGGTCGAGGTGGGCCACCGCCCCCGCCACCACGGCGTCGAAGAAGGCCCCGCAGGCCTGGCCGTACTCCCGGGTGTTGACCACGGTGGTGGCCACCCCGGCCGCGGCCAGCTCGAGCAGCAGGGAGCCGGCCGGGCTGGCCGGGTCGAGGACCACCGGCAGGGGGTGCCAGCGCCGCTCGAGCTCACGGAGGCGGTCGACCACCCACTCGGTGGAGGGACGGTGGTCGACCACCTCGATGTGCCGGCGGCGATCATCGCGCCAGCCACTGACGGCGATGGCCGCGGCCGAGCGGTCCGGGGTCACGTCCAGGGCGAAGCAGGGCAGGCCCCGGATCTGGCTGTGCGGCTCCCGGCAGCCGGCCCAGGTCAGGGCGTCGATGACCGGCCGGCCGTGGGACGCCCGGCGGTTCAGGTAGGCCCGGGAGAACTCCGAGGGCTCCATGGCGTCGTGGTCGGCCTTGATGACCTCCTCGGTCACCGTCCGGCCGAGGGCGGGCATGCAACCCCACCAGGTGGCGGGATCGTCGGGGTCGTCGTCGTCACCGGCCGACCACTCGAAGTAGCACACGCCCTGGCGCTCGCCCGCCTCGACCCGGGCCCGGCCGTCGTCGACCCGGTCGTGCAGGAACAGCGACTCCTCGCCGCCCATGGTCGACACCACCCAGATCTGGGCGTTCGGCCGGGTCACCTGGGCCGGCCGGAAGGCCTGCATCAGCCGCTCGTCGCGCTGGGCGAAGGCCTCGTCGATCACGGCCAGGTCGAGCGTCTGGCCGTGGCCCGACGCCTCGCCCGAGGCCGTGATACCCACCGTCGAGCCGGTGCCCTTCCACAGCATCCGCTCGGCCCCGGCCTGGCGGCGGACGGCGAGCAGCCGGCCGAGCGGCGTCTGTCGCAACAGGTCGATCTGCTCCTCCCACTTGGCCCTCGAGTTGTTGCGGTCCTGGGCGGCATACAGCGAGCGCTGGTTCTGGCCCCAGTTGAGCGAGCGGTCGACCTCGATCACCAGGATGAGGGTGGTCTTGCCCGATTGGCGGGGCACGGTCACCCTGACCTCCCGGTAAGCCGGGCGGCCGTCGGCGAGCAGCTCGCCGGCCACGTTGGCCACCTGGGCCTGCCAGGGCATGAACGGCTGGCCGATCACCGCGGCCAGCCCGGCCAGGCGCCGGCCGGTGGTGGCCCGCTCAGGACTCCGTGGCGTCGCCCATCTGGGTCGACAGGACTGCAAGGAAGGCGGAGAGGTCGTCGTCGCGGGTTTCAGTCACCACCTCCGGGCGCAGCTGGCGGAGCACGGACAGGTAGCCGT
>Ga0318519_10000435_pt1 | contig 11036 bp, 10 predicted proteins | sample GRESIP178b2f15_FD_203510 | JGI IMG/M metagenome (GOLD analysis project Ga0318519, IMG submission 203510) | Tropical soil microbial communities from Luquillo Experimental Forest, Puerto Rico - GRE.SIPMG.178b2f15 | ecosystem: Environmental > Terrestrial > Soil > Tropical forest > Bulk soil... | reverse complement strand
CCGAGGGCGGCGGCGATGTACGGAACCTGCGCACTCACGCGCGGCGTGACGGTGACGACTGGATCATCGACGGCCACAAGATGTGGATCGGCAACGGCGGCATCGCCAACGTGCACGTGGTCAACGCCGTGGTCGACGAGGAACTCGGCCACCGCGGCCAGGGACTGTTCGTGGTGCCTGGTGGGACGCCCGGGCTCAAACTCGTGCGAAAGCTCGACAAGCTGGGCTGCCGCGCATCCCACACCGCCGAGCTGCTGTTCGAGGACGTCCGCGTTCCGGCCGCCAATTTGCTTGGCGGACAAGAGAAGCTCGAACACAGACTCGCCAAAGCCCGCGAACTGGTTGCCGGCGGAGAGCGTTCCGGTTCGGCGACGTTGGGAACCTTCGAACAGACCCGCCCGATGGTGGCCGCCCAGGCCATCGGGATCGCTCGCGCCGCATTGGAGTATGCGACGCGGTACGCGACCGAGTTGGGAGGCGTTCGGCGGACCGATCATCGACAACCAGGGCATCGCCTTTCCGCTGGCGGACCTGGCCACTCAGATTGACGCCGCCCGACTGCTGACCTGGCGCGCCTCGTGGATGGCGGCCAACGGGGTGCCCTTCGAGCGGGGCGAGGGGTCGATGTCGAAACTGGCGGCCAGCGAAGTTGCCGTCAAGGCCACCGAACGCGCCATCCAGACCATGGGCGGCTGGGGCTACATCACCGACCACCCGGTGGAGAAGTGGTACCGGGATGCCAAGCTGTACACCATCTTTGAAGGCACCAGCGAGATCCAGCGGATGGTCATCTCCAACGCCCTGGGAGCCGCCGTGGGCACCCCGCCGCTGCACGTGGTGATCGAGCCGACCGGGGGACCGCTCAACCGGATTTTCGGGCGCGGCACCCCGCTGCGATCCCGCGCCGCCGATGCGGCGCTGTCGATGCAGGACCGGGTGCCCGAACCCGTCATGCGGCTGGCGATGAAGGTGCTGCGCCCGCCCGGCAGGTGAGCAGGCCAGGGTACTGTCGCGGTATCGGCGCCCGTACCAAGCCCACCACGGAGGGTCGACGATGAGCAACCTGGAAGCCGCGCCGGCCGAAGTCGCCTGCAGCGCTTCACGGGTTGCCGGGATCGAAGTGCTGCATCCACGAGAAGTTCCGCTCGGCGGCCCGCGAGCGATCCGGGTGCAACGCACCCTTCCGCAACGACAGCGCTCGCTGATCGGTGCGTGGTGCTTTATCGATCACTACGGTCCCACATCCGCACGCATGGATGTCCCGCCTCATCCCCACACCGGATTACAAACCGTGAGTTGGTTGTTCGGTGGGGGAGTGGAACATCGCGACAGCGCGGGCGTCCATGCCCTGGTCCGTCCCGGCGAGCTGAATCTGATGACGGCGGGCGCGGGGATTTGTCATTCCGAAGTGTCGATCGAGTCGAACGCCGCTTTGCATGGCGTGCAGCTATGGGTGGCATTGCCTAATTCCGATCGCGATGCAGAGCGCAACTTCGCCCACCATGTGCCGGCAGAGGTTTTTCTGCCTGGTGCGGTGGCGTGCGTGTTTCTCGGAGAGCTGGCCGGCCACCGCTCGCCGGTGAATACGTTCACCCCGCTATTGGGCGCCCAGATCGATCTCGACGTGAACGCTGGGCTGGACATTGCCGTGGACCCGGCCTTCGAGCACGGTGTCCTCTGCGATGAGGGACCAGTCGAGATGGCCGAGATCACCCTTGCGGTCGCCGATCTCGGGTACCAAAGCCCGGGCAATTCGTCGCTGCGCTTGCGCAACGTTGGCGATCGACCAGCGCGCGTGCTACTGCTGGGCGGGACCCCCTTCACCGAACAGCTGGTGATGTGGTGGAACTTCGTAGGGCGCAGTCACGACGACATCGTCGGCTACCGCCAGCTGTGGGAGGACGCCGACGACCGCTTTGGCGCCGTCCAGGGTTACCGGGGTTCGGTCGCCCGCCTGCCCGCGCCGCCGTTGCCGACCGCCCGGCTGCGGCCCCGACGAATACCGGAAAGAAGGAGCACGGATGACTGCCGATAAGACCGGCACGCAGACCACCGTCACCGCGGAGGAAGGTCGGTACACCATTGCCGTCGAGGGCAAGGCGGTGGGCCTCGCCGACTTCGCCGACCGCGGCGATCAGCGCGTCTTCTACCACACCGAGGTTGATCCGGCGTTCCGCGGACGAGGCCTGGCGACCATTCTCGTGGAGGAGGCGCTCGACGCCGCCCGCGATGAGGGCAAGCGCGTCGTTCCGGTGTGCTCCATGGTGGTCACTGTGCTCAAGCAACATCCCGAATTCGACGACATCGCCGATCCCGTCACTCCCGACGTCCAACGGTGGCTGCAGACGCAGGCGACCGGTTGAGCGGCCCATTACCTGCCGGTGCGCTCCCGATGATTGCACCCCGGCCAGCAGCAGGGCCGGCGCTTGCCTTCTTCCAGCTCTTCCTGGGTCCGGCGAATGCGGCGCTTCCGGGTCACCTCTTGCTTGGCATCCTCGACCCAGCAGATGAACTCGTTGCGCGCCAACGGCGTGATGTCCTTCCAGGCCGTGAGTGCCGTGGAGTTGGTGATCAGCGCGTCGCGCATGTCTGCGGGCAGCTGATGCACCACCCCGCCGGGCACTCGCTCGCCGCTCACGAAGCTAGGGTAAGCCGACCCAGTCACAGGAGGCCCCATGGGCGAGCACGAAGTACGGATGATCGTCCTGTCGACCGACGACCTGGATGAATCGATCCGGTTTTACAACGAGACCCTGGGAATGCCGCTGAAGTTTCGCGATGAAGCCCATTTCGCAGCCCTCGACGGCGGACCAATCACTCTCGCACTGGCGACCGCAGTCGACCATCCCATACACGGGCAGGTCGTCGTCGGTATCAAAACCGCTGATGTCGACGCGGCGGCCAAGGCCGTTGCGGCCAGCGGTGGCGGCATCGTCAAAGACCCGTACAACGACGCTCACGAACGCCGCGCCGTGGTCTACGACAACAAGGGCAACGGCTTGGTCTTCTACGGTCCGCTGACCCGATGAAAGCGCCGGTCGGTCCGGGCGCAGCACCGCGCCTTCGCCGCCACACAAACACAAGGGCCACGGACCCCGAACGGTTCGCGGCCTGGGCGCCCCGGTCGGTGTACCGCACTTGGTGGGCGAAGGGGGACTTGAACCCCCACGTCCCGAAGGACACTGGCACCTGAAGCCAGCGCGTCTGCCATTCCGCCACTCGCCCGGGGAAAAACAACCGATGGACCATACCACTGTAATGGCCATGCGCCCCAACCGCCGCGAGGGGCTCGGCGGCCCCTCGCGCACGGTGCTCGCGCTGTGCAGATGGGCTCTGAGCTGCATCGATGCGATTCTCAGAGTTCCCAAGGTGCCGCAGCCTCGCGATGTCCCGATACCATGCTGGTGTGATACGACACGCGGGCGGTTCGTTTGCCTCGCGCCCGCGATACACCATGACAACTGCGGGCGAGCACTGAGAAATGAGTAGCCAAAAGGGGCTCGTTCAGCGTATCGAGCGGAAGCTCGAGGCGACTGTCGACAATGCGTTTGCGCGAGTGTTCGGGGGATCGATCGTCCCGCAAGAGGTCGAAGCCCTACTGCGCCGCGAGGCCGACGACGGCGTCCGGACCCTTCAGGGAAATCGTCTTTTGGCCCCCAACGAATACATCATTACCCTCGGTATGCACGACTTCGAGAATGTGGGTGCCGACGCGGATCTCACGTCGAACGGTTTCGCTAGGTACGTTGCTGACTATATCTATGAACGGGGGTGGCAAACGTATGGTGATGTGGTCGTCCGGTTCGAGCAGTCCTCGAGCCTGCATACCGGTCAGTACCGCACCCGAGGGACTGTCAACCCCGATGTCGAGCCCCGCCCGAGGGTCAACCATCGCCTCCGGCCACAATCAAATAATGCGTTCGGCGCAGAACGAGGAGTATCACCAATGACTGACAATTCGAGCTACCGCGGGGGTCAGGGGCCGGGGCGGCCCGGCGACGAGTATTACGACGACCGCTACGGCCGCCCGCCAGAGGAACCGCGGGGCCCGGATCCGCAGGGCGGAGCGGGCTATCCGCCCGAGCAAGGCGGCTACCCGCCCCAGGGCGGATACCCGCCGCCTCGCCATCCCGACCAGGGCGGCTACCCCGACCAAGGCGGCTACCCCGACCAGGGTGGCTACCAAGAACAGCGCGGCGCCTCTCCCGAGCAAGGCGGCTACCCGCCCCCGGGCGGATACCCGCCGCCTCGCCATCCCGACCAGGGCGGCTACCCAGACCAGGGCGGCTACCAAGAGCAGCGCGGATACCAAGACCAGGGTCGCGGCTACCCAGACCAGGGGCAGGGCGGCTACCCCGATCAGGGGCAGGGCGGCGGCTACCCGCCCCCCTATGAGCAGCGTCCTCCCGCTCCAGGCGGCTACAGCGGGCAAGGCTACGACCAGGGATACCGCCAGGGCGGCGGCTACGGCCCTCCCGGCGGCTACGGCCCTCCCGGCGGCTACGGCCCTCCCGGCGGCGGTCAGCCCGGCAGCGGTCAGCCCGGTGGCGGCCAGCAGGGCTACGGCGGGTATGGCGATTATGGTCGCGGGCCGGCTCGCCAAGACGAGGGTGCCTACGCCCCTCCGGCCCCGCAGGCCCCGCCCGAACAACAACGGCCGGCTTACCCCGACCAGGGTGGCGTGTACGACCAGGGTTACCAGCAGGGTGGGGGATACCCCCAGCAGGACTACGGCCAGGGCGACTTCACCCAATACGCCGAGAGCATTCCCGGTAGCGGGTACAACCCTCCAGGCGGCGGATACCCCGAAACTGCCCATCGCGATTACGAATACAGCGGCCAGCCAGCCGACTACGGCCAGCAGCCCGACTACGGCCAGCAGGCCGGCGGCTACGGCGATTACGGCCAAAGCGGCTATGGAACCCCGAGCGCTGCGGTCACCCTGCAACTCGACGACGGCAGCGGCCGGACCTACCAGCTGCGCGAGGGCTCCAACATCGTGGGTCGCGGACAAGACGCCCAGTTCCGATTGCCCGACACCGGCGTGTCGCGCCGTCACCTGGAGATCCGTTGGGATGGGCAGGTCGCGCTGCTCTCCGACCTCAACTCCACTAACGGCACCACCGTCAATAACGCACCGGTACAGGAGTGGCAGTTGGCCGATGGCGACGTGATCCGTCTGGGCCACTCGGAGATCATCGTTCGCATTCACTGAACGCACCCGGCTCAAAGCTGCCGTGCTTCGCCCCGCGCCGACGACCGTCCAAGTATCGTGACGTTGCTGATGTGATCGGTGTCACGGGTGCGAGGGTGCGGCGCCAGGACGGAAAGGACGCCAGATGCAGGGGTTGGTACTGCAACTGACGCGTGCCGGATTTTTGATGTTGTTGTGGGTTTTCATCTGGTCCGTGTTGCGGATATTGCGGACCGATATCTATGCGCCCACCGGTGCTGTCATGGTGCGTCGCGGGCTGGCTTTGCGCGGCACCCTGCTGCCCTCGCGACAGCGCCGCCACGCCGCCCGCTATCTGGTAGTGACCGAAGGGGCGCTGGCGGGCGGGCGCATCACGCTCAGCGGGCAGCCGGTGTTGATCGGGCGGGCCGACGACTCGACCCTCGTGCTGACCGACGACTACGCCTCGACACGGCATGCCCGGCTGTCTCAGCGCGGCTCGGAATGGTACGTCGAGGATTTAGGATCGACCAACGGCACTTACCTTGACAGGGCGAAGGTGACGACTGCGGTACGGGTCCCCATAGGCATGCCGATTCGAATCGGCAAAACGGCAATCGAGCTGCGCCCGTGAACCTGGTCCTGCGCTATGCCGCCCTCAGCGATCGCGGCCTGGTGCGCACCAACAACGAAGATTCGGTCTACGCCGGCGCACGACTACTGGCCTTGGCCGACGGTATGGGTGGTCACGCCGCCGGGGAGGTGGCGTCGCAGTTGGTGATCGCCGCGCTGGCCCATCTCGACGACGACGAGCCCGGTGGCGAATTGCTCGCCAAGCTTGATGCGGCGGTGCGCTCCGGCAACTCGGCCATCGCCGCACAGGTCGAGATGGAGCCCGACCTCGAGGGGATGGGCACAACACTGACCGCAATCCTGTTTGATGGCAACCGGATTGGGTTGGTGCATATCGGCGACTCGCGTGGCTATCTGTTGCGGGACGGCGAGCTGGCCCAGATCACCAAGGACGACACGTTCGTCCAAACCCTGGTTGATGAAGGGCGCATCACCCGGGAAGAGGCACACAGCCACCCACAGCGATCGTTGATCATGCGGGCACTGACCGGTCACGAGGTCGAGCCCACCCTGACGATGCGAGAGGCGCGCGCAGGTGATCGCTACCTGCTCTGCTCGGACGGGCTGTCTGACCCGGTGAGCGACGAAACCATCCTCGAGGCCCTGCAGATACCCGACGTGGCTGAGAGTGCTTACCGCCTCATCGAATTGGCGCTGCGCGGTGGCGGCCCCGACAACGTGACCGTCGTGGTCGCCGACGTCGTGGACTACGACTACGGCCAGACGCAGCCGATTCTGGCCGGCGCGGTCTCAGGTGAAGAGGACCAGCTGACGCTGCCCAACACCTCGGCCGGCCGCGCCTCAGCCATCAGGCCCCGCGACGAGGTCGCCAAACGCCCTCCGCCACAGGGGGAAACGTCAAAGCGACCGCGGTGGTCGCGGCGGCGGTTGTTTATTGTCGTCACGCTTGTCGTACTTCTGGTGCTCGTGGGCCTGTACACCGGGTGGGCAGTCATCCGGAGCAACTACTACGTCGCCGAATACAACGGCAAGGTGGTCATCCTGGAGGGAATTCAAGGACGTCTGCTGGGCATAGCTCTGCAAAGGCCCTATGGCGTCGGCTGTCTCAACGACGGCAACGAACTTTCCCTGATCAGCTACAGCGAATCCGGGGGCCACCTGAACTGCCGTCTGATGAAGCCGGAGGATCTGCGCCCCCCCGAACGCGCGCAGGTCCACGCGGGGCTTCCGGGGGGGACCCTGGATAACGCCATCGGGCAGCTGCGCCAGTTGTCGACGAACTCGTTACTGCCAGCCTGTCCGCCACCCCGCGCCACCTCTCCGCCCGCGCCCCAGACGATGGCCACTACGAGCGGGTCACCGGAGCCAAATGCCACAGCGCCCAACACCTCTCCCAGCGGCACCCCAACCACCACCAGTTCGACCAGCGCCCCCGCGAGCACCACCCCAGCAGCACCCGCGACCACGTCGCCCACGACCACCCCGACGGTGACTGCACTCCCGCCACCCCCACCTCAGCCGGGCATCGACTGCCGAGCGGTGGCATGACCACACAAGTCCAGCCGCCGGTCGCGGTCACGCCTCCGCTGCCCACTCGGCGCAACGCCGAACTATTGTTGTTGTGCTTCGCCGCACTGATTACCGTCGCCGCGTTCATGATCGTCGAGGCCAACCAGCAGCGCGGCTTACGCTGGAGCCTGATCAGCTACGGTCTGATCTTCGTGGTCGTGTTCGGAAGCGCACATCTGGCCATTAGGCGCTTCGCGCCCTACACCGACCCGCTGCTGTTGCCAATAGTGGCTTTGCTCAACGGACTTGGCCTGGTGATGATCCACCGGCTCGACCTTGTCAACAATGAGCTGAGCGGCCGTCGTCATCCGAGCGCAACCCAGCAGATGCTGTGGACCGTGGTCGGGGTCGCCGCGTTTGCGCTGGTGGTCACCTTCTTGAAAGACCATCGGCAGCTCGCACGCTACGGCTACGTATGCGGAGTAACGGGTTTGGTTTTTTTGGTGATTCCCGCACTACTCCCGGCATCACTGTCGGAGCAGCACGGCGCCAAAATCTGGATTCGCTTCCAGGGCTTCTCAATTCAGCCTGCCGAGTTTTCCAAGATTCTGCTGCTGATCTTCTTTTCGGCGGTGCTGATCACCAAGCGCAGTCTGTTCACCAGCGCCGGCAAGCATTTCATGGGCATGACCCTGCCCCGCCCCCGCGACCTCGCGCCGCTGTTGGCGGCTTGGGTGATCTCGGTGGGTGTGATGGCCTTCGAGAAGGATCTCGGCACTTCGCTGCTGCTGTACGCGTCCTTTCTGGTGGTGGTTTACCTTGCCACCCAACGGTTCAGTTGGGTTCTCATCGGCTTTGTGTTGTTCGCTGCGGGAAGCCTTGCGGCGTATTTCATTTTCGGACATGTCCGGACTCGGGTGCAGATGTGGTGGGACCCGTTCGCCGACCCCGACGGCGCCGGCTACCAGATCGTGCAGTCGATGTTCAGCTTTGCTACCGGCGGCATCTTCGGCACCGGGCTCGGTAACGGTCAACCCGACACCGTGCCGGCCGCATCGACCGATTTCATCATCGCTGCGTTCGGCGAAGAGCTCGGGCTGGTCGGGTTCGCCAGCATTTTGCTGCTCTACACGATCGTCATCGTCCGAGGCTTGCGTACGGCGATTGCGATGCGCGAAAGCTTCGGCAAGCTGCTAGCCGCGGGCCTGGCATCGACGCTGGCGATCCAGCTGTTCATCGTCGTCGGCGGTGTAACACAGCTGATTCCGCTGACCGGGTTGACCACACCGTGGATGTCCTACGGCGGGTCATCATTGCTGGCGAACTACGTGCTGCTGGCCATCCTGGCGCGGATCTCGCACAGCGCCCGACACCCGTTGCGCATCCGCCCGCGCAATACCTCACCGATCGCGGCGGCCGGCACCGAGGTGATTGAGCGGGTATGAACGCCTCTCTCCGCCGGATCTCGGTGACCGTGATGGCGTTGATCGTGCTGCTCTTGCTCAACGCCACGATGACCCAGGTCTTCGCCGCTGACGGGCTGCGTGCCGACCCGCGCAATCAGCGAGTCCTGCTTGACGAGTACTCACGTCAACGCGGCCAGATCATCGCGGGCGGGCAGCTGCTGGCCTATTCCGTAGCAACCGACAGCCGATTTCGTTTCCTGCGCGTCTATCCGAACCCCGTGGTGTACGCGCCGGTTACCGGTTTCTATTCGCTGCGGTATTCCAGCTCGGGCCTGGAACGAGCCGAGAACCCGCTGTTGAACGGGTCCGACGAGCGGTTGTTCGGGCGCCGGCTGGCCGACTTCTTCACCGGTCGCGATCCGCGCGGCGGCAACGTCGACACCACGATCATTCCGCGGGTCCAGCAGGCGGGGTGGGACGCGATGCAGCAGGGCTGCGGCGGGCCCCCTTGCAAAGGAGCTGTCGTCGCCCTGGAACCGTCCACCGGCAAGATTCTGGCCATGGTGTCGTCGCCGTCCTTTGACCCCAATTTGCTGGCGTCGCACGATCCTGAAGTGCAGGCGCAGGCGTGGCAGCGGCTTCGCGACGACCCGGACAATCCCATGTCCAACCGCGCCATCTCTGAGATCTACCCGCCCGGTTCCACGTTCAAGGTGATCACCACCGCGGCGGCGCTGGAGGCCGGCGCCACCGACACCGAGCAGTTGACCGCGGCGGCGTCCATTCCGCTGCCGGGCAGCACCGCCACCTTGGAGAACTACGGTGACGCGCCGTGCGGCGACGAGCCGACCGTGTCCCTCAGCCAGGCGTTCGCCCGGTCTTGTAACACCGCGTTCGTCCAGCTGGGCCTGCGCACCGGAGCCGACGCCCTGCGCAGCATGGCGCGCTCCTTCGGGCTGGACAGCACTCCAAGCGTGATTCCGCTGCAGGTCTCGGAATCAACCGTCGGGATAATTGCGGACGCCGCCGCCCTGGGTATGTCGAGCATCGGCCAAAAGGATGTCGCGCTGACGCCGCTGGAAAACGCCGAGATCGCCGCGACGATCGGCAACGCCGGGGTGATGATGCAGCCCTACCTGGTCGGCAGCCTCAAGGGGCCGGACCTGTCCAACATCAGCACCACCGCGCCCTACCAACAGCGCCGCGCGGTGTCGCCGCAGGTCGCCGCTAAGCTAACAGAGCTGATGGTCGGCGCCGAGAAGGTCGCACAGCAGAAAGGGGCCATTCCCGGCGTGCAGATTGCATCCAAGACGGGTACGGCGGAGCATGGCACCGACCCGCGTCACACTCCACCGCACGCGTGGTACATCGCATTTGCGCCCGCGCAGACGCCGAAGGTTGCCGTGGCGGTGCTGGTGGAGAACGGCGCCGACCGCCTGTCCGCGACCGGGGGCGCGCTCGCCGCGCCGATCGGGCGGGCCGTGATCGAGGCCGCGCTACAGGGAGGACCATGAGCCCGCGAGTTGGTGTCACGCTGTCTGGCAGGTACCGCCTACAGCGCCTGATCGCCACCGGTGGCATGGGCCAGGTGTGGGAGGCGGTGGACAGCCGGCTGGGCCGGCGCGTTGCGGTCAAGGTGCTCAAACAGGAGTTCTCCCAGGACCCAGAATTCATCGAACGGTTCCGCGCCGAGGCGCGCACCACCGCGATGCTCAACCACCCCGGGATCGCCGCCGTCCACGACTACGGCGAAAGCCAGCTGGACGGGGAGGGGCGCACGGCCTACCTGGTGATGGAGCTCGTCAACGGCGAACCGCTGAATTCCGTGCTCAAACGCACCGGCCGGCTCTCCCTGCGGCATGCGCTGGACATGCTCGAGCAGACCGGCCGGGCCCTTCAGATTGCGCACGCCGCCGGCTTGGTACACCGCGACGTCAAACCGGGCAACATCCTGATCACCCCTACCGGTCAGGTGAAGATCACCGACTTCGGCATCGCCAAGGCCGTTGACGCCGCGCCGGTGACCCAGACCGGGATGGTGATGGGCACCGCCCAGTACATCGCCCCGGAACAGGCCCTGGGTCACGACGCGACGCCGGCCAGCGATGTCTACTCGCTGGGAGTCGTTGGGTACGAGGTGGTTTCGGGTAAGCGGCCGTTCTTCGGTGACGGCGCTTTGACGGTGGCGATGAAGCACATCAAGGAACCGCCGCCGCCGCTCCCCGCCGAGCTGCCGCCCAATGTGCGAGAACTCATCGAGATCACCCTGGTCAAGAATCCCCAAATGCGCTACCGCAGCGGGGGGCCGTTCGCCGACGCCGTCGCCGCGGTACGAGCCGGCCGCCGTCCCCCGC
>Ga0318519_10000426_pt1 | contig 11093 bp, 11 predicted proteins | sample GRESIP178b2f15_FD_203510 | JGI IMG/M metagenome (GOLD analysis project Ga0318519, IMG submission 203510) | Tropical soil microbial communities from Luquillo Experimental Forest, Puerto Rico - GRE.SIPMG.178b2f15 | ecosystem: Environmental > Terrestrial > Soil > Tropical forest > Bulk soil... | reverse complement strand
GAACGGCCATGACGTAGCCCAGCGCGATAAATGATCACCGGCACCCACACGGTGAACACGACAGCTACGGAGACCACCAAGATCGTGATGGTCACTGGTACGCCGGAAATCGTGTGATCCACCGCTGCCTCCGTGACCATTCTCTGCCAACGGAGCACCGCGCCGCACGACCTTCACCACATTGCCCCAGCCTCGCGGTGTCGGCCGGCCGCCGGGGAGGGTCTTCTGGCGTCGCCTAACCGGGCGGAAACGCGGCGGCGATGGTGTCCATCAGGGCGGTGTAACGCCGGGCTTCGGGATCGCGGCCGGGCTTGCCGCTGCTGATCACGCCGGCGGCCAGGCCGCGCGCCGGGTCGGCCCAGATCGCGATGTTAGCCAGGCCCAGGTTTCCGAATGCCGCTGGAGCGTTGCGCCCGAACGGTCCGAACCGTTTTGTGCCCAGCATGTAGCCGGTACCCCAACGGGCCGGTTGTAGGCCCACCGCGAAATCCGGCCGCAGCCGCCGGCATTCCTGCACGGCGAGGCACATGCGTTCCGGGCCGATGATGCGTACGCCGTCGAGTTCCCCACCGCGGCGCCAGATTTCGGCGAAGCGTGACATCTCGTTGGCGGTCGACACCGTGTTGGACGATGGGACAACGGTGGACAGGAACGCCGGGGTGTTCGTGTAGGGGATGATCTCGTGCACGGTTCCGCCGATCGCCTTGCGGAAGATCGTGGCCACGACCGGCGGCAATGGCCGTCCGGTGGCATGACTGGGAGCGACCAGCGGGATGTCTTGCTTGGCGACGCCGAAGTTGGTCCACCGGAAGCCCAGCGGGTCGAGGATCTCGGTGGCCAGGATTTCGCGAATGTCCTTGCCGGTGGCGGCGTAGACGATTTCGCGCATCAGCGGACCCCACGTCAGCGCGTGATAGATGTGTACCAGTCCCGGCCGGTACAGCGGCCTCAGCTTGCCGAGCTGCTCCTGTGCGTACTCGTGGTCGTCCGCGCGGCGCAGGTCCGGCCGGGGTCCGGTGGGGAAGGGAACGCCCGCGCTGTGGGTCAGCACGTGCCGGATCGTGGTGCGATCCTTGCCGTGGCTGGTGTAGCTGCGGATGTATTCGCAGACTCGGTCGTCGAGTGAGAAGTGTCCTTGCTCGACGAGCATGTGCACCACGGTGGCGGTGATGCCCTTGGCCGCCGAATACACGCAGAACGGCGTCTCGGTCGTGACGGGGATCTTCTCGGCATCGGGCTCATCGGTAGGGGCGTTGCCCCAGCCGTGCCCGATCGCGCGGTTGAGCACCACGCGGCCGCGCCGCCGGATGCATAACTGGATCGCGGGGTGGAAGCCGGCCCGGTACCAGTGCCGTGCGGCCTGCCAGATCCGTTCGACGGCGGCGCTGTCGACTTCGGAGTGGTCCTCGTCACCGATGGCCGTGACGGCGTCCAAGTCGACCGGGACGCGGATCCTGCCGTCCGGGGTCCTCGTCGCCATTCTCACTCCCCGGTGAACTGCGGCGGACGCTTGGCGAACGTCGCCGAGATCCCCTCGGTCAAGTCTTTGGACGGCAGGAACGCCGCGTTCCAGGCGGCGACGTAGCGCAGGTTCTCTGACACGGCCGAGGTGCGTTGCTGGTCCAAGACATCCTTGACGCCGTAGACCGCCAGCGGGGGATTGTCGGCGATCTCGGCGGCGGTGGCGTGGGCGGCCGCCAGCGCCTTGTCGGCATCGTCGAACACGTCGTTGACCAGGCCGATCTTCTCCGCCCGGGCCGCGTCGATGTCCCTACCCGTCAGGGCGAGTTCGCGCAGATGGCCGTCCTTGAGGATGAGCGGCAGGCGGGCCAGGCTGCCCATGTCGGCGACGATGGCGAGCTTGACCTCGCGCACCGAGAACTTGGCGTCGGCGCTGGCGTAGCGGATGTCCACCGCGGAGATCAGGTCGACGGCGCCGCCGATGCACCAACCGTGCACCGACGCGATCGTGGGGGTGCGGCAATCGGCGACGGCGTTGATCGCCTTCTGCATCCGAAGCACCTCGGCGTGGAAGTCGGTGCGCGGGCGTGCCAGCGCGCCCTCGGCCATCAACGGGGCGAACATGCCGCCCATCGCGGGCACGTCGAGGCCGTAGCTGAAGTTCTTGCCCGATCCGGTGATGACGATGGCCCGGACATCGCGGTCGGCGTCCAGCGCCGCGAACACCTCGGGCATCTCCGACCAGAACGCCGGCCCCATCGAGTTGCCCTTGCCCGGCCCTATCAGCGTCACCAGTGCCACGTGATCCTTCGTTTCGATGGTGACGGATTCGTATGCTTCGCCCATATCGAGACCGTAGCGTGGCAACCATGCCTGATGATTTGCGACCCGGACCAGATTCGCCACCGACCGACGAGCTGCGCAGCGCCGAGGACACGCTGGGCGTGCTCCAGCGAGTGCTGCACACCATCGCCGCAGACGACTTGTCCCGGCAGACCCCGTGCACGGAGTTCGACGTGACGCGGCTGACCGGGCATCTGCTGAAATCGCTCACGGGCCTCGGCGGCATGGTGGGCGCGGAATTGCCAGAGCGCGACGAAAGCGATTCGGTAGAGCGCCAGGTCGTCGCAGCGGCCCGGCCCGCCCTGGATGCCTGGCACCGCCATGGTCTGGAGGGCACCGTGCCCTTCGGTAAGGGCGAGATGCCGGCCAAGGGTGCCTGTGCCATCCTGTCGCTCGAGTTCCTGGTCCACGCTTGGGATTACGCGGCCGCGATGGGCCACGAGCTCGACGCGCCCGAACCGCTGGCCGAGTACGTGCTGGGGATAGCGCACCAGGTGATCAGGCCGGGGGTACGTAGCCGGGTGGGATTCGACGAACCCGTCGACGTGCTCGCTGACGCCGGTGCCCTCGAGCGGCTGATCGCGTTCACCGGCCGCGACCCGGCCCAGTAATCCCTGGCCCCCGGACGAGTGTGCGGCCAGCTTCACACTCGGCGTCGAATGTGCGGCCAGCCGCACACTCGGCCGTGAAAGGGCCTACACCCGTTCGAGGTAGAAGTAGTAATAGCGGCCGCCATCGAGCACGCCCTTGCCGTTCATGATGCCCATCACCGCGTCGTCGTCGATCGTCTTGAAGTGATCGTGCACGGGTTGGCCGTCGTAGACCATCGTGGCGGTGACTTCGCCGCGGAAGTCCTCCAGCCACAGGCTGGCCTCGCCCTTGCCCATCGCCACGTTGGAGAACTTGTTTCCTTCGGCGTCCAGGCAGACCAACGGCTGCACGTCGCTCGCCGATTTAAAGGACTTGCCGAACCAGCGGGCCTTCTCCAGCTGGCCCTTCATCTTGTGGCCGGTGAGGAACTCGCCGCCCTTCCATTCGCCGAGCATCCCCTCGATGGTCGCGGGCTGCAGGGTCGCCCAGAATTCGTCGAGCTCGGCATCGGGAATGGCGCCGCCGCGTTCCTTGAACTCGGTGAACATCTTGCGGGCCAGGCTCATTCGCTACTCCTCAGGGTTGGGTGTGGGTAATCCAATCGCGGGCAAAGCGCAGCAGCTCGTCGTTTTCTTCCGGCGCGCCGACGGTGATTCGCACGCCGTCCGTGCCGTACGGACGGACCACGATGCGGGCGTCCGCGGCCCGCGCCACGAAGTCCGTTGTGCGAGGGCCCAGCGGCAGCCAGACGAAGTTGGCCTGCGACGGCGGCAGGGAGAATCCGGCATCCCGCAGAGCGGCGGTGACCCGGGAGCGCTCGGCGACCACGGCGTCGGTGCGAGCGAGCAACTCGTCGGCGGCGTTCAGCGAGGCGATCGCGGCGGCCTGCGAGATGCTTGTCACCGAAAACGGCACATAGACCTTGTCCAGCGCGGTGATCACCTCGGGATGACCGACCGCGTAGCCGACGCGTAGGCCCGCGAGCCCGTATGCCTTCGAAAAGGTGCGCAACACAACGACATTGCTGCGGGCGCGGGCCAGCTCGAGGCTATCGGGCAAGAGGCCGTCGCGGATGTATTCGACGTAGGCCTCGTCGATGGCGATCAGGATGTGCGGCGGCACCGCCTCCACGAAGCGCGCCAGTGCGTCCGGGTCGACGACCGTGGACGTCGGGTTGTTGGGGTTGCAGACGAAGATCAGCCGGGTGCGGTCGGTGACCGCGGCAAGCATTGCGTAGAGGTCGTAAGTGTGGTCGGTCAACGGCACTTTGATGCCGGTCGCGCCGGCGACCTGGACCTGTGGCGGATAGAGCTCAAAGCTGCGCCACCCCATCACCACCTCGTCGCCGGCCGAGGCGGCGATTTGAACGAGCTGCTGGCACAAACTGACTGAGCCGCAACCGACGGCGACCTGCTCGGGAGCGAAGTCCGCAGAGTTCGCCGAACTCAGGTGCTTGGCGAGCGCGGCCTTGAGCTCCACGCAGGCGCTGTCGGGGTAACGGTTGATCCTGTCGGTGGCCCGCTCGATGGCCGTGCGGACGCTGGGCAGCGGGCCGAACACCGTCTCGTTGCTGGCCAGTTTGATCGAACCTGGCACCGTCTTGCCGGGGACGTAAGCTGGCAGCCCGACCAGCTCGGGTCGCAGGCGGGCGGTCACTTCGACAGCATATGTCGGCGCTGTGTACGCTATGCCTCCGGCGGTTCCGGGACGGCTAGAAGGGTTCGGGTACCCTCAGGAAGTCCGATGGAGGCGTGCCAGAGCGGCCGAATGGGGCTCACTGCTAATGAGTTGTCCCCCTTCAAGGGGACCGGAGGTTCAAATCCTCTCGCCTCCGCCACGCAAGACAACTAAAGACAGGCGCCCGTAGCTCAACGGATAGAGCATCTGACTACGGATCAGAAGGTTGGGGGTTCGAATCCCTTCGGGCGCGCTCACTACCAGCGAAAACAGCCTGTCGAAGCGCCCGCGACACGCCCGTAGCTGATACTTTCCTGATACTTTCAGTTGTCACTGTCGCCGCCCGCGTATTTGTCCAGAACATCCCGCACGTCTGGGCCGCGGGTGTGCCGCTGCAGATAGTGCGCCTCCGTAGTGGCTAACTTGGCGTGGGATAGCTGCTGCTGCGCCGGTTCCACCCCGCTTCTTCGGGGTCGAGATCGAGGTGGTCCGGATCGGGGACTCCACACCCGCACCAAACTTCAGGCTCGTCGCACAACCCAATGACTGGGAGAAGCACGTCAAAGCCGCCACAGCAGGCACGATCAGCGAGCGGTCCCAACTCTAGTGGGACTTTTGGGAACAGTCAGGTACCGCAACGGCCAGCCCCACAACGGCGGCTGCGCCGGGTGCCGTAGCCGTGGTGGGGTCGGGGTGCTACTCAGGTAGCACGCCAGTGGTCGACCTGGACGGGGTTCGGGTCTATTGCGCCCGGATGGAGAGTAGCGACAGTTTCGTGTGGTCGCGGGTTCCCGGGGTTTTGTCAATGCCCCAGTACGGGGATTGGCAGACGACCGTGTGCGTCCAACAGACCGGTAGGACTGCCGCCGACTGCACCGCCGAGATTGCGCGTGCTAGCTATTGGGGCGACGGCACGCCACCGCCGTAAACCTCCCGATTGCCCGGCTGGGAGCTATGAGCCTCCTATTGCTCATAAAGAAGTCAATCTTGCATCATCAGAGGCCGAGTGGAAGAAGCGCGGTAAACAGAGGGGCGATGGGATCCGTGACAGGAAGGGCGATCGAACTATTCAAGAACGGAGCGACCGGACTTTGGAACGTGAGTATTGTTTGCCCGGGCGCCCCTAAGCGCACGGTGGGTTCAAACCCGGAAGTCGCCGCAGCCTTGAAGAGGGGGCTAACGAAACTAGCCGCAACAAAGTTATTGTCATCAGGGTCGGCGAGAGACGTGGTCGAGAACAAGCCGCCGACCTGAGTTAGGTCACCTCTGGCGGGTTTTCCGACCGGCACTTGCCTGACCTGCTGGTTTGTCGGCCCGGTGGGGCGGTTTGGGGTACTGAACGGGTAGGTTCGGGCGGTGGCATACGTGCGGAAAGTGCGCACCGCCTCGGGTGCGGTGGCGGTGCAGGTAGCCCGCAAAGAAGCCGGCAAGGTCATGATCATCGAGCACGTCGGTTCGGCTCGGACCGATGCTGAGCTGGGTGTTTTGTTGCAGCGTGCCCGCGGCCTCGTCGACGGGCTGCAGGAGGTCCTCGATCTGGAGGTGGCCCGCCGGGTCGCCCGACTGGACGAGGTTTCCGATTGGCGCCCGCCCGATCAACAACAGCCTGTCGCTGATGCGGTGGCCGGGCCTGGCCGCACGGTGGCCACCAATTCGCGGTTGCTCTATGAGGCGATCGGCGCGGTGTATGACGCGCTGGGTTTCGATGCCCTCGCCGATGTGGTGTTCAAGGATTTAGTGATCGCCAGGGTCGTTGAGCCGACCAGCAAGCTCGACTCGGCCAGAGTGCTGACCGACCTGGGTGCAGATACGGTGTCCTACCGCACGATTCAACGGCATCTGCGGTCGGTCAACACCGACAATTACCGGGATGCGATCGCCGAGAAGTGTTTTGCGCACTCGACTGGTCGGGGCACGTTGAGCCTGGTGCTCTATGACGTGACCACACTGTTATGCCGACGTCGGCATAACAAGGTTTATGCCGAGCTTTCGGTTATGCCGATGTTTCGGATGGCTGCGCAGGTCAGCGGCGTAATCGCTGCGTGAAAAGTCGGCATAAGCAGTTCGGTGCGACGCTCCAAGTACTCGTCTACTTGGAGGTTGATTGTCGTGATGACGGTGATGCCCGTAGCGGTTCGTGGTCCGCTGGCGGGGGCGGTGATGGATCGGCTCGCGGCCTGGATCGCGGCCGAAGGATATGCGCAGACGATGGCTCCCCAGATCCTGGGAGTGGCCCGCGGCTTGAGCTCGTGGATGGACGACCAGCACTTGGGGCTGGATGCCCTATCTGTCGGTGTCCTTGAGGAATTCGAGGCCGCGTATCCACCTGGTGTGCCGGGGCATCAGCTGGTGCGGATGCGGGTGCCGGCGCTGCGGCGTTTTCTGGTCGAGGCCGGCCATCTGCGCGGGGTATGCCCAGTTCGCAAGCGTCCCAGGCGTCCTGGCCATAGGGTGAACCTGTCGGTCGGCGCCGCTGCAGGGCGGGAGCTGGATGAATGGGTGCGTTGGCAGCGTGAGATTCGTGGAATCAGCGACGGTTGCATCGGCCACCGGTGTCAGTGGGTCGCTGAGTTTGTCGAATCGCTGACCGCAAACGGCGCGGTCGATTGGAGCCGCTGCGACGTCGCGGCCCTGAACAATTTCGTCGCCGTGCGTTCCCGCGGATTCTCACCGGCCTCCTGTGCAGGCATCGTTGACGCGCTGCGGTCACTGATGCGCTGGGCATTGGCCACCGGGCGGGTGGAGCGTGACCTGACGGGTGGGATTCTGCGTGCCCGCGCTTCGCGGGTCATGTTGCCGCGCGGTCTGTCGCTGCCCCAAGTCGAGGCGTTGCTCGCGGCGTGCAACCCGGGGACCGTCTCGGGTGTTCGGGACCGGGCGGTGATCACCGTGTTGTGGCGGCTCGGGCTGCGCGCCGGGGAGACCGCTGGCTTGCTGCTTGATGACGTGGACTGGGCTGCAGGAAGATTGAGCGTCGTCGGGAAGAATCAGCGCCGTTTGACGCTGCCGCTGCCGGTCGATGTCGGCCAAGCCCTGGTCGTATGGCTTCAGGTGCGTCCGACCGCAGCGGTGGATCGGGCGTTGTTCGTGCGTCTGCCCCCGCCGATCAGGCGGCTGACCAGTGCTGGGATCTCCGACATCGTCAAGCACCGCGCCGAGGCCGCCGGACTTGGTGTCGTGCATGCACACCGGCTGCGGCACACCACCGCGATGAACGTCATCGCCACCGGCGGCTCGCTGGTCGAGGCCCAGGAACTCCTCGGGCATCGAAGCGTTTCCAGCACCCGGGTCTACGCCCGGACAGACCTGGCGTCCTTGCGGGCTCTGACCGTGGCGTTCGGGCAGGTGCCGCGATGAGAAGCCTGCATGAAAACCTCGACGTCTACCTGATTGCGCGCCGCCAGTTGGGTTTTCAACTCAAGACCGCCGAGTACCTGCTGCGGCAGTTCTGCGACTGGCTCACCGAGCGTGGCAGCACTGAGGTCTTCACGATCGACCAGGCTGTGCAATGGGCACGGCAACCTCGGGATGCTCAGCCGGTGTGGTGGTCACAGCGGCTGACAGCAGTGCGACCGTTCGCCGCTTACCTCAACGCGGCCGGCGTGCAGGTGCCGATCATCCCTAAAGGGTTGCTGCCGGCCCGCACGACCCGGTGCGCCCCCTACATCTACTCCCAGTCGGACCTGGACCGGCTCCTTGACGGGTGCTCGTCGTTCTTCACCACTGTGCGTGTCGCGGCGACCATGCGCACGATCATCGGATTATTGGCTGCCACCGGATTACGGATCGGCGAGGTGACGCAACTGAGGGTCCCCGATCTCGACACAGACCGAAACGTCCTCACCGTCCACGGGACAAAGAGGCCGCTGGACCGGCTCGTGCCTGTCGACCCGAGCACTACAGCGGCGTTGCTGGCCTACATCGACCTGCCCGAGCGGCTCGCCACACGCCCCTCGCCGGCCGGGCCGATCTTCGTCAACGCCACCGGCGGTGGCTTCGTCATCGAGACGATCGAACAACACTTCCGTGCCCTGGTCGACTCCCTCCAACTATGCGCACCTGGACGGCGGCGTCCGCGGCTGCACGACCTGCGGCACACCTTCGCAACCGGCCACATGGTCGCCGCCTACACCCACGGCGACAACCCAGCCCGAACTCTGGGCCTGCTGTCCACCTGGCTGGGGCACACCGCGCCCGAACACACCTACTGGTATCTCAGCGCTGCCCCCGAGCTGCTCGCCGCCGCTGCCCAACACCTCGAACCCGACCTCAAACAAGAGGAACTCCCATGAACGCCTTGGCGATTGAACTGCAGACGTACTTCACTGCCTTCGCTCACGCCCAACGCGACCTCGCCGCCAACACCATCAGCGCCTACCGCGACACCTGGCGAATGCTCATCAAATACCTCGCCGAAACGACTCGAACCAGAGCCGAACACATCGACTTCACCGACGTCGACGCCGAGCACGTCTCCGCGTTCTTGGACTACCTGGAAACCGAGCGAGACAACACCGTCTCCACGCGCAACTGTCGTCTCTGCGCGATCCGGGCTGTGCTCTCCCACGCCGTGGCCAACCATCCTGAGCATGCCGCCACCATCACCCGCGTCCTGGCGATGCCCCCAAAACGCCACCCCCAGCCGATGCTCGAGTTCCTCACTACCGCCGAGGCCGACGCGCTGATCAACGCTCCCGACCGCAAACGATGGACCGGCCGGCGCGATCACGCGCTACTCGTCTTAGCCATCCAGACCGGACTGCGCGTCAGCGAACTATGCTCGCTGACCACCTCCAACGCTCACCTTGGCTCCTCAGCGAACATCACCTGCGCCGGCAAAGGCCGCCGCAAGCGGGCAACACCGCTGACAGCGAGCACTGTCGCGGTCATGACCGCGTATCTCACCGAGCGGGCGGCCCGCCCCGGTCAGGCCCTCTTCTGCGGACCAACCGGCCATCACCTCTCCCGAGACGCGCTCGAGCACCGGCTCGCGATCCACCTCGCCACAGCAGCTCCAAGCTGTCCGAGCCTCGCCGAAAAGCACGTCACCCTCCATACCCTGCGTCACACCGCCGCGATGAACCTACTCGCCCAGGGCGTCGACGTCGCCGTCATCGCACTGTGGCTCGGACACCAACGAACCCAATCCGCCGACGCCTACCTGCACGCCGACATGAACATCAAGCAGACCGCGATCGACCGGACCCGGCCGCCGAACACCAAACCCGGCACATACCATCCCGAACCCAACATCCTCGCCTGGCTCGGAACCCTATGAATATGCCGACTTTTCACGCAGCGATTACGCCGCTGACCTGCGCAGCCATCCGAAACATCGGCATAACCGAAAGCTCGGCATAAACGCTGTACTTTGAGACCGAGAACGAAGACACGTTCCGCAAGGTCGGCTATTCGAAGGAGCGCCGCATCGATCCACAGATCGTGGTTGGCCTGCTGGTCGACCGGACTGGTTTTCCGTTGGAGGTCAGCTGTTTTGAGGGCAGTACCGCTGAGACCACCACGATCGTTCAGGTCATCGACGCCTACCGCGGGCGCCATGACCTGACTGGGATACCGATGGTGATCGCCGCCGATGCCGCCATGCTGTCGTGGACAAATCTGAAAGCTCTGGATGAGGCGGGGTGCTCGTTCATCGTTGGGTCCCGTATGACCAAAGCCCCTGGGGATCTGGACAGTCATTTCCATTGGCACGGCAATGCGTTCGCTGATGGGCAGGTCATTGATACGGTCACCCCGCGGCGCGCTGGCACCGTGGTCAACAACACCAAGGTCAAGGCTGAACCGGTCTGGACCGCCGACTCTCATCCGAAGGCGTGGCGGGCGATCTGGCAATACCGCGCTGCCCGGGCCCGCCGCGATCGAAAGACCCTCGATGCGCAGGAAGTACGTGCAAAAGCTGTTGTGGCCGGGGACAAGAAGGCCAAGATCACCCGCTTCGTCACCGTCAAAGGTGACAGCCGCACCCTCGATGAGGCCAGTCTGAAGCGGGCCCGAGACCTGGTCGGGCTCAAAGGCTATGTCACCAATATCGACGCCGCCGCGATGGCAGCATCAGAGGTGATCGCCAAGTACCACGAGCTCTGGCATGTGGAGCGCTCGTTTCGGATGTCCAAGCACGACCTTGCGGCCCGGCCGATCTTCCACCATCTTCGTGAGTCGATCGAGGCGCACCTGACCATCGTGTTCACCGCCCTGGCTGTCGCGCACGCCATCCAAGACAAGACCGGCATGGCGATCGCGAACGTGGTCAAGCAGCTCCGCCCCCTGCGTAGCGCCACCATCGCCATCAACGGGACCAGCCAAACGTTCCCACCGGAAATCCCAGACGCCCAAGCCGAAATCCTGACCCACCTGGGTATCGCCAACAGGGTACTAAAAATGACCTAACTCAGGTCAGAGGCCGAGTGGAAGAAGCGCGGTAAACAGAGGGGCGATGGGATCCGTGACAGGAAGGGCGATCGAACTATTCAAGAACGGAGCGACCGGACTTTGGAACGTGA
>Ga0318519_10000381_pt1 | contig 11523 bp, 10 predicted proteins | sample GRESIP178b2f15_FD_203510 | JGI IMG/M metagenome (GOLD analysis project Ga0318519, IMG submission 203510) | Tropical soil microbial communities from Luquillo Experimental Forest, Puerto Rico - GRE.SIPMG.178b2f15 | ecosystem: Environmental > Terrestrial > Soil > Tropical forest > Bulk soil... | reverse complement strand
ATCTCGGCCTCGGTCGCCGCGCCGACGCGGACGATCGCGACGCCGCCGGCGAGCTTGGCCAGGCGCTCCTGCAGCTTCTCCTTGTCGTAGTCCGAGGTGGTCTCCTCGACCTGCTTGCGGATCTGGTTGCAGCGGCCCTCGATGTCCTTCTTCGCGCCAGCGCCGCCCACGATCGTGGTGTTGTCCTTGTCGATCGTGATCTTCTTGCAGCGGCCCAGGTCCTTCAGCGTGAGGCTGTCGAGCTTCACGCCGAGCTCCTCGGCCACCAGCCGCCCGCCGGTCAGGATCGCCATGTCTTCGAGCATCGCCTTGCGGCGGTCGCCGAAGCCGGGCGCCTTCACGGCCGCGACGTGCAGCGTGCCCCGGATCTTGTTCACGACCAGGGTCGCGAGCGCCTCGCCCTCGACCTCTTCGGCCACGATCACCAGCGTGTCGCCACTCTTCGCCACCTGCTCGAGCAGGGGCAGGAGATCCTTCATGTTCGAGATCTTCTTCTCGTGCAGAAGGATGCGCGGGTTCTCGAGCTCGACCGTCATGCGCTCGGGGTTGGTCACGAAGTAGGGCGACAGGTAGCCGCGGTCGAACTGCATGCCGTCCACGGTCTCGAGCTCGGTCGACATCGACTTCGCCTCTTCGACCGTGATCACGCCTTCCTTGCCGACCTTCTCCATCGCCTCGGCCAGGATCTTGCCGATCGACTCGTCCGAGTTCGCCGAGATCGTGCCGACCTGAGCGATCTCGTCGGAGTTGCGCGTGGGCTTCGAGATCTTCGCGAGCTCCTCGACGATGGCGCCGACCGCCTTGTCGATGCCGCGCTTCAGCTCCATCGGGCTGGCGCCGGCGGCAACCAGCTTCGAGCCCTCCTTGAAGATCGCCTGCGCCAGCACGGTCGCGGTGGTGGTGCCGTCGCCGGCCACGTCGGAGGTCTTCGAGGCGACCTCCTTCACCATCTGCGCGCCCATGTTCTCGTACTTGCCTTCGAGCTCCACCGCCTTGGCGACGGTCACGCCGTCCTTGGTCACGGTGGGCGAGCCGAAGCTCTTCTCGATGATGACGTTGCGGCCCTTGGGCCCGAGGGTCACCGCGACCGCGTTCGCCATCGTGTTCACGCCCTCGAGGAGCCGCGCGCGCGCCTCCTCGTCGAAGCAGATCATCTTTGCAGCCATTCTCGTCCTCCTCCCAAAACTCTCTAAAGCACTACTCGAGCACCGCGAGGACGTCTTCCTCGCGCATGATCAGGTGCTCTTCGCCGTCCAGATTCACTTCCGAGCCGCTGTACTTGCCGAACAGGATCCGGTCGCCGGCCTTCACGCCCATGGCCTGGCGCTTGCCGTCGTCGTTCACCTTGCCGGGCCCGGCCGCGACCACGCGGCCCTGCTGCGGCTTCTCCTTGGCGGTGTCGGGGATGATGATCCCGCCCGCCGTCTTTTCCTCGCCGTCCAGTCTTTGCACGAGGATCCGATCGTGCAGGGGTCGAACTTTCACGGTTGTCCTCCTGGGTTTGGATCCGGCACCCCCCGAACCCAAAACGAGGGGCACCGCGCGACGGGTGGTTAAGACCTGCCGCCGCGCTGTCAAGCCGGGGCCTTCTGGTAGCCTATCGCCCGTGGCGCCGAGCGGTGCGGGTCGGGTGTGGCGCGACTTCCCACTCGCGTACCTGGCGCTGCTGGGGGCCGCGATCGCGGTCTCCCTGGCCCGCTGGCCGATCGTCGCCGTGGATACCGACCTCTGGTACCACCTGTGCGCCGGCCGCTACATCGCCGCTGCGCACGCCTTGCCGCAGACGGCCTTCTTCTCGTTCCTGCGGCCGGAGCCGCCCTGGCTCGACTACTACTGGCTGGCGCAGCTCTCGTTCTACGGGGTCCACGCGCTCGGGGGCTACGGGGCGCTGGTGGCCCTGCGCGCGGTGCTCGCGCTCGGGACGTTCGCCGGGGTGCTCGCGACCCTGCGGATCGGCCGGGCACGGGGCGAGGGTTGGGGCTGGACCGCCGCAGTCTTCACCGCGGTCGGGCTCTACCTGCTGCCTCGGTTCGCGCCGGTGCGGCCCCACGACCTCTCGTACCTGTGGATCGCGGGGTTCGGGTTCCTGCTCGAGTCGCGGCGCTGGCCCTGGGCGCTGCCGGTGGGGTCGGTGCTGTGGGCGAACCTGCACGGGATCGAGTGGCCGGTGATGGCGCTGCTGCTGGGTGCGTACCTCGGCGAGTGGGTGCTCGCGCGCGCCGGGTGGCTGCCGAGCGTGAAGGCGCCACCCGTGGCGAGCTTCGCCGCCGCGGGGGCCGCTTTGCTGGGCGTGCTGGTGACCCCGCACGGGCTCGCGCTCCTGCGCGCGCCCTTCGCGTCGCTCACGTTCGCGTCGCAGTACATCGAGGAGCTGAAGCCCTACGACTTCGCGCACCTCTTCTCGCTCTCGCTCGACGGCTGGCTGGTGACCCGCGAGACCTGGCTCACGCTGATCGCGGGCGCCGGGGTGATCGCCGCTGCGGCGAGCCTGCGGCGTGCGTCGCTGCGGCCGGCGCAGCTGGTGTTGTTCGTCGGCGGGGTGCTCCTGCTCGTGCGCATGCAGCGCTTCGCCGCGGAGTTCGCGCTGCTCTCGGTGCCGGTGCTGGCGGGCTTCCGCCCGCGGCTCGAGCTCGCGCCGGCCCTGCCGCGCGCCGTGGCCGCGGTGCTCGCGCTGATGCTGGCCGTCCTGCCGTTCCGCCACCTCGCCGCCGCGGTGGAGTGGCGCTGCGCGTTTCCCTTGTGCGGGCGGAACCTGCCGGTCGGCAGCGCCGTGTTCCTGCGCACCGTGAACGCGAGCGGCCCGATCCTGAATCACCCCGACCAGGGCGGCTATCTCGAGTGGGAGGCGTACCCGCGCCAGAAGATCTTCGCGGACCTGCAGACGCCATTTCTCTTCCCCGATGCAGCGATCTTCGCGGCCGACCAGGCGTTCCAGGACCCGACCCTGCTCGCGTCGCTGGTGGCCGAGTACCACCCCGCGTACCTGCTCGTGCCGCGCGAGCTGCGCGGCTTCCCGGCGCTGGCGGCGCGCGTGCCCGAGTACGCGCCCGTGTTCGTCGACGACGCGACGGTGCTCTACGCCAGCGCGGCGTCGCAGCCCGGGGTCGTGGCGCAGTACCGGCTCTCCGCGATCGAGCCGTTCGCACTGCAGCCGTCGGGCACCGACGCCGACGCCGCGGCGCGCGCGGCGGCCGAGCTCGCGCGCGTGAACGCGATCTTCCCCGACGGCGAGCGGATGCGCGTGTTCGAGGGCGCGCTCGCGCTGCAGCGCGGCGACGCAGCGGGCGCGCAGCGCATCGCCGACGACGTGGTCGCGCGCCACCCGGAGCGCCCCGAGGGCTATCGCCTGCGCGGGGACGTGCTGGTGCGCGCGCAGCGCGTCGGCGACGCGGCCGAGGCCTACGCGGACGCGCTCGCCCGCAGCGGTGACAGCCCCGAGCAGTCCTTCTACCTGAACGGGCGGCTGTGGGCCTGCTACGCGCGGCTGAATCGCCCCGCCGAGGCCTATCGCGCGCTGCGCCGCGCGCTCGGCGACGTCTACCGCGCGTCGGTCGGCTACGACGACCTGGCGTCGCTCGCGAACGCCGCGCTCGACGCCGGCCGCGAGGCGGAGGGCCGGACGCTGCTCGAGTTCGCGCTGGCGAAGACGCCGCCGTCCGAGGGCGCGCTGCGCGCGCAGCTCCAGGCGCGGCTCCGCTCGCTCAGCGGGACTCGCTGAGCACCGCCTTCGCGATGCGGAAGGCGGCGTTCGCCGCCGGCACTCCGGCATACACCGAGCAGTGGAGGAGCAGCTCCGCCAGCTCCCCGCGCTCGACGCCGGCGTTGCGGCTGGCGCGCAGGTGCAGCGCGAGCTCCTCGTCGCGGCCGAGCGCGACCAGGAGCGCGATCGTCGCCAGGCTGCGGGTGCGGCGATCGAGCCCGGGCCGCGCCCAGACGCTGCCCCAGGCGTTGCGTGTGATCACCTCCTGGAAGTCGCGGTCGAGGTCCGTCGCGCCGGCGAGCGCGCGCTCTACGTGCGCCGTGCCGAGCATCTCGCGCCGGACCGCGAGCCCGCGCTCGAACAGCTGCGCGAGCGTCTCTGCGGACGCGACCTCGCGGCAGAGGAAGTCGAGAAGGAGAGCGCCCACGGCCTCCGGCTGCTCGACCACGAGCAGGTGCGCCGCCTCGGCGATCGGCGCGAAGCGCGCGCCGGGGATTGCGCCGGCGAGCGCGCGGGCGTCGGCGAGCGGCACCGCCGGGTCGCGCTCGCCGGCGACGACGAGCGCGGGCGCCTTCACGCGGGCGCACGCGCCGCGCAGGTCGGACGCGCGCAGCGCGGCGCACGCGGCGGCGTAGCCGGAGCGCGAGGTGGCGAGCAGCTGCGCGCGCAGCCCGGCGTGCTCGGCCGGGGCGCGCGCCGCGAACTCGGGCGTGGTCCAGCGCGCGAGCACGCCCTCGGCGATCGGCTCGATCCCGGCGCGCTCGACCGCTTCGATGCGCTCGCTCCACAGTGCCTCCGAGCCGATGCGCACGCCGGTCGCGCACAGCACCAGCCGGTCGACACGCTCCGGTGTCGCGGCGGCGAGCTCGAGCGCGATCTGCCCGCCGAGCGAGAGGCCGAGCAGGTGTGCGCGCGCGATTCCGAGCGCGCCGCAGAGTGCGGCCGCTCCGGCGGCGAGCTCGGCGAGCGTGCGGCCGCGGCCCGGCGCGGGCGGGCTGCTCAGCCCGTGGCCGGGCAGGTCGTAGCGCAGCACGCGCATGCGCCGCTCGAGCCCCGGGACGATCGCGTCGAACACGTGCGTGCTCGCACCGAGTGAGTGGATGAGCAGCAGCGCCGGGGCGCCGGGGGGCCCCGCGAGCTGGTAGTGCACATTGTCGAGGCCGAGCGCGACGAAGGGCATGCGCCAATCTACCGCGCCGGGACGTAGAATGGCCCGCCGTGACGGGCTTCCGGACCGACGACCGCGAGGTGCATCCGCCGCTGCGCTCTCCGGACTACCGGTCGACGCGGCTGCGGGTGCCGCTCGCTGCGCCGATTCCCTGGGCGCACGGCACGACCGAGACCACCGGCCCGGACTTCTCGCAGCTCGAGCTCGACGAGGTGGACTCGGACCTCACCCGCCAGTGCAAAGGCGAGCCGCTCGGCGAGCGGATCGCGGTGAGCGGCCGGATCGTGGACGAGGACGGTCGCCCGCTCGCAGGCCAGCTGGTGGAGATCTGGCAGGCCAACGCAGCGGGCCGCTACGCGCACCCGGTCGACCAGCACGCGGCTCCGCTCGACCCGAACTTCGCCGGTGCGGGCCGCTGCATGAGTGACGCCGAGGGCTGCTACCGCTTCGTGACGATCAAGCCGGGCGCGTACCCATGGCAGAACCACACGAACGCCTGGCGGCCGGCGCACATCCACTTCTCGCTGTTCGGGCCCGCCTTCGCCACGAGGCTCGTCACGCAGATGTACTTCCCCGGCGACCCGCTGCTCGAGCTCGATCCGATCTATCTCGCCGTGCCGGCGCACGCGCGCGAGCGGCTGTTGGCGCGCTTCGACCTCGCGACGACCCGGCCCGAGTGGGCGCTGGGCTACCGCTTCGATCTGGTGCTGCGCGGCCGCGACGCGACGCCGGCGAGTTCCCGGTGAAGTCGCGGGTGACTCCGGCACAGACGGTCGGGCCGTTCTTCCACGGTGCGCTGTGCCGGCCGCTCCCCTCACCGCGGGGCAGCGCGGGGGGGCCCGGCGTCGAGCTCCGCGGGCGCGTCGTCGACGGAGCCGGCGCGCCGGTCGCCGACGCGCTGCTCGAGCTGTGGCAGACCGACGGGGGCGAGGGCGCGTTCGCGCGCACGGCGACCGACGCCGCCGGCGAGTACCGCGTCCGGCTGCGCGCGCTCGGCCCGGTGCCTGGCGCGGGTGGCCGGCGGGATGCCCCACACATCGCGGTGTCGGTCTTCGCGCGCGGGCTCTTGCACCGGCTGGTGACGCGGATCTACTTCCCCGACGACCCCGCCAACGCCGCCGATCCGCTGCTCGCGTCGATCGCCGACCCCGCGCGGCGCGCACGGCTGATCGCCCGCAGCGAGCCCGGCAGGAGCGGCCTGCGCTTCGACCTGGTGCTGCAGGGCGAGGGCGAGACGCCCTTCCTCGATGTCTGACGCCGATTTGTTCGCGGCTCTGTCCTCGACGCCGGCGCTGCGCGAGGTGTTCTCGGCGCGGGCGCTCGTGCAGGGGCTGCTCGAGTTCGAGGCTGCGCTCGCGCGGGTGCAGGCACGCGCGGGGCGGATCCCGGCGGCCGCTGCCGAAGCGATCGCCGCCCACTGCCATGCCGAGCGCTTCGAGCTGCGCGTGCTCACCGAGGCTGCGATCGACGCCGGCAATCCCGTGATCCCGCTGGTGCGCGCGCTGGAGGCGGCGCTGCCGCGCGAGCACGGCGCCTGGGTCCACTTCGGTGCGACCAGCCAGGACGCGCTCGACACCGCGACGATGCTCTGCGCGCGCAGCGCGCTCGAGCTGGTGTGCGCGGGGATCGCCGAGGTGCTCGAGGCGTGCGCGGCGCTCGCCGCCGAGCACCGCACCACGCCGATGGCGGCGCGCACCCTGCTGCAGCAGGCGCTCCCGACGAGCTTCGGGCTGAAGGCCGCGGGCTGGCTCGCGTCGCTCGACGACGCGCGCGTGCGGCTCGCGGAGCTCTCGCGAAGCGGTCTCGCGCTGCAGCTCGGCGGCGCAGCGGGGACGCTGGCGGCGCTCGAGCCCGGTGCGCTCGAGCTCGTGTGCGCGCTCGCGCGCGAGCTCGGTCTTGCCGAGCCGCTGCTGCCCTGGCACGCCGCGCGCGGGCGCGTGGCCGAGCTCGGCTGCGCGCTCGGCGTCGCGGCCGGGGCGCTCGGCAAGATCGCGCTCGACGTCGTGCTGCTCGCGCAGACCGAAGTCGGCGAGCTGCGCGAGGGCGGTGCCGCGGGGCGCGGCGGCTCGTCGACCTTGCCCCAGAAGCGCAACCCGGTCGGTGCGGTGAACGCGCTCGCCTGCGCGAAGCGCGTGCCGGGCCTGGTCGCCACGTTGCTCGCGGCGATGCCCCAGGAGCACGAGCGCGCGGCCGGCGGCTGGCAGGCCGAGTGGGAGACGCTGCCGCAGCTCTTCGAGCTCACCGGCGCCGCCGCGGCGCACCTGCGCACCGCGCTCGACGGTGCCGAGATCGACGCCGCGCGCATGCGCGCGAACCTCGACGCGACCCGCGGGGCGATCGCCACCGAGCGCGTGGCGCTGGCGCTCGCGCCGCAGCTCGGCAAGCGCGAGGCGCAGCAGCGCGTGGAGGCGGCCTGCAAGCGCGCGCTCGAGCGGGGCGCGCCGGTGCGCGACGCGCTCGCCGCGGACCCGGAGGTCGCGGCCGTGCTCGATCTCGCGCGCCTCGACGCACTGCTCGACCCCGCGGGTTCCCTCGGCGCGGCCGCGGAGCTGGTCGACCGCGCGCTCGCGCGCTTCCGCGCGCGGGAGCGCTAGACGTGGCGCATGCGCCGGTCGCGATCGTGGGCGCGGGCCCTGCGGGGCTGGTCCTCGCGCATTTGCTCGCGGAGCAGGGAATCGAAGCGGTGGTGCTCGAGCAGAAGAGCCGCGAGTACGTGGAGCGGCGCGTGCGCGCGGGCCTGCTCGAGCACCGCACCGTCGCGCTGCTCGAGCGCCACGGGCTGGCGGAGCGGCTGCGCGCGCGCGGGCAGGTGCACCGCGGCGTCGAGCTGCGCTTCGACGGCGGGCGCCATCGCATCGCCTACGGCGAGCTCTGCGGCGGCCGACACATGATGGTGTACGCGCAGCAGGAGCTGGTCGCGGACCTGATCCGGCTGTGGCTGGCGCGTGGCGGGGCGATCGAGTTCGGGGCCGAAGAGGTGAGCCTGCACGGGCTCGAGGGCGGGCGTCCCGAGCTGCGCTGGAGCGCCGGCGGCCGCAGCGAGCGGCTGGAGTGCGAGTTCATCGCCGGCTGCGATGGCTTCCACGGGGCCTCGCGCGCCGCGATCCCCGCCGGCGCGCTGCGCGTCTTCGACCACCCGCTGCCGTTCGCCTGGGTGGGCGCGCTCGCCGCGGTCGCGCCGTCGACCGAGGAGATCGTCTACGCGCACCACGAGCGCGGCTTCGCCGGCCACATGCTGCGCAGCGACACGGTGAGCCGCTTCTACCTGCAGACCGCGCCGGACGATCCGATCGAGCGCTGGCCCGACGCGCGTATCTGGGAAGAGCTCCACTGCCGCCTCGCCAGCCGCGACGGCTGGAAGCTGCGCGAGGGGCCGGTGCTCGAGAAGAACGTCAGCGAGATGCGCAGCTTCGTGGTCGAGCCGCTGCAGTTCGGCCGGCTCTTCCTCGCCGGGGACGCGGCGCACATCGTCCCGCCCACCGGTGCGAAGGGGCTGAACCTCGCGGTCGCCGATGCGCGCGTGCTCGCGGACGCGCTGGCGCGCCGCTTTCGCAGCGGCGACGCGAGCCGCCTCGAGGCCTACTCCGCGACCCGCCTGGCGGACGTGTGGCGGGTGCAGGAGTTCTCGATCTGGATGACCTGGATGATCCACCGCATCCCGGACGACGCGCCCGACGCCGCGCTGCGCCGCCGGCTGCAGCGGGCGCAGCTCGAGCGCGTGTGCAGCTCCACCGCCGCCGCGGCGACCTTCGCCGAGAGCTACGTGGGGCTCGAAGACGCCTAGGGCGCGCGCCGGTCGAGCAGCCGCTGGCCGTCCTCGAGCGCGATCTTCCAGCCCGCGTGGCGCCGCGCGCTCTCGAGCGAGAGCGGCTCGGCGGGACCGCGCGCTGGCGGCAGGATCGTCCGCTGCCACCAGCCCACGTCGTGCCAGTCGCCGAGCTTCCAGCCGACCGCCGGGTAGACACCGATCGGTGTGAACCCCAGCGCCTCGTGCAGGCCCACGCTCGCTTCGTTGGGCAGCGTGATGCCCGCGTAGGCGCGGTGGTAGCCCTGCACCGCGAGCAGCGCGAGCAGCGCCGAGTAGAGCGCGTGGCCGACGCCGCGCCGCCGTGCCGACTCGTGGATGTAGGCGGTCACGTCGACCGACCAGCGGTACGCGGCGCGCTCGCGGTGGCGCGAGGCGTAGACGTAGCCCAGCACCGTGCCGCCGTCGGCACAGACCAGCCAGGGCCAGAGCTCGAGGGTGGTCGAGATCCGCCGAGACATCTCCTCGACGCTCGGCGGATCGACCTCGAACGAGATTGCGGTGTCGCGGACGATCGGCGCGTAGATCGCCTGCACGCCCGCGCCGTCGGCCGGCTCGGCGAGCCGTACGACGGCCCGCAACTACAGAGCCTCCTCGCCTCGCTCGCCGGTGCGGATGCGGATCGCGTCGAGCACCGGCGTGACGAAGATCTTGCCGTCACCGATGCGCCCGGTGTTCGCGGCCTTGCGGATCGCCTCGACCACCGTCTCGGCCCGCCCGTCGGGCACGACGACCTCGACCTCGATCTTCGGCAGCATGTCGACGACATACTCGGCGCCTCGGTAGAGCTCGGTGTGGCCCTTCTGCCGGCCGAACCCGCGCACCTCGGACACCGTCATGCCTTCGACGCCCGCCGCCGTGAGCGCGTCGCGGACCTCGTCGAGCTTGAACGGCTTGATCACCGCCTTGATCATCTTCATTGCCCATTCTCCTCCTGAATCAGTGATGCGCGGGCGCGAGCTCCGCGGCGCCCTCTGCGCCGTGGCCCCCGTGGCCGCCGAGCGTCGCTCCGCCCCCGATCGAGTACGCGCTCTCGCTGTGCGCCGAGAGGTCGAGGCCCTCGAACTCCTCTTCCTCGGAGACGCGCAGCGAGCCGAACGCGAAGCGCAGCACCAGCAGGATCGCGAACGACATCGCCGGCGCGAACACCGCGGTGAAGCCGATCCCCTTGAGCTGGATCAGCACCTGCTGCGCGTGCGAGGCTTCGGCCGGCGTGCCGTAGGTCGCGCAGAACAGGCCGGAGGCGAGCGCGCCCCAGGCGCCGCCGACGCCGTGGACGCCGAACGCGTCGAGCGAGTCGTCGTAGCCGCCGACGGGCTTCAGGTACGTCACCGCGCAGTAGCAGATCACCGACACGCCGAAGCCGACCGCGATCGAGCCCATCGGCGAGACGTTGCCGCAGGCGGGCGTGATCGCGACCAGGCCCGCGACCGCGGCGGTCGCCGCGCCCAGGGCGGTCGGCTTGCCGCGCAGGATCCACTCGATCCCGACCCAGGTCATCACCGCGGCCGAGGTCGCGGTGCTGGTGTTCAGGAAGGCCAGCGCCGCGAGGCCGCTCGCGGAGAGCGCGCTGCCCGCGTTGAAGCCGAACCAGCCGACCCAGAGCAGGCCCGCGCCGATCAGGCACAGCGGCACACTGTGCGGCGGCATCGGCTCGCGCCCGAAGCCTTTGCGCTTGCCCACCATCAACGCCGCGATCAGCGCCGAGGTGCCGCTCGACATGTGCACGACCATGCCGCCCGCGAAGTCGATCCCGCCGGCTTTGAAGATCCAGCCGCCGCCCCAGACCATGTAGGCGAGCGGGCAGTAGACGAAGATCAGCCACAGGCTGATGAACGCGAGGAACGCGGAGAACTTCATCCGCTCCGCCACCGCGCCCAGGATCAGCGCGGGCGTGATGATCGCGAACATCGCCTGGAACATGACGAAGACGTACTCTGGGATGCCGCGCGGCGGCGTCATCGTGTTCGCCCCGATGCTGTCGGGCGTGATCCCGTTCATGAACGCCTTGTCGAGGTTCCCGACGAAGTCGCCCGGGCCCGAGAACGCGAGGCTGTAGCCCACCGCGATCCAGATCAGACCGATCGCCCCGGCCGCCACGAAGCACTGCATGAACACGTTCAGCACGTTCTTCGCGCGCACGAGCCCGCCGTAGAAGAGGGCGAGACCCGGCAGGGTCATCAGCAGCACGAGCGCGGTCGACGTCAGCATCCAGGCGGTGTCGCCCGTGTCGATCGCGGTCGGGCCCCCGTCGGCGAGCGCCGTGCTCGCACAGAGAAGCGCGGCTGCGAATGCAGCCGCTGCGATCCCGCAGTTGCGGCGGCTAGTGGCGAACAGGCTGGTCCACATCTCTCTTTTCTCCCCTCGTGTGAGCCTGTCAGCAGCCGGCCCGTCCTTCGAGCAAGGACGATGCCGAGGCGTGCGGACGGCACTGGCAGCGCGGATGTTTAGAATTTGCTCATCGAGCGCGCTCAGGATGCTCGTTTCATGGGCAACCCCTACCGATAGCCCTCCGCGACCGGCCGGCGCGGCAGGTGCCACCAGACGGCGTCGCACAGCTTCGCGAGCTCGGGATCGAGCTGGAGCTCCGCCCCCGCGAGCGTCGCATCGAGCTGATCCGGCCGGCTCGCCCCGATGATCGCCGAGGTGATGCCAGGCTGCGTGAGCACCCAGGCGACGGCCACCGCGGCGAGCGCCAGGCCGCGCGACTCGGACTCCTTCGCGAGCTCCTCGACCGCGGCGAGCTGGGTCTGGTCCCAGTAGCGGTGCTGGTACATCTCGCCGGCCCCGCGGATGGTGAAACGCGTCCCTTCGCGCGGCCGCTCGCCCGCGCGGTACTTGCCCGAGAGC
>Ga0318519_10000373_pt1 | contig 11584 bp, 15 predicted proteins | sample GRESIP178b2f15_FD_203510 | JGI IMG/M metagenome (GOLD analysis project Ga0318519, IMG submission 203510) | Tropical soil microbial communities from Luquillo Experimental Forest, Puerto Rico - GRE.SIPMG.178b2f15 | ecosystem: Environmental > Terrestrial > Soil > Tropical forest > Bulk soil... | reverse complement strand
GTATCCTCCTCGTTCAACGTGCGCCGGCGTCGCCGGCGGATACGGCCAGGGGGTTTGCTCGTTCCTGCTTATTGCTCGACCGGCCGCCGCCCGCGACGGCCGCCTTGAGGTCCACCGTTGCCAGCCAGAAGTCGCGCTTCGCCTCGATGGCGGTGATGGTCGCCGCAATGCGTTGGCGCGCCTCCGCCAGCAGCGAGAACACGTCGATCAGCATCGCGTTGTAGCGAAGCAGTGTTTCCTCCGAGATAACCTTGCGCAGCGGCAAGACCTCGCGCTGATAATGGCCCGCGATGTCGTAGGTCGAGCGATAGACGCGGTAGGCATCGCGCGCTTCGGAGCGCGCATTGACCGACATTTCGAGAAGCCGATTCACCGACTGCATATAAGTGGTCTCGGCCTGGCGGACGCGGACCTCGCCGAAGTCGAATATCGGGATTTGCAATCGGATATCGAACCCGCGCATCAGAAAGCGTTCGTCGGGTCGCTTTTCCAGCTTATCGGCGTAGCCGGCGTCGAGGATGTTGATGAAGCGGCTGGCTTGGGTGAGTCCGTAGGACTTCGCGAGTAGGTCGAGCTCGATGCGGGCGATCTGCAGATCGACGCGCCGACTGACGGCATCCACCTCGATCCCTGCCAACGTTTGAACGCGACGCGGCACTGCCGGCAGCGCGTTGGGAAGTTTGAAGTCGAGACTCGCGTCCGAGAGGCCCATCGCGCGAATGAGTGCCTCGCGCTCGCTTGCCTCGCGCTGGCGCGCGGTGGCCAGCTGCGCGGTCAAATCGGCGTAGAACACCTGCTCGCGCGCCTGATCGAGCTTGTTCATCGCCCCGGTTTCCCCGAGGCGCGCAGCCAATTTGGTCGCGGCTTCGGCCGCCGACTGCGATTCCGTCAGGAACTGAATGAGCTCACGCGCGGCAACGGCGCGATAGTAGGCGCGCCGCGCCTCGTGGGCGACATGGAGCGTCGCTTCGGCAGCGCGCAGCTGTGCTTGATGGAAACGTTCCGCGGCAATCTCGGAGCGCGCCGGCAAGGTCGCTAGCGCGATGATATTGGTGACGAGCTGCATCTCGCTTTCGAGCGCCGGCCCCGACTGGATGCGGCGCCAGGAAAACGTGGGATTGGGCGGAAGGCTTTCCCCGACCCGTTCGGCATCGGCTATGGCGAGCTCGTTATATGCCGCTTGCAGACCGCGGTTGTTGAGCAGGGCGACCTGGACCGCCGCGTCGGCCGTGAGCGGGCGGCCGAGAAGGCGGCGGACTCTGGCGCTCGCGGCTTCGGCCTCCTCGGGCGAGCGGATCGCAGCCGCATCCTTGTTGAGCTCCTGCTGCGCGATCGTCGTGACGACGCCCATGCCCGCATCCGGCGCAAACCATGTGCATCCGGAAAGCAGGATCACCGAGCCGAGGCTCGCCAGAATGGCGACCGTGCCGAACTCGAACCGGAATGCCCGCGTTGCCGCCGGTCCGCCGGCGGCATCGGACGTTCGAACATGTAAGGACATCGACTCCTCGACTGTCGATTGCAGTCGGGCGCGCGAGACCTTCAGCCGCGCGCGCCAACTCCAACTATCGACAGTCAGACGATGGGAGGCCGGTTGATGCGCTCCGGACCACGCCCTCTGAGCACCTCACCGAGAACCGGCAAGACCACGGAAGCGAGGCTGTCCAATCCGAAGCTGGGGACCGGCTCACCGGGAATTGCAACGACGGAGAACAGGCCGCAACACGTCGCGATTGCCGCCTTGCCATCGTCGTGCGAAGGCTGCGGCGCCGCGCCATCATCGTGGTGATGATGGGCGGTGCCGTCAGCATGCACGTGAAGCACGCCGCCATGTTCGTGCTTGGCGCCGTGATCGTGAATGCCGACGTGACCTTCGGTCAGGCAATGGGCGACGGCGGGATTGTCGGAAAACGCAAAGGCAACGGCCGGCGCGAGAACACAAAGCGCATAGAGCACGGCCAGAACGATCGCCGCTTTGACGCGAAGAGTCTTGGTCAAGGTCGACATCGCGCCCCTTGGCACTCAATGCGCCGAAGACATCCGATGCTTTGAGGATAGAGCATTACTTGTGGTTTGCAACGCGCTCATAGTGCGCTCGTGTACGGATTCGGAACGAGTTTGCGGCGGAAGCGTGGCAGTGATGGTGCGATCCGCATGGCATGCACTCGGCATTATTCCATGCTAATCCCGGCGCGGGCGGGCGATAGGGGAGGAAAGTCATGAACCGCATGGTGCTTTCGATTGTTCTCCTGCTCGGGTTTGCGCCGGCCACTGCGCAAGAGCAGCCGTATGCCGGCTACGAGCAACGCCCAATCAAGGCCTTGTCTTCAGAGCAGATCGCGGATCTGAAAGCAGGCCGGGGAATGGGACTTGCGCTTGCGGCGGAGTTGAATGGATTTCCTGGCCCGATACACGTGCTGGAGCTCGCTGAGAGACTGCAATTGACGGTGGAGCAGCGTTCAGCCGTGGAGGCCCTCTACGCAGCCATGAAGGCCGCGGCCGTACCGATCGGCGAGCGGTTGATCCGCGAGGAGGGAGAGCTTGACCGGCTATTCGCCACTCGCTCGGTGACGCCCGTCTCGCTCGCGGCAGCGACCCAAGCCATCGGAGCGACGCAGGCGGAGTTGCGAAACACGCACTTAACTTATCACCTTTCGACTGTGGCGATTCTAACCCCGGAGCAGGTGCGCCGTTACGGAGAATTGCGCGGCTACGCGGGGGCGCCACCGCACCACGGAAATCACTAACGATCACGACCAAGGGGCCAAGCAATCAGGAGCTACCTTGCTACTGACTCTCCGCTCCTCTTCGGCACGATGGCCAGAAACTCCAACGGCTCGTGCGAGAGATTCTCCCCGGCGTGCCGTTGCACGCCGACCCAGTCGATTTCCCCCGCGCGACGATGCGTCTCATTCGCGCTGCCGTCGGGGTGCGTGTCGCGCAAGTGAGCGTCCGTCAACCAGACCACCAATCGCGCGCTCGTAATGTCGTGCATCGGCGTCTTCTCGCGTGGCGCCATTCGGATGCGCACGACGACGATGGATTCGTTTTCGAATTCGACCACGGCATTGGCAGGACCGGCCGGAGGCATCGCGACACCGTGGGACGGCGTCGAGTGCGTGCCGGAATGTTGTGCCCTGCCGGAATCGGATCCGGGGGCCAGCAATAGGCAAGCGGCAGAGATCCAAAGTTTTATGAGCGCACGTTTCATAGCGCGTCCTGTTGCTCGGCGAGCATCGTTTGACGTTCGCGTCGATCGACCGTACGAGTTGAAGCAAACTTCAAGTCAAGGAGATTTTTCATGCGCGGGATGAGTATCGGGGAGGTGGCGCGCAAGATGGGGCTGCGCTCCTCGGCTATTCGTTACTACGAAAAGCTCGGGCTGATCCCGAAAGCACCGCGGTTGAGCGGCCGCCGACGCTACGACGAGCGCGTGCTTGAGCGGCTGGCGATGGTGCGATTTGCCAAGCACGTGGGTTTCAGCATCGCCGAGATTAAGGTGCTGTTACGCGGCGTCGACGGCCGCCCGCCGCCCGAGCGGTGGCGCAAGCTCGCCGCCGAGAAAGTCGCTCAAGTCGACGCATTCGTTGCGCAGGCCCGAACGATCCGAAAATTGCTGTCCGAGACGCTGGACTTCCAGTGTCCAAAATTGGTGGAACGCGGTCGTGCTTTGCCGTCCGCAGCCGCACGTCCAGCGGTGCGCCTGAAGCGTGTCGCCAGATCGTAAGGGAGCCCAACGAGATTTATCGCATCATTCCGCTCTGATACCGGCGAACTTCACCACCTTGGCCCATTTCTCGGTTTCGTCGCCCATAAGCGCCCCAAACTGGGTGGGCGTCATCGGCATTGGATCGGCGCCCAGACCTTTGATCCGAGCCTTGAGCTGCGGGTCGGCAAGTCCAGCAGTGATATTGCTGTTGAGCTTATCGATGATTGCGGCGGGGGTGCTCTTGGGCGCACCGATCCCGATCCAACCGCTCGCCTCGTAAGCTTGGACAAATTCCGCGACCGCTGGCACGTCCGGTAGCTCGGACGAGCGCGATGCACCGGTAACCGCCAATGCCCGCAACTCGCCCGCCTTGATGTAACCGATCGCAGCCGGCAAAGCCACGAACATCACCTGCACTTGGCCGCTGATCAGGTCAGTGAACGCGGGCGCTGGGCCGCGATAGGGCACATTAACGATGTTAATTTCAGTCATCATCTTGAACAGCTCGCCCGCAACATGGGGGCCGCTCCCGTTACCCGGCACCGCGATGTTCACCTTGCCGGGATTGGCCTTGGCGTAGTCGATGAACTCGGGAAGAGTCTTGGCTGCAAGCGATGGGTTGACCAGCACGACCAGAGACATCCGGAGCAGTCCGGCGACCGGTGCGATGTCGCGGATGAAATTGAAATTCAGCTTCTCGTAGAGCGTCGCATTGATCGCGTTCGCAGTAACGCAGGTAAGAAGCGTGTAGCCGTCCGGGGCTGAACGTACAACGGCCTCGGTGGCGACATTGCTGCCAGCGCCGGGCCGGTTCTCGATAACAAAATGCTGCCCCAGCCGCTCCGACAGCCAGTGACCGATCAGACGCGCGACAAGGTCGGCTGAGCTACCGCTACCAAATCCTTCAAGCACCCGCACCGGCCGCGCGGGATACGCTTGCGCCCGCGCGCAGCGAGAGAATGCCGGCAGCGCGGCAGCAGTGGCTACCAGGTGCAGAAATCGACGGCGGGAAAGTTTCATGGCTCCCCTCTCCGTCATTCATTTGCGCCAAAGCCAACGACCGAGGATGACCGCTGCGACCATTCCCGCAAACTGCGAGAGGATGAAGGCCCCTACCCCAGCGGGCGCAATTCCAGTGAACGTGTCGGACAGCGAGCGGGCAATGGTGACGGCAGGATTGGCGAAAGAAGTCGAAGCCGTGAACCAATAGGCCGCCGTGATGTAGAGACCGACGGCGTAAGGAACGGACTCAGGCCTCCGTGCGACGCAGCCGAAGATAGTCAATAGAAGGCCGAAGGTCGCGACAGCTTCCGCCAGCCATTGTCCTGGACCTGTTCGCTGCGTGATCGAGAACTGCCACACCGGCAGTTCGAACATGAGATGCGCCGCCCACACGCCCGCGAGGCCGCCGAATACTTGCGCCACGACGTAAATCGCGGCCGTCGACCTGGGCAACTCGCCGCGCAGGGCGAATCCAAGACTTACCGCCGGGTTGAAGTGCGCGCCCGAAAGCGGGCCGAATACCAGGATCAAGACGGCGAGGATCGCGCCGGTCGGGAGTGTATTGCACAGGAGCGCGAGCGCGTCGTCGCCCGCGAGTTTTTGCGCCATGATACCGGAGCCGACGACGGCCGCGAGCAGAAAGGCGGTCCCCAACCATTCGGAAAACGCGCGTTGTGCGAGCGAGGGCATCAGCTCGGCTCGGTCACCTTGCCGGTTGCGCCCTGCATACGGCCGATCTCCTCGAGCCGCCGTTGCAAGCTCAACCGATCGAGGCTGCGGATCGGCAGCGCCGTGAAAACGCCGATGCGCTGATGCAGCATCCGGTACGCATCCTTGAACGCAAGCGCGATCTCAGCCGGCGAGCCTTTGGCTTCGGCTGGATCGGGAATGCCCCAATGCGCGGTCATCGGCTGGCCCGGCCACACCGGACAGATTTCGCCCGCCGCGTTGTCGCAGACGGTGAAGGCAAAATCGAGCGCAGGCGCGCCGGGCTTGGCGAACTCATTCCACGACTTCGAGCGAAAGCCCGACGTGTCATAGCCCAGGCTCGCCAAGAGCTCCCTCGTGTGCGGGTTCACCTGGCCCTTCGGCTGGCTGCCCGCACTGAAGGCACGGAATTTACCGGCGCCGAGCTTGTTCAGGATGGCCTCGGCCATGATCGAACGCGCCGAGTTGCCCGTGCATAAGAAAAGGACGTTGAAGGGACGGTCCGGCATGTCCACGCCTATGCCGTGCCGCAAGCCGACGCCGTTTGAGGCATGGATTGCGAGGTAGCTTGCGGCTCGCAGCACACCTTTTGGTGAGCCACGCGCGCCTCACGCTCGCCGGTGCCATCGCCGTAATCGGTGCTCTCGCCAGTAGTGAAGAACGTTTCCCAGGAGATGCCGGCCGGATCGTCGATCCACGATTTTTCCGACTTCGCATAGCAGCAGGAAGTTTGGCCCTGCTCGACGATATTGCCGCCCGCTGCGCGCAGATGCGCATAGACTTCCTGCAATTCGTCCTGGCTCTCGACTTGGATGCCGAGGTGATCGAGGCCCGGCTGCTTGCCCCGCGTCGAGATCGCGAAATTCACGCGCGGGTCGTCCAACATCCATTTGGCATAGTCCGGCTTGACCACGGAAGGCTGGGTCGCGAACAGCGCCGAATAAAATCGAATAGCATTCGGGAGGTCTTCGACGCCGACATGAACGTGTATGCGCTTCATGGCATGTACTCCCTATACCGCAGGCAACGGCTGGTACCCGATGCGCTCCATCATGGCTTCAAAATACTCCCGGACCTTGTGCGGGAAACGAAGCCCTTTGACGACGGCAGCAGATCGAAGCAATGGCAGGACGCGAATATCGTCGAGAGAGAGTTTACCGTTGACCGCCAACGGGCTCTCGATCAATCGATCGAGTTTCTCAAGTTCAGGCGTTAACGCGTCGATGTGCTCGCGAGTCCTGGCCCGCAGTTCGACCAAATCTCCAAGCTGCTTGCGCTTGCGCACGACATAGTGGTCGAGCGCGGCGACCGTGCCAAACTCCGGCAGGCCAAGCAGCGGATAGCGCGGCCAGGTCAGCGGCACGGTCTTGGCGACGATCGTATCCGCGCATGCGGCAATTTCGCTGCGTTGCGGGCCGGTCAGAACGGGATCGCCAAGGCCGTCGATGTAGCCAACCATGTCCATGCTTTCCAGCATGGGCTGCCCGTCGTCCTTCACCAAAATCGGAACAACACGTTTACCGACGAGGCGGGTCATCGTGTCGGAATCGTCCTCGAGAACGACTGTCTCCTGCAAGTGCAGGCGCTTGAGTGCAGCCGCCATGCGCACGCGGAAACAGATCGAGCAGTGTTCGAACAAATAGAGTCTCATGCCGCCGGCTCCTTGCGACGCGCCGGAGCTGGCGTGCGTTTCATGCGTGCCGCCGGCGCACATTGACCGGCACGGCCCTGGCAGCAGTTCTCGGTCAAGTAGCCCAGCAGCTCGTTCATCGTGTCGTATCGCGCGGCATAGATCATCGAACGGCCGTCGCGCCGCACCGACACGAGACCGGCTCCACGCAGCCGGTCGAAATGAAACGTCAACGTGTTCGGCGCGAGCTTGAGTGCTGCCGCGACGTGGCCCGCCGGCAGACCGTCCGGTCCCGCCTGCACGAGAAGCCGGTAGACATCGAGGCGATTGTCCTGCGCGAGTGCGGCCAATGCGGCAACGGCGCTTGACTTTTCCATATTTCAACGAATATAGAATTATTGCTCGCTTGTCAATGTTTCGATGCGCGTCGGAATTTGTGCTCGCTGTGTGTAATTCGGGCAGCAAAAAGCCCGGCAGCAAGCCGGGCTTTTGGTCTTCCCGCTAGGTGTCCCTAGCAGAAGACGCAGGCCGCATAGACGACGCCAGTGGTTGCCAGCAGCCCGAGGGCGATCAGAAGTAGTTTCATGATCTGCCTCCTAGGAGGCCCACAATATATCACGCAGCTTCGTCACCCTGCAAAGCGATTTGTCAAAGTGCATGATCCCGATGAGGATTGAAATGGGAACTCCATGGCCGCACTGACCGGGCGAGCGCTCGTCGCTGCAATGTGCCTTGGCCAGGTCGGGAATCTACTGCCCCACGTCGTCGTCCCGGCCATCATGGCGCAGCATCTGATGCCGCTTTGGGACCTCAGTGCAGCGCAGGCTGGACTCATGGCGAGCGCCTACGCGTTCGGCTACATGCTGGCGGTTCCACTGCTCACCACGCTGACCGACCGTATCGACGCGCGTCGCGTATTGATGGTTGGCTCGGCCTCGAGCGGCATCGCCACCGCGTTGTTCGGCTTGATCGCCGATGGTCTTTGGTCGGCGACCTTGATCTGGGGTCTCGCCGGGATCGGCTTTGCAGGCGCCTACATGCCGGGCCTGAAGGCTCTCGCCGACAGGCTTCCCGCTGGCGAGTCGTCTCGCAGCATCACCCTCTATACCGGCAGCTTCTCGATCGGCGTCGGTCTCTCGTTTCTCGTGTCACAACTCGTTGCCGACGCTGCCGGCTGGCGCGCAGCGTTTTACGTTACGAGCGCTGGTCCCTTTATCATGGTTGGCGTGTGCCTCTGGCTCGCGCGATGCAAACCGGCACCCGCACACGGACACCTCCTCGATTTCCGCCCGGTTCTGCGCAATCGCGCCGCGCTCGGCTACATCCTCGGTTACGGCGCGCATTGCTTCGAGCTTTACGGTGTGCGCACCTGGATCGTCGCCTTCTGGACCTTTGTCGTAACGCAAAGCGATGACAGCGCGTTCGTGGGTCCTATCACCGTAAGCGTCATCGTCACGCTGCTGTCGCTGCCCGCGAGCGTCCTCGGCAACGAAGCGGCTTTGCGCTTCGGTCGACACCGCGCCATTACGGCCGTCATGGTCGCGTCGGCGGCGGTGGCATTGACCATCGGCCTCAATGTGGGATCTTCGCCTCTGCTGTTGCTCGCGCTCGTCCTCATCTACGGCTTCACCATTCCCGCCGACTCAGGCGCGCTGACGTCCGGCACGACCGCAAGCGCCAAGCCGGCCTATCGTGGGGCGACTCTGGCACTGCATTCGACGGTGGGATTCGGCCTTTCGGCGCTGGGTGGCTGGGGCGCCGGTGTAGCGCTCGATGCTGCGGGAGGGCCGGGGCAGCCGGCAGGATGGTCCGCCTTGTTCGCACTGCTCGCGGCAGGAGTTCTTTTCGGTCCCATCGCCCTACGATGGTCGCGGCAAGGACACGCGATTGCATCATAGCCAAGGTCGATGGGGCGGTTACTTGGTGTGTTCGTTACTCCCAGGGAGGCGGCTGGCTAGGGCGTGTACTCATTAACGCGCAATGTCGGGTTTTGGGGGGCTAAGCGGAAATCTTGTGCTCGGCCAGAGCACTACCGGTTTTGACCCATCTGCGACATCAGCGCGCAATTTTTGCTGTGATGCACAGCGACGTTCTTGCACAACGGCGTGCTAATGTGCGGCCCTAAGCCTGAGGAGGGGCGCCCATGAGGCGCCGCGAGTTCATCACGCTGCTCGGCGGTGCGGCGGTCGCCTGGCCGCTCGCGGCGCGCGCGCAGCAGGCTGCGATACCGGTGATTGGATTTCTCAGCAGTTCATCGCCTGACCTATTCGCGAGCCGTCTGCGCGCGTTTCACCAAGGCCTAAGCGAGACCGGCTACGTCGCAAGTTATCGCCGTAATGCAGCTAGGCGGCAAAGGGTGCCGCTCAAGGTGCATTCCGCACAAATAGGAGAGAGATCCTCATGAAAAAGCTTCTGATCGGCGTAAGCTTGGTCGCTGCGCTGGCGACGACAACACCAGCGCACGCCTACTACTTACGCGACTGCCTTCGCGGCGCACCCTGTCCGGGGTTCTACGGGCAGACCCCGCGATACTATGGTCCACCCCGACGATACTACGGCCCGTCGCCGTATGGTCCGTCGCCCTACTATGGTCCGTCGCCCTACTATGGTCCGTCGCCCTACTATGGTCCGCCCCGGCGATACTATGGTCCACCAGGCTACTACTAAGACGAATTCGGCTTCGGTGATCCGGCGATCATCGGTGGCATTATTGGAGCAATCATTGCCGAAGCCATTGCCGGGCAACGATGACGCCACAATGGCCCCGGCAACCCTACATTAGCCGGGGCATTCTTTTAATTGGCCGCCCGAAAATTTCTCTTCGCGCCAAGGCATGGCGAAGCGTCTAGCCATTGTTGCGCACTCCACCCGTTCGATTGACGGCGTAACCGCCGCCAATGAAAGCACAGCTTTCATTTTCAGTTAACTCGCCATTTACGCTTCTGCCGAGAACGACTCGCGCTGCCGATTTGAGAGTGAGAGAATCAGCGTGGCTCGGCTTCGGTGATGAATTGGGGCGCTCAAGCTCCAATCTCAGCCCAAGCACCGAGTCGAGCCACCACTCCCCTTCACGCCGCCCTGCCAAGTGTTCTGATGCTGAGCATCCGGATGGCGCTCATATACGCGAGTGCGTGGATGGTCAGAATTGGATGGAATCCGCTCAGATTCCTGTAATGGTTCTAATTAAGGACGCTCACGTTTGAGATATTCCAAAAGAAAACGCTCGGTCGGAACATTCGAGCATGAGATGATTACGGTCGGGCGGTTTGGGCTAAAGGGGGGTGTTAATGTTCAAGCCAAAGATTTGGCTACGGCTGGGAGCTTTGGCCGTGGCAAGTTCAGCGACGGCATTGCCTAAGCCAATCCTCGCAACAGAGACTCAAGAGTACAGCAAAGAAGCAGCCAGGCAGCCGGGTACTGCCGGACCCGTTCTCGCGCAGAGCGGCCGCCGAGGCGCGGGAGGAGAAGGGGGCGAAGGTGGTGAGGGCGGCGAAGCTGGCTCAAGCCGGCCTGCTGTTGCGCCCAAGGTTGCTCCACAACAGCAACAGAAATCCGGAGCCAAGCAACGAAGAGGCCTCGGAGGTGAAGGCGGAGAGGGCGGCGAGCGCGGCTTCGGACCCCGCAGCAAGCGCGCCGGGACCCGCGGGCGGCAATCAGGAGAAGGAGAAGAAGAAGAAGAAGAAGAAGAAGGGGAGCGAGGTGTCAACACGCGCTACATCTTCGGATTCACCGAGGGCGCGGATACGGAGAGAGCGCGGGAAAAAGAATTTGAAAACGACACGGTAGGGAGATTGGGAAAGCGCTCAGGAACGTACACTGCCTTGCAAAATAAATCCGAGGTCGAGTTTGGCGTGACGGACAATGTGTTGGTCGAGTTCGGGCTGTTTGGCTCATATCACCGGATACAGGATGTTCCTGATTTTGATGACAGGAACGGCGCTCGTTTCGACGGCGCGTTCGCAGAACTGAAATACCGGTTCCTCGATCGCGACGTTCATGGCTTCGGAATGGCGTTTTCCGTCGAACCAGAGTGGCACCGCTATTCCGAGCTCACGGGAAGATTTGAGAATAGCTACGCTGTGGAGCTCAAACTTCTCGTCGATAAAGAGCTGATCCCGGGAACACTCTTCGTCGCTGGCAACTTAGTGTATGAGCCGGAGGCGGTGCTCGCCAAAGAATTCGATCCGGACACAGGGCAATTCACCAAATGGGAGCGCGAGTCCAACTTTCAGGCCCTGGGCGCAATTTCTGGAGCCGTCACCCCAAACCTGTTCGTTGGCGCCGAAGTGCGGTATTTAGCCAAATACGAAGGTAATTTCCTCAATCACCTAGAAGGTCGAGCGCTCTATGTCGGACCGACACTCTACGCGCGCCTATCACCCAAATCGACCATAACGCTCGCATACTCGTGGCAGGTGGCGGGGAAAGCCACGGAAGAGCCGGATCAAAAGCTGGACCTGCTGAACTTCGAACGGCAGCAGTTTAGGGTCCGCTGGGTCTCCGAATTGTAGACGTAAGTGCTACCCGGTGTAGTG
>Ga0318519_10000367_pt1 | contig 11638 bp, 9 predicted proteins | sample GRESIP178b2f15_FD_203510 | JGI IMG/M metagenome (GOLD analysis project Ga0318519, IMG submission 203510) | Tropical soil microbial communities from Luquillo Experimental Forest, Puerto Rico - GRE.SIPMG.178b2f15 | ecosystem: Environmental > Terrestrial > Soil > Tropical forest > Bulk soil... | reverse complement strand
GGAGCGGACACGGCCTAACGGACGATCGTCGAAATCCGGCACAATCCGTTGCCAGACGGAGGTGTAGTCAACATTTATACGGATATCACCAACCGCAAGAATTATGAGAATACTCTTACGGCCGCGCGGGATCAGGCCGAAGCGATGAGCCGCACCAAGTCGACCTTCCTCGCCAACATGTCACACGAATTGCGTACCCCGCTAAATGCAATCATCGGCTATAGTGAAATTCTGCGAGAGGACGCCGCCGCCAAGGATGACAAGGAGCCGATAGAGGACTTGCAGAGGATCGAAAGCGCAGGTCGACACCTATTGGGGCTGATCAACAACATTCTCGACCTGTCGAAGATCGAGGCCGGGAAGATGGATGTCTTCATCGAGGAGATCGACATTCAAGCCCTGTTCAAGGAGGTGCTGTCGATCGTCAAGCCGCTTGCCGATAAGAATGAGAACGTCGTCGAGGTGGTCTGCCCCGCCGATATCGGTACCTTCCGCTCTGACCAGACTAAGGTCAAGCAGTGCTTGCTCAATCTATTGAGCAACGCCAACAAGTTCACGAGCAAAGGGACGCTCACCCTGACGGCGGCGCGCGAGGGCAATGCTCGGGTCTCTTTCCGCGTGTCGGACACCGGCGTCGGCATGACGAAGGAACAGCTCGGCCGGCTGTTCGAAGCGTTCAGTCAGGCGGATGTCTCGACCAGCAAGCGCTTCGGCGGCACGGGACTTGGGCTCGCCATTACCAGGCACTTCTGCACCATGCTGAGCGGCGACGTGACGGTCGAGAGCTCGCCCGGCAAGGGCTCGACTTTCACCATCATCCTTCCGGATCAGGGCGATGCGCCCGCGATTGGGCAGGTGCCAGTGGTGACGCCGGCGGCGGACGGACGCGCGACGGTGCTCGTCGTGGACGACGATGCTACTGTGCGTAGCCTGCTCGCCAAGACACTTGAGAAGGAAGGCTATCGCGTCGTATTGGCCAGCAATGGCGTCGAGGCGCTCTCGCTCGCGCGCCAGCACCGGCCACAGGCGATCACCCTCGACGTGTTGATGCCGCAGATGGATGGCTGGAGAGCGCTCAAGGAGCTCAAGGCCGACGCCGCGCTGCGCGATATACCCGTGATCATGGTGACCGTTCTCAACGAGCGCGGCATGGCGATCCCCTTGGGCGCCGCCGATTTCATGACCAAGCCGGTGGACCGGCAGCGCCTGACGGCGCTCCTGCGCGAGCATTGCCCAGTTTCGAGCGACGCCTCGATCTTGGTGGTCGAAGACGACCTGCCGACCCGCGAGGCGCTCTGCCGGATGCTGACGGGTATGGGATATGCGGCCCCCGCCGCGGTGAATGGGCGTACCGCCTTGGACTGGCTCGACAGCCATCCGGCCCCGAGCCTAATCTTGCTCGACCTTATGATGCCGGAGATGGACGGCTTCGAGTTTCTGCAGGAACTGCGCACGCGGCCTGTCTTCGCGGGCATCCCGGTCATCGTGGTGACGGCAAAGGAGCTGACCGCGGAGGATTTCGGCGTCCTGAGCGGACAGGCGGAACGGATCATTGCCAAGAACCCATCGTATCTGATCGAGCTGGCCGCCGCCGTCCGCGGGCGCCTGGCGAAGCAACCTGTCCAGGAGGCTGAGCGCATCGCCAACTGAACGAGGAGACAACGAGAAAGACGATGCCAAAAATTCTGTTGGTCGAAGACAATGAGATGAACCGCGACATGCTTTCGCGCCGGCTCACCCGCAACGGCTACGAGGTCTCTATCGCGGTGGACGGGCAACAAGGCGCCGATATGGCGCTCTCGGAGCGGCCCGACCTCATCCTGATGGACATGAGCCTGCCAGTGATCGACGGTTGGGAGGCAACGCGCCGGATCAAGGCCAACGATGCCACTCGGCGGATCCCGGTGATCGCGCTCACCGCGCACGCGATGGCCGGCGATCGCGAGAAGGCCATGGAAGTGGGTTGCGAAGATTACGATACCAAGCCGGTCGAAATCTCGCGTCTGCTTGGCAAGATTGCGGCTTTGCTCAAGGCGACCGCGGGTTGAGCCGGAGCGATGGTGGCGGTTCTCGGAGAAGGCTAGCAGCTGTCTCGCGGCCCAGGGAGAAAGCCCCTTGTCGGCCAATGCATCAGAAGAGCGCTTCAATCGCGCCGTGACGGCATACTTAAGGCAAGAGGTGCAGGCTCCAGCCGCTGCCGTTTCCGATTTTCTCGACATCATCATCGAGGATGCGCGCAGGCTAAAGCTTGATCATGTGCTTGCGGACCTCGAGCGCATGCGCAGCGCAAGCATCCAGTTGACCACGTTCGTGAAGAGCGTAACCACGGATGGCTCTTCGGCCCAAGGGCAAGCCGAAAATTTCGAAGCGTTTCAGCGCCGACTTCGCCACGACTTGCGATCGCCGCTCAATGTCATCAAGGGCTATAGCGAGCTGCTGATTGAGGACATGGATGCGGACAATAATCATCCGCTTCGGGAGGATCTTACCAAGCTGCGAGACTCGGCCGATCAGCTCCTTGCTCAGATCGATGCCATCGTCACCTTGACGCGATCAGAGCAGACACCCCAAGAGAGCCGTGCGCAACAAGTCGGTTTTGTCGAGGATGTGCTGCGCACCGTACAGCCGCTGCATGTGGGTAGTGCGGCGCCGGAAGCGGCGCTGTCAAGTCGAGTTTTGGTCGTGGACGACAATGCCGCCAATCGCGACGTGCTTGCGCGCCGGCTCACGCGCGAGGGGCATCAGGTTGTGACCGCCGCCAATGGTGCTTCGGCGCTGGAGCTTGTCGCGACCGAGGAATTCGACCTAGTTCTGCTCGATCTCATTATGCCGGAGATGAATGGTTTTGAGGTGTTGCGTCGGCTCAAGGCAACCGAGCACACCAGCCACGTTCCGGTCATCGTGATTTCCGCGCTCGATGAGTTGGACAGCGTCGTGCGTTGCATCGAATCGGGCGCCGAGGATTACCTTACAAAGCCGTTCAATCCCGTGCTGCTGCGGGCGCGCATTAGCGCCTCGCTGGAGAAAAAGCGCCTACGTGACCGCGAGAGGAAATTCATCCAGGACTTGGAACAGGAACGCCAACGGTCCGAGTCGTTGCTGCTCAACATCCTGCCGCAGATCGTGGTCGATCGCATGCGGGATGGCGAAAAGGTCATTGCCGATCGAATCATCGACGCAACAATCCTGTTTTGCGACCTCGTCGGGTTTACCGCGCTCAGTCAGGAACTGTCGGCCGACCGCACCATCGAGCTCCTGAGCAGGATATTCTCCGCTTTCGATCGCCTTGCCCTCGAACACGGGGTGGAAAAGATAAAGACCATCGGCGACGCTTACATGGTGGCGGCCGGCGTTCCCGAGCCGCAAGCCGACCACGTCCTTCGCATCGTGACGCTTGCCCCGCGCATGCTGGAGATGGTCGATGTCGTTGCCAAGGAGACAGGCCTTAAGCTGCAGGCGCGCATAGGAATTCACACTGGCCCGATCGTTGCGGGCGTGATCGGGACGCACAAATTCGTCTACGACGTGTGGGGCGATACGGTGAATACCGCGAGCCGCATGGAGTCGCATTCGCTTGCCGGTCGGATTCAGATTTCAGCCGCAACGCGCGCGGCGCTTGGGAATCGATTTGAGCTCGAACCGCGCGGCATGGTGGACATCAGGGGCAAGGGAATGATGGAAACCTATTTCTTAAAGCCTTGACCAGTCGTTTGACGCTCCGAACCAGCCACACTACGATTAACGGCGGCCGTGTGGTCGTTCGTTCATTCCCCGATACGAGTTGCTGAAGGAGGGCGGGGACCGGCGTCGTCCCTGCCGTTCTGGGTGCAGCACCCTTGAGGCGCGCGAGGGTACAAGGATGGACATCCGGTTTTGGGGGACCCGCGGATCCTTAGCCAAGCCTGGTCGAATCACGCTGCGCCACGGCGGCAACACGTCGTGTGTTGAGGTGCGGGGCGACGACGGCACGCTGATCGTCCTCGATTGCGGCACTGGCGCCCACGGATTAGGCCAAGCGCTGTTGTCCGCCGGGCCGCGCTGCGACGGACACCTCATGATCACCCACACGCACTGGGATCATATCCAGGGGTTCCCCTTTTTCGCACCACTGTTCGTGCCCGGCAACACGTGGCACATCTATGCTCCAGGGGCGCTCGGACGCCAGCTCGAACGGACGTTGGCGGGTCAGATGGAGTACAATTATTTCCCCGTCACGCTGGCGCAGCTGGCAGCGACGATTCACTTTCACGATATCGCCGAGGGAGAATTCGCGATTGGTGAAATGCGCGTCACCACGCAATATCTCAACCACCCAGCTCTCACGCTGGGCTATCGCCTGCAGTCCGGAGGCAATACGGTTGTGTACTCGGTGGATCACGAGCCACATTCCCCGAACCCGGCGGCAAGAGCCGAGGGTGATCCACCGAGGCACAAGGAGGACCAGCGTCACATCGATTTCCTTGCGGAGGCCGATCTCGTCATTCACGATTCTCAGTACACGATTGCGGAGTATCCGCAGAAGACGGGCTGGGGCCACACGCCAGCGGAGTGGGCGGTCGACTACGCGGTCGCCGCGCGCGCCAAGCGACTGGCTCTCACCCACCATGATCCGCTCCGCGACGACGAAGCGGTCGATAGCGTCGTGGAGATGTGTCGCCGGCGCGCCAGCGCGGCCGGGAGCGGACTCGAGGTTTTCGCCGCGGCCGAAGGGCAAGAATTGCGATTTATCGAACGCGATGCCAAAACGCCGGCAGCGGCTCGCGCGCCAGAGCCGGCGAGGAAGGTAGGTCCGCATACCATTCTCGTCGCCGATGATGACCCTACGATCCTGCGTCTGCTCACGCTCGCACTTGAGCAGGACGGATTCCGCATCGTGACCGCAAGTGACGGCGAGGCCGCACTGCGCCTTGCCCGGCTCGAGCAGCCGGATTTGGTCCTGCTCGATTGGCAGATGCCGAGTGCCGACGGAATGGAGGTCACACGCCGACTTCGCAACGAGCCCGATCTTGCACTGCGAGACGTGCCCGTCGTGCTGATCACGGCACAGTCCGGACCCGAGAACACAGCGGCGGGATTTGCCGCCGGCGTGACCGACTATCTGACCAAGCCCTTTCGCCCCGCGCATGTTCGATCACGCGTTCAAGCGTGGTTGCTGCGCCGCCCGGCTGAGGCTCCGCGCGACACATGAATGACAGCAGCGATGCTCGGATCCCGCCGTCAGGAGCGGCTGGCCTCAACCAACGGCTTGTGTCATCGCTCGAGGCGTTGAGCCGGGCGTCAAGCTGCTCGACCGCGGTCGTTGGTCTGGCGGTACTTCTCGGATGGCACTTCGACATCGAGCTGCTCCGCGCCGGATTACCTGGCCGCACGCCAGTCAATCCTGCAACAGCGCTCGCGTTGCTTTTAGCCGCCTCCGCGCTTTGGATGCATCACCAAGCGAGGGCCAGACCCGATTCTGCACCGGTTCGCTGGCTGGCGGTGACCGCCGCTTCACTCGTCATCGCACTAGGCGTGATCACGCTCACTGGCTATTTCATCGGTCACAACCTTCGCGTTGACCAGGTCCTGTTTGGAGCGCAGCTCGTCGGCAATCGCGTTGCGCCCAATACCGGCTTTGCACTGTTGCTGGTTGGCGTCGCGTTATGGCTGCTCAACTCGCCGCGCCACTTGCGGCCCGCGCTTGAGCAACTGGTGGCGCTGTTTCCGATCGGGGTCGCCCTCATTTCGCTCCTCGGCTATGCCTATAGCGCGGAGGGAATGTACGGACTCGGCGAATTGCAACGCATGGCGTTGCCGACGGCGGTCTCTCTCTTCGTGTTGGGGATAGGCATCCTCTGCGCTCGTCCCGACAGCGGATTCGTTTCCGTGATTGTCAGCGATCATGCGGGCGGAGTCCTCGCGCGTCGAATGCTACCCGTCGCGATCCTCGTCCCCGCCGGCCTGGGCTGGCTCACGTTGTCGGGGCAGCGAGCCGCGCTTTTCAGCGAAGCACTCGGCGTCGCCATTGCCGCGGCGGTGACAATCTTCGCGTTCGCGGCGTTCATCGCAATCACAGCCCGCTCACTCTCGCGAGCCGACCGTGTCCGGAAGGCGAGCGAACGTCATCTCGCCGCGCAGAACGTGACGACATGCGTGCTCGTGGAATCGGCCACGCTGGCGGAGGCCATGCCACGCGTTCTTGCGGCTGTTTGCAAAAGCCTCGACTGGGTCATGGGAGTGCGCTGGAGCGTGGATTCCCAGGCGCACGTGCTCCGCTGCGCGGAGATACACGTGACCCCGCCGCGGCTGTTGCAAGAAATGATCGAGGTCAATCGTCGCGCCACATTCCCGCACGGCGTTGGGCTTCCGGGTCGGGTTTGGAGCACCGGGCGAGCCGCGTGGATTGCCGACGTGGTCGACGACCCGAACTTCCCACGGGCGGCGGCGGCGGCGAAGGACGGCCTGCATGGCGCGTTTGGCTTTCCGATCATCGGTCCCGGCGGGTTTTTGGGCGTGATGGAGTTCTTCAGCACTGAGATCCGCGAGCCAAACGCCGCGGTGCTCGCTCTGTTTGAAGGTATTGGCGGGCAGGTCGGCCAGTTCATCGAGCGCAAGCGTGCGGAGGCTGAGCTCGAGCGCGCCAAGGTTGCCGCCGAAGCTGCGACGCAGGCGAAGTCAGACTTCTTGGCCAATATGAGCCACGAAATCCGAACGCCGATGAACGCGATCATCGGTATGTCCGATCTCCTGACGACCAGCCGGCTCGAGTGCCAGCAGCGCGAGATGGCCGAGACGATCCGCATGAGCGGCCAGCATCTGCTGACGATCATCAATCAAATCCTCGACTTCTCCAAAATCGAATCCGGGAAGCTCGAACTCGAGCAGTCGCCATTCGATCTCGCCGACTGCATCGAGGAGGCGCTGCAGCTTGTGGCGCCAAAAGTGGCGGGTACCGACATCGAATTGACCTATGGGCTCGACGACGCGATGCCGAGGCTGGTCGTCGGCGATGCCGCACGGTTACGGCAGGTGCTCGTCAACCTTTTGGCCAACGCCATCAAGTTCACACCGGCAGGCGAGGTCGGCGTGAGCGTCTCGGCTCGGCGGCTCGAGGGCTCGCGGCGGGAGGTTCACTTCGCGGTGCGCGACACCGGGATCGGCATCCCAAAGGATCGGTTCGACCGTCTATTCAAGGTTTTCAGCCAGGTGGATGTCTCGACGACGCGCCGATATGGCGGGACAGGCTTGGGGCTGGCCATCAGCAAGCGACTGAGCGAACTCATGGGCGGGCGGATCTGGGCGGAGAGCGAGCCGGGAAAAGGCTCGACATTCCACTTTACGATCGTCGCAGATGAAGTGGAGGCTTTAGAGCGTGCGGCCGCCGACCGTGAGGAACCGGAGCTGGCAGGCAAGCGTGTTCTGATCGTCGATGACAATGCCAGTAATCGTCTTTTGCTGAAGCTCCAGACGGAGCGATGGGGCATGCATGCCCGGGATACCAACTCTCCCGCCGTGGCGCTCGAATGGATCGTGCAGGGCGATCCCTTCGATGTGGCACTTCTCGATTACCAGATGCCCGAAATGGACGGGATCACGCTGGCCCGAGAAATTCGCGCCGTGCGGGGCGCACACGCGCCGGTGCTCATTCTTCTGTCGTCCACCGGCCAGTCGCTGGCGTCTGTCCACGCCGACGCCGGCTTTGCCGTGGGGCTGTCGAAGCCCTTGCGGCTCTCGCATCTGCGCGATCGGCTGCTCGAGACAATCGGCGACCAACGCGACACGTCGGCCGGCGGGGTTCCTCTTGTGGCGTGCGATGTGGGCTCGCCGGCGCCGCTGCGCATCCTTCTCGCCGAGGACAACGCGATCAACCAAAAGGTCGCGCTTCGCCTGCTCGAGAGGCTCGGATACGGGGCCGACGTCGTTGGCGATGGACGCCAGGCGCTCGCGCGGCTGGACCATGCCGCCTACGACGTCATACTCATGGACGTCCAGATGCCGGAGATGGATGGGCTTGAGGCGAGCCGCGCCATCTGCGCGCGCTGGGCTGCAAGCGAGCACCCGCGCATCATCGCGATGACCGCCGAGGCGATGCAAGGGGACCGCGACAAGTGCCTGGCGGCAGGCATGGACGACTATATTGTGAAGCCGGTGACGCTGGACCAACTCGCAGCGGCGCTCGCCAAATGCCGACCTTTGGGGGCCGCGACCGCACCCGAAGCTGCGGCCGCGCCGCGGGTTGAGAATCGGGGAATCGCGGCCGGCACCGCAGTCGACCGCGACGTGCTCGATCAGCTTCGCGAAGATCTCGGAGGGACGGCGGCACTGCGGGAGGTGATTAGGAGCTTCCTCGATCAGACCCCATCCGCTCTCTCGGCACTGCGCGACGCAGCGGCACGAGCCGATGTCCCGAGCATCCGGCGGGCCGCGCATATGATCAAGGGTACAAGCTCAATCCTGGGCGCTCGCGAACTCTCGGAGCAATGTGCGGAGATTGAGCGCGTCGGCCAGACCGGCTGTATCGCCGATGCCGGGTCCCGCGTGATCGCTCTTGAGGCGTCGTACCGGACGATCGAAGCCGCGCTCAAGGCGGAGATCGAGAGGCTTCGGCCATAGCAACATCGTGTACAAATTGCGATCATAGCGCCGTTGGCCGGACCAAGCGGCGCGAGTTCATCACGCTGCTCGGCGGTGCGGCGGTATATCCGCTCGCGGCGCTTTCGCCAGGCGCTAAGTTCAACTATTTTGGCCGCGATGGCCAGACAGCGAAGGATCGTGCGCGTCAACGACAAGATGCAGCGTGGTTACCGTTACACCATCACCGCGCCGATTGGGCGCAGTTTCGATCCTGAATTTTGTCCTGAGCTTACGCCGAAGAAAATGCTCGCGCTTGGAGTATTCTGCGGGAAGTATATGACGGACTGCCGCAATGAATTTCCCGCCAGTTGGTTCGCGCACGCACGGCTCTCGCCCTCAGGTCGCGACTGCTCTCTAAACTACTTCGGTGTTGACGCTAGCCAGCCGCTCTCCGTCTGGCGTGATAAAGGCTGGATTCATCCCGATGATCCGCGCGGCTGGTTCCAGTGGTATTGCCGCTACTACATGGGCCGCCGAATGCCGCAGGAGGACGCCCGCCAGATCAGGCGCTGGAAAGCGATCCGGCGGCACGTCGCGCAGATCAATAAGCACTGCGAGCCGGGCGACCCGAGGTGCAGGCCGCGTCAGCGTCAAGCTTTACTGCAGTGGGCCTACGATAGCCGCACCATATGAAAATGAGGGCGCGGGGCCGAGGGCTTGTATATTCCACCCTGACTGATCCTCCCCAATTCGATATCCTGTAATCCGGCCTGGCTGGCGGGGACCGAATGCAATTCGATCAGTTGAAACGACGCCAGTTCATCACGCTCATCGGCGCGCGGCCGCAGCGTGGCCGCTCGCGGCGCGCGGCAGGCGCACGGTCTGAAACCCGCATCGCGTTCCTGGGTGCTCGCGGCTAGAACAATGGGAGCGAACTGATGACTGGTGATTCGCCGAACAGATGAGGGGAGGAAATGATGCAAACACGTCTTGGTATTAGCGCCGTCGTGCTCGTGTTGAGTGCAGGCGTCTCAGTAAAAAGCGCGACGGCGTGCTCGAAAGAAGCCGTCGCAGGTGTAGTGGACAGGTGGACGACAGTCTTGGCCGAAAACAATCCCGACACCATCGTGGCGCTTTATTCCAAGGACGCAGTGTTGTGGGGCACGCTTTCGTCCACGGTTCGATCAGATCCTGCTGGGCTGAAGTCGTATTTTGTGGGGGCCTTCCAAGCGCTGCCGAAGCTCACCGTCAAGTTCGGAGAGCAGTTTATCCGCGTATATGGAGATACCGCGATCAATACGGGCTACTACACGCTATTTTACACGAAGGATGGCGAAACCAAATCAATCCCCGCCCGCTACAGTTTCACATTCGTGAAGGAGGGCAACGATTGTAAAATCGTTGACCATCACTCATCCGCGATGCCTACGCCGCCGAGGTGAAAATGTCGGGAAAGCAGCATATAAAGCGCCGCGATTTCATCACGCTGCTCGACGGAGTGGCGGCTGCCTGGCCGCTCGCCGCAAGGGATTCCAAATGGCTATCTCCGTGAATGCTGGCGCGCGCCTCGACCGGCTCCCGATCTCGTCATTCCACTACCGCATTTTCGCCCTGGTTGGCGCCGGGATGTTTTTCGACGGCTACGACCTCTACGTCGCCGGTGGCGTCCTCGCGGCGACGATCCAGACCAACTTCTCGACGTTGCCGCAGAACCTGCAATTCCTCTCGCTCACGTTCGTTGGCATGACACTCGGCTCGCTCATCACCGGCTTCGTCGGTGACAAGATGGGCCGCCGCTTCACCTACCAGATCAACCTGCTGGTGTTCGGGCTTGCGTCGCTCGCCGCAGCCTTTGCGCAGGACATGACACAGCTCATCGTCTGCCGTTTCATCCAAGGGCTCGGGCTCGGCGCTGAGATCGTGGTCGGCTATTCGACCATGACGGAATTCGTGCCGCCGAAGACGCGGGGGCGCTGGCTTGCTTTCATGGCCTTCATCGTAGTGGCGGGTTTCCCCGCGACCGCCATCCTCGGCTATCTCATTATCCCGACCTGGGGCTGGCGACCCATGTTCGTCATCGCTGGCATTGGCTCGCTGATCGTGTGGTATCTGCGCCAGAATCTGCCAGAATCGCCGCGCTGGCTGGAGGCGCAAGGGCGCACCGCCGAGGCGGAAGCCTTGATGACGACCATCGAAAAAGAGGTGGCACAGAGCGCCGGCGCGCTGCCTGCGCCGGCGGTCACCGTCGCACTGCCGCAGGCAAGCGCCATGGACATGCTGCGCCCGCCGATCCTTCAGCGCATGATCGTCGGCTCCTGGGTGCTCATCACCATCAACACTCTAATCTTCGGTTTCGTGATCTTCCTGCCGCAATTCTTCCTGCGCCAGGGCCTGACCATCACCAATTCGCTCGCCTACACGATGGTGCTGGCGATCGCCTCGCTGGTCGGCTGCGCGCTCGGCGCTTGGTCGTCGGATGCCGTTGGTCGGCGCCCGAGCATCATCGCCGCCTCGATCTTCACTATCGGGCTGGGCTACCTGTATGCGCGCTCGGACGCGGCGTCAGACCCCACAACCGTCTTGCTCGTCGGCTTCTTCCTCATCGTTGCGATCTACGTGCAGACCGCCATGCTGTTCGGCGTCTACACGCCCGAACTGTTCCCGACCGAAATCAGGCTGCGCGCCAACGGCATCTGCAACACGCTCGGCCGTGCGGCGACCGTGGTATCCCCCTTTGTCGTCGGCTTCCTAATGGTCCACTACGGCCTGCCGGGCGTGGTCTGGCTGATGATTGGGTTGGTGGTCCTCCAGATCATTGTTGTGGGGCTCTGGGGCGTCGAGCCGCGTGCCCGCGCGCTGGAGGATGTCGCGGCTGCGAAGACTTGAGATCGTCATGTCCGGGCTTGTCCTGTGTTTTGGACAAAGGTGCGCCGTTGTTGGAATCCTGCATCGAACGTCTACAACCTGAACGGCTTGAATGAGGCGCGTGCCCCGCATTGCCATTGTCGGCGGCGGCGTCGGCGGGCTTGCGACGGCGCTAGCGCTGGAAAGACGGGGTGCGGAGATTGTCGTCTGTGAACAGTCA
>Ga0318519_10000355_pt1 | contig 11788 bp, 10 predicted proteins | sample GRESIP178b2f15_FD_203510 | JGI IMG/M metagenome (GOLD analysis project Ga0318519, IMG submission 203510) | Tropical soil microbial communities from Luquillo Experimental Forest, Puerto Rico - GRE.SIPMG.178b2f15 | ecosystem: Environmental > Terrestrial > Soil > Tropical forest > Bulk soil... | reverse complement strand
CCCATCATCCCCATGCCCGGCTAGCCCGTTGGCGGTTGCGCCGGTGCAGGAGCAGGCGTCGCGCTTTGTGGCGGATGATGCGGATCGCCGGCGGTGGGTGCTTGAGCCGACGTCACGGCCGTCGTTGCGGCGAGCATCAAAGCAGTGGCGATCATCGATGGTTTCATCGTTGTCCTCCAAGTCTCGTTTTTATTGACTAATCCCGATCGCCTCCCCGGATATTGACGTGGATCAAATAATCGTGCCGCCAACAGGTTAGTCCTATCCGGCCGCCAAAATTGGGAAACGTACGGCGTAAATGCTCGAGAGCGGCGCGGGCATCCTCCGGGGCGATGCTCCGTAGGAGGTGCAACATGAAAGCATCTGACGTCATGACGGTCGGAGCAGCTACGATACGTTCCGACGCCTCAGTACCAGAGGCAGCGCGGCTGATGCTCCAGTACGCAATTAGCGGCCTACCCGTGGTGGATGATACGGGCCACCTTGTCGGCATCATCACGGAAGGGGACTTCCTGCGTCGCACAGAAACCGGCACTGAGCGGCGGCACCGTCCGCGCTGGCTTGAGGTTCTGCTTGGTCCGGGACGGCTAGCCGACGAGTATGTCCATTCCCATAGCCGCAAGGTCGAGGAGGTGATGACACGACAGGTAGTGACGGTCGCGGAGGAAACGCCTGTCGATGAGATTGCGCGGCTGATGGAGCGACATCGCATCAAGCGTGTGCCGGTGATTCGCGACAACAGGGTTGTCGGAATCGTCAGCCGGGCCAACCTGCTGCGTGGACTTGCCCGCCTAGCAGACCAGGCGCCCGCTGCCACCGCCAATGACCTGGCCATTCGTGAGCGAATCCTGGCCGAACTCGACGCTCAGGCGTGGGGCCGCCGTGCCCCAATCGATGTCACTGTGCGGAACGGAACCGTGCAACTCTGGGGTCCGGTGGCTGATGAGCGGGTGGCGCAGGCATTGCGCGTTGCGGCCGAGAACGTGCCGGGTGTCAAAGGCGTAGAGGTGACCACCTTGCCTTGATGGAACATATTTCAGGGGATGGTTTTGGATGCACTGGGGGACAACTCAAGCCACCTTTGATCTGCCTCGAATGATATAGGCTCTAGCGTGATGCCGGACCAATATGTCTGGCTGGTGTGGTCGAGCGCGTTCCTCGTCCCGTGGCTCGGCGCGTATGTGGCATTTCCGCGCCATCGCAAGGCGATGGTGTGGGCGAGTCTGATGACGGCACCGCTCGGCTCGACCGAGCCGCTCTTCGTCCCAGACTACTGGAACCCGCCGAGCCTCTTCGATCTCGCGCGCAGGAGCGGCTTCGACATCGAGAGTGTTATTTTCAGCTTTGCGATCGGCGGCATTGGAGCGGTCCTCTACAACCTGCTGACCGGCCGCGCACTCCTGCCCGTATCGGCCGCTGACCGGCATTCGCCCCGCCATAAAATGCATTATTGGGCGCTCGCCACTCCATTCCTGTCGTTTCCGCTCCTGTACCTATTTCGGTGGAACCCGATCTACCCCGCAATCGTCGCCATAACCTTGGGCGCCGCCGCCACGATGCTCTGTCGTCCGGACTTGGTCCGCAAGACATGGATCGGCGCATTGCTGTTCCTGGCGTACTACTCCGTCTTCCTGCTCGGTCTCGAATGGACGGCGCCCGGTTTCATTGGGCGTGTCTGGAACCTGGACGCTCTTTCGGGCCTGGATATTTTCGGCATGCCCCTGGAGGAACTGCTCTTTGCCGCCGCTTTCGGCGCGTACTGGTCAGGTGTCTACGATCACTTCACCTGGAAGACCTTGTCGCCACAGTGACACAAAGGCTCCGCTCTCCCGCGGGCCAAATCGGACGCCGTTCGGCCTCATGAACTTTGCTGATCAACGAGCACCGCTACACGGTGTGCAACACCGAGACCACTCATTGCCATTCCTGGCTCGGAGCAAGTTCAATGAAGGGATTTAAGACAACAGCAGGGGTAACGGTAGAAGCTGCGGCAGGGACGGACGAGATGTCGAACAGTAGGCCGCCTGGCCAAGGCTCGGCGCCGCGGTTGTCCGGCCAGTTCTTCGTTCAAGCCGCCGCCTCCGCGGTGCGCAACGGCGGCGTCTGAACGGTGCTGCGCCGCGTGATGCCGGCAAGCTTGGTACGCTTGAGCATCAGCGCATTGATCGCAACCAGTGCCGAGCTGCCGGACATGGCAAGAGCGGCAATCTCCGGGCTGAGCAGGAAGGGGTAGAAGACACCTGCCGCCAGCGGAAATGCGATGACGTTGTAGCCGACCGCCCACCAGAGGTTCTGATGCATCTTGCGCAAGGTGGCATGGGACAGCTCGACGGTGCCGACCACGTCGTAGGGATCGCTCTTCATCAGAACCACGTCGGCGCTCTCGATAGCGACGTCGGTGCCGGCGCCGATGGCGAAGCCGACATCCGCCTGCGTGAGCGCCGGCGCGTCGTTGACGCCGTCGCCAACCATGCCAACCTTCTTGCCTTGCACCTGTAGCTCCCTGACCTTGCTGGCCTTTTGACCCGGCAGGACGTCGGCGAGCACGATGTCGAGGCCAAGATCGCGGGCGATTCGTTGGGCGGTACCGGCGTTGTCGCCAGTCAGCATGGCGACCTGGACGCCGCGTTCGCGCAATTTGGCGACGGTAACCGCCGCCGTCGACCGCGGTGCATCGGCAATGGCGATAAGGCCGATCACCTTGCCGGCGCGCGCTACGTGAACGACGGTACGCCCGGCGCCTTGCAGTCGTTGCGCCTCCGCAGCGAGTTCACCGAGATCGAGCTTCTGCGTATCCATCAGCCGGCGATTGCCCAGGAACACGCGCTCACCGTCGATCTCCGCGCCCGCCCCCATGCCCTCGATGTTCTCGAAGGCTTTCTGGACAGGAACGGCTAGCCCCTGCGCACGCCGGACGATAGCCTGCGCCAACGGGTGGTCGGAACCTTGCTCGACCGACGCGGCAGTGGCGAGCACGGTGTCGGTCGTCACGCCTTTCGCTGTCACCACATCAACGACCTCGGGCTGACCGACGGTGAGCGTGCCGGTCTTGTCGAAGATGATGACGTCGAGCTTGGTCGCATCCTCCAACGCGGCAGCATTCTTGAACAGGATGCCATTCATGGCACCGAGCCCGGTACCCACCATGACCGCCATCGGGGTCGCTAGCCCAAGTGCGTCCGGGCAGGCGATCACGAAGACGGTGATCGTCAACGTCATGGCGAACAGTAGGGGCTGACCGATCAATAGGTACCAGACGGCGAAAGTCAGGAGCCCGATGACAATGGCGGCGAGGACGAGCCATTGCGAGGCGCGATCGGCGAGCAACTGGGCCGGTGCCTTTGAGTTCTGCGCCTCCTGCACCAGCTTGACGATCTGAGCCAGCGCGGTATCCGCCCCGACCTTGGTGGCGGTGTAGCGGAAGGTGCCACTCTTGTTGATGGTGGCACCGATCACGGTGTCGCCGGATTTCTTGCCGACGGGCATCGATTCGCCGGTGAGCATCGATTCGTCCACCAGCGAGCTCCCTTCCATGACCGTCCCATCGACCGGAATCTTGTTGCCTGGCCGGATAACGACCGTGTCGCCCACTAACACCCGGGCGGTCGGAATCTCGACCTCGCGACCGTCTCGCAGCACTGTCGCCATTGGCGGCGCGAGATCCAGCAGGGCACGGATGGCTTCCGAGGCTCCCGCCCTCGCGCGCATCTCCAGCCAATGACCGAGCAGAATGAATACGAGCAGCACAGCTGACGCCTCGTAGAACTGCTCGCCCTTGAAGAAGAACGTGGCGCCGACGCTAAACAGGTAGCCCGTCCCGACACTGAGGAGGACCAACACGGCCATGTTCAGAATGCCGTTGCGCAGCGCGCGTACGGCACCGACGATGAACGGCCAAACGGGATAGATGATGGCAGCACTCGCCAGGAAGAACAGCAAGAGATTGAGATCCATGCCGAACGGTGGTTTCAACGAAATCAAGTCCACTCCCATTGGCGAATAGAGAAAAATCGGCACGCTAAAGACGAGACTGATCCAGAAGCGGTTACGCATGTCGCGCACCATGGCCTGCATATCCATGCCGGCGCCATGGCCCATCTCATGAGCCATGTCGCGCGACATCGGCACAGCGGCCGGCGCATGCAGGTGAGGCTTAGGCGAGGGACGCGCCGCTGCGATTGGCTTCGAATCGGCTGGCCTCATCGGCGCTCCGCCGACGGCGGGCATGCCGGGATGCGGTTCGCAGACATGCTTGGGCATGATCTGGCCGGTGCAGTGGAACCCGCACTCGTTGATCTTGTCCTTAAGCGCGGCCACGCTGGTGACGGTTTCGTCATACTCGACCGTCGCGCTGTTCGAGGCGATGCTCGCAGTCGCGCGTTGGACCCCGGGTATCCGGCTGAGCTGCTTCTCGACCGCCTGGTAGTCGAGCATGGCCAGCATGCCGCCCACATCAAGAGTGGCTGTTTTCATGCCTCACTCCTCTCGCTAAAGTTTTGCATCTCGGGTGCGCTCGCCTCGAAAATCTATGGAACATTGGTGCGACCCTAGTGATCGGCCCGTTTGCGGTCCTGTTCAATAAGATCAAACAATAGAACCGCACGGTGTACGCGCGCCGAGCGATCCTATTGCGAACTATTGCGTCATATCATCGACACGGATCATGTCTTGGACCGGCAAGGCGATTGGGCTGAGACCTTGTCTCGACGCAGAGCTTTTCTCGGGCCTCACGGTACGCAAGCTCGACCGCAGGAGTGTCGATTTTTGTCATCGGCCACGCAGGGAAGCGGTCAAAGCCTTCCTGATCGAGCGATTCCGCGGGCCAGCCGAAAGGTGAACCAAAGCGCCAGCGCGTAAGCTAGCGCGGCGAGAGCCGGCATGTCCTCGTAAAGGCGGGGACCAATACTGTGTTGCATGAGTAGCGATCCCGCGATGTAGAGACCTAACGTGACGAGGGCGAGCGCTATGCGATTGCTGCTCCGGTCGAGACGTGCCTCCAAGCCGTCGAGGCCATGAAGCCGCAGGCTCAACCCCAGGCCTTCGCCTTCCTGATTCAGCCGTCGAGTCCACGAGCCGAGCACGACCGGCAGGTCTTGCATGGCGGCCAAGGCGTCTTGTTTCAGCCGGTCGATCGTGACCGTCCAGTCCGCTTGTTCCATCGCGGCTTTAAGAACTCCGGGCCCTTTGGCCTGAAGGTTTTCCAGGAGCTGAAAATTCGGATCCAACGTGCGTACGGCATGCTCGGCGTTGAACATGGCGCGCATGAGGACCACGAGATCGTAGGGGATGAACACGTTCTGCGCCTGCCCGAGCCGCGTAATCCGGAGGAAAGCCTCGGCCATCGACCATTCTTTCAGCGGCCGCGCCGCGAAATCGGCGATGATCTCGGTAAGGCCACGGCGGAACTCGGCGCGGCTCATCTCACCGCCGAGCACGCCGAGATCGATGGCGGAATCCAAAAGCCAGTCGGCATCTTGATGAACGAAAGCATTAGTGAAGGCCGCGAGCTTGCGGCGCGCGGCGCGGTCGAGGAAACCGATTAGTCCGAAGTCATGCAAGCAGATCCGTCCTTCGGCGGTAATGAAAATGTTGCCAGGGTGGGGGTCGCCGTGGAATACGCCGAGGACGAAGATCTGATATAAATAAGCATCGACGAAATCATTGGCGAGGCGTGGCCCCTCGGATTTTATCGCCGGATCATCGATTCGCCGCCCGCTGCTCCGCTCTTGCACAATGACGGTCTCACTGACGAGACCTTCGATGACGGCCGGGATATGAATCGTCAACGAATCCGCAAAGGCGACTACGAAACGCTTGATGTTGCGGGCCTCTTGACGAAAATCGATCTCCTTGCGCAAGTTGCTCCAGATCTCGTCGATGATCCGCAGCGGCTGATAATGGCGCAAGCGCGGCATGAGGGCCGTGGCGACCCGCGTCACCGCCATAAGCGCCCGCATGTCGCGATCAATCTGCGTCTTGATGCCGGCACGACGGACTTTGACGATGACCTTGCGCCCGTCATGCAGCTCTGCAGCGTGGACTTGCGCGACGGAAGCCGCGGCAAGCGGCCTGTCATCGAAATGGGCGAAGAGCTCCTCGATCGGATGCTCGAGTCCGCGTTCGATCTCGTGAACGGTATCCTTTGCCGGAAAAGGAGCGATGTGATCCTGGAGCGATTGCAGCGCCGCGACGTACTCGTCGGGCAGGAGATCCCGACGCATGCTGAGCGCCTGGCCGAATTTGATGAAGGTTGTCCCAAGTCGCGCAAGGGCAAGGCAAAGGCGCTGCGGCGGCGGCTGCGGTGAGCGCGACAGATGCAGCCGGGATAGCGCCGAGCCGACTGTGAATCGCAGGACTTCGAACGCAATACCGAATAGCCGGAGCAATGGGCTCATTGCCGTATCATTGCACTTCGACCGCCGCCGTTGCATTGGCACGATGTTCTACACCGTACCGATCTGGCACGTCGTCTGCGTGTGACCGCTCCCACGCGAGGATGTAATCCCGGGTTAGCGGCACGGTGTCGACGCGCCTACTCAATTGGACCTGAAAATTGACCAGGCCGCCATGGCGGAATGCGGCCTTGCAGCCCGCGAGATAGAATTCCCACATACGGCAAAACCGTTCATCCGCGCGAACGCGCTTCCACGCATGTCCCCTGCTCCAGCCGAGATTGGCGAAGCAGAGATCGAGGAAATCGTAAACGTCGCCATCATCTGTGGAGAGCGCGCCATCCATGTAGGCTTCCCCGAGGGCCGAGTCGGGATTCAAGGGCAGCCGCGCAATGACGGCAGTATCGGCAATGCGGATAGCCACGGAGTGGATACCGCTGCCGATATGATGGGCGCGTCCGTCAGACGCAATAATCGTCACTGCGCCTCTGCGGACAATCTGCCGGAACAGGCTCCGCAATAGAAGCATGTCTCCGCTTGCTGCAATATCCTTGAGCGAACGGCCTGATCTCGTCCGAGCCCTCTCGCGATCAAAATGATCGGACTGGATGCTCATTGCTAGCTTCCAGCATTGGTGAAAAGGACCAAATGCCAGTCAACTAGCTGCCGTAGCTGAATTCTTTGATCGGGATCAAATATCCATGGGAGGCAGCCGCCTGCTTCTGCACATCGAACTGGGGTTCACCTGAGCATGTCGGCCGACACTCGCGCTGGAGTCTGCGGTAGGTGTGAGCAGGGGGCCGGGTCTATTTTTGTGCGACGCACACATGCGACTCTCGAGATTCTCGCGGATCCTGGGTGGGGGCGAGCAGCGCACCGGATGATGCCCTGAAATCTGTCTCAACGCGCGAATCCGGCGCATGTAATTTTCGGGCTTGAGGGGTCAACTATCTCCGCTGATGGTCCCAACAATCGACCGCAAATGATCCTTGACTTCCGGCACCTCCACGAGATCTCGCCCGCAAGTCATGCAGAACGGCTTCGGCGCACCCGGCCGGCGTTTGGGCGCGCCTGGCTTGCATTCATCGCAGGCCAAGATGATCTCTGATGCCTTGGCCAAGTTAGCGGCGTCCAGCCTGACCAACCTCGAGACGTCCACGCGGCAAACATTCGGTTCACGCAGCAGGAGCTTGTACAGCCCATGCGGCGTCCACACCCAATACCGCCGTCCGAGCAGGTAAGAAGCAAGGGCCGCGCACGTCATCCAGCCGCGCACTTGGCTGCCGTGTCCCGGGATGAACTCGCGCACATGCAGCACGTCGCCGCGCGCACCCCAGAGCAGGAACTTTCTTGCCTGCTCGGAAGTGATCGTGGCCGTCAACAGACGGTGCCACCACGGTTCAAGAAGGGTCCACGCCCCCGGCCCCGCCGGCTTCATGGCGAAGACATGCTTGTGCCGTTTGTGCACAAATGGGTGCCACCACTGCTTGACAAGCCCGGGCACGAAACAGACGTACCAAGCTGCCGCTCCGATCGTGACCGGGGATCCATTCTCATCCAGCTCAAGCTCGGTCGTCTCCATCGGTGGTGCCTCCACTAACCTCCAGCTATAAACAAGACGCTGCTACGACGATACGTATTTAGGTCAGCTCGCGGACCGAGCATTTGTGTGGATTGATCTGCATCAATGATGTCGGTGATGCACCGCCATACGGTTTCAACGATTGGACCCGCGCGTGCGGCGCCTCAGAAGGTGCTGCGCATGCGGCAGTCAGAAGATCGAGCCGTCGCCTGTAAGGGCGGTGGCAGGCTTGAGCGTTCCATGAAATGTAGCAATGCTGGTCGAGCAACGATGGCCAAACGGCAAGATCACCAGCACGATCGTCGACCACCAGCGCAGCGCCATTAGAAGGCGCCGGCGCGAGGTTGGCATGGAAGAGACCGATATCGAGGGCCTTGCGGTTGAGTTAGATGTCGAACTCGATGGGGTAGTCTGCAACTGCCTCTACAAGCTGCTGCCGACGCTCAACCCGGATTATGCGGAGGTCATCTGGCGCGCCGACATCCTTGGCGAGCCCTGCGTCGGCATCACGCTGAACAACGTGACAGTTCGGATTCATCGAGGTCGCCAAAGCGCTCAAGAAACGGCTCAAGGAAATGTGTCTGACCTGTCCCGTCCATGGCTTCCTCGATGATGGAAAGCGTCACAGCGTGTAGCGGTTTCTAGCCCTCAGCGACGGTCATGTTGTCGGTGTTGCGAGCTGCGCCAATCTTCTGCTGGCCTTGACGCGCAACGCCGGTCGCGTTTCGTCGGGGGCCTGACAGACAGGCCATGGTGGAAGGATATGGTCGATCCTCTCGGCCGGGGGCCTACCCAATCGAATGCTGACCCGGCTGCTTTGCCGGTGGCACCCACCGTCGATCCTGGGTGGATCCTCGTCGATGAAGGCTTTTCGCTCGCGCGCGAGCATGAGCTGGAGTCGTTGTTCGCGATCGGCAATGGCTATGCAGGATCGCGTGGCTCGCTTGCGGAAGGCAGCGCGCTCTCAGCACCTGCGACTTTCTTGGCGGGGGTATTCGATTCTCAGGTGGGTTCCGTAACGGGCCTTGTGTCGACAGCGGACTGGACCCGTCTGTCCGCCACGGTCAACGGCCGCCTGCTTCGGCTCGATCAGGGCCATAGCCTGGAGCATCGCCGCGTCCTCGACATGCGGCAAGGCATCCTCTGGCGGGAGTGGCGGCATCAGAACGCAGCCGGTGAAATCACGCGGCTGAAAATGCTACGCCTCGCCTCTTTGGCCGACCGGCACCTCCTGGTTCAGTGTGCGACAATCACGCCCGAAAACTACAGCGGAAGTGTATCTATCGACGCCGCACTGACCGGCACCGTAACCCAGGTCACGGGTAGCGGCACGACGGTCGCCATGGCGGTTGCGCGCCGAGTCGTGGATTCCGCCGGCCACTGCATGAGTTCAACTGAAGTGGTTGTTGGCCAGCTAAGCCTCGAAGTCAGGCTGGGCGAAACATACCGGCTCGATCGGGTGGTCGCCGTGCACACTTCCAGGGACACGGACGAGCCGCGCGAAATGGCGGGCAGGCAGGTCAAGCACGCAATAGAGGACGTGAATGGCGTCATCGCCGAGCACCGTGAGGCCTGGCTGACAAGATGGAAAGCGTCTGATCTTCGGATCGAGGGCGATGCTGCGGCTCAGCGCGCGTTGCGCTTTGCCATTTATCATCTGTCGAGTGCGTCAAACCCGGAGGACGAACGCGTGTCCATTGGCGCCCGTGGCCTGAGCGGAACTGCATACAAGGGACACGTGTTCTGGGACACCGACATATTCTTGCTGCCGTTCTTTATACTCACTTATCCCGAGGCGGCGCGGGCGCTTGTCATGTACCGCTACTACACGCTTGCTGGAGCCCGAGCCAAGGCCGCTCGGCTTGGGTATCGCGGCGCCCTCTACGCATGGGAGTCGGCCGATACCGGCGAAGAGATGACGCCTCCATTCGTCGTCTCCCCCGACGGCGGGATCGTGCGGATTCTCACGGGAGAGCAGGAGCAACACATCAGCGCAGACGTCGCCTTTGGCGTGTGGAAGTACTGGGAAGCTACTGGCGACGAGGGCTTTCTTGTGAATGCGGGCGCAGAGATCCTGATCGAGACCGCGCGCTTCTGGGCAAGCCGCGCCGAGCTCGAAGAAGATGGCCGCTACCATATTCGTGGAGTCATTGGACCCGACGAATACCACGAGAAGGTAGATGACAACGCGTACACCAATGGTCTGGCGCAGTGGAACTTAGAGGTCGGGGAAGAAGTTGCCAGGCTTGTTGCTGAACGCTGGCCGGAGCAATGGCGGGCGCTTTCGCGCCGGCTCGGTCTCGAAGCCGAGGAGCCGCGCCGATGGCTGCAGGTGGCTCGCGAACTCTACACGGGGTTCGACGAGCAGACTGGCCTTTTCGAGCAGTTTCGAGGCTATTTCGGATTGGAAGATATTGATCTCGCCCCGTTCGCGCAGCGGACCGCGCCGATGGACGTGCTTCTCGGCCGCGAACGGATTCAGCGGGCCAAGATCATCAAGCAGCCGGACGTAGTGATGCTAGTACATCTCCTCTGGGAGCGCTTGCCCCCGGAGGTCCGCAAGGCGAATTTTGAATACTACGAGCCGCGCTGCGGGCATGGAAGCTCGCTAAGCCCGGCAATTCACGCGCTTGTAGCGGCTCGCCTTGGCGATGCTGCGCTTGCGGAGCGCTATTTCCGGGAAGCAGCTGAGATCGACTTGTCGGACAACATGGGCAACGCGGCTGGCGGGGTTCATGTCGGAGCCCTCGGCGGACTATGGCAGGCCACGGTGTTCGGCTTTGCTGGCTTGCGCTTCACCGACGAGGGGCCTGAGCATCGCCCAAACCTGCCGCCAAGCTGGCGCAGCCTGTCGATGCGATTTCAGTGGCGGGGCCGATGGCATGAACTCGCGCTTCCGGAAAGCGGCGCAGAGAGACGGATAACAGGAGGATGATCCATGAGCGAAGCGGTCATCCTCGTCCCACTCGACAGCTCGGAGCAAGCACTGGCGGCGCTGCCGGTGGCGAAGGTGCTGGGCGAGATCGAGCGAGCGGCCCTGCGTATTGTGCATGTCAGCGAGCGCAGGCCCGCAAGTGCCGAGCTGCTCAAGCTCGAGGCTACGGTGCCCGACGGCTCCACTGTCGATGCCCGCACTGGGGAGCCGGCCGCGGAGATTCTGCTTGCCGCGGGCGAGATGAAGCCGCGACTGATCGTCATGTGCACACACACCGCCGCCAAGCCGGGAAAGACGCTCGGTAGCACGGCGACGAACGTGCTCCGAAATGCTCCTTGTCCTGTGGTGCTGGTCCCCCCGGGACGCGGTTCAATCGCATGGCATCTACACCATGTCTTGGTGCCGCACGATGGGACCCCCACCACCAGCGCGGCATTGCGACCTGCCGCGGAGCTTGCCGAACGTGCTAGCGCCGAACTGCTGGTGGCTCACGTGACCGGCATAAGGGCTGCTCCTGCGGAACCTGGCTCTCTGACCACACCACGATATGTCGATCAGCCACAGCACGAGTGGCCCGCCTGGACCAGAGAGTTTGTCAAGCGCCTCGAGTGTATTTGTCCGCTCGGTCACTTGCACGTGCGGATGGTCCTCGCCCATGGAAATCCAGCGGCGGAAATCGTGCGCTTGGCCGAAAAACAAGCTGCGGACCTCATGGTCCTCGCGTGGAGAGGAAAGTGGGAAGTCTCGCGTGCAGTGACCCTAAGGGACATCTTACGGGAGGCGCAATGTCCCATAATGGTGGTGCGCGCCTGACATCGTAGCGGCCTCTGAGACCCAACGCGAAAAACGCTTCGGCGCGATTTCGACGCGGTGATCTTC
>Ga0318519_10000354_pt1 | contig 11801 bp, 5 predicted proteins | sample GRESIP178b2f15_FD_203510 | JGI IMG/M metagenome (GOLD analysis project Ga0318519, IMG submission 203510) | Tropical soil microbial communities from Luquillo Experimental Forest, Puerto Rico - GRE.SIPMG.178b2f15 | ecosystem: Environmental > Terrestrial > Soil > Tropical forest > Bulk soil... | reverse complement strand
GGAGCAATTGCCGGACCGCCGGGCGCGGCCCGTAGGGCCGGAGCATCGTGCTGGCCGGGCGCGGGCGCACGCGTTGGGGCCACCAGAACCAGCGCCCGAGAAGCGTTGCGACGGACGGCGTCATGAACGAACGCACGATCAGCGTGTCGAACAACAACCCGAGGCCGATGGTGGTCCCAATCTGACCGAGCACCTGAAAACCGCTGAACACGAACGCGCACATCGTGACCGCGAAAACGAGGCCGGCGGACGTGACCACCGACCCGGAGCCGGCCATCGCGCGAATGACGCCGGTCTTGATTCCGGCATGGATCTCTTCCTTAAACCGGGAGATCAACAGCAGGTTGTAATCGGATCCGACGGCCAAGAGCAGGATCACGGCCAGCGCGAGCACAACCCAGTACAGCTGAATGCCGAAGAGGTATTGCCAGACCAGCACCGACAGCCCGAACGAGGCGCCCAGCGAGAGAGCTACCGTGCCCACGATGACCAGCGCGGCGATAAGACTCCTCGTGATGATCATCATGATCAGCAAAATCAGGCTCAGCGCGGCGAACGCCACGATCATCAGGTCGTATTTGGCACCCTCTTGGATGTCCTTGTAGGTCGCCGCGGTGCCGCCGATATAGATCCGGGCGTCGGCCATCGGCGTGCCCTTCAAGGCCTCGTGCGCGGCCCTGGTGATCGGGTCGATGTGTGAGATGCCTTGGGGGGTAGCGGGATCGCCTTCATGGGTGACGATCATGCGGGCGGCCTTGCCGTCCGGCGAGAGGAACAGTTTCAGCCCGCGCTTGAAATCGGGGTTGTTGAAAACCTCGGGGGGCAGGTAGAAGCTGTCGTCGTTTTTTGCGGCGTCGAAGGCACGCCCCAGCGCCGTCGCGTTATCGATCGCGGCCTGCGTCTGGGCGTAGATACCGGACTGGGTGGCGTGGCTCGCCAACGTCAATTCGCGGTTGGTCTCCTGGCTTTCGATCTGGGGCGGTATCAGGGCTACCAGCTTCGGCTGCAGCGCGTCGAGCTTGTCCAGGGTGGCCGTGAGGTCCTCAAATTTTTCGGTGAGCAGGTCGATGCCGTCAAGCGCGTCCAGCACCGAGCGGATCGCCCAGCACACGGGGATGTCGAAGCAATGCTTCTCCCAATAGAAATAGCTACGAATCGGCCGGAAGAAGTCGTCGAAATTCGCGATCTTGTCGCGCAGGTCCTGTATCACGGCGACAGTGTCGTGAAAGCTTTGGGCCTCGTCGTGGGTGGTGGTGGCCAGCTGCTGCTGCAGCACGTACTGCTGCTTCAAGATATTGATCGTCTTCGCAAGTTCACCGGCCTGCTTGAGCAGGTCGTCCGCGCGATCTCGCTGGTACGTCAGGTTTTCTTGTTGGGCGGCGCTCTGATTGCTGACCACAAAGGCGAGCGAGCTGTGGTCGAGCGGGGTTCCCAGGGGCCTGGTGATGGTCTGCACCTGTGCGACGCCCGGCACGTGAAACACCGCCTTGGCGACCCGGTCCAGGATGAGCATGTCGGCCGGATTGCGCATGTCGTGGTCCGTTTCGACCATCAGCAATTCGGGCTCCAGCCGGGCGCGCGAGAAGTGCCGCTCGGCGGCGGTGTAGCCGACATTGGCCGGCGCGCTTTGGGGCATGTACGGGCGTGTGTCGTAACTCGTCTTGTACCCGGGCAGTGCGAGCAGGCCCACGAGGGCCAACGCGCACGCCGCCGTGAGAACGGGTGCGGGCCAGCGGACAATAGCCGTGCCGATCCGCCGCCACCCGCGGGTTCGCATGGCGCGTTTGGGGTCGAACATGCCCAAGGCGGCGCCCAGGGTAAGGACGGCCGGGCCCAGGGTCAGCGAGGCGAACAGCGCGACAAGAATGCCCAACGCGGCGGGAATGCCCAGGCTTTGAAAATAGGGCAACCGGGTAAAGGCCAGACACGCCACCGCGCCGGCAACGGTCAGGCCGGAACCCAAAACGATGTGGGCCGTCCCGCGAAACATGGTGTAGAAGGCGGTTTCCTTGTCCTCGCCGGCCCCGCGCGCTTCCTGGTAACGGCCCACCACAAATATCGCGTAGTCGGTTCCCGCGGCGATCACCAGCAACGTGAGCAGATTCGTCGCGTACGTCGACAGTCCAATTAGTCCGGCATTCCCGAGATAGGAGACGATCCCGCGGGCGGCCGCCATCTCGATAAGGACGGTGAACAGCACCAGCAGCATCGTGAGAACAGAGCGGTAAACGAAGAGCAACATCAGCGCGATCACCCCGACGGTTATCGCGGTGACCTTTGCGGTTCCCTTGCTGCCGACGTCGAACTGATCGGAGATGAGCGGCGCCGCGCCCGTCACATAGGCTTTGACTCCAGCCGGCGAAGTCGTGTGGTCGATGATTTCGCGGACGGCGCCGACGGACTCGTTCGCCAACGCCGAGCCTTGATTGCCCGCGAGGAACACCTGAACATACGCGGCCTTGCCGTCCGAGCTCTGCGAACCCGCCGCGGTCAGGGTGTCGCCCCAGAAGTCCTGAACGTGCTCGACGTGCTTCTTGTCCTGCTCGAGCTTGCGGATCATCGTGTCGTAAAACTTGTGGGCGTCCGCGCCGAGCGGCTTATCGCCCTCCAGGACGATCATCGCCTGGCTGTCGGTATCGAACTCCTGAAACTTTTGCCCAATGCGCTTGATCGCCTTCAGCGACGGCGCGTCGGGCGAGTTCAGTGCCACATTGTGGGTTTTTCCAACGTCTTCCAGCTGCGGCACCGCGATGTTCGTCACGGCGGCCAGCGCCACCCAGAACAGCAGGATCGGCACCGAAAGCCGGCGGATGGTGTGCGGCACGCGGGGCCGCGACGGTTGATGGTTGCTCATCCGGACTTATCCAGGCAGAAGGTGTAGGCGTCGACCTTGTTGACGGTGCGTTCGTCCTTGACGTCACCGTTGACGGTGATGCGGCAGCCGATGGTGTCCCCGTTGCCCTGCGCGACGACGTTGCCGACGACCGCGGGCTCCGTCGTGGTGATCGTGTACGACCAGGGCAGGGGGGCGTTTTTGACTTGCTGCGGCTGGGCGTTGACGTCCAGGTAGTTGATGGTTGCCACGGCCCCCGGTGCGCCAAAGACCTCGAGAACCACCTGCTTGGGGTTGAACGGGACGATCTCATTGGAAAGCCCGCTGTTGGCCGAGGTGCTGTAATGCGAGCCGAATATTCCGTGCAGGCGATCGATCGCGAATCCGGTGATCGCGACCACCAGTACCGCGACCAGCACAATCCACCCCCGCTTGGCGAGCGACGTAGTCGAAATCCTCTTCACCCGTTGGCCTTTCGATGCTCGGGCGATACGATCACCCTCCGCTCCGAGCGCGATCGTTCCCTATGACAGTACGGTACTGATCAGTACTGCACAAGAGACGCGGGCGTACACTGCCGCTTTACGCGCCGCCCCGGGTCAGGCCGGGGAGGATGAAATCGTCGACAAGAGTTTGCACCGTGCGACGGGTGGGCGGCTGCCCGGGGATGATGGATCTGAAGATCAGATACCCGGGCAACAGGTCCCAGAGTTCGTCGGTGATGGCGGCTTCGGTGATCTCGCCCCGGTCGACGGCCAGTTGCAGTATGTGCTGGATTAGGGCCTTGCGCTGATCGAGGAATTGGTGCTGCATTACCTCGGCGAGTGCGGGGTTGCGCGACACCTCGACAAGCACCGCGCGGATGGTGCTGGCAAGCTGAGGGCCGTCCTGGCAGATGTGCTCACCCAGTCGCAGCAAATCGCCCCGCAGGGTGCCGGTATTCGGCGGAACCGCGACCTGGCGGATGCCTTCGATGAAGGCGGCCAGCACCAATTCGGCTTTCGAGGGCCAGCGTCGGTACACCGTGGCCTTGCTGGCGCGGGCGGCGCAGGCCACGGCGTCCACCGTCAATCCGTCATAACCGTGCTCCTGCAGCAGCCGCAAGGTCACCGCGAGCAGCTCGGCCTCTCGCGGCGACCACGGTGATGACCCGGCGCACCGGTCGGCAGTCTGGGTCATAGCGCCCACCTTAAAGCGTGTCCCGCTCAAGAGCGGAGTTAAAGACACACTCCGCGACACGCCGAGGATGCGTCGGTGGTCGGTCATAGACTGGCGTCCCTATGAACCAGTCCTTCGTGCACCTGCATAACCACACCGAGTACTCGATGCTGGACGGTGCCGCGAAGATCACGCCGTTGCTCGCCGAGGTCGAGCGGTTGCAGATGCCCGCCATCGGGATGACCGACCACGGCAACATGTTTGGCGCCAGCGAGTTTTACAACGCGGCGACCAAGGCGGGGATCAAGCCGATCATCGGCGTCGAAGCGTACATAGCGCCGGGCTCGCGGTTCGATACCCGGCGCGTCACCTGGGGTGACCCCAGCCAGAAGGCCGACGACGTCTCGGGGAGCGGCTCCTATACGCACCTGACGATGCTGGCCGAGAACGCCGCCGGCCTGCGCAACCTGTTCAAGCTGTCCTCGCTGGCCTCTTTCGAGGGCCAGCTGAGCAAGTGGTCGCGGATGGACGCCGAGCTCATCGCCGAGCATGCCGAGGGCATCATCATCACGACCGGCTGCCCGTCCGGGGAGGTGCAGACCCGGCTGCGCCTGGGGCAGGACCGCGAGGCGCTGGAGGCGGCCGCCACGTGGCGCGAGATCGTCGGGGCGGACAACTACTTCCTCGAGCTGATGGACCACGGGTTGTCGATCGAACAACGGGTCCGCGAGGGCCTGCTCGAGATCGGCCGCGCGCTGGGCATTCGGCCGTTGGCCACCAACGACTGCCACTACGTCACCCGCGACGCCGCGCACAACCACGAGGCGCTGCTGTGCGTGCAGACCGGCAAGACGCTGTCGGATCCCAACCGCTTCAGGTTCGACGGCGACGGCTACTACCTGAAGTCGGCCGCCGAGATGCGCCAGATCTGGGACGGCGAGGTGCCCGGCGCCTCCGACTCGACGCTGTTGATCGCCGAACGGGTGCAGTCCTACGACGAGGTGTGGGCGCCGCGCGACCGGATGCCGGTCTTCCCGGTGCCCGAAGGCCACGACCAGGCGTCCTGGCTGCGTCACGAGGTGAACGCCGGGCTGAGCCGGCGGTTTCCCCACGGACCGCCGGACGGCTACATCGCGCGGGCGGCCTACGAGATCGACGTCGTCTGCGCCAAGGGCTTCCCGTCCTACTTCTTGATCGTCGCCGACCTGATCAACTACGCGCGCTCGGTGGGCATCCGGGTCGGGCCCGGCCGCGGGTCGGCCGCAGGATCGCTCGTCGCCTACGCCCTGGGCATCACCGACATCGACCCGATTCCGCACGGTCTGCTGTTCGAGCGGTTCCTCAACCCCGAGCGCACCTCGATGCCCGACATCGACATCGACTTCGACGATCGTCGCCGCGGCGAGATGGTGCGCTACGCCGCCGACAAGTGGGGCCACGACCGGGTGGCCCAGGTGATCACCTTCGGCACCATCAAAACCAAAGCGGCGCTGAAGGATTCGGCGCGGATCCACTACGGCCAACCCGGGTTCGCCATCGCCGACCGGATCACCAAGGCGCTGCCGCCGGCGATCATGGCCAAGGACATCCCGCTGTCCGGCATCACCGACCCGAACCACGAGCGCTACAAGGAAGCCGCCGAGGTCCGCGGCCTGATCGAAACCGACCCGGACGTCCGCACCATCTACCAGACCGCGCGCGGCCTGGAGGGGCTGGTCCGCAACGCCGGCGTGCACGCCTGCGCCGTGATCATGAGCAGTGAGCCGCTGACCGAGGCCATCCCGCTGTGGAAGCGGCCGCAGGACGGGGCCATCATCACCGGCTGGGATTACCCGTCGTGCGAGGCCATCGGTCTGTTGAAGATGGACTTCCTGGGGCTGCGCAACCTGACGATCATCGGCGACGCGATCGACAACATCAAGGCAAACAGGGGAATTGACCTCGACCTGGAATCGGTGCCACTCGACGACAAGGCCACCTACGAGCTGCTCGGGCGCGGCGACACGCTAGGCGTGTTCCAGCTCGACGGCGGGCCGATGCGCGACCTGCTGCGCCGCATGCAGCCGACCGGGTTCGAAGATGTCGTCGCCGTGATCGCGCTCTACCGGCCCGGGCCGATGGGCCAGAACGCGCACACCGACTACGCCGACCGGAAGAACGGGCGCCAGGCCATCCGGCCCATCCACCCCGAGCTGGCCGAACCGCTCGAGGAGATCCTGGCCGAAACCTACGGCCTCATCGTCTACCAAGAGCAGATCATGCGCATCGCGCAGAAGGTGGCCGGCTACTCGCTGGCCCGAGCCGACATCCTGCGCAAGGCGATGGGCAAGAAGAAGCGTGAGGTGCTCGACAAGGAGTACGAGGGCTTCGCGGAAGGCATGCAGTCCAACGGATTCTCCGCGGGCGCCATCAAGGCGCTATGGGACACCATCCTTCCGTTCGCCGACTACGCGTTCAACAAGTCGCACGCCGCCGGCTACGGCATGGTCTCGTACTGGACCGCCTACCTCAAGGCGAACTATCCCGCCGAGTACATGGCCGGGCTGCTGACCTCGGTCGGCGACGACAAGGACAAGGCGGCCGTCTATCTGGCCGACTGCCGCAAGCTGGGCATCACGGTGCTGCCGCCGGACGTCAACGAGTCCGGCCTGAACTTCGCGTCGGTGAGCGCCGACATCCGCTATGGGTTGGGTGCGGTGCGCAACGTCGGTGCCAATGTCGTGAGTTCGTTGATCAAAACCCGCAGCGACAAAGGCAAGTTCACCGACTTCTCGGACTACCTGAACAAGATCGACATTTCGGCGTGCAACAAGAAGGTCACCGAATCACTGATCAAGGCGGGCGCTTTCGATTCGCTGGGGCATGCCCGCAAGGGCCTCTTCCTCGTCCACACCGATGCCGTCGACTCCGTGCTGGGCACCAAGAAGGCCGAGGCGATGGGGCAGTTCGACCTGTTCGGCGGCTCTGATGGGGAAGGCGCCGGAGACGCCGTGTTCACCATCAAGGTGCCCGACGACGAATGGGAGGACAAGCACAAGCTGGCCCTGGAACGGGAGATGCTGGGGCTGTACGTGTCCGGGCATCCGCTCAACCGGGTGGCGCACCTGCTTTCCGCCCAGGTCGACACCGCCATCCCCGCGATCCTCGACGGCGATATTCCCAACGAAACCCAGGTGCGGGTGGGCGGCATCCTGGCGTCGGTGAACCGGCGGGTCAACAAGAACGGAATGCCTTGGGCCTCGGCCCAATTGGAAGACCTGACCGGCGGCATCGAGGTGATGTTCTTCCCGCACGCGTACTCCACGTTCGGCGCCGACATCGTCGATGACGCGGTCGTCCTGATCAACGCCAAGGTGGCGATCCGGGACGACCGGATTGCCCTGATCGCCAACGAACTTGTGGTGCCCGACTTTTCCACCGCGCAGGCCGACCGGCCGCTGGCGGTCAGCATGCCGACGCGGCAGTGCACCTTGGACAAGGTCAGCGCGCTCAAGCAGGTGCTGGCGCGCCACCCCGGCACCTCGCAGGTGCATCTGAGGCTCATCAGCGGGGACCGCATCACCACCCTCGAGCTGGACGCTTCGCTGCGGGTCACGCCCTCGCCGGCGTTGATGGGCGACCTCAAGGAGTTGCTCGGTCCGGGCTGTCTCGGCGTCTAGGGACGACTGGGGCTTCGGCGGTGCGTCCAGGGCGGGAGTTCGACGGAGTTTCCGCCGTCAGCGCACACCGGACGCCGCAGATGCACACTCGACGGGTTTGAGCTGCGGCCCTCAGAACCGGTAGCGCAAGATTCGGGCCTTGCGGGCGGATGCTTCGAACCGACCGGATGCCTTGGTAGCCAACCGAATCCAGCCCGGAAAGAGTTCCACCTCGGGGGCGTGCGCCAAGCTCGCCTCTTCGACCAGCGTCAGCCGCGGATTCCACGCTTCGGGCACGCGCGCGTCCTTGAACCCCGCATAGCCCCATTGGACGCCGACGGAGTGGAACATCTTCTGCGGGGCCAGCTTCACCGCGAGGCGGCTGAACCAGCCGATGCGTCCGTAGTCGTTGAAGGCCAGTTCCCCGGACCGGAAGTGCCCGGTGATGCGGCGGACGACACCGACGATCACCGGCTCCGACAGAAACGCGAACAGCCCGTCGGCGATCACCATGGCGGGCCGATCGGCCGGGATGGTGTCGGGCCAGCTGTCGTCGGCCACCGATGCGGTAACCGAGTGAGCTCGCTCGTTCGTCGGCATCAGCTGGTTGCGCAGCGCGATGACGCCCGGCAGGTCGACGCTGTACCAGTCGACCGGCAGGCCGACCCGAAACGGGCCGGTGCTCAACCCGGCGCCGAGGTCCACCACCACGGCATCCGGGTGCTCGGCGACAAACGCCCGCACCCGGTCGTCGAGCATCTTGGCGCGCAGCGACGCCTGGCACACCACGCTCTTGGGTACGCCGAGCGCGGCGAAGTCGTAGTCGATCTTGTTGACGATGGCGTCGGCGAGCGTATCGCCGAGAATCGGCCGTGGCCATCGGCTGTCCAGCGCTCGCGCGTACTGGGTCAGCAACGCCGTCTGCTCAACGGGGGACAGAGCGCTGACATCAACACCGCGATCGGACCCCACAACCCGAACGTACCCGGTGGTCGCCGGTCGAGGACGTTGCTGCGCCGGAGAAATCGCGCGATGTATTCCGTGCCCCTGATCACGGACGTACGCTCACCGATGTGTGGGCAGTGCTGATCCGGCGCCAAGGAGACCCGAAATGACGACGACCGAGCGTCCGACCACCCTGTGCGAGGCGTTCCAGCGCACCGCGTCTATCGATCCGGACGCCGTTGCGCTCCGCACACCCGGCGGCACCCAGACACTGACGTGGCGGGAGTATGCGGCGCAGGTGCGGCAGGTGGCCGCCGGCCTGGCGGGCCTGGGGGTTCGGCGGGGCGACACCGTTTCGCTGATGATGGGCAACCGGATCGAGTTCTATCCGCTCGAGGTGGGCGCCCAACATGTCGGTGCCACTTCGTTTTCGGTGTACAACACGCTGCCCGCCGAGCAGCTGACTTATCTGTTCGACAACGCCGGCACCAAGGTCGTGATGTGCGAGGAGCAGTATGTGGACCGCATCCGCGCCAGCGGTGCGCCCATCGAGCACATCGTGTGCATCGACGGTTCGCCGCCCGGCACCATCTCGGTAGACGACCTGTACGCCGCCGCCCCCTACGACTTCGACTTCGAGTCGACCTGGCGCGCGGTGCAACCCGACGATGTGGTCACTCTTATCTACACGTCCGGTACCACCGGAAACCCCAAGGGTGTCGAGATGACCCACACTAACTTGCTGTTCGAGGGCTACGGCCTCGACGCCGTGCTCGGGATCCAGTTCGGTGACCGGATCACTTCGTTCCTGCCGTCGGCGCACATCGCCGACCGAATGACCGCCCTGTATGGCCAGGAGATGTTCGGTACCCAGATCACGGTCGTGTCCGACGGGCGCGCCATCGCGGCGGCGCTGCCCGACGTGCGGCCCACGGTGTGGGGCGCGGTCCCGCGAGTATGGGAAAAGCTCAAGGCTGGAATCGAATTCACCGTCAGCCACGAGATGGACGACGCCAAGCGGCAGGCAATGGAGTGGGCGATGTCCGTGGCCGCAAAACGCGGCGGCGCCCTGCTCGCCGGCGAGCCGATGTCCGATGAAGACGCCGCCGAGTGGGCCAAGGCCGACGAGTTGGTGCTGTCGAAGCTACGGGAGCGGCTCGGCTTCGGAGAGCTCCGGTGGGCGCTCTCTGGCGCGGCGCCGATCCCCAAGGAGACGCTGGCTTTCTTCTCCGGTATCGGCATTCCAATCGCCGAGCTTTGGGGGATGTCCGAGCTGAGCTGTGCCGCCACCGTCGTCCATCCCCGCGACGCGCGCCTGGGAGCCGTCGGCAAATTGCTTCCCGGGCTGGAGGGCAAGATCGCGGACGACGGCGAATACCTGGTCCGCGGCCCGCTCGTGATGAAGGGCTACCGCAAGGAACCGGCGAAGACCGCGGAGGCGATCGACGCCGACGGCTGGCTGCACACCGGCGACATCTGCGATGTCGACTCGGACGGCTATGTGCGGATTGTCGACCGTAAGAAGGAGCTGATCATCAACGCGGCCGGAAAGAACATGTCGCCGGCCAACATTGAGAACACCATCCTGGCCGCGTGCGACATGGTCGGCGTGATGATCGCGATCGGCGACGGACGACCGTACAACACCGCGCTCATGGTTTTCGACGCCGACTCGGTCGGCCCGTACGCGGCCCGGCACGGACTGGCCGATGCCTCTCCGGCCGCTTTCGCGGCCGACCCGGAGGTTGTCGCCCGGATCGCGGCGGGTGTGGCCGAGGGCAACGCGAAACTAGCTCGGGTGGAACAGATCAAGCGCTTCCGGATATTGCCCACGCTGTGGGAGCCCGGCGGAGACGAGATAACGCTCACGATGAAACTCAAGCGCAAGCCGATCATGACGAAATACGCGGGCGAGATCGAGGAACTCTATTCCAGCGAGCCACCTCCGGAGGTCCGCGAGCCGTCCGAAACCGCAACGGTGCAGCCGGCGTGAGCAGGGGACCGGGGGCTGCCCGTGAGATCGGTCGGGTGAGAGTGCGAAACTTGCTGCAGCGCACCGGAATTGTCGACGAGTCGACGGTGCCCCTGCCGACCGACCCGGCCGAGGTCGTCCAGCTGTTGGCGGCGCCGTGGTATGAAGAGCGGCTGATGAAGCTGGCGGCCGAGCTCGGCCGCGACCCCGAGAGTGTGCGCGCCGAGGCCGCAGGGTATTTGCGCGAGATGGCGCCCTCGCTGGACGAGCGGGCGATGAAGGCGTGGCGCGGGTTCAGTCGCTGGTTCATGCGGGCCTACGACGTGCTGGTCGACGAGGACCAGATCGCGCGGCTGCGCAGGCTGGATGGCAAGGCGGCGCTGGCGTTCGCCTTTTCGCATCGGTCCTATCTGGACGGCATGCTGCTGCCCGAGGTGATCCAGGCCAACCGGCTCAGGCCGGCGCTGACCTTCGGCGGGTCGAACATGAACTTCTTCCCGTTCGGCGCTTGGGCCAAGCGCACCGGGACGATCTTCATCCGCCGTCAGACCAAAGACATTCCCGTCTACCGCTTCGCGCTGCGCGCCTATACCGCGCAGCTGGTGCAAAACCACGCCAACCTCACCTGGTCGATTGAGGGAGGCCGGACCCGGACCGGCAAGCTGCGGCCTCCGGTGTTCGGGATCCTTCGGTACATCACCGACGCCGTCGACGAAATCGACGGTCCTGAGGTGTATTTGGTGCCGACGTCCATCGTGTACGACCAGCTGCACGAGGTGGAAGCCATGACCACCGAGGCCTATGGCGCGGCGAAACGGCCCGAAGACGTTCGCTTCCTGATCAACCTGGCGCGGCAGCAAGGCGAGCGGCTCGGCCGCGCGTACCTGGACTTCGGCGAACCGCTGCCGCTGCGCAAGCGCCTCGAGGAGCTGCGCGCCGACGAGTCCGGGACCGGGACCGAAATCGAACGCATCGCGCTGGACGTCGAACACCGGATCAACCGGGCCACACCCGTCACCCCTATCGCGGTGGTGAGCCTCGCGCTGCTGGGGGCGGACCGGTCGTTGTCCATCAGCGAGGTGCTGGCCACGGTGCGACCGCTGGCGAGCTACATCGCGGCGCGGAACTGGACCGTGGCCGGTGCGGCCGACCTGACGAATCGCTCCACCATCCGCTGGAGCTTGCACCAGCTCGCCGCCTCGGGCGTGGTGACCGTCTACGACGCCGGCACCGAACCGGTCTGGGGCATCGGCGC
>Ga0318519_10000312_pt1 | contig 12315 bp, 8 predicted proteins | sample GRESIP178b2f15_FD_203510 | JGI IMG/M metagenome (GOLD analysis project Ga0318519, IMG submission 203510) | Tropical soil microbial communities from Luquillo Experimental Forest, Puerto Rico - GRE.SIPMG.178b2f15 | ecosystem: Environmental > Terrestrial > Soil > Tropical forest > Bulk soil... | reverse complement strand
GATACCAGCCGCGATTGTGGTAGGCGACGAAGTTCGCAGCGTCGCAGTCGATTGCGCGAGTCCACAGAGTCAGGCCGTCGTGCCAGTACAGGCTCTGGCGGTAGGTGAGGTGGGTGGCGACCAGGAGGTCGAACGCCATGAGCCAGGCGACCGTGCGCGTGATCCCGTCTTTCCCGCGAGCGTCGTACAGGAGGAGAAGGCCGGCCGCGATCCAGACGGAAAACGGCAGCGTCGCGAGATACGTGTACCGGTCCGCCGCGATCTGCTGTCCGAACTGCGTGAGGCCCGAAACGGGAGCGATGATGACGCCGAAGCAGGCCCATCCGGCGAGCGCCCAGGGAGCCCTTCGGCGCACCGCGACGAGAAGGACCGTGATCGCGATCAGCACGGCCGCCGCCACGAGATTCGTCGGGGCGAGCGGTTGGAACCGGCTGTCGAGCAGGTAGAGCGGCGACAGACCGATCGGGAGAAGCGCCTTCGAGACGTAGAAGCAGAGGCCGAAAGCGGCTTGCATCGTCCGGTCGAGCCAGCCATGGCCGGCGACGTGAATGCCGTACTCTCGCTGGGCGCGGTAAGCGAGGGTGCCGAAGGCGACCGCCGGCACGACGAACGGGATCTTCTCGAGCGCGAGACGGCGGATCGAGACCGACCGTCGCAGCGGGTACACATCCAGGACCAGGAGCACGATGGGCAGCGTGATCGCCCAGGGCTTCGCCAGGAAGGACAGCGCCGCGAACGCCGCCGAGGCCGAGACCCAGGCCGCGTAGCGGCGACTCCCGGACGCGCGGACGTAGGCGATGAGCGCCAGCAGGTAGAACAGGCCGCACAGGACGTCCTTCCGCTCGCTCAGCCAAGCCACCGACTCCACGCGCAGCGGGTGGATGGCAAACGCCAGGGCGCCGGCGGCGCAGCAGAGCCGGAACGCGGTCGCATCGGGCGGCGTGCGCGGGTCCTTGCGACGCTCCAGGAGCAGCCCGATCAACACGTAGAACAGGACGGCATTGATGCCGTGGAGCAGCAGGCTGGTGCCGTGCATGCGGCCCGCGTCCAATCCGAACAGACGCTCCTCGACGGCGATGCTCAGCCAGGTCAGCGGCTGATAGTGCCCCGGAAGGAGTGTCGTGAACATCCAGGCGAGATTCGACGGCGTGATCTCCCGCAGCCGCTCGTTCTCCACGATGTTCGTCTGATCGTCCCAGACGAAACCAGCCCGGGGCAGCGACCGAAAGGAAGCGCAGACGACCAGGAGCAGGAGCCCCGGAATCAGCCAGCGCGAGGCGTCGTGTCCGCGGCGCGCCTGCTCGCCTCCCTCCGCCACGCCATCCAGAATAGCCGAGGCCGCCGCGGGAATATCACGGCAGCGCCCCGTGTTTACAGAGGCAGGCCGCGCACGAACACGATGTGCGGCCCGAGCGCGCATCGCTCATCATGGACCTGGAGACCGACCATGAGCTGCAAACTCCCCGTGATCGCCGTCGCAATCGCCCTCGCCTCCGCCTGCGGAAGCGGGGGCGTGGCACAAGCAGGCGCCGGCGCGGCGAAGCCCGCACCGGCCGCGAAGGGAAAGACTGAGATCGCGACCCTCGCCGGAGGCTGCTTCTGGTGCACGGAGTCCGCGTTCGACGATCTGCCCGGTGTCGTCGACGTGATCTCCGGATACACGGGCGGCCACCTCGCCAACCCGACGTACGAGCAGGTGTCGTCGGGACAGACCGGGCATTATGAATCGATCGAGGTCCGGTTCGATCCGAGCAAGATCACGTACGCGGAGATCCTCAACGTCTTCTGGCGCCAGATCGACCCCACCGACGCAGGCGGTCAGTTCGCCGACCGCGGGGACCAATACCGCTCGGTGATCTTCGTTCACGACGACGCTCAGCGGAAGATCGCGGAGGCCTCGAAGGCCTCCCTCGAGAAGAGCGGTTGGTTCGACAAGCCGATCGCGACGCAGATCCTCCCCGCGGGACCGTTCTACAAGGCCGAGGAGTATCACCAGCACTACCACACGAAGCACCCGGTCGAGTACAACGCCTACAAGTGGGGCTCCGGGCGGGGGCCGTACATCGAGGCGTTCTGGAAGGAGAAGCCGCCGATCGCCCCGGCCGCGGCGGCACCGAGTTGCGCCGCGTGGGTGAAGCCGTCGGACGCGGAGCTCAAGCGCACGCTGACACCGCTCCAGTACGAGGTGACGCAGCACGAGGGGACCGAGCGGGCGTTCGAGAACGAGTACTGGAACAACCACGAGCCCGGGATCTACGTCGACGTCGTCTCGGGCGAGCCGCTGTTCAGCTCGAAGGACAAGTTCGACAGCGGAAGCGGCTGGCCGAGCTTCACGAGACCCCTCGTTCCGGCGAACATCGTCGCGCACCCGATAACGGACGCGGGAGATCAGGTCTCCGAGCTGAAGAGCAAGGCGGCCGGAAGCCATCTCGGACACGTCTTCGCCGATGGGCCGAAACCGACCGGAATGCGCTACTGCATCGACAGCGCGTCGCTCCGGTTCATCCCGGCCTCCCAGCTTGCGGCGAAGGGATACGGGGAGTACGCGAGCCAGTTCGAGAGCCAGCCGACCGCGCCGAAAGCCCCTTGATCCGACGGCCCTACGGGGCCCTCTGGCCATTACGAAAACGAGCACCTGCGGGGCTCGATCCCCGAATCGCCGGACGAACGCAATCACCCCGCCTTCCGCCGGCCCTTTCACGGCGGATCAGACTTGCTTGCACAGCATAACCGGCGTATCAGAGTCCCGACGCAATCCCAGGGGGACCAGCAAGGAAGCGCTGTCTTGAGGTGGAACTCTCGGCCCAGAGGTTTCGGCAAAATGTTGTCATATAGACATTCCGTCGGCCGCCACCAACCGACAAGGCTCTGACTGCGCGGTCTCGTCAGGGTCGCGAGTAGGGGGGGGAAGCCATGGCGAGTGGGAAGAGTCTCCTGCGGTCGAGTGGGGTTCTGCTCGCACTGCTTTCGCTGACCGCTCTCACGGTCGGCTCGCTGGTCACCGTCGGGCGCGCCTCGTCGAAGTCTCCGTCGTCGAGCCCGAGCTTCGTCACGTTCGAGTCGTCGCAGGTGAGGCCGCTCGCGATGTCTCCGGACGGCACCCGCCTGTTCGCCGTCAACACGCCCGACGGCAGCCTCGAGATCTTCCAGATCGGTCCCTCCGGCCTCACGCACACGGGATCGGTCCCCGTCGGCATGGAGCCCGTCGCCGTCGCGGCCCGCACGAACGGCGAGGTGTGGGTGGTCAACCACCTCTCGGACAGCGTGAGCATCGTCGACATGAGCTCGACGCCGCCGCGAGTGGCGCGGACGATACTGGTCGGCGACGAGCCCTCCGACGTCGTGTTCGGCGGAACGAGCCGGACGCGTGCGTTCATCACGACGGCCCACCGCGGCCAGAACAACCCGTTCGATCCGCAGCTCCTCACGCCGTCCGTCGGCCGGGCCGACGTCTGGGTCTTCGACGCGCAGAACCTGGGATCCGGCCTGGGCGGCACGCCTCTGAGCATCATGAGCCTGTTCGGGGACACGCCCCGCGCGCTGACCGTGAGTCCCGACGGATCGGTCGTCTATGCCGCGGTCTTCCTGTCGGGCAACCAGACCACGGCGATCCACGAGGGCGCGGTTCCCGACGGGATGATGACCCCCAGCACGAACGCCGACGGCGTGACCGCGCCCGAGACCGGCGTGATCGCGAAGTTCGACGGCGCTCACTGGCTGGACGACCTCGGCCGGAACTGGGACGCGCAGGTGAAATTCTCGCTCCCCGATTACGACGTCTTCGCGATCAACGCGAACGCGACGCCTCCGACGCTGAGCTCGACCTTCTCCGGAGTGGGCACGGTGCTGTTCGGCATGGTGACGAATCCCCAGAGCGGCAACGTCTACGTCAGCAACACCGAGGCGCGGAACAACTTCCGCTTCGAGGGGCCCGGGGTCTTCTGGGGAAGCACCGTCCGGGGGCACCTCCACGAAAGCCGGATCACCGTTCTCTCGGGCGGCTCCGTCCTCCCGCGGCACCTCAACAAGCACATCGACTACAACGCGTTCCCGGGGACGCAGGAGGAAAACGACAAGAGCCTCGCGTTCCCGCAGGGGATGGCGGTGACGGCCGACGGCTCGACGCTCTACGTCGCGGCGTTCGGGTCGCGCAAGATCGGCGTCTTCGACACCGCGAGCCTGGAGGACGACACGTTCGTGCCCGACCAGGCAAACCAGATCGAACTGAGCGCCGGCGGACCCACGGGAGTCGTGCTCGACGAGGCCCACGGCGTGCTCTACGCGATGACGCGGTTCGACGACGGGATCTCCGTCGTCGATCTCGCGACGAAGACCGAGACGGCCCACCATACGCTCCACAACCCCGAGCCCCCCGAGGTCGTCGCGGGGCGCCCCCTGCTCTACGACGCGCGGTACACCTCGAGCCACGGAGACTCGGCGTGCGCGAGCTGCCACGTCTCGGCGGACCTCGACGGGCTCGCCTGGGATCTCGGGAACCCGGACGGCTCGGTGACGAACAACCCGAACCCGTTCCGCTTCGGACCCGCCGGCGATCCCTCCTTCCACCCGATGAAGGGCCCGATGACGACACAGACCCTGCGCGGGCTGGTGAACGACGGGCCGATGCACTGGCGCGGCGACCGGACCGCGGGCAACGACCCCGGGGGCGACCCGCTCGACTCCCACGGCGCTCTCGTCAAGTTCAACGTGGCGTTCGAAGGGCTCGTGGGTCGAACCGGACCGCTCACCGACGAGGAGATGAACGCGCTCGCCGATTTCCTGCTCGAGATCACCTACCCCCCGAATCCCATACGCGCGCTCGACAACTCGCTGACCGCCTCGCAGTCCCGGGGGCACGACTTCTTCTTCACCGAGCTCAGCGACAACCAGCTCACGTGCAACGGCTGCCACCACACCGATCCGGTCAACGGCTACTTCGGCACGGACGGGTTCTCGAGCTTCGAGGGCGAGACCCAGCACTTCAAGATCCCGCAGCTCCGGAACGCGTACACGAAGGTCGGCATGTTCGGCATGCCGGTCGTCCCGCAGATCCGGGTTGGCGACAACGGCCCGAAGGGGCCCCAGATCCGCGGGTTCGGCTTCGTGCACGACGGTTCGGTCGACACGCTGGTCCGTTTCCACCGCTCGTTCGTCTTCTCCTTCACCGGCGGCGATCCCGAGCGGACCGACGTCGCGAACTGGGTCCTCGCCTTCGACAGCGACCTGGCGCCGATCGTCGGGCAGCAGATCACGCTGACCGCGACGAACGGGGCGACCGTCGGATCGCGCATCAATCTCCTGATCGCGCGCGCGGCGGTGACCTCGCCGCGGCCGGAGTGCGATCTCGTCGTGAAGGGAAACATCGCGGGGATCGCGCGCGGATGGGTCCGGAAGGACGACGGGATGTTCTACCCCGACCGCGCGTCGGAAGCACCGCTCACCGACGCGCAGCTGCGTGCCCTGGCCGGGACGGCCGGGCAGGAGCTCACCTACACGTGCGTCCCCCCCGGCTCCGGGACGCGGGTCGGGATCGACCGCGACGAGGACGGCTATCTCGATCGCGACGAGCTCGACGCCGGCTCCGACCCGACGAACCCCGCGAGCGTACCCCAGGACATCGACGGCGACGGCGTGATCAACAGCCTCGACTGCGCGCCGAACGACCCGACGACCTATCCCGGTGCGCCGCAGCTGTGCGACGGGATCGACAACACCTGCTCGGGGGTCGTTCCCCCCGACGAGCTCGACCTCGACGGCGACGGATACGTCGCGTGCACCGGCTGGAACGACGTCACGGGAACCCACCCCTCGATCCTGGGTGGGGGCGACTGCGACGACACGCGGCCCACGATCCACCCGGGCGCCGTCGAGACGTGCAACGGGATCGACGACAACTGCAACGGCCAGGTCGACGAGGGCGTCGCGGTGCCGGCGGCCACCCCCTACATGCTGGTGGGCAAGCAGGGGACGACCGTCTACATGGCGTGGAATCCGGTCGCGAACGCCACCGGCTACGACGTGGTCCGCGGACTGCTCTCCACGCTCCACTCGAGCGGCGGCAACTTCACGACGAGCACGATCGCTTGCGTGCAGGACGACACGTCGCAGAGCCAGTTCACGATCTGCGACACGCCCCCGGCCGGTGACGGGAGCTGGTACCTCGCGCGACCGAACAACTGCGGCGGGAAGGGAACGTACGATTCGCTCGCGGCGTCTCAGGTCGCTCCGCGCGACTCCCAGATCGCGGCATCGGCCGCCGCCTGTCCGTAGCCGTCAGGATTCTTCGTCCGGGCCCCGGTTGTCGATCACGTCGCGCACGATGTACCGCGGTCGCCTCTTGATCTCTTCGTAGATGTGGCCGAGGTATTCCGCGATGATCGAGAAGCAGACGAGCTGCACGCTTCCGAGGAACAGGACGACGAGGAGGATCGTCATGAATCCGGACGGCGCGCGGCGGTCATAGTGGACGTAGGCGCCGAGGTAGAAGAGAGCCATCAGCAAGGTCAGGCCGACGCAGTAGAAAGCGAGCGTCGAGATGTACTCGAGCGGTCGATGGCTGAACGAGAAGATCGCCAGCTTCGCCCAGCGGATGTTTCCGGAGAGCGAGTTGGTGGACACGCCGTCGAAGCGCGCCTGGCGGACGTACTCGACCCCCGCGTGACGGAATCCGGTGTACGCCCTCAGGCCGCGCAGGAAAACGAGCTTCTCGGGGAAGTCCCGAAGCAGCGTGTCGACGACCTTGCGGTCCATCAGCCCGAAGTCGCCGGCATCGACCGGGATCCGGATGTCGGCGAGGCGCCGGAGGAGCCGGTAGAAGACCTTGTAGGCGACTTGCCGGAACGCGCTCTCCTCGCGCTTGATCCGGACGCCGACGACGATGTCGAACCCCTCGAGCCACTTGTCGACGAGCGCCGGGATCATCGCGGGGGGATCCTGGAGATCCCCGTCCATGAGGATCACGCCGTCTCCGCGCGCGACCCGCATTCCGGAGAGGAACGCGCTCTGGCTGCCGAAGTTCCGCGTGTGATGAACGACCACGAGGCGGGGATCGGTTGCCGCCAGCTCCGCGAGGATCCGCTCGGCGTCATCCGGCGAGGCGTCGTTGACGTAGATGATCTCGTAGCGCGAGGTCACCGTCGGGAGAATCTCGGTGAGCCTGCGGTAGAACTCGCGGATCGATCCCGCGTCCCTGTAGCAGGCGATCACCACCGACAGCGATCGGCCGGTCACGACGTCCTCTCGAGCCGCCGGACGATCGCGGCCGCGATGCCCGCGGCGTCGATTCCCGCGAGGCGCCACATGTGCCGCTGGCTCCCGGCATCGTGCAGGAACCGGTCGGGCGCGGCGATCGACGTCAGGATCGGGGAGTCCGGCGCGCCGGCGAGGGGCAGCGCGAGCGCCTCCGCGAGTCCGCCCTGGGGCCCATGCTCCTCGACGACGAACACGTGCGCGGGGCGGCGCGCGCGGATCCAGGCGATCGCGCCGTCGATCGGTTTCACCGTGTGGACCGAGACGACGTGCGGGTCATGGCCGGCGCGGAGCAGGGCGGGGACCGCCGCGAGCGCCTCGCCGGCAATTGGCCCGCAGGCGAGGATCGCGATCGCGCCGCCTCGGCGCAGCGTCCGCGGCGATCCGGCGGCGAAGGCGTCCTCCGCCGAGGCGAGGTCCGGCTCCCGGTTGCGGCCGAGACGCAGATACGAAGGACCCTCGGAGGCCAGAGCGGAGCGAAGCGCGTGCCGGGTCTCCCACGGGTCGGCGGGGCAGAGCACGGTCATTCCGGGCATGGCGCGCATCAGCGCGATGTCGTCGATCCCGTGATGGGTGGGGCCGTTCGGCCCGTAGGCGAATCCCCCGCCGACGCCGGTCACGATCACCGGGAGACGCATGTTGCAGACGTCGTTCCGGATCTGCTCCAGGCAGCGGGCCGTCGCGAACGGAACGATCGAGTAGGTCACGGGGCGCATCCCCGAAAGCGCCAGGCCGGCGGCGACGCTCACCATGTTCGCCTCGCTCACCCCCATGTTCAGGAACCGGCCGGGGCAGGCGGCGGCGAAGCGGTCGAACAGCTTGTACCCGAGGTCTCCCGTGAGCAGCGCGATCCGGTCGTCGGCCGCCGCGGCCCGCGTGAGCTCGTCGACGAACGCATCCCTCATGCTCCGGCCGCCAGCTCGTCGAGCGCCCGGCGCAGGTCGGCCTCGCTCGGCGGGCGGTAGTGCCACTCGAGGTCGTCCTCCATGAACGACACGCCCTTCCCCTTGACGGTGTGCGCTACCACGAGGCGGGGGAGTCCGCCGCCGGACGCCCGGAGGGCGGGCACGAGCGCTCCGAAATCGTGGCCGTCGACCTCCGCGACGTCCCATCCGAACGCCCGCCACTTGTCGGCGAGCGGGGCGAGCTGCGTGATCTCGAGCGACCGGCCGGTGGCCTGGAGCTTGTTGAAGTCGACGATCGCGACGAGGTTGTCGAGGCCGCGGCGGGGGGCCCACATCGCGGCCTCCCACACCGAGCCCTCGTTGCACTCACCGTCCGACATCACCACGAACACGCGCGTGGGCGATCCCGTCAGGCGCGCCGCCAGGGCCAGCCCGGTGCCGATGCCGAGGCCGTGGCCGAGCGAGCCGGAGCTGATCTCGACGCCGGGGACGGCCTCGCGGCTCGGATGCTCGCCGAGGGGCGAGCCGTCGGCGCAGTAGCCGGAGAGCGCGGACCGGTCGACGAACCCGCGCGCGGCGAGACACGCGTACAGTGCCGCGCCCGCATGCCCCTTGCTGAGGAGGACACGGTCGCGCTGCGGATCGCGGGAGGTGTCCGGGCCGACGCGCGCCGCGTCGAAGTAGATCGCGACGAGGATGTCCACGCAAGACAGCGCGGAGGCGACGTGGGCGACACCGGCGGCCGACGACATGGTCAGCACGTCCGCGCGCACCGCGCGCGCGACCGCTGCGAGTTCTTTCGCCGTGGGCATGCCGCGCCGAGAATACCCTACGCCGCGGGTTTTCGAGCGATGATGCCGAGGTTGCCGAGGTTCGTGTCGATCATCACCCGGCCGGCCCGCGTCGCCTCGAGGAACCGGAGGACGGCGGGCTTGACCGGGGCCGGCACCGGGGCGAGGCGCATCCAGAATCCGAGCGGATACCGGTTGCGCACTCCGAAGACCTCGATCGTCTCGTACCCGTTCTTCTCGAAGAGCTTCCGGACCGTCGCGCGGTCGTAAAGGACGACGTGCTCGAGGTCGAGGATGGGCGAGTAGCGGCCGAGGAGGCGAGGCAGCCACCAGCCGACGTCGTGGCAGATCCAGAACATGACCCCGCCGGGGGCCAACAGTCGCATGCAGTCGGAGAGCACGTCGTTGGGCCGGAGGAGATGGTCGAGGACCTGGAACCCGCACACCAGGGAGAAGCTCTCCGCGGGAAACGAGCCGGGTCCGAGCACGCCCTCGATGATGCAGGAGCGTACGGCGGGAGCCGCGCTCGCGGCGGCCTTCCGGCTCGGCTCGAGGCCGCGCACGAGCCCGAAGCCGAGCGGCTGCACGCGCTCGAGAAACGCACCGTCGCCGCAGCCGACCTCGAGCACGCCGCGGCGATCGGGAAGGTGCGGGAGCACGCGCACGAGGAGGCGCGCGTAGGTGTCGGCGGCGAGCCCGCTGACTCCGCCGCCGGTCGCGTCGCTCGCGCGGTAAAGACCCAGGACCGTGCGCTCGTCGAGCACGGGATCCGCGCGCAGGCATCCGGTGCGCCGGTTGCGCACCATCCGGTAGTGGATCCGGTCCGGCATCCGGCGCGCGGAGAACACCGAGGGATCGAGGCGCGTGAGGTCCCAGTTCGCGGGATACACCTCGACGTCTGCGTCGTCGGTGCCGTCGAGCGGGCAGTACGTGTGGATCGGCGTGGGACCGTCAGGGGCCATAGAGGTGCTTGTGCGCGCGGAACCAAGCGAGGCTCGCAGCAAGCCCCTCGCGGATTCCCGTAGGCGGCGTCGCGCCGATCGACTTCCTCAGCTTGCTCACGTCCGCGACCCAGACGTCGGTGTCCCAGCCGCGCGGCTCCATGCGGTCCCATCGCGCGTCGATCGGGGCTCCGACGACCTGGCCGAGCGCCTCGACGAGCTGAGCGAGGCTCGTCTGGGCTCCGGTCCCGACGTTGACGATCTCGCCGGCCAGGCGCCGGAGCGCATCGATGCGCATGTAGACGTCGACGACGTCGTCGACGTACACGAAGTCGCGCACGGTCGTCGGCGACGCCATGTCGATCGGCTTTCCCTCGATCGCCGCCATCATCAGCCGCGGGACGAGGCGCGTGGGCTCCTCGTACGGGCCGTAGACCGAGAACAACCGCAGTGTCACGATCGCCTGCCGCGTCGATCGGCCGACATGACGGCACAGGAGCGACTGCGCGGACTTGGCGACCGCGTAGAAGCTGTCGGGCTCGAGCACGTCGGTCTCGCGCATCGCGAACGACTTCGCGCCGTACTCCGACGAGCTGCCGGTGTTGACGAAGAGATCGAACCCGACCTTGCTGCACGCCCGCACGACGTTCCACAGGCCCGTAACGTTGACGAGGAGGATCGGCTCGGGCTCGTTCTGGTAGTGGTAGGCGCCGTGGGTCGCGAGGTGATACACGATCGTCGGGCGGATCCGCTGGATCACGTCCTCCACGCGGGCCGCGTCGGTGATGTCGACGGGATGCACCGCGACCCCGTCCTCGATCCCGTTCAGGCGCCACGGGGTCGAGGACGGCTTCACGATCGCGTGGACATCCTCGCCGTCGCGTGCGAGGCGGGCGCAGAGATTGGCTCCGATGAACCCAGCGGCTCCGGTGACCAGGAATCGGCGGCGCGATGCGGCGGATGCCGTGACGTCCTCCCGCGAAAGCGAGGCGGGAAGTGTACCGCGTCAGTCGTACGTCATCCGCCGTCCGCCGAGGTCCACGAGGAATCCCTTCCCGACGGCGCGCGCGCGGCGGTGGATGTGCTCCGCGGCCGCGACGTCCTCGACCGCGATCCCGAGCGACTTGAAGAGCGTGATCTCGTCGGGCCGCGAACGCCCGGGCGCGCGGCCGATCGCGACCTCTCCGATCTCCCCGACGATGTGGTCGCTCCCGATCGCGCCTTCGCGCCTCGGGATCAGGAAATCGCCGGCCTCGCTGCCGACCGACTCGCGCCGGTCGCAGTAGAAGCGGGACCGGACCACGGCCTCGGTGTCGAGCTCGCGACACGCCGGAAAGCACGCGCCGACCGCGTTGATGTGCGCCCCCGGCGCGATCCAGGCGCCCTTCACGACCGGCTCGACGGACGACGTCGCGGTGCAGATGAGATCGGCTCCCTCGACGGCGTCTCTGGCCGAGCCCACCGCCTCGACCGTCATCCCGAGCGATTCGGAGTGGTGCCGCGCGAACGCTCGAGCCCGCTCGGGCGACACGCCACACACCCGCACGCGCCTGAGCCTCCGCACCGCCCGCATCGCGGCAAGGTGCGTGCTCGCCTGCGTCCCCGACCCGAGGATCGCGAGGTCGCCCGCGTCCTCACGCGCGAGAAGCCGCGTCGCGAGCCCGCTGACCGCCGCGGTGCGGATCGCCGTGATCGCGGTCGCGTCGATGATCGCGAGCAGGCTGCCCGTGCGCGCGTCGAACAGCAGCACCGCCCCCTGGTGCGAGTCGCGGTCGGTGCCGTGATTCGCCGCCATGACGGAGATGACCTTGAGGCCCAGCGCCTGCGGATCGGTCACGTGCGACGGCATCATCGCGATCAGCCCCGACCGGTCCGGCGTCCACATCATCGTGCGCAGGGGGAGGATGGCCTCCCCCCGCGCAAGCGATGCGAGGGCGCGCTCCATGACGTCGATGCACTCGCCCATTGGGAGCAGCTCCGCGACGAGCGGCTGGGGGATGATGAGGGTGGTCATTTCAGAGTCCTGCCTCGCGTCCGCACGTTGGATCGTTTGATGCCGACCCCCACCGCCGGACGATCGAACCTGCGGCGATCATAGACCCGGACAAGCGGAGCGCGACCGAGCGCACGCGAGATTCCTCCTTGGCGGAAGAAGGACGCTGCGGACGGGGAATCCGAACGGTGGAGCGGGCCAAGGGGCCGGGCGCGGCGCCAGGCCCCCGGCTCCCACCAGCTCCTGCGCGGCCGGGGCCGGGGTAGTCGCCGCCGTATCCCTTCGCTATATTGGCCTTCGGCGCAACCGGACGGGCTGACGATTGAGCGAGAGCACGACAACGCCGCAGCCGTCCTCCCTATTCTTCGATTTCTCGGGGCTGCGTCTCGAGTTCCGCGGGCTCACGCCCGAGCTGGCGTGCTACGCCGCGACGGACT
>Ga0318519_10000311_pt1 | contig 12315 bp, 10 predicted proteins | sample GRESIP178b2f15_FD_203510 | JGI IMG/M metagenome (GOLD analysis project Ga0318519, IMG submission 203510) | Tropical soil microbial communities from Luquillo Experimental Forest, Puerto Rico - GRE.SIPMG.178b2f15 | ecosystem: Environmental > Terrestrial > Soil > Tropical forest > Bulk soil... | reverse complement strand
ACGACGAGGTAAAGGCCGCGGTCAGCGCCTCGGCCGCTTTGCCCTGCTGCGCCATCGGATAGCCGTCGAAGGTGGTCGCCACCGACCATGCCTCGCCCGGGATGTTGAACAGGATCGAGGTGATGGCGCCGCCGAACAGAGCGCCCCAGTAGATGCAGGAGAGCATGACGATGGCCGAGGTCGGGTCCATCGTGAACGTGAGCGGCAGCAGGATCGCGACGCCGTTCGGCCCGCCCAGTCCCGGCAATACGCCGACGAAAATGCCGAGCACGAGCCCGACCATCATCACCGCCAGAGTCTTCCACGTCAGCAAGACGGTGAAGCCGTGAAGCAGCAGGCCGAAGGCTTCCATGCGCTCGCCTAATATCCGAACGCCGCTTCGAGCGGGCCTTTTGGCATGATGACGTCGAACGCAACGTCGAAGGTGACGAACATGATGATTGCGAATAGGAACGCGGTGAGGACCGACTTCCACAGCGCGATGCGCCCAATGATCCGCATGAAGCCCGCGATCAGGAGAAAACTTGCGACGTAGAGCCCGAGCCACTGCGTGAATAGGCAAAACAGCAGCGTGGGGATGAAGACCTGCATCACCCGGCGGAGCTGGTCGCGGGTGAGGAATGTCTGGCGGGCGCCCGCGCCCGTCACCAGCGAAGTGATGAGACCGTAGAGACTGGCGGCGGCAAGGATGAGGCCGAGGTAGAACGGGAAGTAACCGGCCTGCGGGCCGTCGGGGGCCCAGGCGATCCCCGTGCGCCAGTTGTCGAAACAAAGGAGCGCCGCCAATGCCAGCAGCAGCAGCGAAACGACGATATCGACGGTGCGGGTGCTGACGACCGACGGCGAACTATCCGACGGCGCGGTCGGGTCTTCGACGATGATTTCAGTTTCGGGTGTGGCCATTGGTCTGTTTGCAGCATTCCCGCGCGCCCCGGTCATTCATCCGCGAAACGGATGATGCGGTAAGCCGCCGCTCCCGCTCGCAGTTGCGGCGCTGGAGCATGCCGGATGCCTCATTCTTGCGAGGGATGATCGTGCGCGCTAGTTTGCGACAAATCCCGCCTCGGTCATCAGATTTTTATTCAGCGCATCGTCCTCTTCCAGGAACTTCACCATGTCGTTGCCGGTGAGGAAGATCGGCTTGAGCGCTTGTTTCTCCATGTAGTCCTTGTATTCAGCGGTCTGCGTCAACTTTTTGAACAGATCGACGTAGAACGCGGTCTGTTCCGGCGTCACCTTGCCCGGAAGGAACATGGCGCGCAGCATCAAGTATTGGACGTCGAGGCCCTCTTGCTTGCAGGTGGGAATGTCGTTCCACGACATGTCGCTGGTGACCTTGGCCTTGTATTCGATCCGCTCCTTGTCGAATACGCAAAGCGGCCGAACCTGACCCGCACGCCAGACCTCGAGGTTCTCGGACGGATTGTTGACGTTGGAGGCGGTGTGATTGCCGACGAGCTGTGTCGCGGCCTCACCGCCCGACTTGTAGGGCAGGTAGGCGAATTTCGCGCCGGTCTTCTTCTCCAAGAATACAGTGAGGACGTGGTCCTCGCGCCTCGAGCCCGTACCGCCCATCTTGAGCGTCGGTGTGGCGGTCTTGGCAGCGTCGGTGAACTCTTTGACGGTCTTGTACGGCAGTTGCGTATTCACCCACAACACGAACTGATCGAGCGCGATGACGGAAACCGGGGTGAGGTCGCGCCAGTTGAATGGAATCTTGGCGGAGAGCGGCAGCATGTATATGAGCGAGTAGGCGATGAGGACTTTGTTGGGGTCGCCTTCGTTCGATTTCATGTAGATGAGCGCCTCGGCCCCCGACGCACCGCCCTTGAGCGAGACGACCATCGGCTGCTTCATCAGATTGTTCTTCTGAATAGCGGCCTGCATCATTCGCGCCATCTGGTCGGACGCTCCGCCGGCGCCGGCGGCGACGACGATCTCCACCGGCTTGTTCGGTTCCCACGCAACAGCCGGTGGCGTCGCCAGCACGATCGTGACTGCCGCGCCAGCGCCCATGCAAATCGTCTTGATCATCCTGTCCTCCCTGAATGCACGCACGGGCAAAGACCCGCCGCGGCGCTTCTTGTCTGTTAGTCGGGCATTTTGCCGCTTTGCGCCCGTGGTTCAAGGGCGTTGGCAGCCGTCGAGCGGACCGCGACCCTTCGTCGCTCGCTCTTTCCGCGCGCGATTTCGCCCCCTGCCCCTCACCTGAAGCAAGCCGAAGGCAATGTCGCGTAAAGGTATTGAAGGATCATCCGCCTTCAGATTGGAAGCCAATGGCTAGTCTCGAGGAATCCATCAGCTGCCTTTGCTAGGCGGGTCGGCAGCGAGGTCTTTTGCGGACGAGCCGTTTTGCGCCTGAATCCAGCGCCTGAGCCAGCCGTTCGCGAGCAATACCGCAAGGGCGAGAATCAGCATCGCGATCAGCCCGCGCAGGGCGCTCGCGAGAAATGCTGCGTCGATTTTTGGAAACGGAAATTTCGCGAGCTGCTCCCCGCGCTCGATCATCCAGTGCCAGGCGACATGGGCGATGAGCGCCGACATAATGATGACGCCCAGCCATTCCCTGATCACGTATCTGAAGATGAGATCGAGCGCGGGAATTAGCACGAGCAGCACGGCGATTTGGCCGATTTCCACCCCGAGATTGAATCCGAATAGCGCCGTCATCAGATGGTTGCCCGCGAATTGGAGCGATTCGCGCAGCGCGAATGAAAAGCCGAATCCATGCACGAGGCCGAACGCGAAGGCGATGATCCAGCGCCGCGAAATGTCGTCCCCGAGCTTTCCCAGTGCCGCGTAGACGATGTTTTCGAGCGCCATGTAAATGATGGTGACCGCGATCAGTGTTTCGATGAGCGGCGGGAACCAGAGCGCGTCCGGAACAAACCCAAAGGCCGAGGCGATCAGAGAAATCGAATGCCCGACCGTGAACGAAGTGACGATGATGACGAGCGGCCGCAGCCGCCGGAACGGGATCACCAAGCAGCACAGGAACAGCAGGTGGTCGGTGCCTTCGAGAATGTGCCAGAAGCCGGACACGACGAAGCGCAGCGCGGCTTGGTGCCAACGGGGATCGAGGCGTACGAGGCCGGGATCGCCGTGGAGCTCGAACGCGCGCGTGGCGCCGTCGGGCGGCAGGAAGCGCAATGCCGTGGAGACTTTCTGGCCGAGCCGGTCGACGCGCAGGCGGATCGCGAATTCAGAACGGTCGGATTGGATCGGATATTCAAGCAGGACGTCGAGCAACTGTTGGTTCCAATAGAGCTCCAAACCGTCGGAGAGCCGAGGCCCTTCCACGTGCGCACGCGCTTGCTCATACGACGTGAACGATCGATCGGACGGCAGCGACACGCGGGCGTAGAGGATGTGAGGTGGTGGAAGCGGCGCGCCGTTTTCGTAGATGGTGATATTGTCGATCAGATAAAGCTTCGTAGCGTCGCGCAGCGCGCCGTCGGCGCGGGATAGATCGAGATAGCCGGGACCGCGGGTGGGTATATCGACCTCGATCATGGCGGCCAGCGGAACGCGGATCAGCAGCTCGAGGCGTTTGCCCGCGGGTTTGACGAAGGCGTTGATCTTGACGTCGGGCGGAATGTCATGCGCCGCGGCGCTCAACGCGACGGCGCAAGCCAACGTCGTCGCGATCGCTGCGGTCAGGCAGCGGGATATTGCGATAAATCCATGGCAGCGCAAGTACAGTTCCTGGCAGTTTCAGGTTGGGGGACTTTCGATTGCGCTTACAAGCCCTATCCGTTCGCCTATAATCACCTTAACAAAGAAGCGAAGCGGCCCGCACGCGCGTTTGGCATGTCGCCTGCGAGCCACGCTATCTCGCTCCGATCGTTGAACGGCTAGGGAGGCTGCTATGATCAAAGCCATACAAGAGCACAAATTTGTCTCCAGCGCGGCGCTCGTCGCGGTCATCGTTGGCCTCGGCATCGGCCAGGCGGCGCTTCAAAACAGGGCCGAGGCGCAGCGCACGAACGTGCAGGCTCCAATGTTCGAGGTCGATCCGTTCTGGCCAAAGCCATTCAACGGGCTGCTTGGCATGACGATCGGTGTGTGGGTCGACGAGCAGGACTACGTATGGATCATTCACCGCAGCTCCGCGACGCTGCACAATAATGAAAAAGGCGCGGAGCTCAATCCGCCGATTGCCGAGTGCTGCCGCGGGGCGCCGCCTGTGCTGGCGTTCGATCCGGAGGGAAATTTGGTGAAATCGTGGGGCGGCCCAGGGCCGGGTTATGAGTGGCCGCAATCCAATCACGGCATCCATATCGATTATAAGGGCAACGTTTGGATCGGCGGCAATGGCGAGAAGGATGCGCACATCCTGAAGTTCACCAAAGACGGTAAGTTCTTGATGCAGGTCGGCGGGCTCGGGAAGAATGCCGGCAGCAACGATCTCGAAAATTTCGGACGGGTCGCCAAGATCTGGGTCGATCCTATGACCAACGAGGCCTACATCGCGGACGGCTATCTCAACAAGCGTGTCGCCGTGATCGATGCCGATACCGGTAAGATGAAACGCTACTGGGGCGCTTACGGCAACAGGCCGGACGACACCAAACTCGGAAACTACGATCCCAAGGCGCCGCCGGCCCAGCAGTTCCGCAACCCGGTGCACTGCGTCGAGCGGTCGAATGACGGACTGATCTACGTGTGCGATCGCGCCAATGATCGCGTGCAGGTATTTCGTCCGGACGGCACTTTCGTGAAGGAAGCATTCTTTGCCAGGAATACGTTGGGCTCCGGCTCGGCCTGGGACATCGCGTTCTCAAGAGATCCGGACCAGCGGTTTATCTTCTTGGCGGACGGCCAGAACAATAGGGTTCGCATCATTATGCGCGAGACGCTTGAGGAGGTGACCGCATTCGGCGACGGCGGTCGTCAGCCCGGCCAGTTCTACGGTGTGCACAGCATCGCGACCGATTCCAAGGGCAACGTCTATACGACCGAAACCTGGGAGGGCAAACGCCTGCAAAAATTCGTCTACAAGGGCATCGGCAATGTGATGGCTGCCAATCAGGGCGTGCTATGGCCAAAGAGGTGATTGCGCCTTTTGACCATCGGAGCCGATGGCCAACGCGGCCTTCTTTGCGGCGTGATTAACGCGTCCGCCAGCTTTGATGCCCTTCTGGTCAGCCCGTCAAGGTATTACTCCGGGCGGATGCCAGCCTTGACCGCGACGCCTCGCCACTTCTCGATGTCGCCACGGATACGTTCGGTAAGCGCTTCGGGCGGTCCGGGTTCCGCCACCATGCCTTGCGCAACGAGCGCCTCGGTCCCCTCGGTGGACTTGAGGATGTCATTCACCTCGCGATTGAGCCGTGCGATCATCGTCGGCGGGGTGGCGGAGGGCATGACGAACGAAACCCACAAGGCGGCCTCGTAACCGGCGAGGCCGGCTTCCGCTACGGTCGGCAACTCTGGCAGCGCCGCGACACGGGTCTTGCCGCTGGTCGCGAGCGCGCGCAACTGTCCGGCGCGGATATTAGGAAGCGACGGGGCGATGGTCGCAAACTGCATGTCCAGCCGACCCGTGATCATGTCGGTCATGGATTGCGACGAGCTCTTGTAGGGGACGTGAACGATGTTTACGCCCGCCATGCTCGCAAACAGTGCGGTGGCGAGGTGTGCGAGACTGGCGACCCCGGCTGAGCCGTAGTTGAGCGTTCCAGGCTTTGCCTTGGCAAGCGCAATCAGCTCGGCGAGGTTGCGCGCGGGCAAGGCCGGCTGGAGCACGAGCACGTAGGGCTGGCTGCCGATCATGGCCACCGGCGCGAAATCCTTGATCGGATCGTACGGCAGGTTGGTGCTGAGACTCGCAGCGACCGCATGCGTGCTCGCGGTGGCAATGCCCATCGTGTAGCCTTCAGGCGCGGCCTTGGCGACCGCATCGGCGCCGATATTGCCGCTCGCACCGGTGCGATTCTCGATCACGATCTGCTGGCCGAGCCGGTGGCTCAGCTTCTGCGCTACGATGCGCGCAATGATGTCCGTGCTGCTGCCAGCCGGGAAGGGTACGACCAAGCGGACCGGTCGCTCCGGCCATCCGTCGTCGCCGGTCTGGGCAATGGCGGTGACCGCGACCATCGCCGATGCCAATGCGATCGATAGCAGCCGAAACATCGGTAAACCTCGCTTGCGCGCGCAGCGACGGAGCGGGCGCGCCTCATCTTGCGTGCAATGCTTCGATGTCCGCGCGACCAGGTCAAGGGCCCCGCCATGGACGCTGCAGCCGATTCGGGCGAGAGTACATCAAGCCTACGGAGCCGACGTGCTGGAGCGAGGTCATACCCATGCAACGGATCGTCATTTTCCTGTTCGGTCTTCTCCTCGGTGGCGGGCTGATGGCATCGGTCCCGCCCGGCAAGGCGCACGACGACCTCACCGGCGCCTTGGCCAGCCCGGAAAACCACCCGCTCTTGCTCCACATGACCACGGGGGATTCCTGGCGCGGTGCGACGGGGCTCGAATTTGCCCGCGCCATGTTGAAGATCGGCCACCCCGTGGCCGTGTTTCTCAATCTCGACGCGATCCGGCTCGCGCTCCGCACCGGCGAGCAGGAGAAGAAGGCCTCGATGCCGCAGGTCCCGCGCGAAATCATCGCCGACTTGATCCGCGGCGGCGCCATCGTGCTGATTTGCCAGCCGTGTCTCTCTGAATTCGGTTTCAAGCTCGACGACGTCGTGCCAGGCGTCCAACTCGGCTCGTCGGGCTATCTCGAGAATTTCGTCTTCGCCGACAATATGCGCACGCTAACGTGGTAATGGCATCGCGACGCTATTCGGCCTACCGCCGGCTTCGAGGCGCAATGCGGCGCCGCCGCTCGTTCCGACCGCCGACACGGAGGATGACACGATTATTTCGGGCCCATGATCGCGTCCGCGAACCAGGTTGCGATCTCCGGGAAGATGCACAGCACGACGACGCCGAGCATCATCAGCCCGACAAACGGCATCACCCCCCATACCACGTCGCGCAAGGGGATATCCGGGGCGATATTCTTGATGACGAAAATGTTCAGGCCCACCGGCGGATGAATCAGCCCCATCTCCATGACGATGGTCATGATCACGCCGAACCAAATGAGATCGAAGCCGGCCGCCTTGAGCGGAGGCAGGATGATCGGTGCCGTCATCAGGATGATGGACACCGGTGGGAGGAAGAAACCGAGCACGATGACCATCAGCAGGATCGCCGCGAGCAGCACCCAGCGCGAGAGCTCCAGCGAAACGATCCACTGCGCCGTCGATTGGCTGATGTGCAGGTAGCTCATCACGTAGGAATACAGCAGCGACATGCCGATGATCATCATGAGCATGGTGGACTCGCGTAGCGTGGCGATGAGGATCGGCTCCAAATCGCGTGGCGTCCACACGCTGTAGATCGATGCGATCAGCGCCAGAGCGAGCACGGCGCCTAAGCCCGCGGTTTCCGAGGGAGTGGCGTAGCCGCCGTAGAGCGCGACCATCACGCCGGTCAGTAGGATGACGAAGGGCAGGACCCGGGGCAGCAGCGCGAACTTGTCGTACACCGTGAGCGTGTCAACCCGCAGCAGCTCCGAGTGCGCGCCGGTGAGCTTGTACTGAGCCAGCGCCGCACGGTATTCGCGCCGGAACTTGAACATCGCGTAGCCGGCGAAGAGCGCGACGAGCAAGAGCGCGGGCCCGATGGCGGCGAGGAAAAGCCGCCCGAGCGACTGCTCGGCGGCGACCGCATAGAGGATCATGGTGATCGATGGCGGCAGCAGGATGCCGAGCGTGCCGCCGGCTGCGATGATCCCGGAGGCAAATCCGGGCGAGTAGCCGTGCTTTCGCATCTCCGGAATGCCGGCGGAGCCGATCGCGGAGCAGGTCGCCGGCGAGGAACCCGCCATTGCCGCGAACAGCGCGCAGGCGAACACGTTGGCGATCCCGAGCCCGCCTGGAATCCAATGCATCCAAGCGTGGAGCGCACCGTAAAGATCTCGGCCTGCCGGAGACCGTCCGATGGCCGCGCCTTTCAATATGAACAACGGAATCGACAGCAACGTAATGGACGCCATTTCCTCGTAGACGTTTTGGGTAATCGTGTCGACGGACCCATGCGGCATGAAGGCGATCATGAACAAGGTCGCCACCGCGCCGAGCGCGAATGCGATCGGCATGCCGATGAACATCGCGAACAGGGTAACGCCGCCATAGAGTAAGCCGATGGACAACAGGCTCATCGGGCGCGGCTCCAGCGCCTGAGCTCATGCATCACCTGGAGCAGAATCTGAATGGAAAGGAGCGCCATGCCGATCGTCATGAGCGAGTACGGTATCCATAACGGTGGTCCCCACGTCGATCCGGAGTGATAATCCTCCACCCATGCTTCATGCAGAAGGGTCCACGATTTCCACGCAAAGAAGGCGCAGAAGGCTAGACTGGCGGCATCGACCAGAATCTGCCGGGCCCTGTTCACGCGCGCCGGCAACAGGCCGACGATCGTCTCGATCGCGACGTGACCGCGCAACGCCTGCACCGCGGCGGACGACATGAAAACCGCGCCGACGATCAGGAAGACCGACATCTCGTCCTGCCAGTCGGTGGAGATTTTCAGGAAGTAGCGGACAATGACGCTGTAGGTAAGCACAAAACCGGCCGCGACCAGCGCGGCCGACGATGCCTTCACCACCACGTTGTTGACGAGCGCAAGAATGCGGTCAGCGGCGCCCCCGGGGGGCGCCGCCGCTTGCTCGGTCTCGACCTCGTCGAGGCCGTGGGCCATCGCTGAGGCTCGCCGGCATCAGGAGAGCTGAATGCCCTCGGCGAGCTTGAGGAGTTCCGCCGACAGTGGCGTCTTCTGGGCGTAGTCCTTCCATGCGGTGTCGCGGGCAATGGCGCGCCATTTTTCGACGGTTGCTTCGTCGAGGTCGAACACCTTGGCGCCTTTCTTGGCATAGACCTCGGATATCCTCTCGTCGTCGGCCATGGCTTCCTTGGTGCCGAACTGTTCCATTTCAACGCCCAGCGACATGATCACATCCTGCTGATTCTTCGGCAGCGCGTCGAAGACTTGCTTCGACATGATCAACGGCTCCAGCATGAACCAGTAGGACTTGCCCCGGCCGGTGGTGAGACTCCTGGCGAGCTCTTCAAGCCGGAACGAGATCAGGCTGGTCGAGGATGTGATCGCGGCGTCGCAAGCGCCGGTCTGCATCGCGGCATAGAGCTCGTTCGACGGCGTGGTCAGCGTGGTCGCACCCGCGGCCTGCAGCACCATGTCCATCTCGCGGCTGCCGCCACGCACCTTCAATCCTTTGACGTCCTGTGGATTGACGATCGGCGTGCTGCGGCTCGCCACCCCGCCAGCTTGCCAGATCCAAGACACCATGATGACGCCCTTGCCGGCGAGGAACTGGTTGAATTTCTGGCCGACCTCGGCTTGCTTCCAGGCGGCGCCTTGTTTGTAAGAGCTCACCAATCCGGGCATCAGTCCGATGTTGAGCTCGGCGAACTCCCCGCCGCCATACGAGATCGGATAGAGGCTGAGATCGAGCACGCCTTTGCGTACCGCGGAAAATTGCGCCACCGTCTTCATCAGCGACGAATTGGGATAGACCTGCGCGGCGAGCGCGCCATTCGTCCGCTTCTCGAGCTCGGCCGCGAACTTGCGGCATAGCCGATCGCGGAAATCGCCTTCGTCGATCGTGCCGCCGGGGAACTGGTGAGAAATTTTCAATGTCTGGGCCGGCGCAGCCGAGCCCAATCGTGTCGAGGCGACGATCGCGGGCGCGGTCAGTGCGCCGGCAAGAACAGAGCGTCGGCTGATAGTCATGTTCATCCTCCCCATCCGGTCGCCTCTCTCGAGGCCTTGCAGGACGACCGCGGTTGCTTTTAGGCCAAAATCATTTCGGCCGGTTCAATACGGTTCAATATAAGTCCAATGAAAATAAGTGCAATATAACCGATGATTGCTGAATCAACGCGCGAACCAATTCACACCTCCCATTAGGGCTTAATGCTTGCATCGTTAACGCCAACGCGCGCTTGCGCACGTCAGCCGCAGCGGTTCCCCATGTGCTCCGCATCGACGATGCGGATTGGACGAACGGTGCGCGTCAAATAGCCACGGCCGTCACTCACGTGCGCTTTACCCCTCGCCGATCTCTCGCAAAACTTCCGCCGTGTGTTCGCCGAGCCGCGGGGAGGGTCGCTCCGCCGCCATGGGTCTACCGCCGATGACGATCGGCGTGCGCACGCCCGGGATGGTACCGGTCTTGGCCGCCGCGCTCGGCGGATCGATCCGCATGCCGCGATGCACCACCTGCGGGTCGGCAAAGACCTGATCGAGCGGGTTGATCGGGCCGGCGGGGACCTGCACCGATTCGAGCTTCGCCAAGAGCTCGGCGCCGGGCCAGCGGCGGGTCAGCGTCGACAGGCGTGCGATCAGCTCTTCGCGATGCTGGAGCCGGTCGGAATTCGCGCGATAGCTCGGCTCGCCGGAGATGTCGGGTTCGCCCAGAACCCCGCACAGCTTGGCGAACTGGCTGTCGTTGCCGGTGGCGATGATGACGTGGCCGTCCGCAACCGGGAAGACCTGATAGGGCACGATGTTGGGGTGCGCATTGCCGATACGCTTGGGCACCTTGCCGGAGACGAGATAATTGAGCGCCTGATTGGCGAGTACCCCGACTTGGCTGTCGACCAGGGCGGTATCCACCTGGCAGCCGCGGCCGCTGCGCCCGCGTTCGATGAGCGCGGCGAGAATGCCCACCACCGAGTAGATCCCGGTGAAAATATCGGCGACCGGGACGCCCGCACGCTGGGGTTCGCCATCCGGCGTCCCGGTCAGGTCCATGATCCCGCCCATGCCCTGGGCCATGAGGTCGTAGCCGGCGCGCGCGGCGTAGGGGCCGGTCTGGCCGAAGCCGGTGACCGAGCAATAGATCAGGCGCGGATTGTCCTTGCTCAGGCTCGCGTAGTCGAGGCCGAACTTGGCAAGCCCCCCGACCTTGAAATTCTCGATCAACACGTCCGAGCGTGCCGCCAGCTTCTTGACGATGCGCCGGCCGTCCTCACTCTCGAAATCGAGCTCGATCGACCGTTTGCCGCGGTTGGTGGCGTGGAAATAGGCGGCGCCGAGATGGCTGCCGTCGGCTCCCTCGACGAAGGGCGGCCCCCAGCCCCGGGTGTCGTCCCCCGTCCCCTTGCGCTCGACCTTAATGACGTCAGCACCGAGATCGGCGAGAATCTGCCCGGCCCAGGGCCCCGCCAGGATGCGGGCAAGCTCGAGCACGCGTAATCCGGCCAAAGGACCCGGCATGGGCCATTCCTCCCTCGGGCAAGCGGCGGGCGGTTCAAGTTGAAAAAACAGCCGCTTGTGTGGCCTGCCGGCCCCCATCTTGTCCATAGCCGCTGGGCGCGGCGGGTTGGCATGATTTGTGAATTCGCTACGGCAACACTATCTACTCATCCAACGCGGCGAGAGATTCGAGCCCCTCGTGAGCACCTCTTCCTTCAGCGATATGCTGCAGTCCATCGCGGAACGCGGCCGCGCGCTCATCGACCGCACGCGCGACCGGCGCGGCGTCGCCGAGCAGCGCTCGGAAAACCTCGCCCAGCTCTGCGAAGACCTGCTGTCCGGCCGTGGCGAAGCCTCGGGGGTCGCGCTCGCGCGCGAAATCCTCTCGCGCTACGGGGAATTGAAAACCGGTCCCCGCATCGCCTTCTTCGAGGCCCTGGCAAGCCGCTTCGGCGCGGACCGTAACCGGCTCAGCGCCGCCGCCAGCGCCTGGCTGACCGCGCCCTCGGATGCGGCCGCATCCAAGGTCCACCGCGCCTCCGAGCCGAGACGGCTCGAGCTGTTTCGCCGCCTCAACCTCGCGCCGGGCGGAACGGCGGCGCTGGTGCGCATGCGCGAGCAACTGATCGACGCGATGGATCACCGTGACGATCTCGCGGTCATCGACGACGACTTCCTCCACCTGTTCTCGTCCTGGTTCAACCGCGGCTTCCTCGTGCTCAGGAGCATCGACTGGTCGACCCCGGCGAACCTTTTGGAGAAGATCATCCGCTATGAAGCGGTGCACACGATCCGCGACTGGAACGACCTGCGTGCGCGCATCGACTCGCCTGATCGACGCTGCTACGCCTTCTTTCATCCGGCACTGGTCGACGAGCCGTTGATCTTCGTGGAGGTTGCGCTCACCCGCGGCATCCCGGCGGCGATCGATCCGATCCTGTCCGCAAAACGCGATCCGGTCGAACCCGAGCGAGCGACCACGGCGGTGTTTTATTCGATCTCCAATTGCCAGCGCGGGCTTGCCGGCGTGTCCTTCGG
>Ga0318519_10000308_pt1 | contig 12338 bp, 6 predicted proteins | sample GRESIP178b2f15_FD_203510 | JGI IMG/M metagenome (GOLD analysis project Ga0318519, IMG submission 203510) | Tropical soil microbial communities from Luquillo Experimental Forest, Puerto Rico - GRE.SIPMG.178b2f15 | ecosystem: Environmental > Terrestrial > Soil > Tropical forest > Bulk soil... | reverse complement strand
GGATATTGTTGAAGTTCTTGTCCTCGCCCCACTCGGCCAATGTCGCCGTGATGAGGCTCTGGGTCGTCCGGTTGTTGAGGCCGGAGCGGAAATTGCCGTCGTTGGAATCGAAGTTCCACGGCGCCGACAGGGCGGCGAGCGTGTTGAATCCGGTGGCGGTCATGTCGCTGTACGTCTGGGTCTCGAAGACGTAGTCGCCCGCGAACGTCCGCGGGTCGAATGTTACCGTCTCGAGCAGCTCGTTGTTGTTGATGTCGTAGTTGAGCGGTCCGCCGCCCGTCGGGAAGTCCGTGTTGTAGTAGAACGACGTCTCGTCGACGTTGATCTGCTCGCGCTGGACGGCGTAGGACTCGACGCCCTTGCCCGCGGTCTTGGCGGAGATCCCGATGAGCATGTCGGCCTGCTGCGCGCCCGCGATCACGGGGTTCGCCACGACCGTGAAGGTCGCGGTGCTCACCGCTCCGGGGCCCAGAGAGCCGAGGTTCTTCGGCGAGTCCGTGACCGTGATGTAGGGGCTCGGCGGGTTGTTCTGGCGGTTCGGGTCGGCGCAGTCGGTCGTCCCGGGCTTGCAGGTGACCGGGCTGTCGGCGTCCGGAGCCAGAGCCTTGAGGCTGATCAACACGTTCTCGAGCGTGTCGCTGGACTCGGCCGACTGGAACGCGACCTTGTAGCCGACGGTTTCGCCGTGGTCGATGTACCGATCCGGGAAGCCGAACGTGAAGTAGCCGCGGGCGTCGCGCTCGCAGCCGCCGGAGACCTCGGTGAACGTGTCGCGACCGAACTGGCCGAAGACGATACCGCCCGCGGAGAAGGCCGGGGTGCAGTTCACGAAGCCGGTGTTCACGCGCTTCTGGTTCGGGTCGGGCGAGCCGCTCGACTTGTCCTGATAGGTGACCCGGATCTGCTGGCCGGATCGCACGTCGAGCGCCCCGTTGCCGGGATCGGGCGCCGTGCCGTCCGTGAGCAGGATCTGGTTCGAGTTGTAGGTGAGAGTGCCGGGCACCTGCGTGAACACGAGCCCGACCTCGGTGTCGGTTATGACGTCGTCGCCGGTCCCGAACACGCCGTCCGGGCCCGCGTCGATGACATCGACCCTGGTGCGGGACGAGATCTCGCTGGGGCTGACCGGCTGCGGGTCGGTGGCGGTATTGATCTCGTTGACCGTCACGACCGCCTGGTCATTGCAGGTGAACGTACCGCCGGCGAGCTGGTTGTTCTTGGCTACGCGCTGGATGCGGACCGACGACCCGATGCAGACGCCGCCGGAGATCGCGAGCGCGTAGTTCTGGTTGCCGGAGCCGGAGGTGTACTTGACCGTCACCGTCCAGGTTCCCGCCTCGATCTGGTTGTCCAGGCTCTCGTCGACGCCCGACGTGTTGGGATTGTCCAAGATACCGTCCCGATTCGGATCGGGAGAGAGGTGGATTCCCTCGGTCGGGTTCGTCGAGTCCGCGCGGGTGCCCGCGGCGCAGTTGACGCCGGTGCCGGAGACCGGAATGCTGAACGGCGAGGCATCGATGACGCCGGTCGACGTCTTGGGCCACGGCACTTGCGGATTCGTGTAATCGCAGTTCTCGCCGGCGTCGAGCGAGCCGTTCTTGTTCGTGTCATCGGTGTAGAAGTTGCCGATGTACTTGCGGCCGGCCGGCGAAACGAGCTCGAGGTCGAGGTTGTGCGCGAGCGCATCGCTCTGCGCCTCCGCCCACGCCAGCCCGATGTTCAGCGGCTGGGTGGTGTCGCACACGTTCAGGTTGTAGGAGGTGCTCCCGGAAGGGGCCAGGGTGGTCGTCAGCGTGGTGCTGTTGATGCCGCCGGCGATGCCGCCGTCCGCGACGATCAGCCCCGTGACGGAACTCGCGTAGTTCTGGAGCGGGAGGGCGTTGGCCAGGACGACGCGGCCGTACCCCTGCTCGTTGTTGAAGCGGTACTTCGCGGTCAGGCCGTTGCCGGGCGCGTTCGGGTTCGTGCTCGTTCCTCGGTGCATGTAGTCGGCGGAGGCGATCAGGATCGCCTTCGTCAGCATGCCCGAGATGTTCGCAACCTGGTCGCCCGCGTTGCCGGGGTTCGACGACGTGCCGTCCGGATAGAGCCCCTGCGCGAAGTAGTCGCGGATCAGGAGCGCGGCGCCTGCAGCGGCCGGGGTGGAGAAGCTCGTCCCGGACAGGCCCTGGACGATGTCGCACTCGACCGGGTTGTTCTGGTCGTTGTCCGACGAGCGGCAGTTGAACTCGGACTGGAAGCCCTGGCCGCCGATGGCGTCCGTGCCGGGGGCCATGATCATCGGGGAGACGCGGCTCGCGGCGCCGGCTGGGCCGCACGAGGAGAACCCGGCGCGATCGTTGACCGCTCCCGGGTCGGCCTGGTCGTCCTGCTCGAACGACGCGCCGACGGCGATGCCGTTCTTCGTGGTGGCCGGCGTCCCGAGCGTGCTCGGGTCGGGGATGCCGTCACGGTTGCTGTCGGAGCCGTTGTTCCCCGCGGCGATGAACACCATCGCATCGCCCTTGTCGAAGATGAAGCTATCGACCTGCTGCGGGTTGGTGTCGTAGGTGTCGCTGTTGGAGCCCCAGGAGAAGTTGACCGTGCGGGCGCCGCGGCTGTAGCCGTCGGCGAGCGCGCCGGTTCCGCCGGAGTACAGGGTTCCGGGGCTGATGAGGCCCTTGCCGGGATCGTCGCAACCGCCGCTGGCGGGCGTGACCGACGCGTCGTAGGCCACTACCTTCGCGCGCGGGGCGACGCCGTCGAGCTTCCACGGGTTGCCGTTGGTGTCGGTCGCGGTCCAGCCGGTGCCGTACGAGCCGGCCACCGCCGTGCCGTTGCCGAGCGCCGTCACGGACACCGTGTGCCCGTGCGTGAACCCGCCCGAGGTCGGATTGTCGCAACCGAGGAGGTCGCCGCTTCCGCCGAACGGGTTGGTCGTCCCGTAGAAGAGGACCTTGCGGTGGCCCGCGCCGGCCGTGCCGGCGTCCGTCCGCGTGTTGGAGAGGTCGCCGGCGTCGAGCTGGATGCCCGAGTCGAGAACCATCAGGATCTGCGGAGACGCATCGCCGAGGCCGCCGCCCTTGACCCCCGCGTCGTGATAGGGGATCTGGTGCGAGTTCAAGGAGCCGGTCTGCATCGTGCAGGTGGTCTCCTCGGCCATCGGGAACAGCGGGAGTGCCTCGTAGATCCCGCGGACTCCCTCGAGGGAGGCGACCGCGGCGAGCTTCGAGACGTGCACGTTCGCGTAAACGACGTCCGCCGATGTCCTCGTCACGGGAACACCGAGCGCCGTCAGCTTGGCCGCGAACACGGCGGGATCCTCACCCGCGAAGATCTGCACTTCGGTGGAGTAGGTATCGGAGGTCGCCGCCTGCGGGTCGGGCAGGGGCGTCCGGCCGAGCAGCGGCGAGATCTTGAACGCAGGATGATACGGCTCGAGCGCGATCGTTCCGCCGAAGGCGCGCGCGGCGTCGAAGGCGCCCGGCGTCATCCGCGTGATGAACGATCCGACCGGCAGCTCCTGCATGATCGCGCCGCCCTGCGCGTTGATCTTCGACCGGAGATCTTCGAAGCTCCCGTCGGCGAACGACTCGGGGCGAACGACCATCAGGAAGTACTGCACGCCGAGCTTGCGGACGTCGGCCTTTGCCATCAGCTCGGGAGGAAGGGTCGGCATGCCGCGCGTCACATCGAATGAACCGACGATCGTGTGCACGACGCCGGCATCGTTCCAATGCGACGAGTCGACCTCGCCGTAGGTGGGACCCGAGGAGAACGGCCATACGTAGTTCGACCTCGGGTACAGGATCGGTCGCTTGACGACCGGGTTGTCCATGCCGGGGATCGTGGTCGTCCCGGCCTTGGTGCTGCCGCCGGGCTGCGGCGACATGCCCGACGAGCTCGCAAGCACGGGCGCGCACATCAGGCCGGCAATCACGGCGGCCGTCAGTAAGCGCTGAACGCCTGCGACGATACGAATTTGCATACCCTCCTCCTGCGTCGGAAAAGTGAGTTGTGACGATTGGTAAGAATTACGGTACACACGCCCCCCAAAGGGTCGTGTTGATGTACGGTGACGTTTCGGCTTTGTCAACCAATTTGGCCGTGGGGTTGCGGAGCGTATGTCCGCAAAATCCGGTCTTTTTCGCGTGCTAAGGTGCTCACCCGAGCATGAGGAATCCAGCGGTTGATCCGGGTGCGCGCCCGGAGCCCTCGCCCTCCGCGGAGGACCTCGCGGCGGACCGGATCCGGCCCCTCGGGAGGCTGGTCGTCGCGCTATCGGGGGGTGTCGACAGCGCGGCCCTGCTTGCCGTGGCGGCGCGAACCTTGGGACCCGAAAACGTCGTCGCGGTCACCGGGCGGTCGGCCGCGGTCACGGAAGAAGAGCTCGACGACGCCCGCCGCATCGCCATTCTCCTTGGAGTCCGGCACGAGGTGGTCGAAACACACGAGATGGAACGCCCTGGATACAAGATGAACAATGGCGAACGCTGCTTTCACTGCCGCACCGAGCTGTTCGAAATCCTCGAGCGTTTTGCGCGCATAAATCATTTTTCTTCAATAGCTTATGGGGCCATCGTCGACGACCTCGGCGAGCACCGTCCGGGGATGGACGCGGCGCGGCAGCGGGGGGTCCACGCTCCGCTTCTCGACGCGGGGCTCGGCAAGGCCGACGTTAGGGGGATCGCCGCCCGCTTCGAGCTACACGTGAAGGAAAAGCCGGCCAGCGCCTGCTTGGCATCGCGGATTCCCGTGGGGACCACGGTGACCCCCGAGAGGCTCGAGCAGGTCGCGCGAGCGGAGCGCGGGCTCAAGGCGCTTGGTTTCGCGATCGTGCGCGTCCGACACCACGGGGACGTCGCGAGGATCGAGGTCGCTCCCTCGGAGATCGCGCGGTTCGCCGACGAAGGTCTGCGGGACCTGGCCGTCCGGGCGGTGCGGGAGGCGGGGTTCAGCCAGGCGGTGGTCGACCCCGCTGGGTACCGGCCGGGTGGCGGGATCTCCGAGGGTCTCTACTCGATCGGACCGAGGCGCGACGGCGGCCAGTAGCGCCACGCAACCCGCCCCCGGATCCGGTGCCGGGGCACGGCGCCGAACGCGCGGCTGTCGCTGCTCTCGGCGAGGTTGTCTCCCAGAACCGGATACGTCGGCTCCAGGCTCGATTCCGGCGGGAGCTGCGCCGGGGGCACGCCGGCGGGGAACGCGGACGCGCGTGCGATCCGTTTGACCAGGAACTCGCCCCCGGGTCCCTCGACCAGAACCACGTCGCCGACCTCCGGGCCTCCGTGTCCCCACGCACGCGGGAGCACGATCACCCGCTCTCCGGGGAGCAGCGTGGGCGCCATGGACCGACCGTCGACGACCCATGGGACCGCGACCCAGCGGGTCACGGCCCAGCCGGCCATCCCCACGAGCGAAAGCGCCAGGACCAGGTCACGGAGGAACCGGCCGAGGCTCAGCGGTGCTGCGGTCTCGGGTCGAGCCAATCGCGGATCCCCTCGGCGAGCCCGTTCAATCCGTAGACGGTCGCAAACAGGGCCAGGCCCGGGAAGAGTGCCAGCCACCAGGCCCGGCCCGACTGGCGCATCGCCTCGAGGAGCATCGCGCCCCACGTCGGCGTCGGGGTGTCCCCGCCGACGAACGACAGCGCGGCCTCCGCGAGCGCCGCGGCCGAGGCGCCGAATGCGGCGCTCACGAGGACGGGTCCGAGGCTGCGCGGCAGCAGGTGGAGGGCGACGATGCGCAGCGTCCCGGCGCCGGCGGCTCGCGCCGACAGGACGGCCTCGGAGCCTCGCAAGCGCAGGAACTCCGCGCGAAGATAACGCGCGGCCGGCGTCCACCCCAGCGCCGCCAGTGCCGCCGCCACGCGCAGCGGATCGGGAAGCGCGCGCAGCCAGGCGGGGGGATCTATGAGGATCGCGACCGCGACGAGCAGCGCCGGAAAGCACAGCGCGGCCTCGATCACGCGGGACACCGCTGCGTCCCAAAACCCGCCGCGGTATCCCGCCACGGCGCCCAGCGGCAGACCGACGAGGATGGCCCCCGCCGCCGTCGCGAACCCCACCGTGAGGGATACCCGGGCTCCGTGCGCGAGCCTCGACGCGACATCCCGGCCGAGGCCGTCCGTTCCCATCCAATGCGCCGCCGACGGCGCCGTGAAGACGGCGCCGAGATCGGTGCGATAGGGATTGCCGGGTAGCCACGGTGCGACCGCCGCCGCGGCGGCGAGCAGCGCGACAGGCCACGCCGGGAGGAGGCGGCGCCAGAGCTCAGGCCGCACGGCGCACCCTCGGATCGGCCCAGGCGGCGAGCAGGTCGGCCGCGGCGACGGCACCGAGCGTGACGATTCCGGTCACGAGGGTCAGCGCGGCGATCACGGGGACGTCGCGTGCCATCACCGAGTCGAACATCAACGTTCCGATCCCCGGGAGGTTGAAGATCTCCTCGACGAGGAGCGAGCCCGAAACCACGCGGGGGATCAGAAACCCCGCCAGCGTCAGAAGGGGTACCGCCGCCTGCCCGAGACCGTGATGGGTGACATAACGCAAGGCGGTCGCACCCCGCGCCCGGATGGCCCGTCCCCCGTCTCCCCCCGTCGCGTCCAGGAGCGCCGTGCGCACGAACCGGGAGACATAGGCGAGACCGCCGAGCGCGACGCACGTCACCGGAAGCACCAGGTGCCGCGCGAGGTCGGCGGCGCGGGACCATGCCGAGATCCCCACCGCGCTCGAGGTCCCGAACAGCGGAAGCCACGCGAGCCGCACAGCGAACAGCCCCTGGAGCAGCAGCGCGGTCCAGAACACGGGAACCGCGTAAAGCGCGGTCGTGCCGAATCGGGCGATCCGGTCCCACCGCGAGCCGGGCTTCCAAGCCCCCGCGATCCCCAGCGGGGCCGCCAGGAGGATGATCAGGGCCACGGCGGTTCCGTTCAGCGCGATCGAGACCGGAAGGCGCTCGCGCAGGATCGTGGCGACGGGCCGCCGCTCGCGGGACGACACCCCGAGGTCCCCGTGCGCGAGATCCGTGACCCAGCGGGCGAACCGGACGCCCACCGGGTCGTCGAGGTGGAGCTGCGCCCGGAGCGCGTGCCGATATTCCGGTGGGAGGCGGTGATCGGCCTCGTCCTCCAGAGGGTCCCCCGGAAACGCGGCCGTCAGGAGAAAGACGATCAGCGTGACGATCGCGAGCGTGATTCCGTAGGTGCCGAGACGCCGCGCGATCCGTCCCACCCGACTCACCGGTTCGAGTCGGTGCCGGCCCAGTGCCAGGCGCGGGGGCCGGGATCGAAGGCCAGCAAGCCCTGCGGCGAGGAGGCGACTCCGAGCAGACGCGCGTCGTGGACCACCGGCTGGGCGGTCTGGAATAGCGCCGACATCGGCTCGAGCTCGTGGAGGCGCGCCTGGAGCTGGCGATAGATGTCCTGCCGCGCCGTGAGGTCGGTCATTGTCCGGCCCGCCTCGAGCAGCCGGTCGAGCTCAGGGTCCGCGACGCCGCCGTAGTTGAAGCCGCGCTCGCGGGCGCTCGAATGGTAGAGGTCGAACTGGTCGGGTGTCGCGTCGAAGACGTTGATTGCCAACGCGGCATCGAAACGGTGTTTCCGGCGGCGATCCTGGAACGCCCGCCACTCGACCTTCTCCACGTGGACATCCGCGCCGACGGCTCCGATGGATTCCTGGACCCACGCGCCGAGCCGATCGACGATATCCTGCGAGGTCGCCGGGATCATGAGCGTGAAGCGGAGCGGTTTTCCGTCCTTCTCCCGGACGCCGCCGCCCGGCGGACGCCGCCAGCCCGCCTCGTCGAGGGCCCGCTCCGATGCGGCCCGATCGAAGGGGATCGGAGCGATCGAGCGATCGGTCCACGGCGATTCGGGCAGGAAGCTCCCGACGGCAGGACGGGCGAGCCCGGCCATCACCGTCTCCGCGAAGCGCGGCCGGTCGAGGGCCTCCACCATGGCGCGCCTCACCCGGGGGTCGGTGAAGACCGGGTTGCTTCCGTCCTGGTTCCAGTCGATCTTCCAGACGCTCAGCTTGTAATAGACGAAGCGCGCCAGCGACGCGGCGCGGGGCGAGGACAGCGACTCACGCCAGAGATCGGGCGGCAACCCCATGAGGTCGACCTGGCCGAGCAGGAGCGCCTCGTACCCGGTCCGGTCGTTGGCGACGATCTCGAAGCGGATCCCGTCGATCGAGGGCCGCCCCTGCCAGTACTTGTCGAACGCGGCGATCTCGATCCGCTGCTCCGGCACGCGGTCCACGAAGCGAAAAGGTCCGCAGCCGATCGGGTGCTGCGCGAACGCGCCGTTCAAGAAGTCGGAGTCCCGGGCCGCGACGTGCTCGGGGACGAGCGGGACCCTCCATCCGTCCAGCGCGTCCGCATGCGGCTGCTTGTACCGGACGACGACGGTGCGGTCGTCGGGGGTGTCGATCGCGGCGATGTCCGTGAAGCTCGAGATCCACTCGCGGGCTTGCGTCGCGGGGTCCTGCACCTTGCGGACGGTGAACACGACGTCGCGGGCGGTCACCGGCTCGCCGTCGTGCCACACGACCCCGTCGCGCAGGTGAAACGTCAGCGCGAGGCCGTCGGGGGAGAGCTCCCACGAACGGGCAACCATCGGAACGTAACGGCATTGAGCGTCGTACCCGACGAGGCCGTCGGACAGCAGGCTCGCGATCTGCGAGGAGTTCGCGTCCGGGTTTCCGATGAGGCTCAAGGAGGTGGGTTCCGAGAAGAGCACCATGCGAACGTTGAGGTCGGCGCGCGGCGCGGGATGGGCGCAGCCGGGGGCCGCCGCCGCGGCGAGGACCGCGGCGCACAGGATCGCGGCGCGCGAGAATCGAGATGCCATCCGGAGTGTTTCCGTTCGCATGGGGTCGTCCTCCCTCAGCGAATCCCGTTCCGCTTCCGCGGATATGGCCGCGAGGACTCGTCTCCGCGATGAGCACGATCGACGTGGCGCTGCGCGCGCTCCGCGTCGAGCGCCTTCACGGCGAGGGCACCGGCTCTTCGGCGGTGTTCCCGGCCGCGTCGGTGGCCCGCAAGGTTCGCGTGCCGGGAGCGCCCGCGTCCTCCTTCGCGATGCGGAATGACTCGCGCGTACCGTCGCAAACGCCGTCGGCGCATCGCGGGGAGGCGACGACGCGCGTCCCCTCGAGGACCTCGAGGCGTACGACGGCGGAACCGCTGTCGGTGACCAGGACCTCCACCGCGCCGTCGACACGCTTCGACGTGATCACCGGCGGCGTGTGGTCGACGCGCGCCGGGATCGGCAGGTCGGCGGCCCAGGTGAGTCCCTCCCCGGGGGGGTTCGAGGGCTGGTCGCTGGCGACCGCGCGGACGTCATACACCCCTTCGTCGACCCCGCTGGCGTCCCAGATCACCTTCCCCTCGCGGCTGCCGGAGTCGCCGCCGGAGGGTGCCTCGCCCGCCTTGGGGGGCGGGGGATCGTAGTGCGCCGCCGCCGTCCACGCGTCGGTCCCGCGCTTGCGGATCTGGATGTCGACAGAAACGGGGTCGCCGTCCGGGTCGGCGGCGCTCCAGCGGAACGTCGCCTTCGCCCCGACCGCTCCGGAAGGCGGATCGACGCGAAAGTCGCGGAGCGTCGGTGCGCGATTGCGCGGAGCGTACGTGACGGAAACCGACGACACGCGCGGTGTCGTGGCCCCCGCGGGGAAGCGGAGCCGCCACTGAAGGTAGCGCCCGTCGGGGCTGTGGATCGCCGAGCCCGCGGCGTCGGTCGACGGCGTGCTCCAAGGGGACCACGTGCCGTCCGGATCCTCGCTGTTCCCGGTGCGCGTCGACAGATCCACGGAACCTCCCGTGCCCTCGACGCGCCAACTGGCGGTTCCCCATCGCGCGATGCCCCCGGCGTCGACCGGAAGCGCCACGTATGTCCCGGCCGCGGCCGGGGCGCGGTCGAGGCGATAGGCCGCGGCCGGGTTGCTCGTCGCCAGGACGAGCGCACCGCCCGCGGGGGCGATGGCGGTGGCCTGGGCCTCGCCGAGCGTCGCGAGAAGTGCCGTCTCGGTGGCGTCCTCGACGCGCCAGAGGCGGGCCGGCTCTCCGGTGCCGAAGATCGGCTTTCCGCCGCCGTCCAGCGCGAGCGCGAACGGCGCCTCGGTGGCGGATTTCCACAGTTCGGTGACCCCGCCGCTCGGTGCGATCCGGACGACGCGTCCGCGCAGGCGAACGCCTTCGTCGGAGTCGTCGCGCGAGGGCAACCCTTCGATGACGCCGGAGAGGGATCCGCCGTCCCGCGCGTCCAGGTCCTCGAGGTCGCCGCGCTCCCCGCGCGAAGCACCGGTTCCGCCGCCGCCCGCCATCCGGATGCGCACGGCGGGCAGCCGCTTCTCGGGGGCGGGGGCGGCGTCGAGGGCGACGAGCACGCCGCCGCCGGGCTCGACGACGACGGCCTTGGCCTCGGGCAGGTCGTCGTCGGCGTAGAGAACCGCGGCGTGCCCCTGGCCGTCGATCCGGTAGACGAGCCCGTGTCCCGACCCGCCGGCGTAGACGCCGTCCCCCGCGGCCGCGGCCAGGCTGACGAGGTGCGGCTCGTCCGCGTCGAACAGGATCGTCGAGCGCCCCTTCGCGTCCAGCTTGAGCAGACGCCCGCGGTCACCGGTCGCGGCGTACACCGAGTCCGCCGGGCCGGGAAGCATCGCCCAGACGTACCGCTCGTCGGTGTCCGCCCAGACGGCTCCCTTCCCGTCGGGAGAGACCTTGTAGATCTTCCCCCCCGGCGCCGAGGCGGCGAGCAGATCTCCGGACGGGAGCACGAGCAGTGCCGTGACCAGCGGCTCGTCGGCCCTGAAGAACACCTTCGTCTCGCCGCCCCCCGCCACGCGCAGCACCTGCCCGTCCGGTCCGGTCGCCAGCAGCACCGCTCCGGACCGGTCCACGGCGATCGCGAGCACCTGCGCCGGATCGGCACCGTCGGGCGCCTTGCTCCAGGGCGAGAGCACGGGCGCGGCGAACAGGCGGCCGCGGCTCGTCACCGCGACGCCCGCCGCGTCGCCGTGGGGCAGCTCGATAGCGGCGGAGGTCGCGGTGCGAGTCTGCTCCGCGTGCCCGGCCGAGGCGAGGCACGCCGCCAACAGGCAGGCGAGCATCCGGCCACGCCTCATCGGGACACCACGTCGAGTGAGACGCGCGCGAACCCCGCGAGGTCGGCGTCGATCGGAATCTCCTCCTCGAGCACGCCGCGCTCGGGAACCGACGCGAAGTTGCCGAAGCTCCGGGGCCGGCTCAGCAGCGAGGTGACCGACGGGGGGAGGTTGGGAAGGCGAGCGCCGCCGACGAACGCACCGGAGTCGGCCCGCGAGGCGACGATGTAGACGCGGTCGTTCCGCCGCAGGCGGTTGATCAGGGTCACGAGCTGGCCGAAGGAGCGCGGCTGGACCGGGCCGTCGGTTTCGTCGACACGATTGATCGACGCGGCGTCTCCGACCTGCAGGGTCAGAGTCCCGGGGGGCGTTTCCTTCGGGATCGCGATCTCGCGCGTGATCACCTGATCGGGGCCACGGTACGGGGAGACGACCACGCGCGCGTTGACCGTGTCCCCCGGCCGCACGCGGTAGCGGTCGAGCGTGAAGCGCCGGACCATCGCCGTCTTCGGCTCGCGGACATAGTCGAGCAGGAGGTTGATCCCTTCCACCCTCGGCGCCGACCAGTCGTTGTTCATCACGACGTAGAGCAGAAACGCGGAAAGCCCGCTCGCGTCCCCCGCAGCTCCGTCCCCGGCGAAGAAGTTGTCGAGGCGGACATCGTCGGATCCGCCGATCTTGATCACCGAGCCCTCGCGCAGCCGGACCGACGCGCTGCCGAACGTGCGCTCCACGGTTCCGATCACCCCGTTGAGGGACGCGTAGAGGAGCAGCGGGGCCAGCAGCGGGTCGTTCGCCAGGTCGAACGCGTACGTCCGCTGGCCGCCCGCGTCGTCCTTGAGCTGGAGACGGACGGGGATCATCGAGGGCGAAGCGCCGATCCGCCCGAAGATCGCCGACGCGCGGTCCTGGCGGAACGCGCCGAGCTCGGACAGCGGCGTCGTGATCTTCGCCGATTGCTCGAGGCTCGGGAGCAGCGCCTCGACCCGCGCGGCGGTCATCGGCAGGTCGACCTCGCCCAGTCCGTAGAGCGGGTGGCCGAACGCGTAGAGGGCGTCCCCGTCGACCCAGGTGACGGTTCCCGACGCCGTCATGTCGACGTCTCCTCGCACGAGCTTCACTCCGACCGGCGATCCGGGGGTGAGCACGGGAGGAGCGGAGGCGCTGCCGCGGGGCGTTCCCGGCGCCGAGCCCGCCTGCACGGGGAGGAATCCCGCGCGCGCGAGATCGGCGGACACGCGCGCGCGGGATTCC
>Ga0318519_10000290_pt1 | contig 12535 bp, 6 predicted proteins | sample GRESIP178b2f15_FD_203510 | JGI IMG/M metagenome (GOLD analysis project Ga0318519, IMG submission 203510) | Tropical soil microbial communities from Luquillo Experimental Forest, Puerto Rico - GRE.SIPMG.178b2f15 | ecosystem: Environmental > Terrestrial > Soil > Tropical forest > Bulk soil... | reverse complement strand
TCCCACGGCTGCCGCGATGTCCATCGAATGCACCACGTCGGCGAACAGCACCGTCACCTGCTTGTACTCAGCAGGTTTCGCCGCTGTCGACACCGCCGCACCGCACTCCAAACAGAACTTCGCATTTTGCGGCAGCTCGATACCACACGATGAGCACACCAATCCTGTCGCGGTCATGGCATCGCCTCGGCCCACTCGATATGCCCTTCGTAGCCAAGCGTTTTCGCCATGTCGCGATAGCGATCCCGCAAGTGCGCGTAAGCGGCGGCATCGCCGTGAACCCGCGCCAATAGAGCTCGCAGCCGCAGCAGCCAGATGTCGCGTATCACCAGACCCTCATCGGCAGGCGCGGACGCCAACCGCTCGATCGCGGCCTCGGCTTCGGCGACGTCAGCCTCGGCGCGGCAGTCCAGCAGGGTTTCCACCAGAACACCCGTCGCAGGAATGCCCCACAAGAGCAGCCGTCCTTCGCGGAACAGATGATCGACGGCGGCGCGCATGATCGGTATGGCGTCATCGCGATCTCCACGCCGAGCCGTCTCACGCGCCAAATACACCTTGACGAGCGGTAAATCGCACAGGAGGTATCCGCGGCCCTTGAGCACTTCGCTTAGCTCGGTTAGGAGCTTGTATCCGCGGTCACGCTCCGCAGCCGGTGGGCGGTGCACGAGCGCGAGGCCCAGCGTCAGTCGAGCGAGGGCCACCGCGACGTCATCACTGGATCGTTCCGCGATCCGTAGCGCATCCTCGATCTCGCGCACCGCGGAATTGTCAGGATCCAGAACACCAGAGGATATCCCTGGGAAGTAGCCGTAGCCGACGACCGCGGCGTAGGTCAAGGGGTCGGCGCTGCGGGACATGGCCACGCTGTGGCGCAGGTCGTCGCGCCATCCGGGACGGCCCAAAGAATAACCGGCCAAACACCGCTGCAGAAGCGCGACCGCCAACGGAGACCCGAAAATGAAGTTGCCTTCAGACGGGTCACCCTTGGCCAGGTCTATGGCTGTCTGTGACCAACGCAGCACGTCATGCATCTCGGCGCTCTCGCCCTTAGCGTAGATCGGCGCGTGCGACACCCCCACCGTCAAGGTCGTATCACCGAGCGACTCAATGAGAGCCACGGCCTCGGACGCCAGCTGCGACGCCACGCGCATCCGGCCCTGAAACACGTGATCCATCACCAGCCCGGCCATCCCGATCGCCAGCGACGCCTTGTCCCCGGCGGCGGTGCACAACTCCCGCAATTCATCAAAGCGGTCCCCGGCAACGTTGGCGTGGACTCGCCAAGCGATCCCGCACAACATGCTGCGCGGGGCGATGCGCATGGCTGCCCTGGCCGGTTCATCTGCGGGCAAGGCGTCGGCGATCCGTATGGCGCGCTCCCAACTCAGTTGGGCCGCGGCGATGTCACGGTTGGTCGCCCACGTTGCCGCGCGCATGTGCCAGCCGTAAGCGGCGTGCAAATCACTGGCGGCCTGCAGATGTTCGGCGATCAGCGCCGCGTTCTCATCGACCGAAGCCTGGTCACGCGCTTCGATTGCGGAGGCCACCCGCCGATGCACCTCGGCGCGGTCGGATTTCAGTTGTGATTCGTAGGCCACGGTGCGGATCAGCGGATGGTGGAAAACAAACTCGGGTTGCCCGGTGAACCTGATCTGATCGATTAGCTCGCTTGCCACCAGGTCCTCAAGGACAGGATCAATCCCCAGCATTTCCAGCAAGTTGAGGCTAAACCTTGAGCCGATGACCGCCGCCGCGCTCAGCGTGCGTTTCGCTTTGGGCTCAAGCCGGTCGATGCGGGCGGCGATGGTCGCCTGCAATGTGGCAGGCACGCTCACCTCGCTAACATCCGGCATCGACACGTAGCCGCCGCGCTCCCCGTGCAGCACACCGCGCTCGGCCAGTTCGCGCACGATCTCCTCGGCGAAGAACGGGTTACCGGCTGCCCTGTTGGCGATCCTCTGGCCCAGCGCGCCAACAGTGGGGTCCGGCCCGAGCAGCTCTGAGACCAGCGCCGTGGTCTCTGAATCACTCAGCGGCGCAAGGGCAATGGTTTGAGCACCGTGCACCCGAGCCAACGCCCCCTCGTACTCCGGTCGGTAAGTGGCCAGCACCAGCGACGGAGCCTGCGGGATCACCGTGAGGAAATCGGCAATCATCGACTCACTGACCCCATCGATCCAATGGGCATCCTCAACCACAATGACCGCGGGCATTTCCCGAGCCAAGGACGCGGCATTCAGCAGCGCCGTCAACCGCCGCCGACGCGCATCGGGATCGATTGCCGGTAATGGAACATTCGGGTCGGCAATGCTCAGTAGGTCATGGAGCAGCAGCAAGTCTTCGGGGTCTGCGTCGGGAACGCGGTCACGCACTCGATCGCGAGCGGTCTGCTGATCTAGCCCCTCGACGCCGGTGGCCGCGCGCAGCAGCCGAGCCACGGCATGGAAGGGCACCTGGCGGGTGTGTGACTCGCAGAAAGTGGTGAACACCTCCACGCCACGACGCCTTGCGATCGCCGCAACCTCGCGCACCAAACGGCTCTTACCGATGCCGGGTGATCCCACCACGCCGACCACACCGCCATGGCCTTCGATTGCACGGTCCAGCAAGCCCTCGACGGCGGACAGCTCCCACCGCCGACCGACCAGATTCGACTCCGCACGCCCGACAGCGCGACGCCCATCCCCCAAGCTCAACAGCCGATAGGCCGCGACCGGCTCATCGGCACCCTTGATCTGGACCGGCTCAGATTCGCTGAAAATCGCCGCGCCCTCGACCAGCCGCGCCGTAGACGGGCTGAGCATCACACCACCCGGTGGAGCCGCCGATTCCATCCGCTGCGCCATCCCGACCTGTTCACCCACAGCGGTGTAACCGAGTGCACCCGAGCCGATCTCACCGACGATCACCTCACCGGAGTTAAGTCCCACCCGCAATTGCAGCTCCACGCCGTCGCGCTCTCGGACGTCGACGGCAAGGCGCTTCGCTTCCTCCTGAACTCCCAAGGCCGCCAGACAGGCACGAACGGCGTGGTCCTCCAACGCTGCCGGTGCGCCGAACACCGCCATGATGCCGTCACCGGTGAACTTGTCCACCGTGCCGCCGAAACGCTGCACTACTGCCGAAGCACGGTCGATCAGGTCGGTCATGATCTCACGCAGCCGCTCGGCACCGACGGTCGCGGCGATGTCCATCGAGTGCACCACGTCGGCGAACAGCACCGTGACTTGCTTGTACTCCGCGTGAGTATCGCCGTCTTGGACCGGTGAGCCACAGCCGTGGCAAAACCGGGCGTTCTCTAGAGGCTCGGTGCCACACGTTCGGCACGCTGCTATGGCCGTCACCCGACCTCCGCCAATCCCGGCCCCCGGTTCTCACAGGATAGGTGATTGGCTACTCCACGAGGCGTTGTTGGCTTCACAATTGGTGATGCCGATACGAAGTTTTTGAGACTCTCGTAAGCCGTCTATTTCGATACACCCGGCTAGGCGACAGGCTTGACCGATCGGGGTCTGACCGGACCTCACACATCTCAACGGCGGAGCCGAGCGTATTCGCGTTGACGTACATAACCAAGCTTTTCCGTGGCGCTCCTGGCGCGGCGAAGCCAATTATCAACGGCTCGAACCGCTTTCGGTATTCGGTTTATGCTTGTGCCGCAGCGTGTTTCAGCCACTGCCAGCGATTGGCAGTCCCGGGCAAAGCGTGACGTAGTCCATATCGGGCGACACCCAGTCCCGCCACTGTTGGCGGCTCATGTTGGAGGTCAGTTTGGCGCACAGCATCTCCGGCGATGCATCCGCCGGCCATAACCGCACGGTGGTGTCGGCGCCTGCGGAGGCCAGCCGTTGCCCGTCGGGACTGAACACGACGCTGAGCGCCGAGCCTGTGTGGCCTCCGAGGAAGGCGCCGAACGGTTGGCCGGTCGTGGCGTCCCACAGCTGCACCGTGCCGTCGCTTTCGGCGGTGGCCAGCCGCCGTCCGTTGGGGCTGAAGACCACGGCATTCACGGCGCCGTCGCTTCCTTTCAGGGGGTCACCGATTGATTGTCCGGTTGCCGCGTCCCACAGCCGCACCGTCTCGTCGGCGCTCGCGGTGGCCAGCCAGCGCCCGTCGCGGCTGAACGCCACACCGAGTACCGGGCCGGCATGGCCGGTCAGCATGGCGACCGATTGCCCAGTGCCGGCGTCCCACAGCCGCACCGTCGGGTCGCCGCCGGCGGAGGCCAGCCGGCGACCGTCGGGGCTGAACACCACGCTGTTCACTTTGCCGGCGTGGCCGGTCAGGGTGGCGACCCACTTGCCGGTGGCGGCGTCCCACAGCCGCACCGTCTGGTCCGCACCGGCCGAAGCCAGCTGGCGACCGTCGGGGCTAAACACCACGCCGAGCACCGAGCCGGTGTGACCCGTGAGCGGCGTGCCGACCTGTTGGCCCGTCACGGCGTCCCACAGCCGCACCGTCTGGTCGGCGCCGGCGGAGGCCAGCCGGCGTCCGTCGGGACTGAACGCCACACTGTTCACGTTGCCGGTGTGCCCGAGAAGCGGGGCGCCGACCGGGAGGCCCGTGTCGGGGTCCCACAGCCGCACCGATTGGTCGTCGCTGGCCGACGCCAGGCGGTGCCCGTCGGGGCTGAACACCACGCTGTTCACGCTGCCGGTGTGGCCGGTGAGGGGGGCGCCGAACGATTGGCCGGCGTCCCACAGCCGCACTGTGCTGTCGCTGCTGGCGGTGGCCAACCGGCGCCCGTCGGGGCTAAACACCACGCCATTGACAATGCCGCCGTGGCCGGTGAGCGATCGGCCGCGGTCGCGGCCGGTGTCGGCGTCCCACAGCCGGACGGTCTGGTCGGCGCTCGCGGTGGCCAATCGGTGCCCATCGGGGCCGAACGCCACACTTTGCACCGGCCCACTGTGGCCGGTGAGCGGTGGGCCGAGCCCTTGACCTGTGTCGGCGTTCCATACCCGGGCGGTCTTATCCATGCTCGCGCTGGCCAGCCGGTGACCGTCGGGGCTGAACACAACGCTGAGCACCGGACCGAGGTGGCCGACCAGGGGTGCGCCGACCTGTTGGCCGCTGCGGGCGTCCCACAGGCGCACGGTCTGGTCGTCGCTGGCGGTGGCCAGCCGCTGCCCGTCGGGACTGAACGCGACACTGACCACCGAGCCGGTGTGGCCGACGAGACGGGTGCCGACTGGGTAACCGGTCCGGGCATCCCACAACTGCACGGTCCGATCGGTGCTCGCGGTGGCCAGCCAGTTCCCGTCGGGGCTGAACGCCACGCCGAGCACCGAACCGGTGTGACCCCGGAGCGGGGCGCCGACCAGTTGGCCGGTCTCGACATCCCACACCCGCGCCGTCATGTCCATGCTTGCGCTGGCCACCCGGCGCCCGTCGGGGCTGAACGCCACTCCGATCACGTTGTCCTCGTGGCCCGTCATGGGCGCTCCGACCTGCTGGCCGGTCCCGGCGTCCCACACCCGCACCGTCTTGTCGAGGCTTACGGTGGCAAGCCGGTGACCGTCGGGGCTAAACGCGACACCATTCACCGCGGCCGTGTGGCCGGTGATGATTTTGAGGGTGCTGGCTCGTTGGGCCACCGCGGTGTAGAGCGGGCCGTTGTCGGCAGGGAGGGGCAGGGCGCGCGCCGCGAGAATTTGCTGCAACGCCCGCGCGTCCCCACCGGGCTGGGTACCGGCCAGCATGTCCTGCGCCTGGGCGATCAGAATCTGCCGCTGAGCGATCAGCTTCTGCTGCAGCTGCATCTGCGCCTCGTGTCGGGCTTGGACGGCCTGCAGACCGACCATCACGGCCACGAGGGCGACGATGGCGGTGACAACCAGCGCGGCAATGAGGCTCCGTGAGTGTTTCCGCAGCGCGACCGCATGCCGTTTGGTGGCTGCGAGTTCGGCTTGCTGGCTGTCCGCTCGAACTGCCGACGCCGCCTTCTTCTCCGCGTCTTCCGCGCGCAGACGGTCACGGTGTTCGCGGACGACACCGGCGAGCACATCGTGGGTGAGTTCGATGCGTTGCGCGCCGTAGCGTTCCTCGAGCCGTAGCAGTCGCGACTCAATCAGCCGGGTGAGTTCGTCGTCCGTGAGACGCGATGGCACAGCTTCCTCGCGGACGTATTCGTTGCGAAATCCCGTCTCGGTGATGAGCTCGGACTCGATGAACTGCGCGACGCTCGGTGGCAGATCACGCACACACGACAGGTAGAAATTCGACAGGATGTCACGGCTGGCATCCTCGACCAGCTGCTCGTCGAAGTGGTTCTGGCCACGCCGCTTCCGCTCCTCATTGAGCTCGCGGCAGAAGATGCTGAGCAGCGCGGGTTCCACCTCCGGAGCGCCCGAAGCGCCCCAAGTGCCCAAGTCATCGCCGGGATGATCACCGTCGGCAAATACGGTGTCGGGGGCGCGGTGGAGGTCCTCGCCCGCGACGATGCCCACCACTCGGCGCGCCAGCGCACGGGGCATCATCTCTTCAGCCGGTTTGTGCACCGCATCGAGTGCGTCGCGTTCCTGCATACACAGCAGCCGCATCCGCGAGTGCCCAAGTGCCGGGATAAGTTGCCGCCACCCTTCAAGTTCGGGGAGAAAGTCTTCGCGCAGGCTGATCAATAGCTTGTAATTGCTCTTCCGCAGATTGAATCGTGCCGCCACACCCTCGTCGTCTGCGATTCGCGCCGCCAGATCGGCGGGAACGCGATTCTCGGCCAGGTCACCAAGCTCATTCCTGAATTCCCGGACGAGATCCGGGACCCACTCACCAGGCGTAAAGAGCTCTTCGAAGTGATCGAGGACAATCACCGGCGTAAGTAGATCGTCCTGCTCGCTCCGGAGCACTAAGTCCGCGCGGTGGAGGTACTCCCAAAGAGATTCATCTTTCAAGGGCAGCATCGGATCGGGCACATCGGCTCGAATCGAGTCATAGACCGATTGGTGTACCTGCCGAGTGAGAGGCGCCGCGCCCGGCTCCAGGTGGAGGCGCACGTAGACCGGCAGAAAGTGGCGGTCCCGCAGCAAAGGGAACAGGCCCGCTCGCAGCAGGGACGTCTTGCCCAGGCCGGACCGTCCGTATAAGACGGTGATCGGGGCGTCAAGAACGTGGCTCAGCAGCGACGCCGATTCATGGTCACGTCCGTGGAAGAACGCCCGCGCGTTCTCATCAAACGACTCAGACCCCGGCCACGGGTTATCGCTGTCAAGCTGTTCGGCTGCCGTTGCGCTCGTCACGACGCCACCGTCCGCCGCATGGCGCGGGTTGGCACATGACCAAAGTTCAAGCGCGCGAAGACATCCCGAGCGCGCCGGTGCCGGCTCGGTTCATGGCTCTCGTCGACGATCATCGGCACGGTGAAGCGTCGAAGCGGAATTGACAACGATCGCCTCGCTGCCTCTCGCCGTTCCCTGGAAACGTGGCTTTCCTCCTCGCGCTCCGTGTTCGCCGAGGTAACCGGAGTGAACGAGCGGATAGTTCGGCGGATCGCGGGCAAAACTTTACGCTCCCATAATCCCCCGGGCTGTCAAGCCAAGATAAGCGGATGACCAGGGACTAGGAGGCGAAATCACTCTTTTGATTTCCACAAGTTGCAGCATGTAGGCGGGGAAGCAAGCGGACGGCGATCAGTACGCCAAGTAGCGTCGCGTATGACGCGATGGGCGCGGCCGTATCGAGGTCACCGTGCCCTGCCGCCCATCGAAAGGCGGTACGCAAGTTGGCCAATTCGGTCGTGAACCAGCTCGCCATGGCGGAGGTAGTCATCGTCTGGCCCTTCAGGATCCGTCGACTGGATCAAAGACGTGAGCCTCGTCTTGTTTTCGGACTGTTTCAGACAGCGAGTCCACGGACCCATGTCTTCGAACTAGTGACGAAGGCGGGAGCGACATGGGAGGATGCCATGTGTCCGCGGCCATTCAGCCCCCGCCTGGATCAGGCGAACGCCGCGAGAACACCAATTGCCAGCGCCGCCGGATCTTGGATGTTGGGGACCACATGCAGACAGCCACAGCTTGGCTCGCCCAATATTCCCGGAAGAGTGCTCCTGGGTTAATGACTCATGAGTGGGCACACGAGCGGGCGGCACAATGACCCTCCGGCGGCTCGATATCCCGGCGAGTCAGTGGCGCCGTCCAGACATCGCTCGGGTGCGCAGTGTTCTGGCCCAAGTTGGCGCTGATCCGGCACGGGCCCGAGTCTGGCGCGGATCGGTCGTCCTGCGCTTCGCAGAGGCACAGGAGAGTTATCCCTACCTGAATCCGGCAATTGCCGCCTTCTTACATAATTTGTATTCAGAGATCCCATATCTCTTGTATTTTTTGCATCCACATCGGGCGAGCGGTGCGCTTGACAGCTTCTACGCGTCAGTCGGCGCCCTCTGCGAAACCGAACACGGAGTATGGGTCGATTGGTCCGATGATGTCGCAACGGCGTTCTACCGAGCACTTGCGACGGCTGCCGAGTTTGCGATCAATCGAGGCGATGACTGGGTCTCGGTTATCAATGGCTACGAGTACGGCGAAGGCGATTCGAGGTTTTCGGAAATACGCGCGATTCTCGTCACTCGTGGAGTCATACCGGCCTGAACAGATCAATCCACGCTCGCCCGTCCCGTAGCAGCTCCGTTAGTACCACGACAGGTTTTGAGACGCTCATATCTCGTCTGCTTCGACACCGCATCCAGTGCCGCTCGGGCATGGTCGATCCGGTCGTATGCGTAGGTCACCAACGCTGCGGTGGAGCTGGTTTCGCCCTTGTGGGACAGCAATTCGTAGGTCTCGTCGCCGAGGACGTCGCGTTAATGATCCGGAACAGCTTGGCCCCGCGTGGGTTTTAAGGACCCGCGAAGTCACCGACGACGGTCATCTTGTTGCCGTCCCACGCGGTGGCGAAGCCGGCTGCGGTGTATGCGCAGTTCAGGATGATCGCTCGGTGTGGCGGACTTTCCATCCACAAGTCGAGCGCCACGCTGGGACTCGCGTTGGATCCGGTGCCCCAGTAGACGATCTCACCGGTGTAGCCGGCCCCGGTGTAGCCCGCATCCGTGATGCGCGCCTGAGGTGAAGAGCCGTCCGAGCCGATATGGCCGTTCACGCCGTTGTTCAGCATGTCGTTGGCGTGCCGTTGCGCTGATGCTGTCAAACGCGGGTCGTCGATAACCCCGCATGTCTGGCGAATCCGGTTGACGCCGCTGTACACCGCGGTCCCTGAATCGTCTGCGCGCGCGGCAGAACCGGCAACGTTGCCGAGAGCCGTTGTGAAGGCAGTGCAGATCGAGAAGACGGCGACGATCTTGACTTTCCTCGTCATGTTGCCTCTTGCCACGCACTCGCTTTGCGGTTTGGCAAGCGAATGCTACTCACTTTCGACCGCGAAAGGTCGAAAATGGCCATTCCGTTCGAAACGCCGACACGTGTGCACGTCGGGATCCCACGGAAAACAATTGCGTTTTCCAGCATCGCTTTTGCCGCTCGCTCGGCATCAGGAGCTGACACCGTCAACGGCCTCAACGGCGAGGTTGCTATCGCAGCGATTTCCAGAATGCGATGACGGTCTCTGCGATGAGATCGACGTCGAGTAGCAGAGGGCCGAGGTGTCCGGCGCCGGTGACTGCCACCGCTCGCGCGTCAGGCATCGTTGCCGCTGCGGCTTCGGCGTCGGCTGGCCGCCAACGCTGGTCGGGCAGGTCGCCGGTGATCAGCAGGGTGGGAACGGTGACCGCGGGGAGTTTGTCGGTCAGAGCGCTCCAGCTGTGCATGAACCGAATGGTGCGTCGGATCGATTCGCGGTCGGCATCCCTGAACCCCCGCATCATGGCGGCGGCCCGATCAGGTTGTGCCGCAATTGCTTTGGCACCGAGCAGAGCATCGAACAGGGCTTTGGTGATCAAGCGGTTAGGGCCGGTCAGGCGGTAGACCAGTGCCAGTGGATAGGTTTGCGTCCACCGTTGGCGACGACCAACCGGAGTGGGCGGCGCGGCGATGGTTACCAGGCTGCGTAATCGATGTGGCTGACTGACCGCCAATGTGATGCCCACGTGCCCACCCCACGCATTGCCGACCCAATCCACCGACTCGGTGATACCGAGCCGATCGAGCACCTCGCCGGCGGCTTTCGCGCAGTCTTCGAGCGTGAAGTCGCGACGTATTGGACTGCTGCGGCCGTATCCAGGCCCGTCGATCGTCACCACGCGCCGGTGCACCCCGAGCGCGTCTACCAGCGGACCCCAACTGCGCGAATCGACCCACAGGCTGTGCCACAACACGGCCGGCGGGCCCGAGCCGGCCTGCTCAACATGCAGCTGCCCGATGCACGTGGACACCGGACCGGAATCGGAGATGTGCGCGTTCATGGCGACCCTGACCTAGCAATTCGGAAACCGAAACTTCGGTAGCCGTCAACCCCCGATGGGGCGGCTGCCGGGACACGCTCACAGGATTTCACAAGCAACGCAGTCGTACCTCGAACATCAGCGAATCGGGTCCGGCCATCAAGCGGGTTCCCTCCGCGCTTTCAGCGAGCTGCGATGAAGTCGCGGAACTCCTGCGGTACCTCTGATGTTTCGATCTTCTTCAAGAAGTCGGGCGTCGTAATGGCGCTGTAAGTCTCCTCGCCTGTGATGAAGCCGTCGGCATCGAACGGCCAGACGACCAGCATGCGGAGCGTCAGAAGATAGAAGCCATCCCGATCGTCAACGGGAAACCCTCTCGATGCCGCGTCGGCACCGTAGTAGAGGGAGCGCAGAACGCCCTCGGTGACGATCGTGTCGTCATCAACGACGATTCGGTCCATGTCCAACTCGAGGAACCACTGACCGCCCTTGACGATCGTCTCTTCGTAGAAGGTTCGGACCGCCTCCCGTCCGACCGGGCTCAGATCCGCGGGTGCTCCCCAGGCGATGTAACGCGGGTTCGCCACGAGGGTCGACATCACCAGATCGAGATCCAGCCTGGCCTCGCCGACGGCGTGGTCCAGTAGCCTCTTGAGCATCAGGAGATGCCGTGGGTTGGTCGTCTTCGCGATCCGCTCTTCGATAAGCCTGAACGTTTTGGTCCGATCAATGATGTCGGTCATGTTGTTCCTCCGTACTCGACGGCATTCAGCAATTCTGTTCGAGCCTGGTCAACTATGTCCGTCATTTCGATGGGCTCGAGCGCCTCACATCGGTGAGCAACCACTATTCACCGCCCGGTGAATTATGGTATGGTCGGCGATATTCATCGATTGATGATTTCTCGTTATGGAGGTGACCGCATGAACACAGTTGACGTCGCCGTCGTCGGCGCTGGGCCCACCGGATTGATGCTGGCCTGTGAGCTCGCGATGCGCGGTGTCCGCGTGCGGGTATTGGAGGAGCGGGGCGACCTGCCGAACATCACGCGGGCTTTCGGACTGCACGCGCGCACCCTTGAGTTGCTCGATGCACGCGACATGGCCGATGAAATCGTGGAGCGCGGTGTTCCCGTCCGCGAGGTTGCGCCCGCCCCGGGGGCCACGCTCAACCTGCGGGAGCTGCCCACTCGCTATCCGATGGTGCTCATCGCGCCTCAGAGCCTCACCGAACGTGTCCTGTCTGCCAGGGCATCGCAACTCGGCGTCGACATCGCGCACGGCCAGAAGGTTGTCGGCCTCGAGCAGGATCACGAGGGCGTCACCCTGCGACTGGCCGACGGCTCCACCCAACGCGCCGGCTATGTGGTGGGATGCGACGGTGCGCGCAGCGCCGTACGAACGCTGCTTGGCATCGACTTCGTCGGCAAGCAATACGAGACACACATCCTGCTCGCCGACGTGCGCCTGGCGCGGCCGCCGTCAGACGGGCTGTCCGCCAAGACAAGTGCCGACGGCGTCGTGCTCTTGGTGCCGTTCGGCGATGGATGGTTCCGCGCGATCGCATGGGACCGAACACGCGAACAGGCTCCGCTTTCCGAACCCGTGACCTTGTCGGAGATCCGGGCGGCATTCCTCCGTATCGCGCACACCGACTTCGGCATGGCCGACATGCGGTGGAGTTCGCGTTTCCTGTCCGAACGACGGCAAGCCAAGCGCTACCGGGTGGGCCGGGTTTTTATCGCAGGCGATGCGGCGCACGTGCATTCGCCGCTCGGCGCACAGGGCATGAACACCGGCATTCAGGACGCGATGAACCTGGGGTGGAAGCTCGCCCAGGCCGTCGGCCGATTTGCCCCACCGTGGGTCCTCGACAGCTACGAGGAGGAGCGGCACTCGGTCGGGGCGAACGTGCTCAAGCTCACCGACGGCTTCAACCAGCTGGTGCTCGGTCGCAGCCTGTTGCGAAGGGCGTTGCGTCGGGTCGTCATCACCGTGCTGCTGAACGTCCCCGCGACGAGGCACATGCTCGAAGGCCGCCTCAGCGGGATCGGGATCAGATATCCCCGTCCGCGCGGCGCCCACCCGCTGACGGGGCGTCGGATGCCCGACATCGACTGCTCAGGCACACGGCTTTACGAGCTGATGCGTGACGGTCGGTTCACCGTGGTGACGAGCGACAAGGTCGATATCGGCCGCTCCG
>Ga0318519_10000286_pt1 | contig 12545 bp, 6 predicted proteins | sample GRESIP178b2f15_FD_203510 | JGI IMG/M metagenome (GOLD analysis project Ga0318519, IMG submission 203510) | Tropical soil microbial communities from Luquillo Experimental Forest, Puerto Rico - GRE.SIPMG.178b2f15 | ecosystem: Environmental > Terrestrial > Soil > Tropical forest > Bulk soil... | reverse complement strand
CATCATACCAACAGTGCTCTCTTCCCATTTATTGGCGAACTCGAACGTGCTGCCGGATTCGAGCGCAGCGACTCGCCTACAGAGAAGCTGTCCAAACTTGATGCTCTACTTGCGCAATCCGGGGCGGAACCGGAACACGTGGCAGTTCTGGCTAATCTTTTCGCATTGCCGGCCAGCGATCGCTACGGACTGCAGGAGCTCAGTCCACAAAAACGCAAGGAGAAGACGTTGGCGGCCTTATTGGCTCGCCTCGATGGGTTAGCGGCACGGCAGCCGGTTTTAATGAATTTCGAAGATGTACACTGGATCGATCCAACCTCGCTGGAGCTGCTTGCCGCTACAGTGGAGCACGTGCCGCAGCTTCGGGTCCTGCTGCTCATCACTGCGAGGTCCGAATTCACACCGCCTTGGCCAAGTTATTCACATATAACGACGATCCCGCTCACGCGCCTTGGCAGACGCGCGGGCGCGGCATTGGTCGAGCGGGTGACGGCTGGCAAGGCGCTGCCGAAGGAGGTAACGGACGAGATCCTTTCTCGCACCGATGGCGTGCCTCTGTTCATCGAGGAGCTGACCAAGACGGTGCTGGAAAGCGGACTGTTGGGGGAACGGGATGGCCAATATGTTCTCGAACGTCCGCTGCCGACTTTGGCGATCCCGACAACGTTGCACGCGTCGCTGATGGCGCGTCTTGATCGGTTGGCGCCGGTCCGGGAGGTGGCACAGATCGGCGCCGTCGCGGGTCGCGAATTCCATTACGAATTGCTGAACGCTGTCGCCGGATTGCCGAGGGAGAGATTGGAAGATGCGCTTGCGCAGCTGGTGCGGTCGGAATTGATTTTCCGCCGAGGCGAGAGCCCACACGCGGTTTACACCTTCAAGCACACGCTGGTACGGGACGCCGCATATGCCAGCCTCCTGAAAAGCCGCCGCGCGCATCTGCACGCCGCCATCGCGAACGCGCTCGAGCATCAGTTCGCTGAGATTGCGCAAACCCAGCCGGAAACTCTGGCACACCATCTCACGGAAGCCGGACTGGTCGAAAAGGCGGTCGGATACTGGCTCCAGGCCGGCAAGAACGCGGCCCAGCGCTCGGCCAATCTCGAGGCCATCGCACACCTGCGGCGTGGGATCGAGCTGACATCCCGGTTACCGGCCGGTGCGGGCAGGGACAGATCCGAGCTTGATTTTCAGCTGGTATTGGGGCCGTGCCTCATCGCAACTCAGGGGCCGGCCGCGAGCACTGCGGTGGCCACCTTCGCGCGTGCCCGCGAGCTTTGTGAGCAGCTCGGGAAACCGCCCGAATATCTTCAGGTGATGTTCTGGCAGGCGACCGTGAGCGTCGTTCGGGGCGAGCTGCCGGAGGCCCTCGAAGCGATCGCGGGCTTACCGCGTGCCGCCGAAGTGCACGGTAATCGGCCGGCATTGATCAATGGGATACGCGGGCGAGGGATGATTCTCATGTTCATGGGACGCATTGTTGAGGCCCGGGAGGCGCTCGAACGCGCTATCGAGCTGTTCAACGCCAGCGAGGAGGCCGACAAGATGGGTGCTCGGGCAGCCGGCCAGGATGCCGGAGTGTCTACGCTCGTCCTCATGGCCTGGGTGTTCTGGATTCTGGGCCAAATCGACGCAGCGGTTGCCCGCATGTCTGCCGCGCTTGAACGCGCCGACGCGGTCCAGCATGCGCATACGCACGCTTACGCCTGGTACTATGCGTCCGTTCTGTACGCGTTGCGCGGCGATCCCGCGATCGCAAAGGGTTACGCGGAGCGCTGTCTCACCATATCGGAGCAGCACGGTTTCCGTCAGTGGCTTGGACTGGCGCGCGCGGTCCAAGACATCTGCGCGGCTGTGCTGGATGACTCAGCTGGTCGGCTCGCCGAGGTGAAGACTGCGCTAGATGAATATCAACGTGCGGGTTATCAGCTCGGCCTCACGGCGCAGCTCGTACTCCTGTGCCCGGTCTTGCTGCTCCGCAACGAACCCGAGGCAGCTTTGGAGTTGATCGATCACGGGCTCTGGATCGTAAGCCACAACAGCGAACGGTTTTTTGAGGCCGAACTGTATCGACTCAAGGCTCGGGCGCTGCTCATGCGCGGCGCATCGGACCCCGAGGTGGAGTCCCTGCTTGACCAGGCTTTGCGGACGGCGCGCAGCCAACAGGCGCGATCGCTAGAGCTTCGCGCCGCCACCGACCTAGCCAGGCTTTGGATGAATCAAGGCAAGCGTGTCGAGGCGCGCGACATCCTTTCATCCGTCTACGGCCGCTTCACGGAGGGATTCGAGACGCGGGATCTGAAGGACGCTAAGGATCTACTTCTCCAGCCTCAATAAGTCGTTTTCTGGCCAGCTCTCTCCTGTTTTTTTGCCTTGTGGCTTCGTCATCGGGATCGGGCGGCCTTATTATTCTTTGTCCCGGATCATCTACTTTCCGAAGGTATTCCTCATACGCTCGCTTGGCCGCGTCCTCGCCAGCCCTTATTCCATGCTTAAGATTGGAGTGCGACCAATCAAAATTGATGGTGCAGTCTACTGGGATTTCGACAACTTTTATTTTCTCCCATCTTTGCTTTACCTTGTCGTCCTTGATTTGCTGCCATGCCTTCTTTGCCTCCTCGTCGCATAGGAGGTGGTATTTGAACAAGGCGACGTCATCTTCGCCAACGGTTGCACAGAACAGTTCGCAAAGATTGGCAAGTGAGTCATACAAGTTTCTGGGCGGGAGAACTTGGTCTGCATCAATAAGCCTGCTGATCCAGATCTCGTCCAGATCATGGTCTTCTAACAAGTTCCTAAAGTTCACCGTGTCGATCAGAGCCCCTTCGCAATAATGCTCCCCATTGATCGTTACCGTTTGCTCGATGAAGGGCAGAGCCGAACAGGCGCACAAACTCTGTAAGTCCATAAGCCTGTAACCTGCAACTTTATGTCTGGCCTTGGTGATGAACGTAGGCTGCCTTACTCTGTTGGCAAACAAGACGAGTTCCTGCCGTGATAGATTCCAGGCATTGAAATAGATGAAGGGCTCCCTCTTACGCACCTCATCGAAGTTTATTCGGTTTAAGAACGTGCTGTCCGAGTAATAGAGCCGGGACAGCCCTTTGATCTTCGACTTGTAGATCAGGGCCGTCAAAAAGCGTGTGGCCGGATGTACCGCCAAGACATCATTCAATGTCCATCGATTGAAATCACCTTCGCTAAATTCTTTAAACTCAAACTCGTCAAGTTCTTCATCTCCGTATTTCCGCCTGCGCCGTCGCAGAGTGGAGGCCCCCCTTAAAGCCGACATGGTATGCATGAAAGATTTCATGATTTCTCTGGGCAAGAATGCATTCCTGTAATGCTTGGGCTCCAACAGAAAATCCCATAACGCCTCGGCATTGCCGGCCCAGTCTGGCGTAAATACGGTATTGGCTGGAAAGCTCTTGAAAGACGGATCATTCCGAAACACCTCCTCAAAAAATCTAGTAGTTTCTTCAACCTCCTTGCCTTTTGGGGCTTGGTTATAGATGACACCTACCCACGCACCGATGCACGACAGTGCCCATACATCCTCCCGCTTGTTGAATTCTAGTTCTTTTTCTTTGAGCTCCTTTAGAACGCCAATGTGCAATCCTGCTGCCGGCCCGCCGCCCGCGAGGCAAATCGCTCGCTTTTTCTTTTTCAGGTGCTCTGGCAATTTTGGTACCGGCTGTGGGCTGTTCGCCTGCGGATTGTTCATTTGAAGCCCCCATTGAGCTCGTGAGCACCCACGCCCAACAATGTCCACAGAAAGAGCTAGCTTGGATGGTTTAGAAACTTACCAGCGGGTTTCCCAGGGTTGCATCGTATCGCGATGGCCGATCCGGTCAATGACCATTTGGTGCCTCGAGGCGAGCATCGCGCGAAAAGGCCGAAGCGTTGGGGGAAAGCGGCTATCACCACGGCGCCACATTATCCTGTTGGCCGGTTTGTTTCAGATTAGACTGCAGTTCCCAATTGATGACCTCATGGATGAAAGCGGCATCGTCCACGACTGCGAAATGGGCACCCTCGCGGATGTGCACCTGCAGACGCAAGTTGGTGAAACGTCCCCAGCCCAGCGCGTGGTGGCGCGACACATAGGGATCGCCCTTTGCCGCGAAGCACGTAATTGGAATTTCCCATGGCGGTTCGCGCACGAATTGGTAGTCGGTCGCCATCTGAAATTCGGCGCGCACGACCGGCAATATCAGCTGCCGCAATTCGGGGTTACTGAGCAGCTGGTCCGTCGCTTGAATATTGAAATGGCGAATGAGCTCGGCGAATACATCGTCCGGCTGTGCGTAAGGGGGAAGACTGATTCGGAATTCCGCCAGCTTCAACAAATCGTGCATCACACGTTGTTCGAATGGACCTTGCTCAGTGATCTGGTCGGGCGGCCGCGCACCCGAGACAAACAAGTGGTCGGGCCCGACCTTGGTCGCATGAATGAGCCGGCGCGCGGTCTCATACATGGTCAAGGCGCCCAGGCAGTGGCCAAAAAACACGAACGGCCGGTCCAGCAGTTCCTCCATTTCGGGAACAAGCTGTTCGACAAACTCCTTCATGTTGGCAATTGGTGTTTCGGTGATTCGGCCGAGACGGCCGGGCGGCTCGATTGCGACCACCTCGACCTCTGGATCAATGAACCGCGCCCAGCTTCGATAAACCACGGAGCCTCCGCCGGCGAACGGAAAGCAAAAAAGCCGAACTCTGGGAGCTGCTCTTGGGCCCACAATAATCAGCCAACGGCCGGCGTGACTTCTGGGCTGAATCGCGATCGGTCGCGGCGGCCGGCCGTTACCGTCGGCGCTCGGATCCGCGGCGGTCGGCCAACTGCCAGCAGAATGTTCAGGCTGAAACACAATTGGTTGCGGCACCGCATCTTCGTCGGCGCTCAGGCCCGCGGTATTGGGCCAAACACCGACGGAGAGCTCAGGCTGAAGCGCTTGCGTCACTGCATCATCGTCGGTTCCCGTCACGTCCGGCAGGATGTCATCCACGAGTCGCTCGATGCTGGGGCCCTGAATCAGTTTCACGGTTGAAATCTTGATGCCGAGCGTGGCCTCCAGCCGATTCACAAGCGTCACCGACATCAGCGAATCGAGCCCCAGCTCACGCAGCGGGCGAGTCGCATCGATCGTTCCGGTGATGCCCAACGTCGCCATCGCCTCCTGCCGGACAAATCCCACGAGCAACTCGCGGCGCTTCGCTCCGGACACCTCTTTCAATTGGGTCCTCATCGCCGCTGCCACACCGGGCCCTGCGCTTGGGCTTGCCGAACCGGCTTCTGGCCTTTGTTTCGGTGAATCGCCGGTCCCTGATGTGAGTCTCAATGCTTCCGGCGGCAATGATTTCAACGACAATCCTTCGATGGCGGCCGCGAACCGACCGTCGTCCTGGTAGATGACGACATCGATGGTGAACACGTCCGTGTCGCGGTTTGCAGGTTGGCGCAGCACGCCATGCGCCCATACCTCTCGAGCACGGACGTTCGCGCAACGGAAACGCTCGACGCTGATCGGTAAGTAGGTGCCTCGCCGCGCTGCGGCCACTTGTGTGAAATCGCCATAGTCCGCCACCAGTGCCGGATAAAGATGCAGGCAGGCGTCGAGAAGCACCGGGTGCAGGCCGGCCTGGCCATCATGGGAGAGATGCGCGGGCAGCCGAACTCGCGTCAGGACCTCGCCGTTACCCCGCTGCAGCGTCTCGATGGCGCGGAATGATGCGCCATATTCCAATCCCAAAGCGCGCAAGGTTTCGTAATAGCGGTCGACCGGGATAGAATTGGCACACCGTTGTTCGATCTGATCGAACCGAGGAACGGCGATCTCACCATTCCGCGCCGGGTCGTCCTTTCGCGCCACGCCCACCATATGAGTTCGCCACGTATCGGCGCCATTCGTACCGATGCTGGCGAAGCGAAACTCAGCTACCGAATCGCCCAGCGGTGTGAGGATCGATTGCACGATCCGCTCGCCGCTTTCCGGCAACACCATTGCCTCGCGGTATTGCAGATTGGCGATCTCGACTGCGTCGGAGCCGAAATACCGGCACGCCGCATCCCGCAAAGCCGTTACACCAACCGTCGTCGGCAGCACCGGCATGCCATAGATGCGATGATCGTCAAGATAAGAGAAGCGTTGCAAGCTGTAGGCGCTTTCGAATTGGGCATCCGGCAATGCCGAGCGCAAGCGTATGCCGGTCAGCCCATTGGAAAGAGGTCCCGCCGATCGCGCACTCGCGTCGGCCTCGATCCAGAAACGGCGGCGCTCGAAAGGATAGGTCGGTAGCGGCACGCGACGGCAAGGGTATGGTCGATTGAATGCGTCCCAATCGACGTCGTAACCGCGACGGTAAAGCTCGCCAAGGCTCGTCAGGATCGCTTTCAATTCTTCGCGCTTGCTGAGCGAGGCGAGCCATGTTTTTCCGTTTTCTTTCACGCATTGTCGTCCAAGCGCGAGCAAGGTGTTGCCTGGCCCGATTTCGAGGAAGTCGGAAGCGCCAGTCTGGTCCAGCGCTTGGATTCCCTCGACAAAACGCACGGCATTGAGCGCGTGGTCGCACCAATATCCCGCGCCCGGCGGCTTCCGCATGGGCGCAGCGGATACAGTCGAGATCCACGCGATCTTCGGCGTCTGGCCTTGCACCGCAGCGGCCATACGACTGAACGCATCTACGGCTGGCCGCATCAACTGAGAGTGGAAGGCATAGGAAACAGTCAGCAATCGGCATCGGATGCCGAGACCCTCAAAATGCGCAATGAGAGTCGTAACGCTGTCGCGCGCGCCCGAGATAACTGTGTTCTGCGGCCCATTTAGCGCCGCGAGCGCAAGATCCGCGCGGTCAGATTGCTGGATCGCCGCCACCACGGTCGCTTCGTCCGAGAAAACGCTCGCCATGACGCCGTCCCGCAGCAAACTTTGCATAAGACGCGCTCGTTCGACGAGCAACTCAAGGACTTGCTGTAGCGTGTACACGCCGGCGCAGTAGGCTGCCGCAAACTCGCCGACGCTGTGGCCTAGGACGACGTTGGGAACGATGCCCCAGGACCGCCATAACGCAATGAGGCCGGCCTGCACCGCGAACAGCGCCGGCTGCGTGTAGGCGGTTTCGTCAATCAGAATTGAATCCGCATCGTCGCTGAGGAGTACGTCTCGGAGCGGCTGTCCCAGACGGCTGCCCACGATCTCGGTGCAGCGATCGACTTCCTCCTGGAATACCGGCTGAAGGCGATAGAGCTCTGCACCCATCCGCGCATATTGCGACGCCTGTCCGGAGAACAGAAAGGCCAACTGGCGCTCTCCAGTCGGTTGAGACCCCACGCCGCCGGCGTTATTCGCGACGAGTGCTTCACGCAATTGTTCTTTCGAGCCCACAACGGCGGCGAAACGCACGGGAAAATGCGTTCGGCCGCTGGTGCTGGTAAAGCAAATATCGGGCAACGGCGTTTGGTCGCGGCTAAGCGATGTGAGGTGGCGCTCGATCGATGCCCGCAATGCGGTCTCATTCCTTGCCGACAACGTGAATAAGGCCAGGTCCGACTCAGCCGTTCTCCCGCTCGCTGCCGGCGGTTCTTCGAGCACGACGAACGCGTTCGTACCGCCGAGGCCGAGCGAATTGACCGCAGCGAGCCGCGGACGATCGCCGGCGGGCCAGTCGCGGCAATGTGTGTTGACGAAGAACGGGCTCGCGGCGAAGTCGATCTTCGGGTTTGGGTTGCGGAAGTTGAGGCTGGGCGGGATTGTTCGGTGTTTCAATGCCAACGCGGTCTTGATCAGAGCGGCGAGCCCAGCCGTCTGTTCCAGGTGCCCAATGTTGGTTTTCACCGAGCCGATCGCGCAGAAACCGCGCCGGTCCGTTCTGGTGCGGAAGGCGCGCGTCAATGCGTCGATCTCCAGCGGATCACCAACAACCGTGCCCGTTCCGTGGCACTCGACATAAGCAATGTCGTCCGGCGACACATCGGCCATGAGCACAGCCTCGATCATCGCGCGCGTCTGACCTGCCGCGCTCGACGCCGTGTAACTCACCTTATCGGCCCCATCGTTGTTGATGGCCGACCCTCTGATCACCGCGTAGATGTGATTGCCGTCGGCGATGGCAGCGGTGAGCTCCTTGAGCAGGACCGCGCCGACACCGCTGCCGAAAATCGTGCCTTGCGCATCGGCATCGAAAGCACGGCAATGCCCGTCGGGTGACAGGATGCCTCCTTTTACTCTCATATAGCCGACGCGTTGGGGTACGCGCACTGTTGAGGCTCCCGCCAATGCCATGTCACATTCGCCTGCAAGAATCGCCTGGCAGGCGAGATGCACGGCGACCAGCGACGTCGAACATGCGGTCTGCACGTTGATACTTGGTCCGGTCAGGTTGAGTTTGTAAGAAACGCGAGTGCTCGAAAAATCCTTGTCGTTGCCAAGGTGCGTGAGGTTGCCCGTGGTGCCTGGCAGGTCCGCGCTGAAGGGCAGGCGATCGACAAGGTAGCTGCTGACTACTCCGCCCACTCCCGTGAAAACGCCGATCGGCTTGGCCGAGCGTCCGGCCGCTTCGCCGGCGTCCTCGAAGGTTTCCCACGCCACCTCCAGAAGCAGCCGCTGCTGCGGATCCATGAGCCGCGCCTCCTCGGGCGAATATTCGAAGAAGGCAGCATCGAACTGGTCGATGTCCGGCAGCAATGAGGCAGCCTTAACATAGGACGGATTGCGCAACAGCTCGCCAGGCACTCCCGCGGACAGGAGATCCTGGTCGCTCAGCTCGCTGATCGATTCCACACCTTCACAAAGGTTTCGCCAAAAGGCGGAATGATCGGCCGCGCCGGGAAAACGGCAAGCGATACCGACAATCGCGACACCGGCGGAGCTATTGCCGCCCGTCATCTCTGCTTTCTCCGCGTTCGTCTGGTCTGAGCTCGTTTAACCGCTGCCGCGACCGCATGCTCGTCTGCGCTGCGCTCGAGCTCGGGAAAAAACGCCTGCTGATAGGCCCGCACGAGGTCCCCGACCGATCGAACGCTTGTGATCGAAACGAGCTTGGCAAATGGATCGACGCCAAGCTCGGCTTCCAATTCGGCCACGACGAACGCCAAGTCGAGCGAGCTGAGGCCGAGCGTTGCGCTGAGCCTGTCGGTACCTGACAGGCGAGCGACCTCCCCGACGCGCTCTGCCAAGACCGCGCGGATTTTGCCGTGCACGATGGATTCGATTTGCGCGAGCGTCGGCGCAGTCAGCATGTGATGCCTCCGTCCACCACGAGGGTCTGTCCGGTGATGAAAGACGCTTGGTCGGAGGTCAGGAAGTGAACGGCGTTCGCGACATCATCTATGCGTGCCAGCCGACCCAGCGGCGTGCGCCGAGCGATGCGCCGCTTCTGCTCCTCCGCCATATCGCTGACCATGTCGCTGTCGAAATAGCCGGGAGCCACGGAATTGACCCTGATCTGACGTGGGCCGAGCTCGCGCGCAAGGCTACGCGTCAAACCGTCGAGCGCTGCTTTAGTCGCGCTATAGACGGCCACTCCGGAATGCCCGCGGATTGCATGCACCGAGGATATGTTGACGATGCACCCGGAGCCCTGCCGCAGCATGAACCGCGAACACGCCTGCGCGAGCACGAGAGCTGCGGTGAGGTTCACTTCGATGGCCTCGACAATATCGCGCGCGCGCATCGTTGGTAGAACGCCTTCCATTGCAATTCCGGCATTGTTGACGAGCACGTCGATGCGGCCCAACCGATGGCCCACGTCCTTCACGAAGGCGCGCAATGCCTCGTGATCGCGGCCGTCCACTGCGCCCCAATGGAAATGCTGGCCCTTGCGGGCACGCAACATATCGGCGATGAAAGTTGTCTTCGTTCGGCTTAGCGTCGCCACCCGATAGTGCCGGTCGAGAAACCCGGACACTAGTTGGGCTCCCAAGCCGCGACTCCCCCCGCTAACCAGCGCGACCTTTCTGGCCTGTGGCATGGTCGTCGTGTCCTTGCGCTCAACTTACGATCCGGCGTCGGTATCGGCGGGGCGCCGAATCGAGGTTTGATCGCGCGATTTCTTGAAACGCGCACCGTAATGATCCTCCAGGACCACGTCGATGACGGCGGGTATTTTGTAGCGCTCGAGTCGCGCGTGGCAGAATTGACGCACGCGCCGTTTGAGCGTGTCGGGATCCTCCGGCCCGAGCAGGGTGATTTTGGCTGCAACGACCTCGCCGGTGACCGGATTCGGCTGGCCGCGCACCGTGACGTCTTTGACGTTGTCGACTTGCAGCAGAATGTTCTCGATTTCGGTCGGATGCACTTTCTCGCCGCCCACGTTTATCAGCTCCGACTTGCGGCCGAGAATGCGAATGTACTCGCCCTCTCTTTCGACAAGGTCCTGCGTGTTGAACCAGCCGTCCGCATCGAACGGTGACGGAGCGTTCAAATAGCCGAGCATCGCGCTCGGCGACCTGATCCAAAGCACGCCGTCGACGATCTTGTGCTCAAATCCAGCATTGCCGAGTTTGAGCCACACCGAGCCGGAGTCGCGTGATTGGGTCGGCAGGATGCCGAGTTCCGAAAGCCCGTAGGTCTGCTTGAACCGCACCCACGGCAAAGCTTCGCGCACGACCGCAAGCGTGCTGGGGGGCATCGGCTCCGTTCCGTAGGTGACGATCTTAAGGGAGGAAAGATCGTAACGTCTGATAGCGTCGGCGATCAGCAAGATCCGCAGGAACGTTGGCGTCGTGGGCAGCAACTCGATCCGGCGCGCTTCGATCGCGGCGCATACAGCGTCTGGAGTGCGCTCACGTGTCGTGACGATGGTCCCGCCGTGACAGAGCCCGTACAACAGCGTGTTGATGCCGCCGATATGGTCGAGCAGCAAAAAGACCAGCATGCGATAGGCCGGTCGCGGTAGCTCGAACTTCACCAATAGCCGATCAAAATCGAGGACCGAAGCCTTGCTCTCGCCGGTCGAGCCCGAGCTGAATAGAACCAGACCGGGTGCATCGCGTTCCTTGAGTCCCCGCAACAGCGGACGGCTCACCGCACGCTCGAAGCTGGTAACGTGCGATGAATCGTCGCCCTCGAATCGAACGGCGAATTGCACCTGCGCCAGCTGCATCAGCCGATTCCAGCGCGGCGCAGTCGCGGACGCCAACGGGACGATGATGTTGCGATTCACCAAGGCGGCCAGAAGCAAAGCGCACAGCTTCGGCGAATAGTCACCACAGATTGCCAGCGTGTCTCCCGGTTTGACCCCGTGTTGCGCCAAGTGGCGAAGCCAAGCATCACGGCCGTCACAGAGCTGGCGAAACGACCAACTCTCATTGCTCCAAATCAGCGCCGGTCTGTCCCCCCAAGATTGCAATCGCCGAGTCAGCCAATGAGGGCTCATGACCGCCCGCCCCTGCCGCTCTGCGTTGCCATTCAAGCCTCTACCAAGCAGCCTCCTCCGCCTGGTTTGCGCGCGATCTTCGCCTTTTCAGCATAGCCTCCATGGCTTGCATCGTCTGAACGGCATGCATGATCCGCGCCGCCTGCATGGAATCCAACGATTGTAGGCACTCTTTGAGTTTGTCCATGTCGATGGAGCCGTTCGGCCCTTCATATGGACTGCGAGAGGCGCGAAAATCGAAAGGTTCATGAATACTGAAACGTCCGTGTTGCCCGTTCGGTGACCCTCCATGTCGGACAAAAAATTCACAGGCTCTGTGCGTCTGGTAGGCCACCTCCGACATTGCCTCGAACCAATCATGCCAAAGCTCGGCAAGCATCATGGCAAAGCGGATGCCTGATTCGGGAGCGTCAGACTCCGACGGATGCTGCTGCGCGTCATCGAAAAACATGAGGCACCCCCGTTTACACAACAGCCCCCGCGACGTTCCCGCCCCGATGGTCTTGCTTCACCGATTGCGTTGCAAACATTGCACAATTCCTAATATATGTCCACGGCTCGCAGCCGCATAAGTAGCACCAGCATCACTCAGCGCCGGTGTGGTTCCAATTGTGCAATGTCAGGCAACGGATCGGATGCGCGCTGGCTACGGCGGCGACGTACCCCGGTGCAGGATCAAGACGAACAACGGACCACTTTTGGGCAACGGATTGATCGCCATCCCACGCGACCAGCCGCAGGCCGCCGATCGGATCGAGATCAAACTCGATGCGGCCCAGATAAGCCGCCAAGCTGATGCCCAATCCTTTGACCGTTGCCTCCTTGTGCGTCCATAAAGCAAAGAATGCATCCCGCCGCGCCGCTCCCCGTAAATCACTCAAGGCTTTGCTTTCCGCCGGTGTGAAATAGCTTCGCACGATGTCGATGGCCTGCGGCAGGTCGCGCACCTTCTCGACATCGATGCCGATCGAGTGATCGAGTTGCACCGCGAGCATGCAGCAATTGCTGCTGCGCGAGACGCTGAACTCGAGATGGGGACCGTTTGCCCGCGGAATCAAATACGGCTTCCCATGATGAGTGCGTGCAAAGATCAGTGTCGCCGCGTCCGCATCCAAATAGTTGGAAAGTATCTGTAGCACGATCCCGTGCGCCTGTATGAAACGCATCCGATC
>Ga0318519_10000284_pt1 | contig 12567 bp, 11 predicted proteins | sample GRESIP178b2f15_FD_203510 | JGI IMG/M metagenome (GOLD analysis project Ga0318519, IMG submission 203510) | Tropical soil microbial communities from Luquillo Experimental Forest, Puerto Rico - GRE.SIPMG.178b2f15 | ecosystem: Environmental > Terrestrial > Soil > Tropical forest > Bulk soil... | reverse complement strand
ACGGGCACTTCGGCCGCACCGACATCGAGCTGCCGTGGGAGCAGCTGAACAAGGTCGACGACCTCAAGCGCGCTATCTAGGCAGCGGGTGGTCGGGATCCAGCCCGGGCAGTCCGCCGATACTTCGCCGGTTGCGGTCGATCAGCGTCGCGTATTTGTCAGCCGTCGCCTTGTCGTGGTACGCGTCGAGCACCGGCCGTTCGTCGACCAACTCGTAGTAGGGCACCGCGAACCCGCAGGAGTCTGCTATCCGCTCGAGGTCGACCACGATGACGGCGCGGACGCCCGCGTGCCGGCCCTCGAAATGCGCGACGAGATCGCCGAATTCGGCGTCGTCCGGTCTAACCGCCCGCCCGGTGCCAAACAGCCGCAAGATCCGCGAGTTGCGGGAAAACGAGCAGAACATGAGGGTGATCCGGCCGTTGTCACGCAGGTGGGCAATGGTTTCCACGCCGCTCCCGAACAGGTCCACGTAGGCGACGGTGTGGTCGTCGATAACCGCGAAGGTGTCGCGATATCCCTTGGGGGAGAGGTTGATTCGGCCTCCCTCGGAGGGGGCGGTGGCGACGAAGAAGACGGCCTGTTCGCCGATGAAGTCGCGCAGCGACTCGTCGATACGGGGAAACTCCTTGGACATCCGCCGAGCGTAGCGCTAGCGGGTGAACCGGTAGTCGTCGAAGTTGAACCGCCGGCTGCGCCAGTAGGCCTCCAGCGTGGTGGTGGGACGCAGCGGCACGTCGCCGTTCTTGTCGAAGTAGTAGCTGTTGGCCAGGCGGCAACTGTCCTGCCAGAAGACCTGACGGTGCCGCTTGCGCATCATCTCGGCGAAGTATCGGGCGTTGGCGTCCTCGGTGACCTCGACCCGCGTCGCGCCGTTGCGCCGGGCCCGCTTCAGGCACCGGACGATGTGGTGGGTCTGCGTCTCGATGAGCGCGAAATACGATGAGCCGACGTAGCCGTACGGGCCGAAGACGCTGAACATGTTCGGGAAACCGGGAACGCTGACGCCCTCGTAGGCCTGCAGTCGGTGGTCGTCCCAGAACCGGCTCAACGACTTTCCGCCGCTTCCGGTGACCGCATAGGTCGGGACGTTGTCGGTGTCCATCACCTTGAAACCGGTGGCCAGCAGCAGGACATCGACCTCGTGGTTCTCGCCGTCCTGGGTGGCCACCGCCGAGGGCGTGATCTTGTCGATCGGCTCGGTGACCAGCCGCACGTTGTCGCGGTTGAAGGTGGCCAGGTAGCCGTTGTGGAAGCCGGGGCGTTTGCAGCCCACGGCGTATTGCGGGGTGAGTTTCTCACGCACCACCGGATCGTCGACCTGCTGCCGCAGATAGCCGAGTCCCGCCTTCCCCATCCTCTTGGCCAGCGGGAACACCGTGAAGTACTGCGCCGCGATCGGGAACGTCACCTCGACGAAGGCCTGGCTGAGCAGCCGCTGGACGACTTTGCCGCCGGGGATGCGCATCGCCCAGCGAGCCGGTGCCGGCAGTGGCACGTCGAGCTTGGGGAAGCACCAGATCGGTGTCCGCTGAAAGACCGTGAGGCGCTCGACGATTGGCGCGATCTCGGGGATGACCTGCACGGCCGAGGCGCCGGTGCCGATGACGGCGACGCGCTTGCCGGTCAGGTCCTGGTCGTGGTCCCACCGCGCCGTGTGCATGGTGATGCCGGAGAAGGAGTCCACGCCGTCGATGTCCGGCAGGTTGGGCACGGTGAGCACGCCGCTCGCGCTGATCAGGAACCTGGCGGTGATCTCGCCGCCCGGGTCCGTCTGCACCCGCCACACGTGGTGTCCGTCGTCGAACTCGGCGGTGAGCACCTTGGTGTTGAACCGGATCCGCGACCGGATGCCGTATTTGTCGACGCAGTGCTCGGCGTAGGCCTTCAGCTCGTGACCCGGCGCGTATGTTCGCGACCATTGCGCGCTCTGCTCGAAGGAGAACTGGTAGGAAAACGACGGAATGTCCACGGCGATACCGGGATACGTGTTCCAGTACCAGGTGCCGCCCACGCCGTCACCGGCCTCGACAATCAGATAGTCGGACAACCCCGCCTTGTCCAGCTTGATCGCCGCGCCGATGCCGGAGAATCCGGCGCCGACGATCAGGGTGTCGTAGTCGGGTGTAATGGTCATTTGCGCCTGCTTCCGATGACGTGCACTCCGTGCTTGGGCCTAAGGGTCAGCGTCGCCTCGAGTTCGACGTGGTATTCCGGCGCAAGGTCAAAGGTGAAGCGCTGGGACATGATTGCCGCCATCAGCACCATCTCCATCAGGGCGAAACTCTGCCCGATGCAGATGCGCCGACCACCGCCGAACGGCAGGTATGCCGAACGCGGCCGGTCCTTGCTCGGCGGGAAAAACCGGCTGGGATCGAAGGTTTCCGGGTCGGTCCACCAGCGCGGGTCATGGTGAATGTGGTGGATCGGGATGACCACGGTGGTGCCGCGCCGAATGTGGTGCGTGCCGATGACGTCATCGTCGATGGCTCGCCGGGCGATGATCCACACCGCGGAGAAGTAGCGCTGCGATTCCTGCAGGCACGCGGTGGTCCAACCCAGCCTGCCCAGGTCGTCGGCGGTGGGGCGGCGAGTGCCCAGCACATCGTCGATCTCGGTGAGCATCCGGTCACGGGCCTCGGCATGCAGTGCCATCAGATACCAGAACCAGGACATGGCGTTGGCGGTGGTCTCGTGACCGGCCAGCATGAACGTCAGGGCCTCGTCGCGCACCCGTTGGCGTGGCCATCTTCCGCCGTCGGCGCGCAGCAACACGTTGAGCAGGTCGGCGGAGTCGGTCGGGTGCACCAGCCTGTGATCGATCACCGCGTTGACCGCACGGTCGAGGGTCAGCGTGATGTCCTGCATGTCGCGCAACGGGGGCGGCAGGCGGACGCCGGAGAAGACCAACCAGTTCAGCGTGTCGTAGACGGGACGCGGCATGAGGCCCCACAACCCGAGCCGCTCCAACCGTTCCGCGTGCCGAAGCCCGCGCGTCGCCAAATCGCTCATGCTCTGGATCAGTGGCCCGAAGTCCTGGCTGAACAGGGTATTTGCGACCACTCGCAGGGTTGCCTCGACCATCGTCTGGTGCATGTCGAATCGCTTACCCGGTTGCAGCCCGTTGGTGACGTCCGCGATCGGGTCGATCATCAGGTCGACGATCCCGTTAAGGTGGCGCCGGGCAAAGGTCGGGTTCAGCTGGCCGCGGTGGGCGGCCCAGGAATCTCCCTCGTCGGTGAGCAGGTTGATGCCCGCGGTGGCCCGGATGGGCTCGTACTCGTCGGACTTGACGTATTTCAGGCGGGCCTCGTGCAGCACGTGATCGATGTAATCGGGATGGCTGATCGAGACGAAACGTCTGCCAGCACAACGGAATCGGACAATATCGCTGCCACGTACCCGGCCCAGGAACCCGTCGCCCGCGTCGAACCCGATGGTGAGGGCCTCGCGCGTCATCGTCCAGGAACTCAGCCGTGCGGCCGGTGTCCCGGGAAGGCGGGAAGCGATGACGCGCTCAGCGGTGAGGGTCACGACTCCACTGTATGGGCGGCGAGGGACGCGGATAATGAGATTATCGGACACAGACTTGGGAGTTTGGGACAGTTCATGGGCGGTCAGCCGGCGACGATCAGCCACCCGGTGTATGCGACCCGGGTGCTGTGCGAGGTGGCCAACGAACGCGGGGTGCCGACCGCCGAGGTGCTGGCGGGCACCGCGATCGAGCCGGCCGATCTCAACAACCCCGACGCCATGGTCGGCGCGCTCGACGAGATCGAGGCGGTGCGTCGGCTGCTGGCCCGGCTTGAGGGTCTGCCGGACAAAAGGGCGGGCATCGGCGTCGATGTGGGCAGTCGGTTCACGCCCACCCACTTCGGGTTGTTCGGGTTCGCCGTGTTGTCGTGTGGCACGCTTCGGCAACTGTTTTCGATTACGATGCGGTACTTCGCGCTGACCTCGATGCACATCGACCTTCAGTTGTTCGAAACCGCCGACGGCTGCCTGATCGAACTCGACGCCGGCCACCTGCCCGCCGACGTGCAGGGATTTTTCATCGAGCGCGATCTCGCCGGAATCATCACGACCACAACGAGTTTCGCGCTTCCCGTGGCGGAGAAGTACGCCGAACAGGTGTCGGCGGAGTTGGCGGTGGACGAGGAACTGCTGCGGCCGCTGCTCCAACTCGTACCGGTCCACGACGTCAAGTTCGGCCGGGCGCACAACAGGCTGCTTTTCCCGCGGGCCATGTTCGACGAGCCGCTGCCGCAGGCCGATCCCCACACACTGGAAATGTGCATGGCGCAGTGCGATGTGCTGATGCAGAGCAGCGAGCGCCGCCGGGGCATTACCGCGTTAGTGCGCAGCAAGCTGTTCCGCGGTTCCGGTGTGTTCCCGACGCTTCCCGAGGTTGCCGACGCCCTCGACATCCATCCGCGAACGCTGCGCCGTCGGCTCGCGGAGGAGGGCACGTCCTTTCGCGCCTTGCGGAACGAGGCGCGATCGACGGTGGCCGTCGACCTGTTGCGCAACGTCGGGCTGACCGTCGAGGAGGTGTCGATGCGGCTGGGTTACACCGAGGTGTCGACGTTCTCGCACGCGTTCAAACGTTGGCATGGCGTGGCGCCCAGCGCCTATGCGCGCCGCGGCCCCTAGGGGTGCTTAGGGGTGCTCAGGGGTGCTCAGGGGTGCAGAGCCTTCCTCAGCGCCGCGATCCCGCGGCTGGTGGCCTCGGCTGCCGCGGGTATCACCAGCGCGAAGTTGGCGTAACCGTGCACCAGGGTCGGCTCGTTGCTCAGTTCGGCGGGCACACCCGCGAGGTTGAGCAGCTCTGCGTAGCGGGCCCCGTCGTCGCGCAGCGGATCGTGTTCGGCGGTTCCGATGTAGGCCGGTGGCAAACCCGACAAATCGGCCGCATTCGCCGGAGCGAGCGTGACGGGCAGCGCCGTGGGATCCGTGATGTCGGTATCGGGCAGGTACCACAGGAGGAAGGCGTCGATGACGTCGCGGTCCAGGATGGGTGCAAAGGCGTTCTCGGTGAACGACGGCAGCGACAGGTCGGCCGTCACGACCGGGTACCACAGCAGCTGGAACGTGAGCGCGGGTCCGCCCTGATCGGCGTTGTCGCGGGCCAGGTGCGCCATCACCGCGGCGAGGTTGCCGCCCGCGGAGTCGCCGGCCACGGCGATGCGGTTCGGGTCGCCGCCCAGCTCGGCGGCGTTCTCGGCGACCCATCGCAACGCGGCCCAGCAGTCGTTCACCCCGGCCGGGTACGGATGCTCGGGGGCGAGCCGGTAGTCGACGGACACCACGATGGCCTCGGCGCCCAGCGCGTGCGAGCGGGCGACGGGGTCGTGGGTCTCCAGGTCGCCGAGGCAGAATCCGCCGCCGTGGTAGAAGACAACGATGGGCGGGGCCTCGTCGACCTCATCGTCGCTGGGTGGCCAGTAGATTCGAACGGGAATGTCGCTGACCTCGCCGTAACCGACCGTCCGATCTTCGATCCGCAGCTCCGGCAGCAGTTCCGGGGGCACTTTGAGCAGCCGCAGCCGAGAGCGTGCGACCTCGACACCGTCGGCGGCGTTGAAGGTAATCGGAAACGTATCGAGCAACGCTTTGAACGTCGGATCGATGCCTGGTCGGGCGATGGTCGGCTCAATCATGCGTTCACCGTACCGTTCCGATCCGTTAATGCAGGGCATTCCGCAATGTCGCGAGCCCACGCTCCATTCCGGCGGTGGCTGCGGGCACCAGACCTGCATAGCCGAGGTAGCCGTGCACCATCGTCTCGGCGTTGTGCACCTCGACGGGGACGCCGGCGGCGGCCAGCAGCTCGCCGTACCGGATGCCGTCGTCGCGCAGCGGGTCATGACCGGCGACGGCGATGTAGGCCGGCGGCAGGTTGCCCAGGTCCTTCGCCCGCCCCGGCGCCATGCCCGGCGGCGGATCGGCGATGTCGACTTCCCCTGCGTACCAACGGGAGAACGCGGCGACCGCCTTGGTATCGAGGATCGGCGCGTCGGCGTTTTCGGTGAAGGAGGGCAGCGACGCGTCCCACATCGTGGAGGGATACCACAACAGCTGGAAGAGCAGGGCCGGCCCGCCGCTGTCGGCAGCGTCGCGGGAGCGCTGCGCCATCACCGCGGAGATGGTTCCGCCCGCCGAGTCCCCCGCGACGGCCATCCGGCCGGCGTCGGCACCGATTTCGTCCGCGTACTCCGCGACCCAGAGTGTTGCGGCCCAAGCGTCTTCGACGGCCGCGGGGTAGGGGTGTTCGGGGGCCAACCGGTAGTCGACGGATACCACGATCGCGTCCGCGCCCACCGCGTGCTGACGAGACGATCCGTCGTGGGTGTCGAGGTCGCCGACGACGAAGCCACCGCCGTGGAAGTACAGCACGACGGGAGCCCCCGCGTTGTCCCCGGGACGAGTTGGCGGCCAATAGATCCGGATGCCGATGGGGCATGCGGGACCCGGGATGGCCCGGTCCTCGACCCGCACCTCGGGGTGCAGCGGACGGCGCGGCAGGTCGCGGAACCGCTGCCGCGCCGCGTCGACACCATCGTCAGCTAATAGCCGGAACGGAACGGCATCCAGTACCTTCAGGAGAATGGGGTCGATACCGGGTTTGCCGTCGGCGGTTTTGTCCAGGCTGGGCATGGAAGTACCGTACGCACCCCGCCTGGTGTCCGGCGCCTGGGTGCTGGCGGGGTGGGCGGGCGTCGGCTACGGCGTCTACCTGACCGTGCTCGCGCTGCGCTCGCCGCCGGGAGCCGAATTGACCGGGCACTGGATCCTGCAGCCGCCGTTCAAGGCATCGATGGCGGTACTGCTGACCGTCGCGGCGGTGGCCCACCCGATCGTCCGGGAGCGGCGGTGGCTGATGCCGGCGCTGCTGTTGTCGGCCGTCGGCGACTGGTCGTTGGCCATCCCGTGGTGGACTCTGTCATTCGTCTTCGGGCTGTCGGCGTTCCTGTTGGCGCACTTGTGTTTTCTGGCCGCGCTGGTTCCCCTGGCCCGCCCGAGCCGGGTGAGCCTGGCCGTCGTCGCCTTCGTGTGCCTGATATTCGTGTCTTTGTTGGCATGGTTCTGGCCGCACCTGGCCCGCGAGAAGCTGACGATTCCGGTGGCGGTCTACATGCTCGTGCTGACCGCGATGATTTGCGCGGCGATATTGGCGGACCTGCCGACGATCTGGACCGCGGTGGGGGCGGTGTGTTTCGGGGTTTCCGATGCGATGATCGCCATCGGCCGGTTCATCCTGTCCAACGAGTCGCTGGCGGTCCCGGTCTGGTGGTTGTACGCCGCCGCCCAGATCCTGATCACGGCGGGATTCTTCTTCGGTCGAGGCGATATGGACCACGAGCCCGATTACGACGCCGAGTACGACGCCGATTACGACGCCGAGTCTGACGAAGAATAGTCGTTGGCCGACAAGGTAACTCGGGGTGCGCGCACTCCTGTCGAGGTGGAGCCGATCGCCCGAGTGCTGCCTATGCTGTCGGTGCCGCACCTGGACCGCGAGTTCGACTACCTTGTGTCGGCCGACCAGTCCGACGACGCCCAGCCCGGGGTGCGGGTGCGGGTGCGGTTCCACGGCCGGCTGGTCGACGGGTTCTTGCTGGAGCGCCGCAACGACACGGATCACGCGGGCAAGCTGGGCTGGCTCGATCGCGTCGTGTCGGCCGAACCGGTCCTCACCGCGGAGATCCGCCGATTGGTCGACGCCGTGGCGGCCCGCTACGCCGGGACCCGGCCCGACGTGCTGCGGCTTGCGATCCCGCCCCGGCACGCCAGGGTCGAGCGCGAGGCGACGGCCACCGGCAGGCTGCCCGACACATCGATTCCGGCGCCGGTCGACCCGTCGGGCTGGGAAGTCTACGGCCGCGGCGGGCAGTTCCTGGCCGCCCTGACCGAGTCTCGCGCCGCCCGTGCCGTCTGGCAGGCGTTACCGGGCGAGGAGTGGGCGGACCGATTCGCCGAGGCCGCGGCGCAAACCATCCGTACCGGACGAGCGGTGCTGGCGATCGTGCCCGATCAGCGAGATCTGGACGCCCTGTGGCGGGCCTCGACAACGCGGATCGACGAGGACAGTGTGGTGGCGCTTTCGGCGGGCCTCGGGCCGGCGGCGCGCTACCGGCGTTGGCTCGCGGCGCTGCGGGGCGCCGCGCGGTTGGTGATCGGCACCCGAAGCGCGGTGTTCGCGCCGGTGAGCGACCTAGGGCTGGTCATGGTGTGGGCCGACGCCGACGACACCCTGGCCGAGCCCCGGGCGCCCTACCCGCACGCCCGGGAGGTGGCCATGCTGCGCGCGCACCAGGCGCGATGCGCGGCGCTGATCGGCGGCTACGCGCGGACCGCCGAAGCCCACGCGTTGGTGCGCAGCGGATGGGCGCATGACATCGTCGCGGCCCGGCCCGTGGTGCGGGCCCGCACCCCGCGGGTGGCCGCCCTCGACGACAGCGGTTACGCCGACGAACGCGACCCGGCCGCGCGCACCGCGCGCATCCCATACATCGCGCTGCGGGCCGCCCGCTCGTCGCTGGAGGCCGGGGCGCCGGTGCTGGTGCAGGTCCCGCGGCGCGGGTACATCCCGTCGCTGGCATGCGGGCGCTGCCGCACCATCGCCCGCTGCCGGCAGTGCACGGGACCGCTGTCGCTGCAAGGGCGCGGCCCCGGCACCGTGTGCCGCTGGTGCGGCCGGGCCGAACCGATGTTGCGTTGCGCGCGTTGCGGATCCGACGCGGTCCGCGCGGTGATCGTCGGGGCCCGGCGGACGGCCGAAGAGCTCGGTCGCGCATTCGCCGGTACACCGGTCATCACCTCCGCCGGCGAGGCGATCGTGGCGGACGTCGCCGCCCGCCCGGCCGTGGTGGTCGCCACTCCGGGTGCCGAACCCCGCGCGGACGGCGGGTACGGTGCGGCGCTGCTGCTCGATACCTGGGCACTGCTGGGCCGGCAGGATCTGCGCGCCGCCGAGGACGCCCTCTGGCGGTGGATGGGCGCCGCCGCATTGGTGCGTGCCCGCGGCGACGGCGGCGTGGTGCTGGCGGTCGCCGAATCATCCATCCCCACAGTGCAATCGCTGATCCGCTGGGATCCGGTGGGTCACGCGGAGGCCGAACTGACGGCCAGGACCGAGGTCGGCCTGCCGCCCAGCGTACACATGGCGGCCTTAGACGGAACGGCCGGCGCCGTGGCCGCGCTGCTCGACGAAGCCGCGCTGCCCGATGGAGCCGACCTGCTCGGCCCGGTGGATCCGCCGCCGGGTGTGCGCCGTCCGGCGGGAATCCCGGCCGGCCTAGCTATGACCCGAATGCTGGTGCGAGTCCGACGTGAGCAGGGTCTCGCGCTGGCCGCGAGCCTGCGACGCGGCGTCGGCGTGCTCAGTGCGCGTCAAACCCACCAGCCGGTTCGGGTGCAGATCGATCCGCTGCACATCGGTTAGAGCGTGTCGAATGTGCGCCGTGGCCATAGTATTTATGTGAAATAATCACTGACTTCGATATTGGAAGGCTGTTACTCTCCAGCTCGCCGAGAGGAGAGGCACGATGGTGGCGGACAACGTGACGACGGCTGACGAGTCGCTGGACGAGATCACCGATGCGTTGATGACGGCTTCCCGGTTGCTGGTTGCCATCTCGGCTCGCTCGATCGGGCAGGTCGACGAGACCATCACCATTCCGCAGTTCCGGACCCTGGTGATCCTGGCCAGCCGCGGTCCGATCAATCTGGCCACGCTGGCCGGCCTGCTGGGTGTGCAACCCTCGGCTACCGGCCGGATGGTCGACCGGCTCGTTGCGGCCGGGCTGATCGACCGCCTGCCGCACCCGACCTCGCGGCGCGAACTGCTCGCCGCGCTGACCAGGCGTGGCCGCGATGTGGTTCGGCGAGTCACCGCGCACCGGCGCGCAGAGATCGCCGCCATCGTGGAGAAGATGCCGCCGCCGGAGGGCCACGGGCTGGTGCGGGCCCTGACGGCGTTCACCGTCGCCGGGGGCGAGCCCGACGTCCAGCTGGATGCGGATATCGATTTGTAGGGCTTCCTAGACTGTGCCCGTGCGTCTCGTCTTCGCCGGCACCCCGGAACCCGCGCTGCCCTCGCTGCATCGCCTCATCGACTCACCCCGGCACGAGGTGATCGCGGTGCTGACCCGGCCCGACGCCGCCGCCGGCCGCCACCGGAAGCCGGAGCCCTCACCGGTTGCCCGCGAAGCCCTCGCCCGTGGAATTCCGTTGCTGCGCCCGGCGCGGCCCAATTCGCCGGAGTTCGTCGCGGAGCTGTCGGCGTTGGCGCCGCAGTGTTGCGCCGTGGTGGCGTATGGCGCGCTGCTGCGCGACGCCCTGCTGGCCGTGCCCACGCAGGGCTGGATCAACCTGCACTTCTCGCTGCTGCCCGCCTGGCGGGGCGCGGCGCCGGTTCAGGCCGCGATCGCCGCCGGGGACGCCATCACCGGGGCGACCACCTTCCAGATCGAGCCGACCCTGGATTCCGGTCCGGTTTACGGGGTTGTCACCGAGACGATCCGCCCCGCCGACACCGCGGGCGATCTGCTTGAGCGACTGGCCCTTTCGGGTGCGGCGCTGCTGTCGACCACACTGGACGGAATCGCCGAAGGAACGCTGATGCCACGACCGCAACCGACCGACGGGGTCAGCATCGCGCCGAAGATCACCGTCGAGCAGGCCAGGGTGCGTTGGGACCTGCCGGCACCGGTGGTGGAGCGTCGGATCCGCGCCGTCACACCCAACCCGGGCGCCTGGACGCTCATCGGTGACCTGCGAGTCAAGCTCGGACCGGTGCACATCGACGGCGACCCCGGGGCGCCAGAACCCTTGCCGCCCGGCGCTATTCACGTCGACCGCCAAAGCGTGTGGATCGGCACCGGCTCGGAACCGGTGCGGCTGGGCCAGATTCAGCCGCCCGGAAAGAAACTCATGAACGCCGTCGACTGGGCGCGGGGCGCCCGGCTCGACCCCACCGCACGGGCATCATGAGTCCGCCCCGCCCGCCCAACCGAGGGGGCGCACGGAGGCGCCGGCCGCTGGACCCGGCGCGTGCCGCCGCCTTTGCGGTGCTTCGCGCCGTCAGCGAGCGCGATGCGTACGCGAACCTGGCCCTGCCCGCGCTGCTGCGCGAACGTGGAATCAGCGGCAGGGACGCCGCTTTCGCCACCGAACTGACCTACGGCACCTGCCGCACCCGGGGCCTGCTCGATGCGGTCATCGGCGCGGCCGCCGGTCGACCGCCGCAAGCCATCAACCCCGTGCTGCTCGACCTGCTCCGGCTCGGCACCTACCAGCTGCTGCGCACCCGGGTCGACCCGTACGCCGCGGTGTCCACCACGGTCGAACAGGCGGGAATCGAATTCGACTCGGCGCGAGCCGGTTTCGTCAACGGTGTGCTGCGAACCATCGCAGGCCGAAACGAGAAGTCCTGGGTCGACGAGCTGGCGCCCGACCCGGCGCGGGATCCCGTCGGGCATGCCGCGTTCGTGCACGCACACCCGCGCTGGATCGCCCAGGCCTTCGCCGACGCGCTGGGCGCGGCCGCAATGGAGCTTGACGCGGTGCTGGCCGGTGATGACGAACGGCCTCAGGTCCACCTGGCGGCGCGCCCGGGGGTGCTGACCGCCGCGGAGCTGGCCGACGCGGTGGGCGGCACCGCAGGCCGTTACTCGCCGTACGCGGTGTACCTGCCGGGCGGCGATCCCGGGCGGCTGGCGCCGGTTCGCGAAGGCGCGGCCCTGGTCCAGGACGAGGGCAGCCAGCTCGTAGCCCGCGCGCTGACGCTGGCGCCGGTCGACGGCGACACCGGCCGCTGGCTGGACCTGTGCGCCGGGCCGGGCGGCAAGACCGCGCTGCTGGCAGCGCTGGGCGCCGATTCCGGGGCCCGGGTCACGGCGGTGGAGCCGGCGCCGCGTCGTGCGGACCTGGTGGTCGAGAACACCCGCGGGCTGCCTGTCGACGTGGTGCGCGTCGACGGGCGGGAGACCGGTCTCGAGCCGGGCTTCGACCGGGTGCTCGTCGACGCGCCATGCACCGGGCTCGGCGCGCTGCGCCGTCGGCCCGAGGCCCGTTGGCGGCGCGAGCCGTCCGACGTGCCGGTGCTGGCCAAGCTGCAACGCGAGCTGCTGGCCGCTGCGATCGCGCTGACCCGGCCCGGCGGTGTGGTGCTGTACGCCACCTGCTCGCCGCACCTCGCCGAAACCGTCGGCGTGGTCGGCGACGCGTTGCGTCGTCATCCGGTCTCTGCGCTGGATACCCGGCCGCTGTTCGAGCCCGTCGATGAAGGCCTGGGGGACGGCGCGTATGCGCAGCTCTGGCCGCACCGGCACGGCACCGACGCGATGTTCGCCGCCGCGCTGCGTCGCCTGACGTGAGGTTGGCCGTCGGGCTGCGTAGTCTGTCGCTCATGCCTCGCCCTACGGGACCTTTAAGGGGACCTCTGATGGCGCCGTCCATCCTTGCCGCCGATTTCGCCCGGCTCGCCGACGAAGCCGCCGCCGTGCGCGGCGCCGACTGGTTGCACGTCGACGTGATGGACAACCACTTCGTGCCGAATCTGACC
>Ga0318519_10000240_pt1 | contig 13077 bp, 10 predicted proteins | sample GRESIP178b2f15_FD_203510 | JGI IMG/M metagenome (GOLD analysis project Ga0318519, IMG submission 203510) | Tropical soil microbial communities from Luquillo Experimental Forest, Puerto Rico - GRE.SIPMG.178b2f15 | ecosystem: Environmental > Terrestrial > Soil > Tropical forest > Bulk soil... | reverse complement strand
GGCCTGCCGGGGTACTCGCCGGCGCCCAAGGCGCTCGCCTACGACCCCGAGCAGTCGCGGCGCCTGCTGGCCGAGGCGGGTCATCCGAACGGCGAAGGGCTTCCCGCGATCGTCGCATACGTTCCGGCCTCCGGCGGGCCGGCGGAGACGGAGTCCCACGAGGCGCTGCGCCGCGACCTCGAGGCCGTCGGGATCCACCTCGACCTGCGCGAGGTCCGCTGGCCGGAGCTCAATCGCCGCATCGACGAGCGATCCGCCCCCGTCTTCCAGCTCGGGTGGGTCGCCGATCTCGCCGATCCCGACTCGTTCCTGAGGAGTCTGTTCGAGCCGGGAGGAGCGGCGAACTTCTTCGCGTTCCGGGACTCGGCCACCGCCGAGGCGCTCGAGCGCGGGGCCGGCGAGATGAACCCCGCCGAGCGCGCGCGCATCTACCGGGACCTCGAGAAGTCGATCCTCGAGAAGGTTCCGATGGTTCCGCTCTACCTCAACGTGGGCCTGCTGGCCTCCCGAAGCTACGTCAACGGCTTCAAGCCGGGCCCGATGGGGTTCGGCATGCTCGATCTGCGCAAGACGTGGATCGATCCCGGCGAGGAGCGTCGATGAGGCTCTCGCTCTTCCGCGGCCGCAGGATCGAATCGAGCCTGTCGATCTCGACCGCGGTGCTCCTCGTCCTCGTGCTCTCGGTGACGATGATCGTCGTCGAGCGGCGCGTGAAGGAGAACATGCGGGACGATCTCGAGCGCCGGGGCGTGGCCATCGCCCGCTCGATCGCCGCGGTCGCGACCCCGTCGCTGTTCGCCTACAACTACTCCGCCCTCCAGATGACCGCCGAGGGGGCCGCGGGGGACCAGGGCGTCGTCTATGTCGCCATCTACGACAAGGAAGGGGCCCTGGCCGGCGAGGCGGGGCGGCTCCCCGAGGGAAGCCCGCTTCGCCTATCGAGCGTTTCCGACCCGCGCGGCGTCCGCGAGGTCGAGGTCCAGGGAGAGGGCGACGGCCGCCGGCACGAGCGGGTGGTCGAGGTGGCGGTTCCCGTGCGGGTCGAGGGAGTCTCCGAGGCCTGGGGGCGCGTGCGCGTCGGGCTGTCGTACGAGATCGTGGCCTCGGAGCTCCGCGAGCTGCGCGCGCAGCTCATCGTCACCGGGCTGCTGCTCGCCGTGCTCGCGCTGATCGTCGTCCGGCTGCTCACGCGGAACATCATGGCGCCGCTGCGACGGCTCGCGGAGGGCACGGAGCGGCTCGCGGCGGGAGACCTGGAGCACCGCATCCCGGTGACCGGGGCGAGGGAGCTCGCCGACCTCGCGCGCGCGTTCAACACGATGTCGAGCCGTTTGCAGGCCGAGGCCAAGACGACCGCGGACGTCCAGGCGGCTCTCGAGCAGCTCAACGAGACGCTCGAGCAGCAGGTCGCCGACCGGACGCGCGCCCTCGAGGAATCGACCGCGCAATACCGCTCCCTGGTGGAGAGCTCGCCCGACTCGATTCTCATCGTGCAGGACGGCCGCGTCCGCTTCGTAAACCGGTCGTTCGCGGAGACCTTCGGGGTGAGCGAGACCGGGGCCTCGGAATCCGCGTTCGACCTCGCGCGCATCTTCGATCCGTCCTCCGCGACGCTGGCGGCCGACCGGATCGCGGCGTGGGAGCGCGGCGAGAGTCCGGAAGCGACCGAGGTCCTGGGAACGGACGCCCAGGGGCGGACGCGCCACCTGGAGCTGCGGGGGAGCCGGATCGAGTACCAAGGCCGGCCGGCCGCGGAGTGCCTGCTCGTCGACATGACCGAGGCGAAGCGCCTGCGCGAGAGCCTGAACGAGTCGGAGAAGCTGCGTTCCCTCGGCGAGCTGGCGTCCGGAGTGGCGCACGACTTCAACAACCTCCTCGGCGCGATCCTCGGACGCGCGCAGCTCCTGCGGAGGCGCGACCTCGCCGCGTCGGTCGACGCCGACCTCGCCATCATCGAGAAGGCCGCGCGCGACGGGCGCGAGACCGTGCGCCGGATCCAGGAGTTCTCCCGCACGCGCCGCGACAAGACCTTCGAGCCGGTCGACGTGGTCGAGATCCTCATGGACGCGCTCGAGATCACCAAGACCCGGTGGAAGGACGACGCGTTCGCCCGCAAGGCCGGGATCAAGGTCACCACCGACGTGGGGCCGGTCCCGTTCGTGCTCGGGAATCCGTCCGAGCTGCGGGAGGTGTTCACCAACCTCGTGCTCAACGCCGTCGACGCGATGCCCCAGGGCGGCAAGCTCCACGTCAACTGCCGGACCGAGGGGGACCGGGTCGTCGCCCGCGTCACCGATTCCGGCCAGGGGATGACCGAGGAGATCCGCGCCAAGCTCTTCGACCCGTTCTTCACCACCAAGGGGGCCCGCGGCACGGGTCTGGGACTCTCGGTCGTCTACGGCATCGTCACCCGGCACGACGGCAAGATCACCGTCGACACGGCCGTGGGGCGCGGAACGACGTTCGCGGTCGACCTTCCGGCCTGCCCGGAGCTGCGATTGCGCCCGGCGGGGGGCGACGGCGCCTCCCTTCCGGACCGCATCAAGCCCGGGAAGATCCTCGTCGTCGACGACGAGTCCGCGGTCGCGGACGTCGTCCGCGACATCCTCGAGTCCGCCGGCCATGCGGTGGAGACGGTCGGATCCGGGCGCGAGGCGATGGAGAAGATGGACGGCGGCAGCTACGACCTCGTCTTCACCGATCTCGGCATGCCGGACATGTCGGGCTGGGAGGTCGCGGAGAGGATCCGCGAGACGCGCCCAGCGATCCCCGTGGCGCTCGTCACCGGGTGGGGAAACAGCCTCGACGAGGCGGAGGCGAAGAAGCGCGGGGTCGCGGCGATCGTCCACAAGCCGTTCGAGATCGACGAGCTGGTGCGGACGACGCAGATCCTCCTCGCCGCCGCCGCTAGGCCGTCGGCGAACTAGCACGGGCCCTTTCCCCCCGCGCCAGCCTCGATCCGCGAAAGCGCGGTATATAATAGACCTTTCCTATTGAATTGACGGGGGTTTCCGTGGACGGCACCCGGCGCGCGCTCAGGATCGCGAACGGCCAGGGGTTCTGGGGAGACTCCGTCGATGCGCCGATTCGACTGGTCGAAGACGGGCCGCTCGATTATCTGACGCTCGACTACCTCGCCGAGGTCACGATGTCGATCCTGCAGAAGCAGCGACGTCGCGATCCGCGCATGGGGTACGCGACCGATTTCGTCGATCTCATACGGCGCATCCTTCCGACGCTCCGGGCAAAGGGCATCCGGGTCGTCGCCAACGCGGGCGGCGTCAACGCCGATGCCTGCCGCAAGGCGCTGGTCGAGGTGGCGCGCGAGCAGGGGGCGACGGGACTGCGGATCGGGACCGTCACAGGGGACGACATCCTGGACCGTCTGGACGAGCTGACGGCCTCGGGCGTCCCGTTCGCGAGCCTCGATGACGGTCGCCCGTTCTCCGTGGTGCGGGAGCGCGTCCTGTCGGCGAACGTCTACATCTCGTCGTTCCCCGGGGCCGAGGCCCTGCGCCAGCGCGCGCACATCGTCGTCAGCGGGCGCTCGACCGACCCGGGGCTCGTGCTGGCGCCGCTGATCGCGGAGTACGGCTGGGGTGCCGACGCGTGGGATCTCCTGGCGGCGGGAACGATCGCGGGGCACATCGTCGAGTGCGGCGCGCAGTGCACCGGGGGGAATTTCTCCCGCTGGTGGGAAGTGACTGGCTGGGACCGCCTCGGCTACCCGATCGTGGAGGTCGAGCGCGACGGCACGTTCGTCGTCACCAAGCACGAGGGGACCGGAGGTCTCGTCACCGTCGACACCGTCGGTGAGCAGCTCGTCTACGAGATGGGAGATCCGAACCGGTACATCACGCCCGACTGCGTCGCGGACTTCACCTCGATCCGGCTGGAGCAGGAGGGACCTGACCGGGTGCGCGTGCGCGGGATCCGCGGAGGCCCTGCGACCGACACCTACAAGGTCTCGATCTCCTACCTCGAGGGATGGAAGGCGGTCGGGCAGCTGACCGTCTCGGGCCCGGACGCCGCCGAGAAGGCACGCGTCTGCGCGAATGCGATCTGGGGACGCCTGGAGCGAGCGGGAATGGTCTACGAGCAGACGCTGACCGAGATGGTCGGCGTCGACGCCTGTCACGGCCCGCTCACGCGCGCCTCCGCGGCCCCCGGCGAGATCGTCCTGAGAGTCGGAGTGAAGGACGCCAGCCGCGAGAAGGTCGACCGGTTCGGCAAGGAGCTCGCCCCGCTCGTGACCACGGGACCCCCCGGCGTCACGGGATTCGCCGGGGGACGGCCGAAGGCGACCGAGGTGCTCGGCTACTGGCCGACTCTGATCCCCAAGCGCCTCGTCTCCCCGTCCGTCGTGGTCGAGGAGGTCCGATGAAGACCCTTCCGCTCTACGCGATCGCGCACGCCCGCTCGGGAGACAAGGGGGACGGCTCGAATGTCGGCGTGATCGCCTACGACGCGCGCGCGTACCGGATCCTCTCGGCCTGGCTGACGCCCGAGCGGGTCAAGGCGCACTTCGGCGAGATCGTGCGCGGGCCCGTCGAGCGGTACGACCTTCCGAACCTGCTGGGTCTGAACTTCATCCTGCACGACTCGCTCGGGGGAGGCGGGTCGGCATCGCTGAAGACCGACGCGCAGGGCAAGACCCACGGGATGGCGATGCTGCGGATGACGGTCGAGGTGCCGGACGACTACGACCCGCCTTCCGTCGGGACGGCGGGAGCGCGGCGGCCCGGAGGCGAGCTGTGACCACGGCGCCTTCCGTCTCGATCGCTCCCGCGGAGCCCGGCGTGCGGGTGCTGACCATCGACAAGCCTCCGGTCAACGCGCTCGGGCGCGAGCTCGTCGAGCAGCTGATCGCCGCCGCGGCGATGCTCGCCTCCGACGCGGAGGCGCGGTGCCTGGTCGTCCGCTCCGGCGGGAAGCATTTCTGCGCCGGTGCGGATCTCAAGGAGCGGGCGTCGATGACGCTCGACGAGGTCACGGCGTTCGTGCCGCGCATCGCCGCCGCGTGCCGCTCGCTCGCCGAGCTTCCCTTCCCGACGATCGCCGCCGTGCGGGGGACCGCGGCGGGAGGGGGTTGCGAGCTGGCGCTCTCGTGCGACCTGCGCATCCTCGCCGAGGACGCGTCGATCGGCCTCCGCGAGACGGCGCTCGCCATCCTGCCCGGGGCGGGGGGGACGCAGCGCCTGCCGCGGATCGCGGGGATCGCCCGCGCCAAGAAGTGGATCTTCACCGCGGCGCTGTTCGGCGCGCGGGCGGCGGAGGCGGACGGGATCGCGGACCGCGTGGTCCCCCCCGGCGACCTCGACGGCGCGGCGCTCGAGCTGGCCCGCGTCATCGCCGCGAACGGGCCCGTCGCGGTGCGGCTCGCGAAGCGGGCGATCGAGGGGGGAGCGGACCTGGCCCTCGACGAGGGGCTTCTCCTCGAGTGGCAGTGCTATCAGGGCGTGCTCGGAACCCGCGACCGCGAGGAGGCGCTGCGCGCCTTCGCCGAGAAGCGGCCGCCGGTCTTCGAGGGGCGGTAGCGCGATGCTCCGCATCGGAGATCTCGCGATCGACCCGCCGCTCGTGCTCGCCCCCATGGCGGGCATCACCGACCGCCAGTTCCGCCTCGTCCTGCGACGGATCGGCGGCGTCGGAATGGTCACGATGGAGTTCATCTCGTCCGAGGCGCTCGTGCGGGGGAACCGCAAGGCGCGCGCGCTGATGCGCTACGCCGAGGAGGAGCGCCCGCTCTCGATCCAGATCTACGGCTCGGATCCGGAGCACATGGCGGAGGCGGCGCGCGTCGTCGAGGAGGTCGGAGCGGACGCCTGCGACATCAACATGGGATGCCCCGCGAACAAGATCCTCAAGGGCTGCGCGGGGTGCGCCCTGATGGGCGACCTCGACCTCGCGCGGGAGATCGTCCGCTCCGTCAGGCGGGTCCTCTCGATCCCGCTGACGGTCAAGTTCCGCCTCGGCCTGGACGACGGTCGGAGCAACTTCGTCGAGATGGGGCGGATCTGCGAGGCGGAGGGGGCGGACGGCGTCGCGCTCCACGCGCGCACCGCGCGGCAGATGTTCGGCGGCACGGCCCGCTGGGAGGAGATCGCACGGCTCAAGGCGGCGCTGTCGATCCCGGTCGTCGGGAACGGCGACGTGGGCACCGCCGAGGATGCGGTCCGGATGCTGCGCGAGACCGGGTGCGACGGCGTGATGATCGGGCGCGCCTCGATGAAGAACCCGTGGATCTACCGCCAGACGGCGGACCTCCTCGCGGGAAGGGCGCCGATGGCTCCGTCGATCGCCGACCGCCGCGACGTCATCCTGCGTCACTTCGAGCTGGTGGTCGCCCAGGAGGAGCCGGTGATGGCGCTGCACAAGCTGCGCACCTTCACCGGGTGGTACACGCACGGCCTCGCGGAGGGAAAGCATCTCCGCGCACGTATCGGCGAGCTGAAGACGACCGGCGCGTTTCTCGACGCGGTCTGCTCGTTCTTCGCCGCCGCCATGAGGACCGCAGCATGAAAGTCTCGAAACGCGGACAGTACGGGATGCGCGCGCTGTGCCATCTCGCGGAGACCTACGGCTCCGGCGTGGTGCAGATCCGGGAGATCGCGCGGCGCGAGTCCATTCCGGCGAAGTTCCTGGAAGGCATCCTGCTCGAGCTCAAGCACGCGGGAATCGTGAGGAGCCGCCGCGGGATCGACGGCGGGTACGAGCTGGCGCGCCCGCCGGTCGAGGTCATGCTCGGGCAGATCATGCGCGTGCTCGACGGCCCGCTCGCCCCGCTCGGCAGCGCCGCCGAGCTCAAGGAGCTGATGAGGACCGATCCTCGCCAGGGCGGGTTCTACTCGGTCCTGATGGACGTCCGCGACGCGGCGGCCTCGATCCTGGACAAGACGTCGCTCGCCGACGTCGTCGCGCGCAACGCGAAGCTCGAAAGCGCGCGGTGAGGCTCCCATGGACCTGAAGGCAATTCAAGCGGCCCTCAAGATCCACAAGCTCGACGCGTGGCTGTTCTGCGACCACCACCGGCGGGATCCGATGGCGTACCGGATCCTGGGCCTCCCCGAGACGGGGATGGCCTCCCGGCGCTGGTGGTATCTCGTCCCGGCGGAGGGGGAGCCGGTCAAGCTCGCGCACCGCGTCGAGCCCCGCAAGCTCGACGCGCTGCCCGGACGGCAGGAGCACTATCTGTCCTGGACCGAGCTTCACGCGAAGCTCAAGGCGATGGTGGCGGGGCGGCCGCGCATCGCGATGCAGTACTCGCCGAACAACGACATTCCCTACGTCGGGCTCGTCGACGCGGGGACCGTGGAGCTGATCCGCTCGTTCGGTCCGGACATCGTCTCCTCGGCCGACCTGGTGCAGCAGTTCGAGGCGACCTTCGGCGAGGCGGGGCACGCGAGCCACGTCTGGGCGGGCGAGCGCGTCCAGGCGATCAAGGACGAGACGTTCGCGCTGATGGTGAAGGCGCTGCGCGACAGGGTCGGCGCGACCGAGTACGAGCTGAAGGAGCACATTCTCCGGCGGTTCGCGCAGGAAGGGCTGACGAGCGAGGGGGAGAGCCCGATCGTCGGCTTCAACGATCACCCGGCGGACCCGCACTTCGAGCCGACCCGGGAAGGCGCGTACACGTTGAAGTCCGGCGACACGGTGCTGCTCGACCTCTGGGCGCGCCGCATCGAGCCGGTCGGCGTCTACTACGACATCACCTGGTGCGCCTACGCGGGACCCAAGCCGCCCGATCCGTACGAGGAGATCTGGGGGGTCGTGCGGCGGGCGCGGGACGCGGCGGTCGCGTTCGCCTCGAAGCGTATCGACTCCGGCGACCCGGTTCACGGATACGAGATCGACGACGTCTGCAGGAAGGTGGTCGCCGACGCGGGCTACGGGGACGCCTTCCTCCACAGGACGGGGCATTCGATCGGGACGTCGGTCCACGGCAACGGGGCGAACATCGACAACCTCGAAACCCGCGACGGCCGCCGGATCGTCCCCGGGACGTGCTTCTCGATCGAGCCCGGGATCTACCTCGCGGGAAGGATGGGCGTGCGCGCCGAGGTGGACGTGTACGTGACGCCGCGCGGGAAGGCCGAGGTGTTCGGCGCGATCCAGGAGGATCTCGTCCTCCTTGCGTGACCCGAGCGCCTGGCTCCCGAAGTCGGTCGAGGCGCTCCGGTCTTACGACCGGAGGACCTTCTCATCCGACCTCGTCTCCGGGATCACCGTCGGGCTCGTCGCGCTCCCGCTCGCGATGGCGTTCGCGATCGCCTCCGGAGTTCCCCCGGAGAGGGGGATCTACTGCGCGATAGTCACCGGTTTCCTGATCTCGGCCCTGGGCGGATCGCGCTGCCAGATCGGAGGCCCGACCGGCGCGTTCGTGGTCGTCGTCGCCGGGATCGTGGCGAAGCACGGCGTGGACGGCCTCTTCATGTGCACGATGCTCGCCGGAGTGCTCCTCGTGATCCTCGGGATCACCGGGCTCGGGACGGCGGTCAAGTTCATCCCACGGCCGGTCGTCGTGGGGTTCACGAACGGGATCGCGGTCCTGATCGCCTCGACCCAGATCAAGGACTTCCTCGGCCTCGCGGTCGACCGTCTCCCGGGCGACTTCGCCGGCCGCATGGCGGCCCTGGCGAGGAGCGTCGGGAGCGTCTCTTGGGTGGCCGTGCTCCTCGCCACCAGCTCGGTCGCGATCATCGCGTGGACCCGGAAGCACGCGCCGCGGATCTCGGGAAGCGTTCTCGTCCTGATCGCGGGGACGATCGCGGCGAGCGCCCTCGGATGGCGCGTGGAGACGATCGGCTCCCGCTTCGGGGGGATTCCGGCCGGGCTTCCGCACTTCCAGATCCCGACGCTCCGCCTCGATCTCGTGCCGGGCCTGCTCTCGTCCGTCGTCACGGTCGCGATGCTCGGCGCGATCGAATCCCTGATGTCGGCGGTCGTCGCGGACCGGATGTCGGGGGACCGGCACAACCCCAACGTCGAGCTGGTCGCGCAGGGAATCGCGAACGTCGCCTCGCCGATGTTCGGCGGGCTGCCGGCGACGGGCGCGATCGCGCGCACCGCGACGAACATCAGGACGGGAGCGAAGACACCGATGTCGGGGATCATCCACGCGATCACGCTCCTCCTGATCGTGCTGTTCGCCGCTCCCCTCGTCCGCCACGTGCCGATGGCGATCCTCGCCGGGATCCTGATGATGACCGCCTACGGGATGGGGGAGTGGGGGCAGGTCCCCGAGCTGCTGCGCCTGACCCCCGCCGAGATCTCCGTCTGGCTGATCACCTTCGCCCTCACCGTCTTCGCCGACCTCACGGTGGCGGTCGAGGTGGGGATGATCCTGGCCGTGCTCCTGTTCATCCGGAACGTGACCGCGACGACGACGGTCACGAGGGTCACCGACGACTACGTCCGCGACGGGTACGTGCACACCCTGCAGGACAAGGACATCCCGCCCTACGTCGCGATCTACAGGATTCACGGCCCGTTCCTGTTCGGCGCCACCGACAAGATCGCCGAGGTCACGGACGCGCTCGACGTCCAGCCGCAAGTCGTCGTGGTGCGCCTGCGCAACATGACGGCTCTCGACGCGACCGGGCTGCTGGCGCTTCAGGATCTCGCCGGGGCGTTGCACGCGTCGGGACGCGACGTGGTTTTCTGCGGGGCCCGGGAGCAGCCGCGGAAGCTGATGGAGCAGGCGGCGTTCGCGCGCGTCGTCGGCGCGGAGAACATCTGCGACAACGTGCTGGCCGCGATCGAGCGGGCGCGCGCGCTGCACGAGGCGCGTCAGCGGGACGCGGAAGGGGTCCCCAGAGCCTGAAGCATCCGCTCGGCCGCCTCGACGACGAGGCGCGCCACCTCCGGCGCGCGCCCCGGAAACAGGTGCTTCGAGGCCGCGACCGGCAGCAGCTCTCCGCGCGGGGCCGTCGCGGCGAGGACGGCCTCGACCTCTTCGATCGACCCGAACTCGTCGTCCGTTCCCTGGATGACGGCGAGCGGGCGGCCGAGCCGTGACAGCGCGTCGAACGGCCACAGGCGGACCGGGAGCCCGATCGCGATCAGCCCGCTGACGTTTTGGTCCGCGAGCGCTTGCGCGGCGGCGCACTGCGCGCCGAAGGAGTAGCCGACGAGGAGGTGCGGCCGTCCGGGTGAGAGAAGCGCGGACCCACCGCGAGGCGGCGGCGAGGTCGCCGACCTCACCGCGCCCGTCGTCGTGGACTCCCTCGCTTCCTTCGACGTCGCGGAAGTTGAAGCGAAGCGTGGTGAGACCGATCCGGTTCAGCTCGCGGTCGACGTGGAAGATGACCGGGTTGTGGAGCGTGCCGCCGTACAGCGGGTGAGGATGCGCGATGGCCACGGTCGCCTTCGGATCGTCGGCGGTGCGCAGCGCCGCCTCGAGGCGGCCTACCGGACCTTCGATGAAGAGCTTGCGGGACGCGGTCATCGGAAGATTATTGCCGACGCGTCGTTGAAAGTCGCCCCGCGAAGCCTTGAGCCCATTCCGCTAGACTGGGCGCGGAGAAACCGGTGATCGATGAATTGACGGAAGCCGGGGCCGGCGGAGACCGCCACGCGGCCAGCTACCGCGACCTCGCTCGCCGGATTCTTGCCGCGGCCGAGGAGGGACGCCCGCGCGAGAGCTTCGTCGACCGCGCGCTGCGATTGCTGCTCGACGATGCCGAGGCGGCGCGCGTGGTGCTGCGTGTCCGGGAGCACGGCGACGAGGTCGTGCGAACGCTCGATGCGGGGGCCTCGACCGTGCGGAGGCGCCACGAGCCGGTCTCGGCCCCGCCGCCGGTGGCTACCGACGGCGACTGGCGGCGCGCGCTCGACCCCGACGGGTCGATGTCGACCCGGCTCGGGAGCGTCTTCGCGAGCGGCGCGCGTCTCGAGGCGCTCGCCGCGACCCCGACCGGAAGCCTCCCGCGCCACTTGCGCGGACTCGTCGTCCGCGACGCCTCGTCGGTGGCATGGATCCCTCTTGCCGTGAGCGAGGATCCGACGGCCGCGCTCGTGCTCGTCCGCGATTCCGGCGCGCCGTTCGACCGCCACGCGGCGCGGCTGTACGAGGGGCTCGCCCAGATACTCGTGGTGGCGCTCGACCAGCAGCGCGCGCGCTGGGCGCTCGCCGAACGCATCAAGGAGCTCACCTGTCTCTACGAAGTCGCGCGTGTCGCAGGAGATCGCGAGACCGCGCTCGACGAGGCCCTCTCGCGCGTGGCGGCCGCGCTCCCCCCCGCGATGCAGCACCCTTCGGCGGCGGGAGCTCGGATCGTCGTGGACGGCACCGACCACGCAACCCCCGGGTTGAGCGAGGGCCCCCACCGGCTGGCGGCGGACGTCGTGATCCAGGGGGTCACGCGCGGCGTCGTCGAGGTGATCTACGGAAGCGGCGTCGAGGCGGAGCCGTTCCTGCGGGAGGAGCGGGCGCTCCTGCGAGCGGTGGCGGGAGAAGTGGGTCGGCTCGTCGAGCGGGAGCGGGACGCGCGAGAGCACGCGCGATTGGAGGAGCAGCTTCGGCACGCGGAGCGCCTCGCGACGATCGGCACCCTCGCCGCGGGCGTGGCGCACGAGTTGAACGAGCCGCTCGGCGGTGTGCTCGGGTTGGCGCAGCTGGCGGCGAAGACCGAAGGCCTGCCGCCCACCGCCGCCGCGGACCTGGGCAAGATCATTCGCGCCGCGCTCCATGCGCGCGAGATCGTGCGCAAGCTCATGCTGTTCGCGCGGCACGAGCCGCCGCGGAAGAGCGTCGTTCGCCTCGAGGGCCTCGTGGGAGACGCTCTCGACCTGCTGGCGCCACGCTGCGCGCACGCGGGAGTGGCCGTCGAGCGCGAGTTCGCTGAGGGACTTCCCGACCTCGTCGCGGATGCGGGCCAGATGCGTCAGGTCGTGGTCAACCTCGCCGTCAACGCGATTCAGGCGATGCCGTCCGGCGGGACCCTCCGGGTGCGCATCACGGCCGAGAACGGTGCTCTCCTCCTGGAGGTCGCCGACGACGGCGCCGGCATGGACGACGCGACCCGCCGCCGGATTTTCACCCCGTTCTTCACCACGAAGGACGTCGGAGAGGGGACGGGGCTCGGCCTTGCCGTGGTGCACGGCATCGTGAGCTCTCATGGAGGAACAATCGCGGTGGACACGGCCCCCGGGCGCGGGAGCCGGTTCAAAGTGCGGCTCCCCACCGGCGCCGGCGCGACGCCGCGGGAGGAGGGGGCGTGACGGGCGCGAGCATCCTGGTCGTCGACGACGCCGCGGACACGCGCGAGGTGCTGCAGCGCAACCTCGTGGACGGTGGGCACCGTGTGCTCACGGCGCCAGACGTCGGCGCCGCGCTGCGGATCCTGGACGAGACGCCGATCGACCTCATCGTGACCGATCTCAAGATGCCGAAGGTCAGCGGCCTCGATCTCGTCCACCACGTCCGCGACAACCGGCCCGACGTCGAGGTCATCATGATGACGGGGTATGCCTCCATCGGCGGCGCGGTCGAGGCGGTGCATGCGGGGGCTGTCGATTACCTCGCGAAACCCTTCACGGACGGGGAGCTGCTCGCCGCCGTCGACCGTGCGCTCGCGCGCCTGGCCGACCGCCGCGCGGCGCGCGCCGAGGTCGAGGTCGCGGCACCGGCGGGCCTTCTGGGCCGGTCGCCCGCCATGCGCGAGGTCCATCGGACGATCGCGAAGGCCGCCGCCACACGCGCGACCGTCCTCATCACCGGGGAGAGCGGCACGGGCAAGGAGCTAGTCGCGCGCGCGATCCACTACGGGAGCGCTCGGGCCGCAGCCGCGTTCGTCCCGGTCAACTGCGGCGCGATTCCGGAGGGGCTGATCGAGAGCGAGCTGTTCGGGCACGTCCGGGGAGCGTTCACCGGGGCCACCGAAGCGCGCGCGGGCTTCTTCCTGACCGCGGACGGGGGCTCGATCTTCCTCGACGAGATCGGAGACCTGACGCAGGGGTTGCAGGTCAAGCTGCTCCGGGCGCTCCAGGACGGCGAGGTGACGATGGTCGGCGCCGCGCGCCCGCGGCGAGTGGACGTGCGCATCCTGGCCGCGACCAACAAGGCGCTGCGCGAGC
>Ga0318519_10000232_pt1 | contig 13226 bp, 9 predicted proteins | sample GRESIP178b2f15_FD_203510 | JGI IMG/M metagenome (GOLD analysis project Ga0318519, IMG submission 203510) | Tropical soil microbial communities from Luquillo Experimental Forest, Puerto Rico - GRE.SIPMG.178b2f15 | ecosystem: Environmental > Terrestrial > Soil > Tropical forest > Bulk soil... | reverse complement strand
TTAATACCCTGATGGCGCTGCTGCGATCAGCTGAGATCCTCATGCTGAATCTTCGGTTTCCACGGGGGCTTGACGGGGTGGGAGAGTGCGGCGTTTTCGCAGGAGGGATGTCGGGGACGGGCTACGGGACCGACCGTGATCATTTCAGCGTTTCGAGATAGGCGATGACATCTTGCCGCTCCTTCTCATCCTTTATACCCGGAAAAATCATTTTTGTGTTCGGTACTACAGCACGTGGATCAGTCAGGTACTTATCGAGGGTTTCGGCATCCCAGGTTTGGTCGAATTTCTTCATCGACTCGGAGTAATTAAAGTTGTCGAGGCTGGCAGATTTACGTCCAACGACGCCGAATAGACTCGGCCCGATTTTGTTCTTGCCGGGTTCGGCGGTATGGCAGAGCGCACATTTTTTGAAATCCGCCTTACCGGCCTCGACATCGGCCGCCGCGACCGGTCGGATCGCAGTGACGGACAGGATGATGCCGAAGCCCAGAAGCGAGATCGCAAGCCGCATTATTCCCCCCAAGCAGTTTCACGGTCGATAACCGGCATTATTCTCATTGGGTGTCCGCTACAAACAAGGATTCTCTCGCGAAACTGTCGCCCAGGACTCTCCCCGCCTCTTGTCGCCGGCGGGGCTCGAATGCGATAAGCGTCTTTGCCATAATTTCTGCCCGCGTCAACGCAGTTTAGGGAGGCGCTTGTGGAGACTCGCGCTGCTGTCGCGTTCAAAGCCGGAGAGCCGCTGAGACTCGAGAAGGTTCAGCTCGACGGTCCCAAGGACGGCGAGGTTCTTGTCGAGATCAAGGCGACCGGGATCTGCCACACCGACGAATTCACGCTCTCCGGGGCGGATCCGGAGGGCCTGTTTCCGGCGATCCTCGGCCACGAAGGCGCCGGCATCGTCGTCGATGTCGGACGCGGCGTGACGAGCGTCGCCAAGGGCGACCACGTCATTCCGCTCTACACCCCCGAATGCAGGCAATGCGAATACTGCCTGTCCCGCAAAACCAATCTCTGCGTGGCGATCCGTGCGACGCAGGGGCAAGGGGTCATGCCGGACGGCACAAGCCGCTTCTCGCTCGGCAGGAACAAGATCCACCATTACATGGGGACCTCGACGTTCTCGAACTTCACCGTGCTGCCCGAAATTGCGGTCGCGAAGATCCGCGAGGACGCGCCGTTCGACAAGGTCTGCTACATCGGTTGCGGGGTGACGACTGGGATCGGTGCGGTCATCAACACCGCCAAGGTCGAATCCGGCGCCAATGTCGTTGTCTTCGGTCTCGGCGGGATTGGACTCAACGTGATTCAGGGGTGTCGGATGGTCGGCGCCAATATGATCGTCGGCGTCGACATCAACCCCGGCCGACGCGCGATGGCCGAGAAATTCGGGATGACCCATTTCGTCAACCCAAAGGAAGTCGAGGGCGACCTCGTCCCCCATCTCGTCAACCTCACCAAAGGCGGCGCCGATTACAGCTTTGAATGCATCGGCAATGTCAACGTCATGCGCCAGGCGCTCGAATGTTGCCACCGCGGCTGGGGCGTCAGTGTCATCATCGGCGTCGCCGGGGCAGGTCAGGAAATCTCGACGCGGCCGTTCCAGCTGGTCACCGGCCGCGTGTGGAAAGGAACCGCCTTCGGCGGCGCCAGGGGCCGGACCGACGTGCCGAAGATTGTCGACTGGTACATGGAACGAAAGATCAATATCGACGATTTGATCACGCACAAACTCCCGCTCGACGACATCAACAGGGGGTTCGATCTGATGCATGCCGGTCAATCGATCCGCACCGTCATCGTTTATTGATCGCGGCAAATGAAGCTCTACAGCTTTTTTCGGTCCTCGGCCGCGTTCCGCGTTCGCATCGCTCTCAATCTCAAACAGATCGCCTACGAGACGGTCGCGGTCCATCTGCGGCGGAACGATCAGAGCAAACCCGATTATCGCGCCGTCAATCCCCAGGGCCTGGTGCCGGCTCTGCAGGACAGCGGGCTGAAGCTGATCCAGTCATTGGCGATCATCGAATATCTCGACGAGGTCCACCCCGATCCGCCGCTGCTACCCAAGGACCCGGCGGATCGGGCGCGGGTTCGCGCCCTCGCCGAGATCGTCGCCTGCGATATTCACCCGATCAACAATCTGCGCGTGCTGCGCTACTTAACCCACGACCTCAGCCACGAGGAGACGGCGATCGCCAAGTGGTACAATCTGAAGTCCTACCCGACCCTCGTGCGGATCTTCGAGAACTGCATGCGGCTCGACCCCTTCATTGCCGCGCATCCGAACAACCAGCCCGATTACGAGGCCTGACTAGCCCGCGTATCACCCCTTGCGTGCTTCCGCGATCATGTCCTTCAGGGCGTCGAGGTCGAGGGCCCCGGGAACAATTTTCTTGCCGATGATGAAGCCGGGAGTCCCACGGATGTTGAGCGCTTCGGCGAGGGCCAGATTTGCTTTCAGCTCCCGCTCGATTTCCGGGGCCGCCATGTCCTGCTTGAGCTGGTCGACATCGAGCCCTACCGAGCCCGCGACCTTGTAAATCGTGTCTTCGGTGATCTGACCCTTTGCCGCCATCATTGCCGTGTGGAACGCTTCGTATTTGCCTTGCCGCTGGGCGGCAAGCGCGGCATGAGCCGCAGTGACTGATGCGGGTCCCAGCACGGGAAACTCCTTATAGACGAAGCGCAGCTCATGGTCTTCCTTCAGCAAAGCCTGCAATGAGGGCAGAACCTGCTTGCAGTATGGACAGCGGTAGTCGAAGAACTCGACGATCGTAACATCGCCCTTCGGATTACCGCCCACGGGTGTTGCGGGATTATCGAAAACCTCGCCTGCGCGATCGCTCAGAACTTTCGTCGCCTTGGCATCGGCCTCGCGGTTCACCTTGTCTTCGGCACTGCGCAACGCCTCGATCAACACGTCGGGGTTGTTGAGCAGATAGTCGTGAATGATGCCCTCGATGGCTTGGCGCTGCTCTGATGGAATTTCGGCGGCCCTTATGGCTTGAGCGTGCAAAGCGGCGGTCAGCCCGCAGGCCACGGCCAAGGCTGCAAGTGGCATGCGGTACGGCATCACAAAAATGCTCCCATAACAAAGGGTCGGGTCGGGGTCGGCTTGCGCTCAATGGATGTTCGCGAGACCGCTTGACGAATCGTCGATGTGCTCGGCCTCGCGATGGATGTTTTCGGCCTGGAGGTAGCCGGCGGAGTTCTTCGGCAACAATGCTTTGGCCCGCAGAGCCTGCTGCAGAGCGTCCTTCTTTTTTCCTGCGGCAAGGCCTTCCTTGGCCAGCGCCAGGGCGGCCATGCCGATCTGGTTGTCGCGGCCGTAAGCGGTCGCGAGCAGGTGCCACCCGGTGGTCTCCTTGTCCTCGCTGCGCATGGCGTCGTTGAGATAGGCGATCGCGCGCTTGTTCATCTTCGGATCGTTTGATTCGATATAGACCTGCGCGAGTGAGATGCGCAGCAACGGCGCGGCGGGAGCGAGGCGAACCGCGTCCTCGTAAGGCTGCACAGCATCGGCGATGCGCCCATTCTCGAACAGCATCTGCCCCTTGAGCTCTCGAAAATAGGGATCCTGTGGCAAGTCGTGGATCAATCCGTCGATGATCGGCAGCGCTTTGTCTAACTTGGGAACGCGGTAATAGGCGATTGCCCTTGCATAGCGCGCGAGAACGGATTGGTCCTTCTCCGGATACGCCGCCAGCGTCGATGAGGGCGGCGATATGAAAGCGCCGAGCTTCACTTTGATCCGCTTGAACATCTCGATATTGGCCGGCGTGTCGGGCGCATTCGAGTAGCGAGAATGCTCGACGTGGTTGCGCACGTAATCGATGCGCTCGGAGGTCAAGGGGTGCGTGCGCAAATAGGGATCCTCGCGGATGCCTGCCAGCATCTCCTCCCCCTGAAGGATCTGGAAGAACTGAAGGAGCCCCTTCGCCGACTGGCCACTGGTATCGAGAAAGGTCATCGCCGCATGATCGGCCGAAGCTTCCTGTGTCACCGAATATTGCATGAAGGCGCGTTCCGCGACGCCTTCCGCGGGCAACATGGCCGCCCCGCCGCCACTGCCCCGGCCGGCTATCGACGCGGCGGCGCCGAGCACCATCGCGATGATCCCTTCGATGCTGGCGTTCCGCGCCGCCTGCTGAAAGCGCGTCAAATGTCCGCCGGCGATGTGACCGGTCTCGTGCGCGAGCACTCCGATTAGTTGGTTGGGCGTTACTGCGCGCATGATGAGGCCAGTATTGATGAATTCGTTCTGGCCGCCGGCGACGAATGAATTGATCTGGTTGTCTTCGATCAAATAGACGTGCAATGCGCTCGGCTCGAGCCCGGCGGCCCGCCAAATCGGTGTGAGCATCGTCCGGATATCGGCTTCGATCTCGGTGTCCCGGATCATATTCTCGGCCTCGGCACCTAGCGGAACTAGGGCGAGCGACGCCGCGAGGGCGACTGCCGTGGTTCGAATTAGAGAGCGAAGGGTCACCGAACCTGCCTTATGACGACCGGCCGCGGCCGCTACACACTCAAGGATAGAAATGCGGCGAAGGCAGGGCAAGCGGCGCAATTTGCTTATCCTGGCATCGGCGAAAAGAGCCCTCACCTCGACCCTTGTTCCCGCGAGTGGGGACAGGAGGCATCGGGGCTTCTACGGCTGGATCAGCCGCTGCCACCAACCGCGGCGCGGATTCGCGGGTTTTTCGGTAACGGTCTGCACCGGATGCAGCGGTTGCTGCTCCTGTTCCGCCGCGGACGGTGCCGTCTCCAATTCCCGCTCTACCTCGCTGGCATAGGGCACCCCCTGCTCGACTTCCGCGGTGGGCGGCGTCGCAGGCCGCTCATCCCTTCCCCCACTCGCTGGCACCTCCTCCGGCGCGAGTTGCGGCCTTTGAGACGCGGCACTTTCGCTCGCTTCCCCCGCGAGGGCAGGCGAGCCTGCTCCTTCGTTCGCAACGGCAGCGGTTTCGACGAGCCAAGTGGTGCGCGATTCTACCAGCGTCGGCTTGGCTTCCTCGACTGAGCGCGTCGGCAGAATTTCGACGGTATCGGAGGCCGGGCGCGGGCCCTCGAGGCCGGGCTCGACCCCCCCGTCGCGCCGGCCGCGGCGTCGCCCACCGCGCCGGCCACGCCGCCGCCGGCGTCGCTCGGCGTCGCCCTCCTCATCGCCCTCTGCTTCGGCGTCATCGGCTCGACCATCCTCGGCGACGAGCTCGATTTGGTCCTCCGCCGGTTGCACTGCCTCCGCCGCGGAGCCTGGCAGAGGCGGTGCGACCTCTTCCTCGTGGCGCCGCCGGCGCCGCCGCCGCCGGCGGCTACGGCTGCGTTCAATATCCTCCTCTTGCTCGGTGGCCGAGATTTCCGCAGCCTCCTCGATCTCTTCCTCTTCCTCCTCCGGGGCCGGCGCCTGGGTCAGGGGAGCTGCTGGCGACACGCCCGTCTCCGTCGGCGCATAGCTGCGCAGCCTTTCCAGCCTAAAAGCCGGCGGGACCAGTGCGTCGTCTTGCGCTACTGAAACGCGAATTCCATACCTCGCTTCCAACTGCACGAGCGAGTCGCGCTTCTGGTTGAGGATGTAGAGCGCCACCATCGTCGGAACATGAACACAAACCTTGGCCGAGCGCCGCCGCATCCCCTCCTCCTCGATCGAGCGCAAGACATAGAGCGCTGTCGATTCGGTCGAGCGAACGAACCCGGTGCCGCCACAATGCGGGCAAGGTTGGGTCGAGGTCTCCACCAGCGACGGGCGCAACCGCTGGCGCGACATCTCAAGCAATCCGAAGGCGCTGATTCGCCCCACTTGGATCCGGGCGCGGTCGTTTTTCAGTGCCTCTTTGAGCCGCCGTTCGACAGCGATCTGGTTGCGGTGTTCCTCCATGTCGATGAAGTCGATGACGATAAGGCCGGCGAGATCGCGCAACCGCAGCTGTCGGGCGATCTCCTCGGCCGCTTCGAGGTTGGTGCGGACAGCCGTTTCCTCGATATTGCGTTCGCGCGTGGCGCGTCCTGAATTGACATCTATCGCGACCAAAGCCTCGGCCTGATTAATGACGACATAGCCGCCTGAGTGCAGCTGTACGATCGGCGAGTGGATCGCGTCGATCTGGCTTTCGACTTGGAAGCGGTGAAACAGGCCGATCTGACTGTCGCGATAGGGCTGCACCCGCTTGGCATGGCTCGGCATCAGCATTTTCATGAACGCCTTTGCCGTCCGGTAGCCTTCTTCGCCTTCGACGAGGACCTCGTCGATGTCGCGAGTGTAGAGGTCGCGGATGGATCGTTTGATCAGGTCGCCTTCTTCGTAAATCAAGGCCGGCGCCGTCGAGCGCAGTGTCAAGTCGCGGATTTCGTTCCACAGGCGCAGCAAGTATTCGTAATCGCGCTTGATCTCCGCCTTTGAGCGTTCGGCGCCGGCGGTGCGCACGATCACCCCCATACCCTCGGGAATGTCCAGATCCTCGAGAATGTCTTTCAATCGGCGGCGATCGCTCATGTTGGTGATCTTGCGCGATACGCCGCCGCCACGCGCGGTGTTGGGCATCAGCACGCAGTAGCGCCCGGCCAGTGATAAATAAGTGGTCAACGCCGCGCCTTTGTTGCCGCGCTCCTCCTTGGTGACTTGGACGAGCATGATTTGGCGCCGCTTGATCACCTCCTGGATCTTGTAGTGCCGGAACGTGCGCGAGCGTTGGTGCTCGGCTTCCTCGAGTTCATCGCCACCCAGAGTTTCGACCGTCTCGACGCCCTCAGCCTCGCCCTCGGCGAGCCCATCGGCAGCCATCCCCTCCGAACCGGCGTCGCCATCCGCCTCGGGTGTTGCGCGAGGAAATTCTTCCGTCGAGGCGATCGAGTCGTCTGGCGTGACCGACACAGCTGATATCGAGGGGACATCTTCGGCGCGCCCCGGCATTGCCTCGAAGGATTCGGAGACGATCTCCCGGATCCTGGCCACCTTCTCCCATGGCAGCTCCACGAGCGCCGGACTGCCGTCAGGGTGCAGTTCTCCGACCGGCGCGTCGTCCAATCCATGCGCTTCCCCGTGAGGCTGTATCGGGTCCGCGATATCGAGGACATCCGGCTCTGCGGACTCCGGGGTTTCCCCGTCGCTGCCTTCCATCGCGGCCGGGACCGGAACCGGGTCTGGCAGCGCAGCCTCGAGCGATGTCGTATCGACTTCGACGGCGGTCGGCGGAATTTCCTGGACTTCGGCTTCCGCCAGAAGCGGCTCGATCTCAACCGCTTCCCGGTCGCCAACCGGGATCTTGTAATAATCCGGATGTATCTCGCTAGAAGCGAGGAAACCGTGCCGATGATTGCTGTAATCGACGAATGCGGCCTGTAGCGAGGGCTCGACGCGCGTTACCTTTGCTAAATAGATGTTCCCCTTTACCTGTTTCTTGGTCGAGGATTCGAAATCGAACTCTTCAAGACGGTTGCCACTAAGCACAACCACCCGCGTCTCTTCCGGGTGAGCGGCATCGATAAGCATGCGCTTTGCCATTCGGGCATAACTCCGGGGCGCGCCGCCGAATTCAGATCAGCTGGCGTCGCGGCCCTATCTGCAAGGAAGCCGTCGGCCCCTGAGGCTGTTGCACCGGGCAATGGGGACATATTACGCATCGCAGGTCTCGCCAGGAGAGCCTTGATCGGCTTCGGGTTTCTACGATCCGACCGCCCGGGGCCGCGGCGCTGCGCGGCAACCAAATTGGCGCCAGTTCTGCGCGCTTGCGTCGCATTGCCCCACCGGGCGCGGCGCCCGGTCGGCGAACGGCTGCTTTTCGCGATCCTAATGTATCGAGTAAACCGGCCTGCTACAACGATTTCGTCCCGTCGCTGCCGCGGTCGTGCGGCGGCCGCGCACGGCGAACCACAACGCTGCGAGGCAAAACATGCTTGGAATGGGCTCACGGATAGCGCATATGAGAGCATCGCCGCTCGGGCCCCCGACTGGACGGTGGTCTCGCCGTCGCGGGCAGGGGAATAGTCGCAGACCGTCGTAAAATGGTTAAGATTTTTCGGTTTCTGTTTGTCTGCGCGGTCATGCTCGTAATCGCAGGCTGCGGATTCGTCGGGATCACCCTGTGGTATTTTGGGCGTGACCTACCGGATTACCAGCAGCTCGCGCATTATCAGCCGCCGATCATGACGCGAGTTCATGCGGGGGATGGTCGGCTTCTCGCTGAATACGCGACCGAGCGAAGAATCTTCGTCCCGATACAGGCGATCCCAAAACCTGTCATCAAGGCCTTTCTTTCTGCCGAAGACAAAAACTTTTACAACCATCACGGGATCGATCCCGTTTCGATCTTGCGTGCCGCGATGACTGATTTGAGCCGATTCCGTTCCAACCGGCGTCCGGTCGGGGCCTCGACGATCACGCAGCAGGTCGCCAAGAACATGTTGCTGTCGAATGAGATCTCGATCGAACGTAAGATCAAAGAGATCCTGCTCGCCACGCGTATCGAAGCGGCGCTTCCGAAGGACCGTATTCTCGAGCTCTACCTCAACGAGATCTATCTCGGTTCCGGGGCGTACGGCGTGGCCGCTGCAGCGCTCACTTATTTCGACAAGTCGCTCGACGAGCTGACGCTCGGCGAGGCCGCTTTTCTCGCCGGATTGCCAAAGGCCCCCAACCGTTACAGCCCGGCGCGGTACCCGCAGGCCGCGCAAGCCCGGCGTGACTGGGTCCTCGATCGCATGGTCGAGGACGGGGGCACAGCCGAGGAACAGGCGGCGCAAGCCAAAGCAGAGCCGCTCGAACTGCATCATCGTGAGGCGGCCGAGCAGGCCAGAGCGCCATACTTCGCCGAGGAGGTCAGGCGCGAACTGCTCGCCCGTTACGGCGAGAAAGTCCTCTACGGCGCCGGGTTGTCGGTTCGTACCAGCCTCGATGCGCCCTTGCAGGCGGCTGCTGACAAGGCCTTGCGCGACGGATTGATCGCGTACGAGCGTGGGCATGGCGGGTGGCGAGGCGCGATCGCGCGTATCGACCCGAAGGGCGATTGGGCGGCACATCTCGCCGCCGTGCCGGTGCCGGCGGTCGCCACCGATGTCGGATGGCGGCTCGCGATGGTCACCCGCAGCGATCCAGACGGCGCCGCGATCGGCTTTGCTAATGGTGCCAGCGGGCGCATCGCGTTTTCCGAGATGCGCTGGGCAAGACCGCGACACGCGGACGGCCGGTTCGGTCCCGCCCCTCGTGGCGCTGCCGATGTCGTCAAGCCGGGGGATGTGGTCATGGTCGACCCGCTAGGTGCACCCTCTTCGAAAAGCGAGGCCGCCCCTGCCAAGACGGGTGCTGCCTACACGCTGTGCCAGGTGCCGGAGGTCTCTGGCGCGCTCGTAGCGATGGATCCACATACCGGCCGGGTGCTTGCGATTACCGGCGGGTTCAGCTTTGGGACGAGTCAGTTCGACCGGGCAACTCAGGCGAAACGGCAGCCCGGCTCGTCGATCAAGCCGTTCGTCTTCCTCACCGCGCTCGACCACGGCTTTACGCCGTCGACGCTGATCGACGATTCGCCGATATCGCTTCCGCAGGGCCCGGGGTTGCCGATATGGACCCCGCGCAATTACACGAAGGAAGGCCAGGTGGTGAAGTATCGCGGACCGACGCCGCTGCGCATTGCCATCGAAAAGTCGATCGATACGATGACGGTGCGGGCGGCCACGCTGATCGGCCTCGAGCCGATTGCCGAGACGGTCGAGGCCTTCGGCATCATGGATCACATGCCGCGCGAGTACTCGATGGTGATTGGCGCCGGCGAGACAACGCCGCTTCGCATGACCGCCGCCTATGCGATGCTGGTCAATGGCGGCAAGCGCATTACCCCAACCTTTATCGACCGCATCCAGGACCGCAACGGCGCGACGATCTTCCGTGCCGATAAGCGGCCATGTTCAGGCTGCGAGGACATCGACTGGCGGCATCAACAGGTGCCGGTCATCCCGGACACACGGGAACAGGTGGCCGATCCCGGCTCGGCCTACCAGATCGTGACGATGCTCGAGGGCGTGGTTCAGCGCGGCACCGGCATAGCCGTTAAGGCGGTCGGCAAGCCGATTGCGGGCAAGACGGGCACCACTAACGATTGGCGCGATGCTTGGTTCATCGGGTTCACCCCCGACTTGGTCGCCGGGGTTTATGTTGGCTTCGATGACCCCGATAGCCTCGGCGATGACGAGACCGGCGGGCACGTCGCAGCTCCCATTTTCCGCGACTTCATGATCGCCGCGCTAAAGGACGCGCCGGCAACCGAGTTCCGCACGCCGCCCGGGATGCGGATCTATCGCGTCAGCGCGGCGACGGGGCTGCCGGTCGGCGCGGGCGAGCCGGCCATCTACGAAGCCTACAAACCCGGCACAGAGCCCGGTCAGAACCGTCATGTCGGTCCGCGGCGCGAGCCCGATGAGGACGAGACCCCGCTCGCCTCGACCGGCGGCGCGGAGGACGGTGGTGCGATCATGCCGCTGCCCGCGCCGGTGCGGGGAGCTCCGGCAAGCGGCACGGGCGGCTTATATTAGGTTAAGGCCGAGGCCACCAAACGGAGTGAACCATGCGCGCCGAGATTCAGGCGGCAGCCGACGACATCAGCAAGTCGTTGGCGCTGCTGAGGAGGCATCTTTGACTGGGAGACCGCAACCCGCCGCTTGGCCGAGCTGAACGCGCAGGCCGAGAACCCTCGCCTGTGGGATGATCCCGCCGCGGCTCAGAAACTGCTGCGCGAGCGCACCCGGCTTGACGAGGCGATCGGCGGCTATCGGCGGATCGAGCGCGAGGTCGCCGATACGCTCGAGCTGATCGAGCTTGGCGAGGCCGAGGGTGATGACGCGATCGTCGCCGACGCCGAAGCGGCGCTCGATAAGCTGCGCACTGAAGCCGCCCGGCGTGAGCTCGACAGCCTGCTTTCCGGCGAGGCCGACGCCAACGACTGCTATCTCGAAGTGCATGCCGGCGCTGGCGGCACGGAAGCCCAAGATTGGGCGGAGATGCTGCTCAGAATGTATGTCCGCTGGGCGGAGGCGCACAGCTACAAGGTCGAATGGCTCGAAGAGAGCGGCGGCGAAGAGGCCGGGCTCAAATCGGCGACGGTCAGGGTCAATGGCCCCGATGCTTATGGCTGGCTGAAGACCGAAAGCGGCGTGCATCGCCTGGTGCGCATATCGCCGTTCGACTCAAACGCACGCCGCCACACCAGTTTCGCCTCGGTGTGGGTCTACCCGGTCGTCGACGACAAGATCGAGGTCGAGATCAACGACAAGGATCTGCGCATCGATACCTACCGCTCATCGGGCGCCGGCGGTCAGCACGTCAACAAGACCGACAGCGCGGTGCGCATCACGCATATGCCGAGCGGCATTGTCGTGCAGTGCCAGAGCGAGCGCTCGCAGCACCAGAACCGCGCGCATGCGTTTGCGATGCTGCGCGCCCGCCTCTATGAGGCCGAACTGCAGAAGCGCGAGGCGGAAACCGAGGCGATGAACGCGACCAAGACCGATATCGGCTGGGGCCATCAGATCCGCTCCTATGTGCTGCAGCCCTATCAGATGGTGAAGGATCTTCGCACCGGCGTCGAAACCGGCAACACCGGCGCGGTGCTCGACGGCGACCTCGACCGTTTTCTCGCCGCCGCGCTTGCCGCCCGCATCAAAGGCGCCGACGCGGTCACCGCCAGCGGCTGATCGAAGTCCGCGAGGAATTCGGACGTCCGAGTACGCCGCGATTTTCCCTGCCGACAGGGAAACAACGGGAAATTTTCGTCCTTCTGCAGACAAGCCAATTAGAATCAATAGCTTGCAAGCTGATTCGCAGGCCATGGCAGGGAAGTTCATTTCCCTGCCACGGGCCTTGGCAGGGAACCAGCAGGGAATAGCGACGCAGCGACGACATCACCGATCACGAGGCATGTTTCTGATACGTTCTCATATAGGCCGCGAAGCCAGTTCAGGCAACTGAGCAGCGCCGGTACTGTGAGTGCTCGCGCCCCTGCAAGGGCGACGCGAGAGGGGCGCGGTCAGTTGAGGCCGTAGAATCCCATCGCGCCGCCGGCCAGCACCTGGTGCTGGACCTCGGGCGAGGCGCCCGCCATACGATCCTTGATCATCTGCGGCGCGCCCGGAAAGAACCCGTCGCGATGCGGGTAGTCGGTCGCCCACAGGATCTTGTGCGGGCCGATATACTCGGCCAGCACCTTGAGGCTGCCTTCGACGGGCTCGAACGAGATCCAGCAATTGCGCCGGAACAGATCGCTGGGGCGCGTCTTTAGACCAGAGTCGTTGAAGCCCTGATCGTCGAAATGGCGGTCCATGCGGTCGAGCCACGGCGCGATCCAGCCGCCGCCAGACTCGAGGAACCCGACCCGCAAATTCGGATGGCGCTCGCAAATCCCGCCCCAGATCATGCTCATGCAGGCCAGCATCATCTCCATCGTGTGCGAGATGATATGCTGCGCGCCGCGGCCCTCGAAACGGTCAATGCCAACGGTTGGCATGCCGCTGTTGCCGCCCTCGTGGATGCCGATCGAAAAGTCGAGTTCCTCGGCGGCGCTCCACAGCGGCTCATAAGCGGGGTCGTGGAGCTTTCTGTCGTTGTACGGGTTGGGGCGGATAAAGCCGCCGCGAAAGCCGAGCTCCTGGCGCGCAAACCGCATCTCGGCGATTGCGTGATCGACCGATTGCAACGGCAGCATCGCAATACCGAACAGCCGGTCGGGGTAAGGTTTGCAGTAATCCGCTAGCCAGCGGTTATAGGCGCGGCACAGAGCGGCGGCCAATGCCGGATCGTGCACGGCGCCGGCGAAGAGGCCCATGCTCGGATACAGAAAAGCCGCGTCGATGCCGTCGAGATCCATGTCCGGGATGCGCTTGTGCGGATCGAAGCCGCCCGGACGGCCCTCCTCGTAGCTCATCGTCTCGGCCGAGACGACGCCCTGCCGCGCGCCGACGCCGCCGATCCCGCCCATCCCCTGCTGGCTGCCGAGGATCTGCTCTTCGACGAGGAGCCGCTCTTTGCCGTCCTTGTCGATGACGAGCTTGGGCGCCCGGTCGCGAAAACCGGGGTCCAGATAGTCGTTCCACAAGGTGAGCGGCTCCAATATGTGGCCATCGGAATCAATTACGTTGTAGGTGCGGGCCATGGTCCTTCTCCTCACCGTCAGTGGTAGATCCAATCCTTCTCGAAACGGGCATAGCAATCGCGTTCGCCCGGCATCTTCGTCCAG
>Ga0318519_10000229_pt1 | contig 13276 bp, 13 predicted proteins | sample GRESIP178b2f15_FD_203510 | JGI IMG/M metagenome (GOLD analysis project Ga0318519, IMG submission 203510) | Tropical soil microbial communities from Luquillo Experimental Forest, Puerto Rico - GRE.SIPMG.178b2f15 | ecosystem: Environmental > Terrestrial > Soil > Tropical forest > Bulk soil... | reverse complement strand
ATCGGCCGCCTCGGCCGCCGCCGCCTGCACGTCCTCTTCCGCCGGGCCGAAGCGCAGAAGCAGCCTCTCGATCGCCGCGCGCCGCGTCTCGATCGCCTCGAGCCGGTCCGGGTCGAACGAGGCGCCGTCCCGGTAGGCCGATAGTCCGGCGCACACGTCCGCGATCTCGATCCGCGCGGAGGTGAGCCGGGCCGCGAGCGGCTCGAGCGCCGGGTCGATGGCCGCGAGATCGTCGACGCGTCGCTGGGCCCCGGCCAGCGCGGCGAGGGCGGACGCGTCCCCCTCGTCGATCCGCTCGAGCGCCCCGCCGAGCAGCTCCGCCACTTTCGCGGCGTTCTGGAGGACCGCGCGGGAGGAGCCCAGGCGCGCGAGCTCTCCGGGCTTCGGGTCGATCTGACCGATCTCCCGCACCACTGCCGACAGCGCGTCGGAGCGGCTCGACGCATCGCGCGTCGACGCCTCGAGCCGGGCGAGGCAGCCCTCGGCCTCCTCCACCCCCCGGCACGCCGCGCGCACGGCGGCGACGAGCGGCTCGTGCGCGCCGAAGGCATCGAGCAGCTCGAGGTGGCGCGCGGGATCGAGCAGGCCGCGATGCTCGTGCTGCCCGTGCGTCTCGACGAGGTGCTCCCCGATCTCCTTGAGGACGGCGACGGTCGCCGGCGAGCCGTTGAGGAGGACCCGCCCGATTCCCGACGCGCCGACCTCGCGCCGCACGACGAGCTCGCCGTCCGACGCCTCGACGCCGCGCTCCGAGGCCACGGCCCGCGCCGCCGGATTGTGATCGAGCGTGAACGCCGCCTCGACGACGGTGCTCCGCGCGCCGGAGCGCACGAGCTGGCTGTCGCCGCGCGAGCCCGCGGCGAGGCCGAGCGCGTCGACGAGGATCGACTTGCCGGCGCCGGTCTCGCCGGTGAGCACGCTCAAGCCCGGGCCGAGATCGACCGTGAGGTCTTCGATCGTGACGAGGTTGCGGATGCGGAGCGTCGTGAGCATCGAGAGCGAGCGCGCCGGGAGAGGCGTCGGGAGCGCGAGGATAACACGGCGAGCGGCTTGTCGGTCTTGCGGGTCCTCGCGTACCATCCGGTCGTGCTTGCCGTGGTCCTCGCAGCGCAGCCGCGCAGCCTCGACGTGTTCTCGCTCGTCATGGACTCCGGGCCCATGGCGCAGCTCGTCCTCTTCATCCTCCTGGGGTTCTCGGTCCGGTCGTGGGCGATCATGGCCGAGCGGTATCGCGCGTTCGCGAGGGCGGAGCGCGAGAGCGACACGTTCCTCGAGCGCTTCAAGAAAGGAGGCGGGCTCGCCGGCATCCAGGACGCCTCGTCCGGACTCACGGCAAGCCCTATCGCCAACCTCTTCCGTGCCGCATTCCGCGAGATCAGCCTCAATCCCCCGCCGCCGGAAGGGCCCGACGCCGCGACGATCGACGCGCTCGACCGCGTCCTCAAGAAGCACGCCTCGGTCGAGGTCATCGAGCTCGAGCGCTCGCTCGGATTCCTCGCCACGACCGCGGGCGCGACGCCGTTCATCGGCCTGTTCGGGACCGTGTGGGGGGTCATGAACGCCTTCCGCGGCATCGGGATGTCCGGAACCGCCTCGCTCGCGTCGTACGGTCCGGGGATCGCCGAGGCCCTGGTCGCCACGGCGGCGGGGCTCGCCGCCGCGATCCCGGCGCTGATCGGGTACAACCACTTCACGAGGAAGCTCAGGCTGTTCGAGGCCGGGATGGACGAATTCTCCGCCGACCTGGTCCATCGCGTGCTCGGCCGACGGAGCTGACGGATGGCCGGCGGCTTCTCGCGCGGCAACGGCGGCCGGCGCCCCCGCGCGATCGCCGAGATCAACATCACCCCTCTCGTCGACGTCATGCTCGTCCTGCTGATCATCTCGATGCTCGCGGCGCCGATGCTGCAGAAGGGCATCCCCCTCGATCTGCCGGCGGCCGAGACGGCGCAGGACATCAAGGACACGCGCACCGTCGTCTCGATCGACCGCGACGGGCGCCTGCGCCTCAACGACCAGCCGGTTCATCCGAAGCTGCTCGAGGACCGCATGCGCGCGATCGCGACATCGGGGTCCTCCGAGACCGTCTTCCTGCGCGCCGACAAGCTCGTGCCGTACGGCGAGGTCCTCCTCGTGATGGACCGCATCCGGAAGGCCGGCGTCACGCACGTCGCCCTCGTCACGGTCCCGCTTCAGCAGCTCGGGGAAGCGCCGCGGTGAGCCGCGCGCGGCTGCGCGTCGTGGTGCGCCTGCGCGCCTCGGGGGAGCGCTCCGCGCGCTTCGTCGCGGGCTCGATCGCGGCGCACGTCACGCTGTGCGCCGTGATCTTCGTCCTCCCCTCGCGCCATGCCGCCGCCCCTCCGGTCATCGACGCGACCGTCGTAGCGCTGGCCGGCCCGATCGCGGCGAAAGCGCCGGCGGCCCCCCCGGCCGCGAAGGCCGCGCCGGAGCCGCCGCGCGCCCGCCCCGAGCCGCACCCGGCCAAGGAGCCCACGCTGCGCGAGGTGCCGGCGGTGAAGCCGAAGCCCGAACCGAAGAAAAAGCCCCGCCCGGAGCCCTCGGCGCCCCCGGCGTCCAAGCCCGAGACCGGAGCCTCGGAGCACGCCGAGGGCAAGCCGGCCGCCTCACCCGCTCCCGCGGCCCCGACCGGCGTCACCGCGAGCGTGGGGGGCGGCGACGCGACGCTGGGCTGGTACTCAGCGGCGGTGAAGTCGGCCCTCGAATCGAACTGGCAGAAGCCGGTCCTGGAGGACCAGCCGGGAACGTTCTCGGTCACGGTGGGATTCGACATCGCCCGGGACGGAACCGCGCAGAACGTCCACGTCGTCGCCTCCTCGGGGATCGCGAGCCTCGACCGCTCGGCGATCCGGGCCGTCGTCGAGTCCTCCCCGCTTCCCGCCGTGCCGCCGAGCTGGAAGGACGCTCTGCTTCCTGCGACGATGCGCTTCGACCTCACCCCGCAGGCCCCCTGACAGCCGATGCCCGTGGAGACCCGCATGCGCTCGATCGGATCGACACTGCTCGCCGGCGCGCTCCTGGCGGCGCTCGCTCCCCTGGCCTCGGCCGCCGACACCCCGCCGTCTCCCGGCGGGGTCACCGGCGTGATCTCGGGCTCGGGCTTCACGCCGATCAAGATCGCGATCCCCGATCCCGACGCCGATGCCGGCTCGCGCGCGGTGTCCCGCGAGATCGGGGCGACGGTCCGCGCGGACTTGCAGTTCTCCGGCTACTTCGACGTCCTCGATCCGGGGATCTACCCGCTCGTGTCCACCTCGCCCGAAACGACGGTCTCCGACAAGTGGGCCAGCATCGGCGCCGCCTCGTTGGCTCTCTCGAAGGTCGCGGTGACGGGCGACCGTCTGGACCTGCGCGTCACTCTGGTCAACACGTCTCCCGCGACCAGACTCTCCGCCCAGCGGTACGGGGGCACGGTCGACCTCGCCCGGCGGCTCGCGCACCAGGTCGCCGACGACATCCTCCAGCAGCTCACCGGACAGCTCGGGATCTCTTCGACGTGGATCGCCTTCGTCTCGAAGCACGGGAACGGGAAGGAGATCTACATGATGGACTACGACGGGCAGCGCCTCAGGCGCATCACGACCACGGGCGCGATCAACCTGATGCCGGTCTGGGCCCCGATCGGCCAGCGCCTGGCGTTCATGTCGTGGCGCACGGGGACCCCCTCGATCGACGTGCTCGACGCCGACGGCAAGATCACCCGTCAGAACGCGGCCGGGGGGACCATGAACATCTGCCCGGACTGGTCCCCCGACGGCCGGAAGATCGTCTATGCCTCGAATGCGCCGGGAAACGCGGAGATCTACCTCCTCGACCTGGTCGGCGGCCGCTCGACGCGCCTCACGAACTCTCCGGCGATCGACACGAGCCCGTCGTTCTCGCCGAACGGGCGCGAGATCGCGTTCACCTCCGACCGCTCGGGGTCGCCGCAGATCTACGTGATGGACGTGGAAGGCCTGAACGTCCGCCGCCTCACCACGGGCGAGGAGTACGCGGACGCGGCGGCCTGGTCGCCGCGCGGCGACAAGATCGCGTACGTGTCCCGGCGCGAGGGCCGGTTCGACATCGTGGTCGTCGACGTCGCGAGCGGGGCCACGGCGCGGCTGACCCACGGCGAGGGGAGCAACGAGAACCCGCGGTGGTCGCCCGACGGGCGCCATCTCGTCTTCGCGTCGAGCCGCGCGGGCCGGTTCGACATCTACACGATGCGCGCCGACGGCGCCGACGTGCGCCGCTTGACCCAAGGCGGCGACTGCGAGACGCCCGACTGGTCGCGCCGCGCGCCGTGAGGCGTCCTTGGTGATAGACTCCGTCCTCCAACGTGCGGGACGCAAGGCAGGTCTTCGGTCCCGTCGATTCGCGAAAGGAGATCCCCTGTCATGACATCGTCGCGAGTCCTCCTCACCGCAGCCGCCCTCCTCGCGGCGGCGCTCGTCGCCCCCGGGTGCGCGAAGAAGCCGGCAGCCACGACGCCGCCGGAGGCCGCGGTCCCGGCGCCGGCCGAGGCGCCCGCGCCGACGCCGCCGCCGGCCAAGGCGCCCGAGGCCGAGCCGTTCCCGGCGCAGCCGGTGGAGAAGGCCCCCGTGGTCGAGCCGACGATCGACGAGTTGAACCGGCAGGGCATCCTGCGCACGGTGCACTTCGCCTACAACAGCAACGCGCTCGACGACGAGGCGCGGACGATCCTCCAGGGAAATGCGACGTGGATCAAGGGACACGCGGGCTACACGGTCGAGATCTCGGGCCATTGTGACGAGCGGGGATCGATCGGGTACAACGTCGCCCTGGGCGACCGGCGCGCGACCGCGGTGAAGGACTACGTGGTCTCGCTCGGGGCGTCGGGAGCGAAGCTGACGACCGTGTCCTACGGCGAGGAGAAGCCGGTCGACCCGGGTCACAACGAGGCCGCCTGGGCGAAGAACCGGCGCGCCGAGTTCCTGATCAAGCCGTGACAGGAGCACGGATCGCCGGTGCCGTCCTCCTGGCGGGCCTCGCCACGGCCTGCGTGATGCCCGACCAGGTCGCGCGCCTCGAGAAGGACGTCGCCGACGTGCAGCAGCAGGCGGCGGCCGCGTCCAAGGCGCAGGCCGAGATCGCCAAGTCGGTCGCCGACATCCAGGCGAAGCTCGGCGGCGACGTGGTCAAGCGCTCCGACATCGCGGACCTGTCGGCGCGCGTCGACGACGTGGTGCGCCAGACGACGGCGACCTCCGACAAGGTGGACCAGATGAACGCGCGCGTCGACCGGCTCTCCCAGGACGTGCAGGCGGTCCGGGACGCCCAGCGGCGGGCCGCGATGCCGGCGCCCACGGGAAGCACCGTTCCGGGCGTGGCCGGCGGCGGCCCCGATGCCGACGCCGCCGCGGCAGCCGCGGGAGCGGCCGCGGCGATGGCGCCCGCGGGCTCCGCTCCCGGAGGTGCCTCTCCCCCGGCTCCGGAGGCGGCGAAGCCTCCGGCCGGTGGCAGCGCCCCGAACCCGAACGCGCTCTACACCTCCGCGTACGCCGACTTCTCCAAGGGGAACTACCCGCTGGCGATCTCCGGATTCGAGGAGTTCGCGCAACGCTACCCGGACGCCGACCTCGCCGACAATGCGATGTACTGGATCGGGGAGTGCAAGTTCAGCCAGGGCGCCTTCAAGGACGCGGTCACGGCGTTCGACGCGATGCTCGCGAAATACCCCTCCTCAGACAAGGCGGCGGCGGCCAACCTCAAGAAGGCCTTGGCCTTCCTCCAGCTCAACAAAGTCGGAGAAGGGGTCGAGCAGCTTCGCTTCGTGGTGGCGACGTACCCGGGGACCGACGAGGCGCGGATCGCCAAGGACCGTCTCGCCTCCCTCGGAAACCCGTGACGGGGCGCGTCGAGGGCGGCCCCTTGACGCTTCCGCTCGACGTCCTCTAGAATCGGGCGTTTTTCCGGAGGTCTTTCCGCATGGCGTCCCACGCATCCGCGATCAAGAAGAACCGGCAGGACATCAAGCGTCGCGCCCGCAACCGCATGCACGCAGGCCGCCTGCGCACGCAGGTCAAGAAAGCCCGCAAGGCGATCGAGTCGGGCGACGTGGCGGCGGCGAGCGGGATGATGCGCGAGACCGTGGCGCTGGTGGACCGCAGCGCCTCGCACGGCATCCTCCACAGGAACGCGGCGGCGCGGACGAAGTCGCGCCTGGCGAAGGCGCTGGCCAGGGCCCAGACCCAGACGAAGTAAGCCTTACCGCCTCTCGACGCCGGCGAGCACGCCCAGGACGAGCATCCCGAGATTCTCGGCGAGCTTCGTCGCGCCGACGGTGGTCGCCGAGGCCTTCCCGAAGCACCCGCACTCGAACGACAGCCCGCGCGCCATCGCCGCGATCACCCCGATCGTGAAGGCGGCCATCAGGCCGGTGTAGACGAACGCGCCGGCCCGGGGCTTCAAGCCGAGCACGAGCGAGCAGCCGGCGACCAGCTCCATCCAGGGAATCGTCATCGCCAGGAGATTCACCGCGGCCGTGGGGATCAGCGGCTCGAGATGGAAGTTGTGGACGCTCCCGGCGAAGGCGTGAAGGTCGGCGATCTTCGGAAGCGCCGCGGCGATGAAGATGAGCCCGGCCGCGAGGCGGCTTCCGCCGACGACGAACGGGTGGCTCGCGATACGGACCCATCCGGCCATCAGGCACCGTCCGGGGTCGGGCCCTTGGCGATCGGGTACCCGGAGGCCGACCACTCGGGCCAGCCTCCCATGAAGACCAGCACCTTCTTCTTCCCGGCGGACACCAGCGCGAACCCGAGGTTCATCGACAGCTCGCACGTCCCGCCGCCGCAGTACACGATGATCGGCTTCCCCTTGGGGTCGAACGCGTCGAGGCGCGCGGGGTCGGTGACGACCTGGTCGTACGGGAGGTTGATCGCGCCGGGGATGTGTCCTTCGGCGTAGTCAGTGGCCTCGCGGGCATCGACGATCGTCGCGGCCTTCGCGTCGAAGAACTGCTTGACCCGCACCATCTGGATCTGGAGGGGACGCGGGACGTCGGGCACGTCGAAGTTGTCGGCGCTCGCGGCGCCGAGTCCGAGCGGATCGTTCATGTCGGGGGCGGCGGCCGGTGCGGCGGAAGCCGCGGGTGCCGCGGGCGCGGGCGAGGCGGAGGGCTTTCCGGAGGCCTGGGCCGCGACGGCGACGCTCTCGAGCGAGTCGATCGAGGGAGGCTCGTACCGCCACGCGAGACCGCTCTTGGGGTCCCCGCGCCTCACGAGCGCGTTCTGGAGCACCCCGAGGACGCATCCTGTGAGCACGATCGTCGTGATTCCCTTCCAGAGCACGCCGCCTCGCTCCGTCCCGTCGGGCCACCAGCGTTCCATACCGGATCTCCCGCGTGCGCATCCGCCCCTGTGGCGGACCGGACGCGCGGGAAATTCTAAGGGCGAAGGTTCGGACTGTCCAAGAACCGGGGCGGGCGGCCCGTCAGGCGGCCCGGCGCCGCCGCGCGGGCTTGGCCCGGCGGGTAACCCGGCGCCGGGACCCGGGCTTGCGGGAGGCCGCCTTCGGCTTGGCGGGGCGGTGGGTCAAAGACGGGCCGCCGATGACGCGGAGCACGTCGAGCGCCGAGATGATCCCGGCGACCTTCTTCCCTTCCCGGACGATCACCCGGTGGATGTGGCGCCGGGTCATCAAGCGCGCGATCTCGGCGACCGGCGTCTTGGCGGAGACGGCGTGGACGATGGGGGTCATCACCTCGTCGACGGTCGCGGTGTTGATGTCCTCGATCTGGAAGCCGGTCGACAGCGGGCGGCCCTCGACGCGGACGCTCGAGTAGAAATCCGACGGTGTGGTCAGCTCGTCGTCTCGCGTGAGGTGGTAGTAAAGAAGGTCCGTCTGCGAGATGACGCCGCAGAGGTCGCCCGACGCGTCGAGGACCGGGGCGCCGGTGATCCCCTTCGCGAGGAACAGCTTCGCGAGGTCGCGCAGATCGGTGTCCTTCGAGACGCAGATGACGTTCCTCGACATGATGTCCGACGCCACGTAGCGCATCGCGATTCCTCCCGGCCTTGGTCTGCGAATGTACACCCGCTCGGGGGTCCGCCACTAGGGGCGAATCCGGACCGCGCCGGGCTTGACAGGAGCGCTCAGCGCCGCCCATGCCCGTGCCTGCGGGGCCCTCGCGCGCGTGCCTGCCCGCCGCCGTTGTGTCCCGGGCGCCGCGGCGCGGCGCCGCGCTCCGGAGGCACCGACATTGGAGCGAGATCGATCCGCCTTCGCAGCGCGTCGACGCGCTCGACCCGGACCTCGAGCGGGTCCCCGAGGCGGAACGTGGTTCCGGTGACCGCCCCGCGCAGCTCGTGGCGGTGCGCGTCGTACTCGAACCACTCGGAGCCGAGCCGGTCGACGCGGACGAGCCCCTCGGCGATCCCGCCGTCGAGCTGGACGAACAGCCCGAATCGCGCGACCCCGGTGACGAGCCCCGAGAACGTCTCCCCTTCCCGGCCGCGCAGGAACCGGACCTTCTTCCACTCGAGGACCTCGCGCTCGGCGGCCTCGGCCTCCCGCTCGAGCAGCGAGCACGCCTCCGAGAGCTCCGCGAGGTCGCCGTGGCGCGCGCGCGCGCCGTGCCGCGCCGCACGCAACGCGCGATGGGCGACGAGGTCCGGGTACCGGCGGATCGGCGAGGTGAAGTGGAGGTAGTGATCGGCGGCAAGCCCGAAGTGCCCGGTGTCGGAGGGCGCGTAGCGTGCCTGCTTCATCGTCCGCAGCGCGATCTGCACGACGACCGGATAGGCCGGCTTGCCCTCGGCGGAGTCGAGGAGCCGCTGCACGTCGACCGACCGCAGCCCCTCGCGCCTCATACGCAGATCGAGGCCCAGGCTCCGGGCGAAGACCGCGAGGGCCTCGACCTTCACGGGATCGGGATCCTCGTGCACGCGGAACAGGCACGGCACGCTCTTCGACGACAGCCACCGCGCGACCGCCTCGTTGGCGGCGAGCATGAACTCCTCGATCATCCGGTGCGCGCGATTCCGGGGCTCGATCGTGATCCCGGTCATCGTCCCTTCGACGTCGAGCAGGATCATCGGCGCCGGGAGGTCGAAGTCGATGCTCCCCCGCGCGCGGCGCTTGGCCTCGAGCCGGTCCCGAAGCAGATCCGCGAGCCGGAGCATCGCTGCGATCTCCGGCGTGATCGGCATCCGCATCCCGCCTCCGTCGAGGAACGCCGCGACCTGGCCGTACGTCAGCCGCGCCGCCGACCGGATCACGCCGTCGGCAAAGCGCGCCGCGACGACGCCGCCGCGCCGGTCGAAGTCGACCACGACGGTCTGGACGAGCTTGTCCTCGCCGGGACGCAGCGAGCAGAGATCATCCGCGAGCCGCTGCGGCACCATCGGCAGCACGCGATCGGGGAAGTAGACGCTCGTCCCCCGCGCCTTCGCCTCGCGGTCGATCGGCGAGCCCGGTGCGACGTACCAGGCGACGTCCGCGACGTGGACGAACAGCCGGAATCCCCCGTCCGGCCCCTCGGCGACCGCGATCGCGTCGTCGAAGTCGCGCGCCGTCTCGCCGTCGATCGTCACGGGCAACGGGGAGTCGAACCTTTCCCGCTTCTTCAGTTCCTTGGGAGGGATCCCTCCCAGCCGCGCCGCCGCGACGAGCGCGTCCTGCGGGAACTCCCGCCGGCAGCCGTGCCGCCGCGCCACGATCTCGACGTCGACGCCCGGCGCATCGAGCGCGCCGAGCACCTCGTCGATCCGCGCGACCGGCTCGCCGCCGCGCCCGCGGCCGCGACCGGAGCCGCGCCCCGCGCTCTGCACCGTCGCCACGACCGCGTCGCCGTCCTTTGCGCCGTGCTTGCCGCCCGGACCGACCGCCACAGGCGCCCCGTCGGCGTCGAACGGCTCGATCCGCGCGTGACCCGCGGTGATCCGGACCACGCCGATCAGCGAATCCGGCCGCGGCGCCGCCCGTTTTCTTGACACTCCCGACATGCGGTTGGTAGTGTACCCAGGCTCCAAGCCGAAGTGGCGGAATTGGTAGACGCGCTAGATTCAGGATCTAGTGGGCGCAAGCCTGTCCCGGTTCGAGTCCGGGCTTCGGCACCAACACCTGGATCTCACGGCCCGCTCCAAAGCGACGCCTACTTACTCGTTGGCGACCTCCGCTTTCAGGCTCGCTCTTTCGCTTTCCGGCAGCCAGAAGAACAATTCGTTTCCATCCAGATCTCGAATGACAAGCGTTGGGGCGCCCCACTCGACGACACGCGTCTTGATCCCCTTCTTCTTGATATGCGCACGGAAACCGCCAACCTGGTCGCCGTCGAGTCCGATGAACAGCCGGCCGTGACCGGCCCGATCCTCCGTTCCTGGCCCAGTCTGATTCAGGATCAGCTGAAGGCCGAGCAGGCTGACTTCAAACACGAATGCCCGACCTTGCTCCACGTGCTGCCACTCCAACGCGAAGCCTAACGTCTCCGTGTAGAAACGGAGCGCACGCTCGGCATCTTTGACGAAGAACACGCTCCGCGCGTAGAAATCTTTCACGGTTCTTGCCTCCCGTGCCGTGCGGCCGAGACCAGGACTGGAACGCTATTGGAGCAGGTTCTCGCGGAGCGTGACGAAATCGAAACTTGATCCGCGAATTCTTCAAAGACGGATACCGCTGGTGACCAGCGTTGTCCCCTCCCTCCCTTGCCTCCTCCCCCGCCCGGTCCCTACATTCCGCTGGGACGCTCTCGCCCGGACGGAGGTGTGTATGGCTGCCGGCCACAAGATGGAAGACGACAAGGAGTCACAACCCGCGCCCACCATCGCGTCGCGGCGACGCCGGCGCGGAGTCCTGGGCACCGCGGTCAGCGCGCGATCGTCGATGCGGATCTCCGACATCAGCGTGACCGGCGCGTTCCTCGAGAGCTACGGCGAGATCCCGATCGGCCACGAGATGGAGCTCGACCTGCGGCTCGAGTCCGGGTCGAGCGTGCGCGTGCTCGCCAAGGTCGTGCGCGTGCAGTACCCCGACTGGGGACGAACCGGCGGCGTAGGCGTGACGTTCACCGAGCTGCCGGATCGGTTCAAGAAGACGCTCGCGGCGTTCGTCGACGAAGAGGTTCCGGCGCTCAACTGACGCCCCAAAAAAACGGGGCCCGCCGAAGCAGGCCCCGTTCCGATCCGGTGGCTTACGTCCGGGCTTACGGGCAGGTCCCGGAGCTGTTGACGAAGCGGCCAGGGCCGGCGCTGCCCACGCAGCCCGCCCCTGTCGTTCCGGTCAAGACGTACCAGTAGTACGCGTCGCCCGCCGGCGTCTCCGTGAGCCCGGTCGCCGTCGTCCCCGCGCCCTGGAAGCGCGTACAAGAGTCGATCGCGTTCGTGGCGAGGTTCGCGATGTTGGCGCCATCGCCGCGATAGAGCGTGTACGTCGCGACGCTTGGATCCGTCGGCCAGCCAAGCGTGTCCTTGGTGTTCCCCCAGCTGAGGTCCGCATCGCCGGAGGCGGTCTCGGCGCCCGTGACCGTCGCGCTCCCGGAAGAGAACCCGCTGCAGTTCGCATCGCTGACGGCGGTGACCGTGTAGATGGTGGGAACGCTCGGGCTCACCGTCCGGGTCGCCGGGCTCGAGGTGACGGACTGTACGAATCCGTCGGACCAGGTCACCGACCACGGTCCGGCTCCCGTCAGCGCGGCCTGAATAGTGGTCGAGTCGACGCCGACACAAATCGTGCCTCCGCCGGAAACCGTCGCCGTCGGACCCCACGTCACGACGGACGCGGTGGTGTCCCTCACGTCGATGCAGCCCGCATCGTCGGTGACCTTGCAGTTGTAGGAGAAGGTGCCGGAGGTCTCGCTCGCGTTGTACGTGAACGAGGTCGCGCCGGGGATGTCCACGCCGTTCTTCTCCCACTGATAGGTCAGGTTGCGGAATCCGCCGACCGCACTGGCCGTGAGCGGGACGGTGTTGCCGCAGATGTTGTATGGCGAGACGTTCGGCGTGACGTCGACTGTCATGGCCCCGGTGCAGTTCCCGACGACGATCCCGGTGGCCAGTGCGAAGTTGTTGCCGGGCGAGAAGTCGTTCCACGTGCCGGAGCCGAACGGCGTCCGGAAGTAGAACGTGCCGGAGCGCACGGGCAACTCGAGGTTGAAGCCGTAGTTCGCGTTCGTCGTGTTCGTCTGCTGGATCCCCACGAAGTAGTTGCCCGCGGCGATCGCGAGCGGGCTCGGCAGGCGGAGCGACGTGACCCCGAGCGTGGTCACCGTGCGGTCGGCGGAGTCGACGTAGAGCGTCGCGCCCGGCGTTCCCGTACCGCTGTCGGCGAGAACCTCGAGGCGGTACGTCGTCGCCGAGTTCGCGAAGAATTGGAGATCGATCGTGTCGATCTGGCTCGGCGCGGTGAAGGCGAACTTGTTCACGAACTCGCCGTTCTGGCCGTTCAGCCCGACGCCGCCGTCCAGGGGAGTGCCCAAGTGCTGGTACGAGTATCGCTGCGGCGTGAACTCGAAGAGCTGGGTCAGGCTGTCGTTCGAGTTGTCGACGTCGCCAGGGACGCTCAAAGAGGCCGTCACCGCGTCGGAGCCGAGGTTCGTCGGCGTGTACGGGCTGAACGTCACGACCGATCCGCCGGTCCCGCAGCGGAGCAGAGACGGAACGTTGACGTCGTCCGAGAATGTGTCGTCCCCCGAGATGTCGAGGTGGACGTTCGTGTCGGTAAGGTCGGAGTCGCCGTTCTGGAAGACGGTCGCCTGGACTGTCTGGGCGCCCGTGACACCCTGCGGCACCGCGCCCATCGAGATCACGTAGTCGACGCTGGCGTCGACGAGAGGCGCGCCGGGGGCGACGAGCCACGTCTCGGGACGGAAGTTGCTCGCGGCCATCGTATCCGACTGAGCGGTTGCGGTGGTCGATTGGTTGCTCCTCAAGCCGCTGCCGAGGCCGGTGCTGTTGCACCAGACAACCGTCGAGACCGAGAACGGTCCGGTGTACCCCGTCGGTCCTCCCCACTCGAACGCGACGTAGAGTCCGTTCCCGGCCGTGTGCGCGAACGGCGAACCTCCGCTGAACAGGAAATCGAACTCGCCGGCGGTGCCGGGAAGCGTCGTGGTGGCGTCGTGCACGAGCGTCATTCCGACGATCGAGGTCGCCCAGCTCGTCGTCTTGCTGTAGGCCGTATCGGTGGTCTCCTGCAGATAGACCTTCAGCTCGGCCGCTCCGGAGACACCCGGGGCGGTCTGGTAGTTCCAGCCGATTCCGGTGATGTTTCCGGTGCCGATGTTGCTTGCCGTCAGCTCCGATCCCAGGATCAGGTA